>Ga0155472_147_pt4 | contig 87364 bp, 80 predicted proteins | sample RifCSPhighO2_12_FD_107130 | JGI IMG/M metagenome (GOLD analysis project Ga0155472, IMG submission 107130) | Gammaproteobacteria bacterium RIFCSPHIGHO2_12_FULL_63_22
CAATCTTCAATCGTGACTGGGCCGCCAGCGTGCGCCGACGGCTGGCCTGCACTCGCTGGTCGGCGCCGCCGACCGCCTCGAGGACATGCAGGGCCGTATTGCCATCGCTGCCGTCATTGCCGATGTAGGCGATGCGCTGGCCGTCGGGCGACCAGCGCGCATTGCGTCGCTCGCCTTCACCAAAGGTCAGCGGCAGGGGTGCCGCACCCTGCATCGTGCCCAGCCACAACTGATGGGTCTGGCGACCGTGGTAACTGGCGAACAGGATGCGATTGCCATCCGGAGCCAACTCGGGACGCGCGCTCCAGCTGGTCTCCTCGATGTGCACCGGTTTCGGGTTGCCGGGATCGTCGAGTGCAACTGAAAATATTCCGCCACTGCCCCACGCGATTTCAGGGTTGGAGACGAACAACAGGCTCTTGCCATCGGGCGACCACGACGGATTGATCTGGTGGTCGAAAGGCGAATAGTAGTAGCGATCGATTCGTGTCTTGCGCTCGTCCAGCACGGGGCGCGGATCATGCAACCCACCTGCGTCGATGCCGGCGACGAACAAGCGGAAGCGACCGCCGGCCTGCGTGGAAATCCACGCCAGTCGCGTGCCGTCGGGTGACAGTCGCGGCTCGACATTGACTGCGCCGCCAGAGGTCAGCGCCGCCGATCTTCCAGTAGCAAGATCGAGGCGCCACAACTCCATCGCCTTGCCGTCGTAACGGGTGAACACGACGCTGCGGCCGTCGCGCGATACATCGGGCTGGTAATCGTAGGCGCCCCGCGCATGGGTCAGCTCGATCGCTTCATTGTCGCCAATCGCCTGGCGCCAGAGCGATCCGGCCATGCTGTACACCAGCGACTTGCCGTCGGGCAGGAAGCTGGCCGACGACGGACCGGTCGTTAGCTGAGGCAGGTACAGTTCGCGCCAGTAGTAGCTGTGTGGCACCTCCACCTGCTTCAACACCGGCTCGCGCAATGGCGGCGCGGCAGTTGCGGCGCTGGCCGGCGCCGGATTGAATCCAAGCAGCGAAAGGGCGAGCAGCCATCGGGGCGTGGTCATGTTCAGGCTCCGGCCAAGGCTTCATCCAGACTGATGCGCAATAGTCCGACCGCCTCATCCACCTGCGCGGGGCTGACATTCAAGGGCGGCATGAATCGCACCGTGCTGGCGCCGCAGGAAAGCAGCAGCAAGCCATTGTGATAAGCGCGGGTAACCAGGTCGTCGCACAGCTTGCGCGCCGATCGCCTGCTGCCGTCGGTTTCGATCAGCTCCATGCCAATCATCAGGCCACGACCGCGCACTTCGCCGATACAGGGATAATCGCGCGCCATGTCCGCCAGTCGACTCATGAAGTGTTCGCCGGTAATGCGCGCCATGTCCATCATTCCCGACTCGACCAGCTGGATGGTCGCGTTCGCCGCGGCGCAGGTCACCGGATTACCGCCATAGGTATTGCCGTGCGCGCCACGCTGCCACTTCGACATGAGCGACTTCTTCGCCACCATCGCACCGATCGGCAAGCCCGAACCCATGCCCTTGGCCAGGGTCATGATGTCCGGACGCACGCCCCAATGCTCGCTGGCGAACATCTTTCCGGTGCGGCCCACGCCCGACTGGACTTCGTCGAAGATCAGCAGGATGCCGTGCTCGTCGCAAATTTCGCGCAGACCGGCCAGGAAGCCATCCGGCGGCACGACATAGCCGCCCTCGCCCTGGATCGGCTCGACCAGGATGCCGGCCACTTCCGAGGGCGGCACGTTGCGTTCGAACAGCATGCGGATGTAGTCAAGCACCGCGCGCCCTTCGTCGGCGCCTGCAAACAGCGGCCGATACGGATTGGGATAAGGCACGTGCGTCACGCCGGGCATCGTCGCGAAGAAGCCCTTCTGCTGGGTGTATTTGCTCGAGGTGAATGACAGCGAGCCCATCGTGCGTCCGTGGAACCCACCCAGGAACCCGATGAAGCGTGGGCGACCGGTCACGTAACGGGCCAGCTTGATCGCGGCTTCCACCGCTTCGGTGCCGGACTGGCAGATGAAGCTCATCGCCGGTTCGCCGAAGGGTGCGAGGCGGGCCAGGCGTTCGCCCAGTGACACCATCTGCTCGTGCCAGTAATCGCTGGAGATGTGCAGGAACTGGTCGGCGGCATCCTTCACCGCCTGCACCACCGTCGGGTGGCAGTGGCCCGTGCTGCAGACCGCAATGCCGGCCATGAAATCAAGGAAGCGGTTGCCGTCCACGTCCCAGACTTCGGTGCCCCGGCCGTGCGACATCACGAACGGATAGTCGCGCGGATAGGACGGCGAGATGACGGCGGCATCGCGCGCGATCATCGCCCGTGATTTCGGGCCGGGCAGTTCAGTGATGATGTGGGAATTGGACATGGCTGGTTCCGCCGTGATTGAAGTGGGCGTCAACTGACGCAATGGCTTGGGCGCGCGCCCATCAAGCGTGGACCCATCCGGGAAGTTGTACCGGTCGCAGGTGCGCTTCGCGCGTGCGTGCGTGCAGTGCGCGCAAGGTATTCAGTTCGACCTGCGTCGGCGCGGCAATCCGCTCCACCTGCGGCGACACCTGCAGGTGCCAACCGACCGCGGCGATCGCTTCGGCCTGCGTCGCGTCCTCGAACAAGGCGGCCAACTGCAGTTCCTGGCTATCGGGATGCGGCCTCAGGATTCCAAAGTCGGTGATGACCGCGCCGGGACCGCCGCCGGGCGCACCGCTGCGCGCGCGGGCGCCGTGGCCGTCGAGGAAGCCCGCGCAGGTCCGGAAATCCAGTTGCGCAACGAAGCTGCGCGGACTGGCCTTCAGCATGACGAAGGTCTGCCGCGCATGCGTGGCGATTTCGGGCGCGCCGCCGGCGCCGGGCAAACGCGTGGACGGATGCTCGTAGGGGCCGACCACCGTGCTGTTGAGATTGCCGAACCGGTCGATCTGCGCCGCACCGAGGAAGCCCACGTCCACGCGGCCTGCCTGCAGGTAGTGGCTGAAGATTTCCGGCAGGGGGACCACGTACGAGGCCGTCTCGGCGAGTTCGCCATCGCCGATGGACAGCGGCAGAACATTGGGCCGGGTGCCGATGGTGCCCGATTCGTAGATCAGCACGATGTTGGGCGCATGCAGGAGCCGCGCAAGGTTGCAGGCGGCACTGGGCAGGCCGATCCCCACGAAGCACACGCAACCGTCGCGCAACATCCGCGCTGCGGCGATGGTCATGCATTCGTCGCGCGATGCGCCAGTCATGCGGCTTTCCATCCCAGGCTGCCGAGGAAGCCGTCGTGGTCCCGGGTATCGAGCACATGCGCCTGCATCCAGGCCATGAAGCTTTCGCGATGTCGCGAGATCGCATCCCAGCGCTGGTAGAAGGCGTTGTCGCGCGAATAGAAACCATGCGCGTACGACGGATAGGCGCCGCCCGGGCAGTGCGCCACCGCCGTCACGACCCAATGCGGCAAGACGATGGCGTTCATCGACGGCGGCAGCTGGTCCACCACTTCCTCCACGGTGACCAGCAGCTTCTTCGCCGCCATCGCGGCTTCGGATTGCGCGCCAACGATGCCCTGCAGCGACACATTGCCGGCAAGGTCGGCGCGCTGCGCATGCAGGATGGTCACGTCGGGATTGATTGCCGGAACAGCAGCCAGCGTTTCGCCGGTGAAAGGACATTGCACGGATCGGATGGCCGTGTTGTGCGCCGGCAGGTCGGTGTTGGCGTAAGCACGCAACGCCCCGAACGGAAGCCGGGCCGCCCCGGCGCAGTACGCGGCAGCCATGCCGGCATGGCTGTGTTCGTCGAGTTCGAGCCGATGCGGCCAGCCGTTCTCCACGGCATCGCGCAGGCGATGAAGCGAGCCCACGCCCGGGTTGCCTCCCCAGGAAAACGTCAGGCGGCGTGCACAACCCATGCCGATCAGTTGGTCGTAGATCAGGTCGGGCGTCATCCGCACCAGATGCAGGTCGCGCCGGCCCTGGCGAATGATTTCATGTCCCGCAGCAAACGGGATCAGGTGCGTGAAGCCTTCCATCGCCACGCAATCGCCATCGGCGACATGGTCGCGGATCGCATCGCCGAGCGACAGGATCGGCATCGCTCACTCCACCACGGTGCGCGACTGCTCGCGCAGGTATTGCTGGAGGTAGTAGAACGAGGCAATCGCCTTGCCGGTCGAGCCCGAGCCCTTCCATCCGCCGAAGGGCTGGTAGCCAGGCCAAGCGCCGGTGGTCGCGCCTTGCGGGCGATTGGCGTACGTAACGCCGGCCTCGATGTTTTCCTGGAACCACGGCACTTCGTCGCTGGCGCCATAAAAGCCCGCCGTCAATCCCATATTCGTCTGGTTGGAAAGCCGCATTGCCTCGTCGCGCTGCGCATAGCGATGCAGCATCACGATCGGCAGGAACATCTCGCGCTGCCACAAGGGATGCGACAGGTCGGCTTCGGCCAACACCGGTTCGACATAGTAGCCGCGCGCAAGATCGCCTTCGCGCAATTGCCGGCCACCGGAAATCAAACGGGCGCCAGCAGCCTGGAGTTGCGATACGTAGCCGGCGTAGCTTGCGAACGCGCCCGCATTCACCACCGGGCCCAGCCAGTTCTCGCGCTTGCGCGCATCGCCTATGCGCACTCCGGCGACCTGGGTCGCCAGTTTTTCGATCAAGGCATCGGCCACGTCCTGATGGACATACAGCCGGGACAACGCGGAACATTTCTGCCCACCCATGCCAAAGGCCGAACGCACGATGCCGGCGGCCGCGCGGTCTAGGTTGGCGTGTTCGGTGACGATGCAAGGATTCTTGCCGCCCATCTCGGCGATGCAGGGCCGCGGCCACGCGCCACCCGCCATCTTCTGCAGCAACTGCGTGCCGACAGCGACCGAGCCAGTGAAGGTAATTCCCGCAGTGAGCGGATGGCGAACCATTGCATCGCCTACGTCGCGACCGGAACCGGACAGGTAGTTGAATACGCCCGCGGGCAAGCCGGCATCGCGGATGCAGTCGGCCAGCAGCCGGCCCGACCACGGCGTGTCGCTTGCCGCCTTCGCCACAACCGTATTGCCCGTTACCAGCGCGGCAGCCACCGGACCGCCTGCCAGGGCAAGCGGAAAGTTGAAAGGCGCGATCACTACCCACACGCCATGGGGGCGCATCACGCTTCGATTGCGCGAGACCATGCCATCGAGCGGATCGTTCGGCAGCAGGTGTTCGTAGCCGGCGTTGCTTTCGAAGTCGTCGGCGTAGTGGTGGAAAAAGTCGACGGTTTCCTGTGCTTCGCCCAGGGCTTCCATTCGGTTCTTGCCGACCTCCAGCGTCAGCGCCGCGGCGATTTCATAGACGCGTTCCTCCATGATGTCGCCAACCCGGCGAATGAAGGCCGCGCGTTCGGCCACCGAAAGCGCGCGCCAGGCGGGGAACGCAGCTTGCGCCGCCTGCATCGCCGCCTCCACGTCTGCCGGATCCGCCAGGGCGAAGTCGCCAAGGTTCAGGTCGGTATCTATGGGGCTCGGTCGCGGCGCGTGATGGGTCGAGTCGCAGTCCCGGCCGTTGATGAAGAGGCCATGGCGTTCGCCAAGCTGCGCGGACACTTTCGCCAGCGCAGCTTCGAAGCGTTCGTGCATCGCCTCTGGCGGATTGAACATCGTGGCATAGGTCAGTCGAAAGCTCATCGCATCCCTCCTCATCCAATCGCGAATCAGGGAAAAAACTTGGTCAGCAAGCGGTCCAGCAGCACGATGGCATCGGTGAGTTCCTCTTCGCCGATCACCAGCGGCGGCGCCAGCAGGATCAGGTTGCCGCGGGTGGCGAAGGAAACACCCTGCGCCATCGCTTCGGCGACGAGCGCCTTCAGTTGTGGGGGCGTTGAGGGCCACGGCTGGTGCATGGCCCGCGTTTCGCGATCGGCCACCAGTTCGAGCACCGCGAACAAACCATGGCCGCCGCGCACGTCGCCAATCACCGGGTGTCGCGACTGCAATGCGCCCAGGCTCGCGAACAGCGACCTGCCCAGCGTCCTGGAACGCTCGATCAGGCCTTCCTCTTCGTACGCCCCCAGCGCCGCCAGGCCGGCCGCGCAGGACATCGGATGCCCGCAATAGGTCAGCCCTGCGTTCAACATCCTGTGCTCGACACGCGCCGCCATTGCCGCACTCAGCACGACGGCGCCCAGCGGCAATGCGGCGCCGGTGAGCCCCTTCGCCAGGGTCATCATGTCGGGCCGTCCTGCTTCGCCAAAGCGCTGCCAGGCAAACCACTCGCCGCACCGACCGAAACCGCTCATCACTTCATCGGCGATCAGGCAGACCGAGCGCTGCGAGGTGATGTGGCGCAACTCGGGCCAGAAAGTGTCGGGCGCAACAATGCCATTGGTGCCGGCGTTGGGTTCCATGATGACGGCGGCCATGGTCTCGGCGCCGCCCGCATCGATCCTCGCGCCGACGGCGGCCGCGGCCCACTCGCCACATTCCTCGTCGCTGCGGCTGCCGAAGGGACAGCGGTAGGCATACGGCGGAGGGACGTGCTCGATGCCGAAGGCTTCCGGATCGACTTGCTCGCGCGTGCGGCTGTCGCCCGACAGCGCCATCGCGAGATGCGTTGCGCCGTGATAGGAACGGTCCCGGGCAATGATTCGCCCGCGCGGCTTGCCGGCGGCGAGCCGTGCGATCTTGACCGCATTTTCGTTGGCGTCTGCACCGCCGAGCGTAAAGAACACGCGTCCGCCGATGAAACCGGATTTTTGCAGCAATGCGTCGGCAAGGTCAGCGCGAACCTCGGCGCCCCACGCGCTGGTTACGAAGCACAATTTTTCCGCCTGCGCGCGGATCGCCTCGACCAGGCGTGGATGCTGGTGGCCGAGGTTGCTGCATTCGGCCAGGCTGCTGCAGTCGAGGATTTCGCGACCGTCGGCCAGGCGCAGTCGCGCGCCCTGGCCGCCAACCACGGTCGGGGCATTCCAATCGGCCTGGACGGTCCAACTGTGCAAGACACAATCGCGCTCGGCGATCGACATCGGCGGCCCCTGCCTTATGTGATTGTGCGCAATGCGCACACGATGTGCGTATTGCGCACCACTTTATGAAGCCGTACTCTCGCCGTCAAGCCCACGCCGGAGCGGAATCGGCAATGCCAAGATCGGCCAAGAGCGAACCTCCTTTCGAAGACAGTCGCGACTATGTGCAGTCCCTCGCGCGCGGGCTGTCGGTGCTTCGCGCCTTCGATGGCGAACATTCACGACTGAGCCTGGCGGAAATCGCCACACGCTCGAATCTGTCCCGAGCTGCAGCGCGCCGACTGGTGCTCACCTTGCAACACCTCGGCTACGTGCGTGGCGGTGGACGGGAATTCGTGCTCAGCCCCAGCGTGCTGGAACTGGGATTCGGTTACCTCGATTCACTCAACCTGACCGAAATCGCCACGCCACTGCTGGAAGAACTCGCGCGAAAGGTCGACCAGAGCAGCTCGATGGCGGTGCTGGATGGTCAGTCGATCGTCTATGTATTGCGCGTGCCCGGGCGCCGGATCATGAGCGTGCGACTGGGCGTGGGCGCCAGGCTGCCGGCCTGTTCTGCCTCGCTCGGCCGCGTGCTGTTGTCGGGCCTCACCGAAGACGGCTTGCGTGCGTGGATGCGCAACTGCCGGCCGACCCGATACACGGCCCACACCGTCGTGGACAAGGATGAATTGCTGCGCATCGTCGGCCAGGTGCGCAACCTCGGTTATGCCTACATCGAACAGGAACTCGAACTGGGCCTGTGCTCGATTTCCGTACCCGTGCGCAATGCGCAGGGCGAAATCGCCAGCGCCATCAATGTCAGCCTGCCCTTCCAGCCGCAGGCCAGGCAGCAGGCGATCAGCCAGGTCCTCCCGCAATTGCAGCGCACCGCGAAAGCTATCGAAGCCTGCGTACCCACCCACCTGCTGCCCACGGTGTCGCCATGAATGGTCGCGCCGTTTTCATCTGCGACGGACAACGCACGCCCTTCGGTCGTTTTCGCGGCGGCCTGTCGGCAATACGCACCGATGATCTCGCCGCGCTTCCGATTCGCCAGTTGCTGGTGAGGAATCCCGCGATCGATCCAGCCGCGTTCGACGAGGTGATGCTCGGCTGCGCCAACCAGGCCGGGGAAGACAATCGCAATGTCGCGCGCATGGCCCTGTTGCTGGCTGGGCTTCCGGTTTCAGTTCCCGGCATCACCGTGAATCGTCTCTGTGCGTCAGGCCTGGAAGCGGTCGGCCTGGCGGCCCGGTCGATCGCCCTGGGCGATGCGGACCTGGTGATTGCCGGCGGCGTCGAGGGCATGTCGCGCGCGCCGTACGTATTGGCCAAATCGGAGACGGCCTTCGGCCGAGAACAGAAACTCGAGGACACGACCCTGGGCTGGCGCATGGTCAATCCGGTCATGGCGGCCCTGCATGGCGTGGACGCGATGAGCCAGACCGCTGAAAACCTCGCCCGCGAACACGGCATCAGCCGCCTGGACCAGGATGCGTTTGCCCTGCGCTCCCAGCAACGCGCCGAAAGTGCGCGCCTGGCGGGACATTTCGACGCCGAGCGCATGGCCGTCGGCAAGCTCGACGCCGACGAGCAACCGCGCCCTGACACCAGCGCCGCCAAACTCGCGACCTTGGCGCCGTTGCTGGGCCCGGACGGCAGCATTACGGCAGGCAATGCGTCCGGCTTGAACGATGGCGCCTGCGCGCTCCTGCTGGCCTCGGAATCGGCGGTGGCGCGCTGGGGCCTGACACCCCGGGCACGGGTGCTGGGACTGGCAGCAGCCGGGGTGCCTCCACGGATCATGGGCGTCGGCCCGGTGCCGGCGATCGGGAAACTTCTGGCACGTCTCAAGCACCGGCTCGACGACTACGATCGGATCGAAATCAATGAGGCCTTCGCGGCCCAGGTCCTGGCGGTGACTCGATCGCTGGGCCTGGCGGACGGTTCAACCCGGGTCAACCCGGACGGTGGCGCCATCGCCCTGGGCCATCCGCTCGGCGCAAGTGGCGCCCGACTGGCGCTGACAGCGGCCAACGGACTGGCCCGCGGCGATTCCCGGCTGGCACTGGTAACGATGTGCGTGGGCGTGGGACAGGGCGTGGCTCTGGCGCTGGAACGCCAGTCTTGATACAAACTTAACATCCGGCGGAAACTTCACGAATCCTTCATGTCCATCGCGCCCGAACCGACCACCTCGCTCGCTTCCGCCCTCGACCATGCGTCGAAGCTGCTGCGCGTGGACCCGGCCCTGGCCGGCGAACAGGCCCGGGAAATCCTGCGCGTGGTGGCCGACCACCCCAACGCCATGATGCTGCTGGCCGCATCCCACGGGGCGCGCGGCGAATCCGCGGAAGCCGTGAAAGTCCTGCGCCGACTGGTCGAAACCCAACCCAACTCCGCGGTGGCCCATCTCGAACTCGGCCTCGCGCTGGGCCGCCTCGGTCAGGGCGAGGAGGCACTGGCCAGCCTGCGTCGCGCCGTCCGCCTCAAGCCCGGCCTGCCCAAGGCCTGGCTCGCCATCGGCGACCACCTCAGCGCCGTCGGCGACACGCGGGGCGCGGACGAGGCCTACATTTGGCACATCAAGCATTCCAACCGCGACCCGGGCCTGATGGAAGCCGCGGCAGCCCTGGCTGAAAACCAGATTCCCCAAGCGGAACTGCGGCTGCGCGAACACCTGAAGAAATTCCCGACCGACGTGGCGGCCATCCGGATGCTGGCAGAAGTCGCCGCCCGCCTGGCGCGCGACGATGATGCGGTCAACCTGCTGGCGCGATGCCTCGAACTCGCGCCGAGTTTCCACGCCGCGCGACAGAACTATGCGTTGGTCCTCAACCGCGCCGAGCGTCCCGCCGAGGCGCTGGTGGAAGTGGAGAAGCTGCTGGCGATGGAACCGGCCCACCCGGGCTACCGCAACCTCAAGGCCGTGATCCTGTGCCACGTCAGCGATTACGAGCCGGCGATCAAGATTTACGAAGGCCTGCTGCGCGAGTATCCCAACCACGCCAAGATCTGGATGAGCAACGGCCATGCGTTGAAGACCGCAGGCCACCAGGATCGCGCCATCCAGGCCTATCGCCGCAGCATCGAGCTCGATCCCGGCTTCGGCGAAGCCTACTGGAGCCTGGCCAACCTCAAGACCTTCCGCTTCAGCGCGGAAGAAATCGCGCAGATGCGCGAGCAACTCGCCCGCCCGGAACTGGGCTCTACCCATCGCCACCATTTCGAATTCGCGTTGGGCAAGGCGCTGGAAGACGAAGCGCAGTACGCCGAATCCTTCCAGCACTACCTGGAAGGCAATACCTTGCGTCGCAAGACGGTGGTGTTCAGCGCGGAAGAAAACCACGCACGTACCGGCCGCGCGAAATCGCTCTTTTCACGGGAATTCTTCGAGCAGCGGGCGGGTTCGGGATCGAGCGCCGCCGATCCGATCTTCATCGTGGGCCTGCCCCGCGCGGGCTCGACGCTGATCGAGCAGATCCTTTCCAGCCACTCCGCCGTCGAAGGCACGATGGAGTTGCCGGAAATCATCACCATCACCCGGTCGCTGCGCAAACAGGCCGACGACCCGCAATCCACGACCTACCACGAGGTGCTGGCGACGCTTGGCCAAGCAGAACTGCGTGAGCTGGGCGAGCGCTACATCGACCGTACCCGCATCCATCGCAAGTCCGATGCGCCCTACTTCATCGACAAGATGCCGAACAACTTCGCGCATGTCGGCCTGATCCACCTGGCCTTGCCGAATGCGAAGATCATCGATGCCCGCCGGCATCCGCTGGCCTGCTGTTTTTCCGGTTTCAAGCAGCACTTCGCCCGCGGCCAGAATTTCACCTACGACCTCGACGACATCGGTCGCTACTACCGCGACTACGTCGAGTTGATGGCGCACATGGACGAGGTACTTCCCGGGCGCGTGCATCGGGTCATCTACGAAAACCTGGTGGATGACACCGAGGCCGAAGTGCGTCGCCTGCTCGACTACTGCGGCCTGCCCTTCGAGGAAGGCTGCCTGCGCTTCTTCGACAACGCGCGCCCGGTGCGCACCGCCAGCTCCGAACAGGTCCGGCAGCCGATCTATCGCGAGGGCATCGACCACTGGCGCAACTACGAACCCTGGCTCGGACCCTTGAAGCAGGCACTGGGGTCCGTGCTGGACAGCTATCCCGATGTACCCGAGTTCAACCCGTCACGCGACACTTCCAGGTAAACAACAAGGGGAATACACGATGCAGAAAACCAGAACTATCCAGCGCAGGCGCCCGGTGCTGACACGACTGCCCCTGGCGGCCGCGATCTGCTTCGCCATGAGCTCGGCCGCGTTTGCCCAGTCCGATCCCGCGGCGACGCCGGCCCCGGCCCCGACCACCTCGGAACAGGACAAGACTCCCACGCTGGGCGCGGTGACGGTGACCGCACAGAAGCGCGAGGAAAACCTGCAGAAGGTGCCCGTCAGCATCCAGGTGCTCGGCAACCAGCAGCTCGAGCAACAGAACATCAACGACTTCGAGGACGCCGCCAAGCTGCTGCCCAGTGTGGCATTCGCGCCGATCGGGCCAGGCTTCGGCCAGGTCTACATGCGCGGCGTCGCCAACGGCGGCGACGGCAACCACTCGACGTCGTTGCCCAGCGTCGGCATGTACCTGGACGAGCAGCCGATCACCACGATCCAGGGCTCGCTCGACATCCACTTCTACGACATCTCCCGCGTCGAGGCCCTGTCCGGCCCGCAAGGCACGCTGTATGGCGCCAGCTCGGAAGCGGGCACCATCCGCATCATCACCAACAAGCCCGATGCCAGCGCCTTCGCGGCCGGCTACGGCGTCGAGGTCAACTCGGTTGGCAACGGCGGCATGGGCCACGTGGTGGAAGGATTCGTCAATGTCCCGCTTTCCGAGAGTACGGCCATTCGCGCCGTTGCCTGGGAAAAGCACGATGCCGGTTACATCGACAACGTGCTTGGCAGCCGGACGTACCCCTCCTGGGATGCCGACTCCGGCGGCAATGGCACGGTAACCAATGCCGACGCAGCCAAGGACAACTACAACACGGCTGATACCTACGGCGCCCGAGTCGCACTCAAGGTCGACCTCAACGACAGCTGGTCGATCACTCCGACGGTGATGTCGCAGAAGCAGACCACCGATGGCGGTTTCAACTTCGACCCGGTCGTGGGTGACCTCGCCCTGACCCACTTCTATCCGGAAACCTCGGATGACCGCTGGACCCAGGCCGGTCTCACCGTTCAGGGCAAGATCGGCAACTTCGACCTGGTCTATGCCTTCGCCCATCTCAAGCGCGACGTCGATTCCGAGTCGGACTACAACGACTATGGCTTCTGGTATGACACGGTGTACGGCTACGGCGCCTACTTCTATGACGACAATGGCGACCTGGTCAATCCGTCGCAGTACATCCAGGCCGCGGATCGCTACAAGAAGACCAGCCACGAACTGCGCATCTCCTCGCCGTCCGATGACCGCCTGCGTTTCGTGGCGGGTGTGTTCTGGCAAGACCAGTTCCATGACATCGAGCAGAACTACAAGGTCGACAACCTGGCCAGTGATCTCTCGGTTACCGGCACACCCAACAACATCTGGCTGACCAAGCAGGAACGCCGCGACCACGACGAAGCGGTGTTTGGCGAAATCACTTACGACATCACCGACAAGCTGACGGCGACGGGAGGCATGCGCTACTTCCGGGCGCACAACAGCCTGGAAGGCTTTTTCGGCTTCGCCCGCGGATATAGCGGCACACCGGTCCCGCCGGATCCCTCCGAGTACGACGGTGGCGTCAACGACCCGGACTACCTGGATGACCTGGAGACTTACGAGCTGAGGGTGCTTCGGGCTTATGGCGAGGCCAAGTGCGAACTTCTCTACGGACCGGACTCGTCGCAGTGGGAGAAATTCAACGGCTCGCCCTGCAAGGTGTTCGACAAGGAGGTCAAGGAAAGCGGTTCGCTCGGTCGCCTCAACGTCACCTACAAGTTCGACGACCAGAAGATGTTCTACGCGACCTGGTCCGAAGGCTACCGCCCGGGCGGCGTGCAGCGTCGCGGCATCCTGCCCAACTACAAGGCCGACTTCCTTACCAACTACGAGATCGGCTGGAAGACCTCGTGGGCGGACAACCGCCTGACCTTCAATGGTTCGGTGTTCCGGGAAGAATGGAAGAACTTCCAGTTCTCCGTGCTCGGCCTGAATGGATTGACCGACATCCGAAACGCGGCGCAGGCCGAAATCACCGGACTGGAGGCGGAAATCAATTTCGCGGCCACCTACAACCTGGTACTGAGCGGCGGCTTCTCGCTGTATGACGCAAAACTTTCTGCCGATTACTGCGGAACGCTGGACAGCAATGGCGATCCGGAAACGGTCTGCGCCGATCCCGAGGCGCCCAGCGGCACGCAATTGCCGGTGACGCCGAAGTTCAAGGGCAACTTGAATGCGCGTTACACCTGGGACATCGGCAGCATGGAAGCGTACTGGCAGGCCACGTATGCCCACACGGGCAAACGCACGACCGACCTTCGCATCTATGACCGCTCGATCTACGGCGACATGCCGGCCTTCGACACGCTGGATCTCGCCTTCGGTGTGAAGAGGAACAACTGGTCGCTGGACTTGTTCGTCAAGAATGTCACCGACGAACGCGGCCAGATGAACCGGTTCCTGCAGTGCGCCACCAGCGTCTGCGGGGCCCAGGGCTACGATGCGATGTATCCCAACGGCCAGATCTACATCACGCCGATCCAGCCGCGCACCTTCGGCGTGCGTTTCTCGCAAGAGTTCTAAACCCGCGTAACGCCGGCGGCAGCCATCGGGCTGCCGCCGGTTCCGGCGCAAGCCGCCCCCTCATGAGAACCCCATGAACAAATTCCTGTTGGCCGCATTGCTGGCCCTGTCTTCGTCGTCGGCGTTCGCCGCGGATGCGCGAACTGCGGAAGAACTGCGCGCCCGCGAAATCTTCGCCAAGCTCATCAGCTACAAGTCCTCCGTGGGTCTGGGCCAGGTGCCGGCCATGGCGGGCTACCTCGCCGATCAGTTCCGTGCTGCCGGATTCGCCGAGTCCGACATCCATGTCCTGCCCCTGGGCGAAACCGCGTCGCTGGTCGTGCGCTATCCGGGCGACGGTACTGGCGGCAAGCCGATCCTTCTGCTCGCGCACATGGACGTGGTGACGGCCAAGCCCGAGGACTGGAAACGCGACCCCTTCACCCTGATCGAGGAAGACGGCTACTTCTTCGGTCGCGGCACGTCCGACGTAAAGGACGGCATCGCAACGCTGACCGCCACCTTCCTGCGCCTGAAGGCCGAAGGCTTCAAACCCACACGCGACCTGGTCATCGTCTTCAGCGGCGATGAAGAAACCGAGATGGCGACCATCCAGGACCTGGTCAAGAACCATCGCAATCTGATCGAAGCCGAATACGCGCTCAACAGCGATGGCGGTGGCGGCAACCTCGACGAAGCCGGCAAGCCCGTGATCTTCGGCGTGCAGGCGGCCGAAAAGACCTACGCAAGTTTTGAACTGACCGTTCGCAACGCGGGTGGACACAGTTCACTGCCGCGGGCCGACAACGCAATCTACGAACTGGCCGATGCGCTCAAGCGCGTGCAGGCCTACCAGTTCCCGGTGTCGTGGAATGAAATCACCCTGGCCGCATTCAGCGCGGCAGGAAAAGCCACGGCCGGCCCCCTCGGCGCGGCCATGACCCGATTCGCTTCCGACCCGACGGATGCGTCCGCCATCGCCACGCTGTCAGCCGAACCCAGCGAAGTCGGCCGCATCCGCACCACCTGCATTCCTACCCTGCTGCGCGGCGGCCACGCCGACAATGCCTTGCCGCAGTCGGCCACCGCCACCGTGAACTGCCGCATCTTCCCGGGCGTGGCGGTGAAGACCGTACTCGATACGCTGCAAGAAGTTGCAGGCAAGAACGTGGAAGTGGTTTCCATTGGCGCGCCGACCGCCAGCGACGCCTCGCCATTGCGCGCCGATGTGATGGCCGCCGTGGCCAAGGCCGTGCATGCCCGTTATCCCGGCACGCCGATCGTGCCGACGCAGGAATCCGGTGCGACCGACGGCCTCTACCTTCGCGCCGCCGGCATCCCCACTTATGGCGTCAGCGGGATGTTGATGAAGGAAACCGATGCCTTCGCCCACGGCTTGAACGAACGCATCCCGGTGCAGGGCTTCTATAACGGCTTGGAGCACTGGCACGTGCTGGTGTCCGAACTCGCCGGCCCCGGCGCACGCGCTGCCGGGAAGCGCTGACGCCACGTGGGCGCCACGCACACGCTGAAGGCTGATGATGGCGGCATGATCGCCTGCAGCGAGTGCCCGGCGATTTGCTGCCAGCTGAAAGTCGTGCTGATCGCCGGCGATGATCCGCCACAGCAATTCATCGACCTCGACGACGACGGTCACGAGATCATGGGCAAGGGCGACGACGGCTGGTGCGCCGCCCTCGATCGCGACGGGATGAAGTGCAGCATCTACGAGCAACGCCCGTTCGTTTGCCGCGAGTTCGAGATGGGTGGCGGCGATTGCATCGATGAGCGCGCCAACTGGCGTCGCATTGCGTTGTCACTGTTGTGACCGCCGCAAAGCCACCAACCTGGTATGTGTACGTGCTCGAGTGCGTGGATGGCAGCCTGTACACGGGCATCGCCATCGACGTCGCCCGCCGCTACGCGTCCCATGCCGTGGGCAAGGGCGGCCGTTATACGCGCTCGCATCCACCCAAGCGCGTCTTGTCGGTGATGCCCTTCCCCGACCGCTCCAGCGCCTCGCGCGAGGAATACCGCATCAAGCAATTGCCCCTGGCCGAAAAGCGCGCCTTGTGCTCGCGCTACCCTGCACCTTCGCTGCACGTCCTGGCCTCCCGGCCACGAGGCAAGCCCACTGCCACTGGCTGAACGGCGGCAATATTCGAACCACGCTGCCAGGCGACGGGTAAAAATCATTGACCTATGCTCTGACGCAAGACAATCGACTGCGTGCATCGCCATGACCGTCACCGACGACGAACTGCTGGCCGCGAAGATACTGGTCGTGGACGACCAGCCGGCCAACCTCGAGTTGCTGGCGCACGCGCTTGCGATGGCCGGTTACACGGATGTCACGACCACCACCAAGCCGCGGGAGGTTGCCGGCCTGTATCGCGCCCATCGCCATGACCTGATCCTGCTCGACCTGCAGATGCCTGATATGGACGGCTTCCAGGTGATGGAGGGCTTGAAGGAAATCGAACGGGGCGGCTACCTGCCGGTGCTGGTCATCACCGCACAACCTTCGCAGAAATTGCGTGCATTGCAGGCCGGGGCCAAGGACTTCATCAGCAAGCCCTTCGATGTGCTGGAAGTGCAGACGCGCATCCGCAACATGCTGGAAGTCCGCCTGTTGTACAAGCGGATCGAGGCCAGCAAGCGTCAGCTCGAACAGATCGTGCTCGAGCGGACTGCCGAGCTGCGCGAAAGCGAGGCGCGCTTCCGCGGCCTGGTGGAACTGGCGTCGGACTGGTACTGGGAACAGGACGAGCACGGCAAGTTCACCCGCGTGTCGGGCCCCGCCCTCGAGATGCTGGGACTGGGCGAAGCGACCGGTGCCGACAGCGACGCACGGCCGCGCTGGAACGAGGCGGACCGCGCGATGCTTGGCGAAAAGCTCGCGACGCGCAAGCCATTCCTGGATTTCGTCTATCGCCGCGTGAATGCCGACGGCAGCGAACAATTCCTGCAGACCAGCGGTGAGCCGAAGTTCGACGAAGCCGGACGCTTCCGCGGCTACCGCGGCATCGGCATGGACGTGACCGGCCGGATGGCTGCCAGCGGCCAGGTTGCCGACAAGGCACTCCGACGATTCCGGGATGCGATGGATACGACGACGCAGGGCGTGTTCCTGCTCGACCGGGCCAGCATGCGGTTCGTGGATGCCAATGCGGCTGCGTGCCGGCTGTCCGGCTACCGACGCGAACAATTGCTCGAGCTCGGGCCTGCCGCACTGAGCGACGATCCGGGCCGCGACCACGAGGCGGACTTCGACCAATTGATCGCCAGCGGCGCCGGGGACATTTCGCGACCAGGCACCCTGGTGCGCAGCGACGGCGCCAGGATCAAGGTGGAGATACAACAGCACGCCAGCCCGACCAGCGATGGCTGGCTGCGCGTAGACGTCGTGCGCGAGCTGGACCCGGGCAATTGAGCCCCATGGGATTCCGCTCCCCGCCAGGCAACGGCGACTTCCACGTGGCCCGGCGCAATCGCATCCTTGGCGCCCTGCCCGAGGCCGATTTGTTGCGCCTGCAGCCCGACCTGGAGCCGATGCAGGTGTTGGTTGGCGATGTGCTGTGCGAGTCCGGCGCACAGATGACGCATGCCTTCTTCCCGACCACGTCCATCGTGTCCTTGCAGTACGTCATGGAAAACGGGTCGTCCGCGGAGATCGCGGGCGTGGGCAATGAAGGCGTGCTCGGCGTGCCCTTGTTCATGGGTGGCGAGTCCATGCTCAGCCGATCGGTGGTGCAAACCGGGGGCGCGGGCTTTCGCCTCCGCCAGTCGGTGCTGGTGGAACAGTTCAACAGCGCGGGCCCACTGATGCGCGTGCTCTTGCGCTACACGCAAGCATTGATCACCCAGATGTCGCTGACTGCAGCCTGCAACCGAAAGCACACGCTCGAACAGCAGTTGTGTCGCTGGCTGCTGTTGACGCTCGACCGCATGTCGGGCAATGAACTGATCATGACCCAGGAACTCATCGCCTCGATGCTGGGCGTGCGCCGCGAGGGCGTCACCGAGGCCGCCGGCCGCCTGCAACGGGCCGGTGTCATCAGCTATCGCCGCGGCCATATCACCGTGCTGCATCGCGAGGGACTGGGATCACGCGTATGCGAATGCTACGAGGTGGTGAAGCGTGAATTCGACCGTCTGGTCCCCGACACGGTGGAAAGGGCAGCGATCTTGAACGCGAAATAAGCGCCCGGACGCTATGTGCGCTGCCGCACCGAGCGCGCGTGCTGGCCGCCGTACCTTGGTGGCGAACTATCCACCGGGAGTCAATTAAAATGAAAATCGGAATCATCTTCGCCGCAGCTGCGGCCCTCGCCCTGTCCGCGTGCAGCAGCTACGGTGGCAACGACAGCTACCGCAGCTCGAGCTACAACAACGCGCCAACCAACTGCTACGACTGCGGCGTGGTGCAGCGCATCGAAAGCTACACCGGCGAACAGCGCCGTACCTCGGGCGCAGGCGCAGTTGCCGGCGCGTTGATCGGCGGCGCATTGGGCAACCAGGTCGGATCGGGCGACGGCAAGAAGGCCGCGACCGTAGCTGGCGCAGTTGCCGGCGGCTTCGCGGGCAACGCCATCGAGAAGAACATGGACAAGACCTGGCATGAAGTCACCGTTCGCATGAACGATGGCCGCACGGTCGTGCTGTCGCAGGACGACTTGAATGGCGTGCGGGAAGGTTCGCGCGTGATTATCCGGAACGGCCGCGCGCAACTAAATTGACGGTAACGGTGATGGCGTCGTCCATGAACTGGACTTCGCCATCCTGCACGAAGCACTGAAGCGACATGTTTCGCTTGCACAGGGCCGCGATCGCCTGGCTGGTGTCCGACGGCACGTCGAACACCTCCAGGTTGCGGCAGCGCTCCAGCGCCTGCGCGTTCTTTTCCCACCACAGCGCGGCGCTGCGACCGCTGAAGTTGTAGACACGGACCTTGCCCGCGCGGCCGCAGGCCTTGCGGATCCGCTGCTCATCCGGTTGTCCGACCTCGATCCACAGGTCCACCTGCCCAGTCAGGTCCTTCAGCCACAAGTCCGGTTCGTCGTCCGTGCTGATGCCGCGGCCGAAGGCCAGGCCCTCGTCGGCATTCAGCGCGAAGGCCAGCAGGCGGATCATCAGCCGCTCCTCGGTTTCGGACGGATGCTGGGCCAGGGTCAGCGAATAAGCCTGGTAATGATTGCGGTCCATGTCGCTGACCTGCAGTTCCGCCTTGAAGATGGTTGCCTTGACGGCCATGGTTGCGTCCGTGCCTTGTGTGCGGTCGCGCATGATCGCACGGGGCCCGGCCCGGGGCCGGGGCGGCCGAATTGAAGGCCGGATATAATGCCCCCATCTATCCCTTTCCAGCCCGTCCGGGCCGACCAGGAACCGCGATCATGCTCAAGGCCGGCGATGCCGCCCCCTCGTTCAAGCTCGCCGCCGACGGCGGTAGATCCTTCGACAGCAGCAGCCTGAAAGGCCGCCGTTACCTGCTGTACTTCTACCCGAAGGACAACACGCCCGGTTGCACGCGCGAGGCCTGCGGCTTCCGCGATGCCATGCCTGCTTTCGATCGACTCGGCGTGCCAGTGTTCGGCGTCAGCGCCGACAAGGCGGCGGCCCACGACCGCTTCGCCCTGAAGCACGGCCTGAACTTCCCGTTGCTGGCAGACCCCGACCACGAACTGCTTGAAGCCTATGGCGTGTGGGTGGAAAAGAGCCTGTACGGGCGCAAGTATTTCGGCGTGCTGCGCTGTACCTACCTCATCGGCAGCGATGGCAATATCGAGAAAGTCTGGGAAAAAGTGAGTCCTGACGCGCACGCCGCCGAAGTGCGCGATTACCTCGCAGGCACCGTGCCCAAGGCGAAAGCGAAGAAAGTCGCGGCTCGATGAGCCGATGACCCCGACGCGGAAAGCCCACTGGCAGATTCATTTCTGCGTCCTGCTCTGGGGCTTCACCGCCATCCTCGGGAAACTGATCACCCTGCCCGCGCTGGCGCTGGTCTGGTGGCGCATGTTGCTGGTTGCTGCGGCGCTGTTGCTGGTGCCCAGGGTCTGGCGCGGACTGCGTGGACTTCCGCCGAAGCTGCTGGTGTCCTACGCCGGCATCGGCATCCTGGTCGCGCTGCACTGGCTGACGTTCTACGCGTCGATCAAACTTTCCAACGCCTCGGTCGCGGTGAGTTGCATCGCGCTTGCGCCGGTCTTTCTTGCCCTGGTCGAACCCGCCATCGCCGGACGACGAATGGACCCACGCGAACTGGTGCTGGGTGTCGCTGTCGTGCCGGGTGTCGTCCTGGTCGTCGGTGGCGTGCCGAGTGGAATGCATTGGGGCATCCTCGTTGGCGTCGCATCCGCCCTGCTGGTGGCCCTGTTTGGCGCGTTCAACAAACAACTGGTGGAGCAGGCCGATTCGCTGACGGTGACCTGCGTGGAGCTCGGCGCCGGCATGCTGTTCCTGGGCGCGGTGGGATTGCCGCTGGCGCTGCTGGGCGCCATCGATTCCAGTGCCGCCGCCCTACTGCCCGGCGCCCGCGACGCCGCGCTGCTGTTGCTGCTGGCCATGGCCTGTACCCTGCTTCCATTCGCGTTGTCATTGAAGGCGCTGCGCAATCTTTCCGCCTTCCAGGCGCAGCTGGCCGTCAACCTCGAACCGGTCTACGCGATTGCGCTGGCCATCGTGCTACTGGACGAGCATCGGGAACTGGGCGCCAGTTTCTATTTCGGCGTGGCCATCATCCTATTGGCCGTATTCATCCATCCCTTCATGGTACGACCGCCATCGCCGCCTTCACCGCTGGCAACATCTGGATGAGTTTTTCATCCTTGCTGTCGGCGATTTCGGAATAGACGACCAGAAGGAAGGCGCGCGCATTGTGGCGACGGGCCAAGCCGGCGTTGTCGCGAAATGCATCCGGCCATTTCGCCAGCGGTGCGGGGTCGGAAATCTTCTTGAAGAATGCGTCCCAGTCGGCGGCGGTGTGCAGGCCGCGCAATGCGGCATACAGCACCGGCCGGGCCAGTCGCGCCGATTCGCCGTACACGTAGAACTGCTCGCCTGGTGGTGTTACCTGCGTGGCGACTGCGGTAAACATCCGGTCGAGTTGCGCCTTGTCCAGCGCAGGATTCAACGCCAGTTGCAGCATCAGGTCGGCGCCGTGGGCCACGCCATGCCGCCAGCCTTCGCGCGCATCGAAGCCGCGGTAGTCGCGAACGTCTTCCAGGTATCGCGCGCCGCCCTCAAGCAGTTGCGCGCGTTGTTCGGGCGACAGGTAGGGCGACTTGCGATCGGCGCGGGCCAGTTCCGACAAGACCAGGGCGGCGAACGGTTTTCGAAAGCCGTCCGGATCCGGGGCATCGGACTGCAGCGCCGGCAACAACTCCGCCGCGGCGGCAAGCCGGGCCTCGACGCTGATCTTGTCCGCGCGCAACCACGTGGACCAGGCTTCGAAGGCGATGCCATCGCGCAGCTCGGGGTCTGGATCGGCGAGACAAGCGAGCAGTCCTGCGGCAAGTTGCGCCCGGCGCGCATCGTCGTCCAGCTTGAAGCCCTCCGCCTTCAATGCCTTCAGCTGGTCGCCCGTCCAGTCGGCCGGCGGACAGTCCGCCAGGGCCATCGACGGCAGCACGAGCGCGGCCAGCACCACCGCATGAAGGAATGTTTTCGCCGTCGCCATCGTCGCCTCTCCCCTGGATTCGGGCTGAGTCTAGGACAGCCCCCGGCCCTTTGCCCCTGCCGTATTGCATGGTCCGGTAGAACGTTATAATGTAACGTTAGCTCAATTTACGGACTTCCGACCCATGCGTAGCCCCCTCCTCGCCCTGGCCATATCGCTTGCCTTCGCGCAGGCGGCCCAGGCTGCCGCGCCCGCAGCCCCGGCCACGGCCGGTGCGCAAAGCCGCATCGAAGCACTTGAAGCCCGCATACAGGCGCTCGAAGCCAACGCGGAGGCAATGCGCCAGCAAGCGGAAGCGGCGACGCTCGCACTGGAAGCCACCCGCGCGGAAATGGAAGCGATGAAATCGTTCGCGCTGGCCGGCGCGCAGTCCACGGCTTCGGCAGATGCGGGCGAAGCCACCCCGGCGGCCGCGCCTGAAAGCGCCAACGGGAATGCGTTCAATCCCGCCATCACGCTCATCCTCAATGGCAGCTACAGCGGCCACTCGCTCGACCCCGATGCCTACCAGCGCAGCGGCTTTCCGCTGGTTGGCGAAGGCGCTCCCTCGGCAAGAGGGTTCTCGCTGGGTGAAAGTGAACTCGCCATGTCTGCCAACATCGACGACAAGTTCTACGGCCAGTTGACGCTTGCCATCGGCAGCGAGGATGGTGAAACGGAACTCGGCATCGAGGAAGCCTTCGTCGATGCAACCGCCCTGCCGGGCGGCATGGCGCTGCGCCTGGGTCGGTTCTTCTCCAACATCGGCTATCTCAACAGCCACCATGCGCACACCGACAAATTCTTCGATCGCCCGCTTCCTTACCAGGCCTTCCTGGGCAACCAGTACGGCGATGACGGCGTGCAGTTGCGCTGGGTCGCGCCGACCGAGCTATTCATCGAAGTAGGCGCCGAATTGTTCCGCGGCCAGAATTATCCCAGCGGCGGCGCCGCGAATTCCGGCGCGGGCGTGCGTACGCTGTTCGCGCACGCGGGCGGCGATGTCGGCACTGAGAGCGAATGGCTGGCCGGCGTCTCCGTCCTGGATTCGCGCAGCGAAGGCAGCGAAGACGGATTCGTCGGCGACAACCGGTTGTACATTGCGGACGCCACCTGGAAATGGGCGCCCGGAGGCAACTTCAAGGATGGCGGCGTGACCGTGCGCGGTGAGTATTTCCTCGATGATCGCGATGGAGATTTCGTCGATCCGGAAGATTCGTCCATCAGCCAGGCCTGGAAAGGCACGCGGCGCGGCGCCTATGTGGAAGGCGTGTATCGCATCAATCGCAATTGGGAAACCGGCTATCGCTACGACCGCCTGTGGGCCGACAACGATGGCCCATTGGCCAGCGACTTCGATCCCGTGCGCCACAGCGTGATGCTGTCGTGGCTCAACAGCGAATTCAGCCTGGTGCGTTTGCAGTACAGCCACGACCGCCCCAATCCGGACGACACCGACAACGCCATCACCCTGCAGTACCAGATGAATCTCGGTGCGCACGGCGCGCACAAGTTCTGAGGAAACAAGATGAAAGCCCTGCTCGCCACCGCTACCCTTGCCCTTGCACTAAGCACCTCGCCCGCGCACGCCAAACTGCGCGCCTTCGCCTGCGAACCCGAGTGGGGGTCCTTGCTGAAGGAACTGGGCGGCGACCAGATCGACATTGATGTGGCCACGTCGGCTCTGCAGGACGTGCACCAGATCGAAGCGAAGCCGAGTCTGATCGCAAAAGTCCGCCGCGCCGACCTGACTGTGTGTTCCGGAGCGGACCTGGAGATCGGCTGGTTGCCGCAATTGGTCAGGCAATCGGGCAACCGGAAGATCGCAGGTGGCGACGGCGCCTTCTTCGCCGCGAGCCAGGTGGCTACGCTGCAGAAGCCGACGCAACTCGATCGCGCAGCCGGCGATGTCCATCCGCAAGGCAATCCTCACGTACAGATGGATCCCTATCGCCTGCTGGCCGTAGCCAAGGCGCTGGCTGCGCGCCTGGCGAAACTCGATCCGGCCAACGCGGCGGTATACCAGCAACGCCTCGCTGCGTTCAGCACGCGCTGGACTGCCGCGACCAAACGATGGGAAGCGAAGGCGGCGCCCTTGAAAGGCCGCAACATCGTCGTGCACCACGACAGTTGGATCTATCTCACGCAATGGCTGGGGATGAAGCAGATCGGAGCGCTCGAACCCAAGCCCGGCGTGCCACCGACCAGCGGCCACCTGGCGGCACTGGTGCAAACGACAAAGGCGTCCAACACCCTGGCCATCGTCAGGGGCGCCTATCAGGACGCCAAGGCGAGTGAGTGGCTGAGTTCGCGCACCGGCGTTCCCGCGATCAGCCTGCCGTTCACGGTGGGCGGCGACGCTACATCGAAGGACCTGTTCGGCATGTTCGATTCCACGTTGGACAAATTGCTGGGGGCCGCGAAGTGAGCCTGCAGATCCACTGGGAAGGCCTGGATGCCAGCATCCTCGGTCCCGCCTGCGTGGCCGGTTTGATCGTGCTGGCCACGCACGTGCCGCTGGGCAAGCAAGTGCTCGCGCGCGGGATCATCTTCATCGACCTTGCGATCGCACAGATCGCTGCCCTTGGCGTGATCGCCGCCGGTTTTTTCGGCGTGGACGAACACGGCTTCGGCGTGCAGGTTGCCGCTGCCATCGCGGCATTGCTTGGCGCCGCGTTGCTGGCCTGGACGGACCGTCGCTGGCCCGACTACCAGGAGCCCCTGATCGGGACCCTCTTCGTGTTGGCGGCAACGGGCGCCTTGTTGTTGCTGAGCAACAATCCGCAAGGCGGCGAACACCTCAAGGACCTGTTGGTCGGGCAAATCCTTTGGGTGAGCTACGCGCAGTTGCTGCCCGCAGCAATCCTTTCGGCGCTGTTGCTCGGCTTCATGTGGTGGCGTCGTGGGCGCCTGGCGGGCCTGGCGTTCTACGCGCTGTTCGCACTGGCCATCACCACTTCCGTGCAACTGGTCGGCGTCTACCTGGTTTTCGCGAGCCTGATCGTGCCTGCGCTGGCCACGGCAGGCATGCGCGGCAAGCATCGCTTGCTCGCCGCTTATCTCGTGGGCATTGCCGGCTACGCATCGGGACTGGTCTTGTCGGCAGTGCTGGACCTTCCCAGCGGCGCCCTGATCGTCTGGACACTGGCCGCGTGTGCGCTTGCCGCACAACTGGTCCCGTCAGTGCGTCGGTCGCATCCGGCGCAGTCCGCACCCGAGGCCGTTTTCGAGGGTTGAACAAAGCGCGCGCGAAGTCAGGACGAAGTATCCTAGGTGCGCCCGCTGCCGGCGCCCCACTACCCGGATACCCCATCATGTCCCGACTCCTCCTTCCGCTCGTTTCGCTGATCGTCGTGTTGGCCGCCTGCTCGCCCAAGGCACCGGAGCCCGCGCCGCCCGCGACAACCAGCACGACACCCGCCGTGTCGGAAGCGGACACGCAGTTCAACGACCTTTCGGCGCGCTGGCTCGATGGCGCGATGCGTCTGAGCCCTGTGTTCGCGACGCAAATCGGCGACCATCGCTTCGACGCCGAGCTCGATGACCTCAGCCCCGAAGGCCGCGCCAAGAGCCTGGCTTTCTCCAAGTCGCTGCTGGCCGACCTGGAAAATATCGATCGCAGCAAGCTGTCGCGGGAAAACCAGGTAGACGCATCGGTCTTGCGCAACCAGTTGCGCTACGACATCTGGGGCTACGAAAGCCTGCAGTCCTGGGCCTGGGATCCGATGATGTACAGCCAGTTGGCCGGTGGCGCGATCTACTCGCTGGTTGCCCGCGATTTCGCGCCGTTGCCCGACCGCTTGCGCAATGCCACGCTGCGCATGGAAAAGATCCCGATGCTGTTCGCGCAGATGCGCGCCAACCTCGATCCGGCGCGCGTGCCGCAAATCCACGCGCAAACGGTAGCCAAGCAGAACAAGGGCATCCTCAGCCTGATCGACGAACTGATCGTGCCGCATGCGGGCGACTTGGCGTCGGCCGACCGGCAGAACCTGGAAGCAGCCATCGCCACCTTGCGCAAGGCCGTGGACGAGCACCAGGCGTGGCTGGACAAGACCCTCGTGCCGAAGGCAAAAGGCGATTTCCGCATCGGCCAGCAGTTATACGACCAGAAGCTCGCTTTCGCCCTCGATTCCCAGCTGTCACGCGCTGACATCCGCAGCCGCGCCGAAGCCGAACTGACCCGCGTGCGCGCCGACATGTACTCGGTGGCGCGTGGCGTCCTGGCCGGGCGCGAAGGCGCGCCGGAAACCCCCGAGGCGCCCTCGGCCGCGCAGCGACAGGCTGCGATCCAGGCAGCATTGGAGCTGGCCTATGCCGACCGTCCGACCCGCGACAAGGTGGTTGAAACCGCCAAGTCCACGCTCGCCACCGCGACCGATTTCGTGCGCGCCAAGGACCTGATCACGTTGCCTGACGCGGCGGTGAAGGTGATCCTGATGCCCGAGTTCCAGCGTGGCGTTTCGGTAGCGTATTGCGATTCGCCCGGGCCGCTCGACAAGTCCCTGGATACTTTCTACGCCGTATCGCCGATTCCCGACGACTGGACCGACGAGCAGACCACGTCCTACCTGCGTGAGTACAACACCCGGTCCATCGACGAACTGAGCATCCACGAAGCGATGCCCGGCCATTACGTGCAGATCTGGCATTCGAATAAATATCCGTCCGTGCTTCGCGCCGTGCTGTCGTCGGGTTCTTTCGTCGAAGGTTGGGCCGTGTACGCCGAGAAGGTGATGGTTGACGCCGGTTACCGCGACAACGATCCGCTGTACCACCTGATCCAGTTGAAGTGGTACCTGCGCGTCATCACCAACGCCATCATCGACCAGGCCATCCACGTCGACGGCATGAGCCGCGACGATGCGATGAAGCTGATGACCGAAATGGGCTTCCAGGAAGAGCGCGAAGCCGCCGGCAAGTGGGTGCGTGCGCAATTGAGTTCCACGCAGTTGCCGACCTACTTCGTGGGCGTGCAGGAACACTACGACCTGCGTCGCGCCGTTGAGGAAAAACAGGGCGACGCCTTCAAGCTCAAGGACTACCACGACAAGGTGTTGTCGTTCGGATCGCCATCGGGTCGCTACGTACGCGCCCTGATGCTCGACCAGCCGATCGAATAGTCGCAGTTGCCGGGAGGGGCGAGACCATGGATTTCTTCAATCGCATCAGGGCCTGGTGGCGCCCCGCGCCGGAACCAGAAAAGGTGTTCGAACCCGAGGTCGAGAGCACCGACCGCCGCGTGAAGGAACGGCGCAATGCCGCGCCGGGCACGCGGGTGCTGATCATCGACGACTCGGCAACCATCGTCGCGTTGTTGCGAAGGATGATGCGGCAGAACGACCTGGTCACGCTGGAGGCCGGCGATGCAGAAGCAGGCATCGAGATTGCCCGCGGCCAAGTTCCGGACCTGATCTTCCTGGATATCGTATTGCCCGGGATGAATGGTTTCGCCGCGCTTCGCGCATTGCGCCGCGATCCCATCACGCGCGACATCCCGATCATCATGATCAGCGGCAACGAGCAGGCCACCGAAGAGTTCTACGTGCAGCGCATCGGCGCCGACGATTTCATGAAGAAGCCGTTCTCGCGCGCGGAAGTTTTCGCCCGCATCGAACGCCTGCTCGACGACGAGCAGAAGCCCCGGCGCATCAACCCCGTGGCGACGGGCGCCGAACCGGAAACCGTTTGACCCCCATCAGTGGCTGAGCCCGTCGTAGGGCGTGACCACCAGGGAAGACAAGTCCACGCCGTCAAGGCAACGCACGTTGACCGCGGCCGACATCGGCTTGTCCGCATCGGCGCTTTCGCTGAAGGGCGAAATTCCGCAGGTCATGCAGAAATGGTGGTGGATGGCGTGCTTGTTGAAGGTGTAGGTGCCGAGGTCGCTGACGGCGGTGAGCAGGCGCAGGTTGGCGCGCGGCACGAACCACAGCAGCCCGCCCCGCTTCTTGCAAAGCGAACAGTTGCAGTCGACGACGGGGCCGATTTCCCCGTCCACTTCGAAGCGGATCTTGCCGCAGTGGCATCCACCGGTGTAGGTCATGGCAGGCTCCCCGAGCGTCTGAAGGCCCTATTAAAGCCCTGAACGGCCCAAATAACCGAATATTCATGTCCGGTTTGTTAATATTTGCCCACTTCATGAATCCCGGCCCCGGCTCCTGCCCCCAGGAGCCAGCGTAGAGCCTTTGCGCCACGTCCCGGGCGGATGCCGGACTGCACCCGCCCCGACCTGCCCGCCGGGTCCAATCGACCAGCCAGTCCACCGGACAGCCTTTGCTGCCCGCCGACCGGCGCCGCTACAGTACAGGAGCGTCCGATGAGCGAAACCGCCTGCTTCCTCCATGACCTGATCCAGATCAGCCGCGATGGCACTGAATTCTATGAAGAGGCCGCGCGAACGGTTTCCGACAAGAAGCTGAGCCGGGTGTTCACGGACATGGCCAAGGCCAAGACGACGCTTGCCGACAACCTGCTGGTGGAGCTCAAGCCCGGCACCAAGCCCGGCGCCAAGTCCATCGACCTGGTGAGTGACGTCGTGCAGACCTACGCCGGCATCGGCCGCGGCTTCAAGGCCGTCAACTCCGCGCACATCACGGCGATGGAACAGAGCGAAACCCAGATCCAGGGTTCGCTGCAGAAGGTCGTGATGGACCGTGACAACAGCTTCGTCATCCGCGTACTCGCCAAGCAGTACGTGCACACCGCCGAAAACCTCAAGGCCGAACTGCGCAGCCGCAAGCGCTCCCTGGCCTGATGCAGGACCCGGGATGCGCGCTGAAACGCCCGCTCCCTTCGGTGACCTGACGCCCGAGGCGATCCTCGCCTCGGTCGAAAGCCTCGGACTGGCCACGGATGGCCGCGTCCTGGCACTGAACAGTTACGAAAATCGCGTTTACCGGATCGGCATCGAAGACAGCGCACCTCGCGTGCTCAAGTTCTATCGCCCGGGCCGCTGGTCCGATGCGGCCATCCTCGAAGAACACCGCTTCAGCCAGGAATTGCTCGACAACGATCTTTCCGTCGTCGCGCCGGAAGTATTGGCCGGAACCACCCTCCATCACCACGCCGGGCATCGCTTCGCGATCTTCCCGATGCAGGGCGGGCATGCGCCCGAGCCGGGCGACCGCGAAACGCTGAAGCAGATTGGTCGAACGCTCGGCCGCATGCATGCCGTTGGTGCACGCACGTCGTTCTCGCATCGCGGCACGCTCAACGTCCAGCAGCACGCGATCGACTCCGTGTCCTACCTGCTCGATGCCGACTGGCTGCCTGCCGAACTCGAAGAAAACTTCGAAGCGCTCTGCCACCTGCTGCTCGACCAGATCGAGGACGCGTGGGCGGACTGCGGCGAGTTCAAGACCTTGCGCCTGCATGGCGACTGCCATCCGGGCAACATCCTGTGGCGCGACGGCCAGCCGCATTTCGTGGACCTCGACGACACGATGATGGGTCCAGCGATGCAGGACCTGTGGATGCTGTGCACCGGCGACGCCGCTGCCCGCGGCGAACAGATGGGCTGGCTGCTGCAGGGCTACGAACTCTTCCACGAGTTCGATCATCGCCAGCTGGGCCTGATTGAAGCCTTGCGCGCCATGCGCCTGCTGCACTTCCACGCCTGGATCGCCCGTCGCTGGTCGGACCCGGCTTTTCCCGCGGCCTTTCCGTGGTTCGAATCGCCCCGGCACTGGGAAGGCGTGATCGTGCAGCTGCAGGAACAACTGGTCGCGATGCGCGAACCGGTGCTCGAACTTCCGCGAGCCTGAACGGCTGGCAACAAGAACGGAGCCGCGTGGATCGACCGCCCCTCCGCCGGACTCTTTATCGGCAAGCCGGTCCCCTTCTTCACTCCATGCTGCGCAGGGGTCGGCCTATCCTTTGCCCGAACCCGGAGATTCGTCGATGTCGTCCCAAACCAATCACTCCATCAACCTGTCACGTCGCCGATGGCTGGGCGGTTCCGTACTGGCGCTTGCCGGCATGGGCCTGGCCTGCTCGCGGCAAGGCGCCGCGGCGGGTGCGATCGCCGCGGCGGGACCGCCCGCGATGGTGGACATCCTGGCCGTGGACAACAGCGGCAAATCGCGCAAGATCCTGCGCGTGCCCAAGGTGGTGAAGCCGCTGGAAGAATGGAAGAAGTTGTTGTCGCCGAAATCCTTCTACGTCGCGCGTGAAGGCGGCACCGAGCGGCCTTTCAGCGGTGAATACAACGACCTGCACGACAAGGGCATCTTCCGTTGCATCTGTTGCGGAACCGCCCTGTTCGATTCTGCGACGAAGTTCGACTCCGGCACGGGCTGGCCCAGCTTTTGGCAGCCGATCGCGCCGCAGAACATCGTCGATCGCGAAGACCGGACCTTCGGCATGGTGCGCACCGAAACCCTGTGCCGACGCTGCGATGCGCACCTGGGCCACGTGTTCGACGACGGACCGCGTCCCACCGGCTTGCGCTATTGCATGAACTCGGTTGCCTTGCGCTTCATTCCCCTCGCCTGACCAGAGAACGCATCCCATGATCTCCCCTTCGATTGAAAAACACGGAACCCTGTTTCGCGCAGCGGCGATTGCCATGCTGATGCTGGCGGCGGCGACAAGCTCCGCATCGGGCGGCCAGGACAATGCCGTCGCGTCCAGAGCCACGCCGCAAGCACGTCCTGCGCTGCAAACTGCAGTCTTCGCCGGCGGCTGCTTCTGGGGCGTCGAGGCCGTGTTCGAACATGTGCGCGGCGTGATGGACGTCCGGTCCGGCTATGCGGGCGGCAACGCCATTACCGCCAATTACGACACCGTCGTCGGCGGCCGGACCGGCCATGCCGAGGCCGTGCAAGTCGTGTACGACCCGGCGGTCATCAGCTACGGGCAATTGCTGAAGGTATTCTTCTCGGTCGCCCACGACCCGACCCAGTTGAATCGCCAGGGCCCGGACCGCGGCACGCAGTATCGATCAGCCATCTTCTACGCCAACGCCGCGCAGCAGCGCGCGGCCACGGCTTACATTCGCGAAGTCGGCAAGGCTGGCGTTTTCGGCACCAAGCCGATCGTCACGCAGGTGACGCCGTTGGTGAAGTTCTTCCCGGCCGAGGACTACCACCAGGATTTCGCGCGGCTCAATCCGAACCACCCGTACATCCGCTATTGGGATGCGCCGAAGGTCGCGCATCTCAAGCGCGACCTTCCCGAACTTTTCGTGGTTCAGGACATGCAGAAGAAACTGAGCTTGTTGCCGTCGGGATCGCGGAAATAGCCCGCATGGAAATTGTCACCGCGGGGGCCCGCCGGGCCCTCGTCGGTGGCGCCGAGCGACATGGCCTTGTTGTACATGCGGTCTACCATCGCCGGATCCTTCGCTTCCAGCGCCACCATCACGCCATTTCCGACCGTGGCCGCATTGCCGTCGAAAGGCTTGGTCAGGGCAATGCCCGGCGACTCGGGCGTTACGGTCCAGGCGATGAAGGTGTCGAACTCCATGAAGCGCTTTGCGCCCATCTCGGCCAGCAGCGCATCGTAGAAGGCAGCTGCACGCGGCAGGTCGTTGGTGCCCAGGGTCACATAGCCAATCATCGGGTTGCTCCGTCGGTAGGTCCGCGAAGTGTAATCGTGCATTAAACTGCCGTCATGAGCCCCGATACCCTGACCCTCGCCCGTCCCGACGACTGGCACCTGCACCTGCGCGATGGCGACAGCCTGGCCGCAGTGCTGCCCGATACCGCGCGCCGTTTCGGCCGCGCCATCGTCATGCCCAATTTGTTGCCGCCCGTGCGCAATGTCGACGACGCGATGGCCTATCGCGGACGGATCCTGGCGTCGCTGCCCGCCGGCATGCGCTTCGAGCCCCTGATGACGCTATACCTGACCGAGGCCACCACGCCGGCCGATGTTCGCGCGGCCAAGGCCAGCACCCACGTGCACGCCGTGAAGTATTACCCCGCCGGCGCAACCACGAATTCCCAATCGGGCGTCACCGACCTTGCCCGTTGCGATGCCGTGTTCGAGGCGATGCAGGAAATTGGCCTGCCCTTGCTTTTGCATGGCGAAGTGACCGATGCCGACGTGGACGTGTTCGACCGCGAAGCGGTCTTCATCGAACGCCATCTGCAGCGCCTGGTGGATGCCTTTCCGCGCCTGAAGATCGTGCTCGAGCACGTGACCACGCGCGAAGGCGTCGACTTCGTGACCAGTGCAAGGCCGGGCGTGGCCGCGACGCTGACCGCGCACCACTTGCTGCTCAATCGCAATGCCCTGTTTCGCGGCGGGCTGCGGCCGCATGCGTATTGCCTGCCGGTGGTGAAGCGGGAACGGCATCGGCAGGCGTTGATGGATGCAGCCACTTCCGGCAACCCGCGTTTCTTCCTCGGCACGGACAGTGCGCCGCACGCGAAAAGCGCCAAGGAATCGGGCTGTGGTTGCGCCGGAATCTACACGGCGCACGCGGGCATCGAGCTCTACGCCGAAGCATTCGACGCCGCCGGCGCGATCGATCGGCTCGAGGCGTTCGCCAGTTTCCATGGGCCTGACTTCTACGGGCTCGCTCGCAATACTGAGACGATCACCCTCACCAGGCAGCCATGGCAGGTGCCGGACGAGCTGCCTTTGGGCGCAGTGGCGCTGGTGCCGATGCGCGCAGGCGAGACGATTGGCTGGCGCCTGCAGGACACCCAGGCATAGGCCTGGACGGAGTCCGAAGTCCGCCTCCGATTGCGTTCATCTAGACGGGGGTAACCGTCCGGCTACCCGAGCGCCAAGGGAACACCGTCCATGCCATCGGTACATGTCGGCGCGGCTTCCGGGGCATCCGGCGTTCCCGCGGACTTCCAGGAAAAACTTCCCGAACTTCCGGTCAGTCCGCACGACAACTTCGTGACGGCACGTGGCCTTGGGCAACTGCAGGCGCGCCTGGCCGACGCCGAGTCACGCCTGGTGCACCTGGACCCGGACGCGGGACTGGAACGCGATTACCTCGAGCGACATGTTCGCTGGCTGCGTTCGCGGCTCGATTGCGCCATTCCCGTCAGCCCGCGTGACGCGGTGCGCGACCGGGTCGGATTCGGCGCCATCGTGGAGGTGCTGGAAGAAGACGATCGGCGCAGTCGCTATCGCATCGTCGGCGAAGACGAGGCCGATCCGGATCGCGGCTTGCTTAGCTGGGTCTCGCCCCTCGCACGTGCCTTGGCGGGCGCCCGGGTTGGCGACCACGTCTCCTGGCGACGTGCCGACGGAGACGCGGACGTGGAAATCACCGAGATCGATTTCGGCCACGACGCGCCATCTTCCCGGTAGGGATTTGCCTGCGCCGAAACCAGAGCTGCGTCAGCGCTTCGCCTGAGTCAACGCTACGCTGCCCAGGATCAATGCGCCGGCCACCAGCATCGGCAGCGTCGGTTGCTCGCCCAACAACAGCCACGCCCACAGCACCGCGAACAAGGGCACCAGGTAGGTAACGGTGACTGCACGGGTGCCGCCCACGCGCTGGATCAGGCGGTAATACAGCGCATAGGCGATGCCCGAGCAGACCACGCCCAACGCGACGGCAGCAAGCCAGGATGTTGCCGGAATCGGGGAAGTCGGCCAGGTCGCGATGGCGAATGGCAACAACACCACGGCCGCGGTGGATAGCGTGGCCGCAGCCAATGCGATGGGAGGCAGGCCGGCGAGCTTGCTGCGAATCAGGTTCACGCCGATGCCGTACAGCAGCGCAGCGCCGACACCGGCCATCACCGCCCAGCCCGTGCTCAGGCCGGCCGTCTTCGCGCCCGCCAGGATCACCACGCCGGCAAAGCCAGCCGCCAGCGCCAGTGTCTGTCGGCCACTGATGCGTTCGCCGTAGAAGGCGAAGGCGACCAGAGCGGTGAACAACACGGCGGTGCTGTTGGTGATGGCAATCACGCCCGCAGGCGCGTGCTGCGAGGCCCAGGCGAACAGCGCGAAGGGCACGGCCGAGTTGATCGCGCCGATCAGCGCGAGCACCGGCCAGAGCCGGATCGGGAAACTGGCGCGGTCGCGCCAGAGGAAGGGCAACAGCACGAGCGCGCCCAGCGCCAGCCGCAGCTCGCCCAGGGGGAAGGCGCCGAAATGCGGTGCCGCCACGCGCTGGAACATGAAGGACGCCCCCCAGATGGCCGCCAGCAGACCCAGTTCAAGCGGGGTCACCCAGTCGCGAAGGACCTTGCTGGGTACCGGCGCGGATATGACGATGTCTGCAACCCTGTTCATGACTCAAGCTCATTTCGTGTCTGGCCGCCATTTTCCTCTCCCCTCAGCGCCTTACAAGCGCATACTTTCGCGGTCAGCCACAAATTTCGCTTGGGTCAAGACATGGCATTGCGACCGGACTTCCTTTCCGCCCTGGCCGCCTTCGAGTCGGCTGCCAGGCACCAGAACTTCGCCCATGCGGCGGAAGAACTGCATCTCACCGCCAGCGCGGTCAGCCACCATGTGCGGAAACTCGAGGCCAGGCTGGGCGTTGCCCTTTTCCAGCGCCATGCACGCGGCGTGTCCCTGACGGCGGAAGGCCGGCAGCTTGCCGATTCGGCAAGCAGCGCCATGTCGGACATGGAATCGGTACTGGGCACGCTGCGCGCGAACGAGGATGGCCGCGGGCACCTGCGCATCAGCACCCTGCATTCGCTTACCTACACCTGGCTGCTGCCGCGCCTGCCGCGCTTCAACGCGCTGCATCCCGGCCTTCGCATCAGCGTGGACACTGAAGTGGGCCTGACGCGCTTCGACGAAGGCGGCGCCGATCTTGCGGTTCGCCATGGACCCGGGCACTGGGCCGGACTGACTGCGCACCACCTGATGGACGACGCCCTGTTTCCGGTGGCGTCGCCGGGAATGGCGACACGGCACGCGATCGCCGAAGCATCCGACATCACCCGCCTTCCATTGATAAGCGACCTCGCAAGACAGGGCTGGCACGACTGGTTTCGCGCTGCCGGCGTGCATGGCGCAGGACTCGACGAACGCTATGTCTTCAGCGACACCACCGACGCGCTCAAGGCGGCCGTGCATAGCTTGGGTGCAGCGCTGGCGCGGCAGAAGATCGTCATTCCCTATCTCGCCGACGGCAGCCTGGTGCGACTGCCCGGGCCGCAGGTGGCAACGCGCTGGAATTATTACGTGGTCTATCCTGCGCACCGGCGGCTCAAACCCGCGGCGCGGGCTTTCGTGGAATGGATCCTCGCGGACGCGAAGCAGTCGCCGGATTGAACAGCGCGATGCGCGCGGCTATTGCCGACGCAGCGTCACGACCAGCACGTCACGATAGGCGGGCAGCGACGGGTCGAGCGCTTCCACTGCCGTCACACCGTGATAGACGCGGTGGTCGTCCACCAGAGCCGCGTCGAAGGCATCCACCAGGGTGAAGCTGCTTTCGAAGGCGCCCGAAGGATTTCCGACCAGCGTCGTCCCGCTGTCGATGTTGGTGCGCCTGACCAGCAACACCAGGACGTAGTCCACGCCATCGCGATGCATTCCCTCGGGCGTCGGCAGGCCCGGTACGCCTGCCTGCGCCTCGATCCGGAACTGATGCACCTCGACTTGCCACGCGATCGAGTCCCGGGCCGCGACCGCGCCGAATATCTCCTGGCAGAAATGCAGCACTGCCCGCATCGATTCGCTGGCGCCGATGTCTGGCAGGATCGGCTCGAACCAGCGTTCGATGCCACCGTTCAAGGGGTTGTAGTCGATGGCCTGGAAGTGCGGCTGGTGCGGTCGGCGTTCGATGTTGCCTTGTCCATCGATCGCGTAGACGGCATGGCGACGACGCCGGTAGCGACCCTGGTCTGCCATGTAGGTATCGACCGGCAACTGGTTCCAGCTATCGACGAATGCCGGCCAGTCCTGCAGCGTGCCACAGGCCTCCAGGCGCGCGCGCACGGCCGCCGCGGGCACGAAGGCATAGCCGAGGTCGGCAACCCCGGCAGCGATCGGGTCATCGTGGATGTTGGGGGATTCAGGCGACGTTTCCATGGCCCGCGACTCTAGCAGTCCGGCAAGGGTTTCGTCCTTTTCGGGGCGTCGGTCCGCGCCACGAAAAAACGCCCGGCGAGCCGGGCGTTTTCCTGTTTCAGGTGACTTGCTTGCCTGCGAACCGATCAGTAGCGATACGGCTGCAGGTTGAGGATCAGCGACAACACCGTGCCCAGCAATGCGTCCGAGCCGTTGTACTGGCGACCGTAGCGGCGACGACCGTAGTAACCATCCTCGTAGCCACGCTGGAAGCCCTGGCGGAAGTAGTACTGGTAGTCGAACTGGCTCACGTACATGCCGCGGTAACCGTAGCTTGCGTCGATGTAGGCGAACGAATCACGGTAGCTGTAGCGCCAGCGGTCGTAGCGGTCGGCACGGCCGGCACGGATGCCTTCCGCGTAACCGTAATTGATGGCCTGCTGCAACATGTCCGCCGCGTAGCGGTTGATGTTGTAGTACCTGCCATCACGCTGGTAACGATAGCTCGGGGCCGTATAGAAGTACGGGTCGTTGTTGTAGTCGTAACGCTGCCAGTCGTAGCGCTGGTTGTACTGCCTCAGGCGCGAGTAGTAGTCCTGATGGTAGCGATACTGCGACGTACGACGTTGGTTCTGCAGGTTGATCGCATCGCGGCGGGCACGCTCCTGTGCAGCCTGCTGTGCACGCTGGTAGCGCTGGGCCTGGTTGCGTTGTTCATCGATGCGACGACGGCGTTCGGCGTCATTGCCCCAGTCGCCACGACGGCTTCCGTCCTGGTTGCGGGCAGTGTCGTCGCTACGATCGGCTCGATCACCACGGGTCGCGGTGCCGGACTGGTAGCGCTCGGCATCCGTACGAACCTGCGGAACGGGCGTGTAACGCTCCTGGCGATCGCGGGTGCGCTCCTGTTGCTCGATGGCCTGGCGTTCGCGTTGCTCACGTGCCTGTTCAAGGCCACGCTCGCGCTGTTCCCGCGCCTGCGCAACATTGCGCTCGGCCTGCTCGGCCTGCTGCGCCTGCTGCTGGCGATAGTCTTCCTGGCGTGCGTCCCGACGGGCATCACGTGCCGCGTCACTGGTGCGCTCGGCTTGCTGCGCCGCCTGGCGTTGCTCGTTTTCGCGCATGCGGGCCTCTGCCTGCGCCCGGCCGCGATTCTCTTCGGCTGCCGCACGATTGGCGGCGGCATTCGCGCGGTTGGCTTCGGCCACCTGCGCGGCTTCTGCCTCCCGTTGCTCGCGAACCTTGCGGGCACGTGTCTTGTCGGACGGTTCCTCGTCGCTGGTCTGCTCGCCCTGCGTTGCCTGGTCCTGCGCGCGTGCACTGGAAGGTGCACCCAAACCGAACCCAAGCACCGAGCCGATGACGGCGGCCAGGACTGTCCGATTGAGAATGGTGGCGTTCATTTGTTTCCTCGTGGTGTGGGCAAGGAAAGTCTTGCCGCGAGTGCAGTACAAGGCACAGGCGCTGAATGAAATATGAGTGCAAAAAACCCGATTGCCTTGCATTCAGCAATGCACTGCAGCGGTGCCGGGGCACGTCGCGAGGGCGGGCCGGCCAACGCGGGCCGAGGCTTAATGCTTCCGCATCATGAAGTTAAGCGCGTGTTCCTTCACTTTCAGGCTCAGTGTCGATACAGGCAAACAACGTCACTGTGCTGCTCGCCCCGCATGAAGCGGCGCTACATTCAATCCAAGGAGACAACCATGCAAGTACTCAATCGCAACCTGATCGCGCTGGCCCTCGGCGCCGCGCTCGTCGCGCCTGCTGCATTTGCCCAGGCCAAGTTGGGCCCGGTAGCCACCCCGTCGGTGCCAACCACGTCCGCAGGCCAGGCCACCGCCCAATCGGCGATCTCGGCCGAACGCCCGACCGTGCCGACGCTGCCGACCCAGGCCGACACGCGCGCCTCCGACGCCGTGACCAACAAGACCACTGAAGCGACGACCGATGCCGCCAAGGCAGCAGGTTCGGCGAACATGACTTCGTCCACCGCAGCAACGCAGAAGACGATGGGCGCAGACACCAATCCCGGCAAGGGCAACTGGTGGCAGGCTGCCGACACCGATGGCGACGGCAAGCTCAGCACCACCGAGGCCAATGCCAACGCCGGCCTCGCCTCGCGCTTTGCGACGATTGACGCCAACAAGGACGGCTTCGTCAGCAGTGACGAGTACCGCGTCTTCTACGCCGCCAACGCCAGCCAGGGCGAGCAGCACGCGGCCGCCCATTCGGCCGTGGTCACGCGCGATGTATGGGTGAAGCTCGATGCCGACGCCGACAGCCGCATCAGCCTGGCTGAAGCTGCCGGCAACGCCAGCCTGACCACGTCCTTCGCGACCATGGACAGCAACGGCGATGGCTTCGTGACGCAGGACGAGTACACGGCGTACACCAAGACCCACAAGTAATTCAGGCAACGAGTGATTGAAAAAAGGGACGGCCCGCGAGGCCGTCCCTTTTTCATTTCCGCACGGCCCCAGGGGCGTTCGGCTCCATTTTCGCGCCGCGCTTGCGCTCGGGTTTTCCATTGGCCCCCTGCACGCGCACGGCTGCACCATCATCGTTGCCGATACTGCCAATGGCCGTCCCATCGAGCAGCGATGCTCCCGCCACGTTTGCCACGGTCACCGAGAAAGTCTCGGTCGGCTCCGCCGTCGCATCGCCCTGCACCGCCACTTCGAACAGCACGCGAGTCCTGCCCGGATCGACAATGCGACCAGTCTGGCCGCGCGCCTGGTAGTCACTGCCCGCCTGGGCACTGCCATTGCTCGTGGCGATGTCGAAACTGACCGGGCCGGAACTGGGCGCCGAGAGCTGCACGACGAAGGTTGCCGTCGTAATGCCGGAATTTCCCTCGACCACCGACGCGTCGACGATGGAAAGCGAAGGCAGGTCGTCGTTGACGATCCGGCCCTGCGCCTTGGCGACACTCATCGTCGCCATCGAGGGGTTGGCCAGGTTGACCGTGAAGGATTCATTCGACTCGATCGTGGTATCGCCGTGGATGGTGACCGGAAATGTCGTGCTCGACTGGCCCGCTGCAATGGTCTGGCCGATGATGGCGTTCGCCACGTAGTCACTGCCCGACGCAGCGCTCCCGTTTTCGGTGAAGACGTCAAAGCTGATTGGGCTGGTGCTGCTTTCCGACGACTTCACCACGAAATCGAGCACCTTGTCGCCGGCATTGCCCTCGGCAACACTGGTGCCAGCCACCGCCAGCATCGGCGGATTGCGCACGCAGTCGTAGGTCTCGACGATTCGCGGGCCGGTATCGAGCACGACGAAATCCTGCGCTTGCACCGGGGCGGACGGAACCGCCTGGTCGAAAATGCGCGAGTTGATGCCGAGTTCGGCCCAGGTATGCGTGGTGAAACGATCACTCTCGGCGGTGAGTGCGATGTTGCCGCCATCGGCAAGCACGATGCCGTAGCGCTGCATGGTGCGAAGGATTACCCGGGCCGATGCCGGATAGAGCTGTACGGGGAAATCGCGACGCAGGCGCAGTCGTGAACCATAGGGAACACTCGCCTCGGGCCCGCTGGGCCCTCCGGCATGGCTGGCCGGCCGCACGTAGAACTTTGTTCCCGATGCCGACGCCATGCGTGCATTGGGCAGGATGAAGCGGATGGCATGGCCGAGGTCGCCTTCCACGCCTTGCATCGCCGCAAACACCTCGTCGGCGTTGAACAACAGCGGCGCGATCGGGAAACCCGCCGCATCGGCGCTGGTGCAATGATCGCCGCGGTTGTCGCCTGGATAGTCGAAATCGAGTTTCCACAATGCCAGGCATTGCGCTTGCAAGCCGCTGCCGCCGCTGGCGTTGGCCCGGTAGGCTTCGTAGAGATTCGTGCCCTGCACCACCAGCAGGTGGCAGTCATCGCTGGCATTGGCGCAGGACAGTCCGGTGTTGCCCTCGATCGCCGCATTCACCGGCACCGGCATCGTGCTGCCGACCGGCTCGCAATCGGGCGAATAATATTCGCCGGTCGTGGGATAGCCGACGATGGTGCGGGTGGGCGCGTCGCCCGGCGCGTTGACCACATGCATCGAGAAATCGATCTGCATGCGGCCGTAGCCGAATCCACCGGCGGCAACCAGGGTGGAAATCATCGTCGCCGATGAAGGATGCACGCTGGCCTGGCTGATGTCCCGGTTCCACACGGCCTGCGCGGGAAACCGGGGCAGGTAATTGGCGGTGGCCGCATGTGCAGCCAGGACGGCCAATGCACAACAGCAAGTGGCCGCCATCCGCCGCATCAGTGCGCTTGCCCCGCGCGCAGGCGCCTAGTGCTGGACGGGCTTGCGGCAGTGGGCGACGGACTTGCCACGACGGCGTGCCTCGGCCTTCGACTTGGCAGATTTGCAATCGATTTCCGACGCTTCGGCTTCGTCCCAGGACGAAGCGCCCGAGACCAGCACCGGTGCGGTGGAATAAGCCTGGGCAGAGAACGAACCCGGCACCGGCGCAGCCGTCGAATCATCATTGCTGATCAGCGCAACTGCGCTGCCATCGGCCAGCGTGGCGCCAGTGACGCCGCTGATCGTTACGTTGAACTGCTCCGTGGACTCGACTGTGGTATCGCCATTGATGACCACGTCGAAGGCCTGCGTCGTGCGGCCGGCGTCCATGAACTTTCCAGTCTGTGAACGAGCCACGTAGTCGCTGCCCGCCGTGGCCGTGCCGTTGCTGGTGGCGATGTTGAAATAGACCGGATTGGGCACGGGTGCGGACAAGCGCACGATGAAGGTCGCCGTACCGGTTCCGCTGTTGCCCTCATTCACCAGCACGTCGCCAATGCTCAGCGATGCCTGGTCGTCATTGTTGATGCGGCCTTGGCCCTGGCCCTTGCTGACAGCGGCGCCCGAGGCATTGACCAGGTTGACGGTGAAGGTCTCGTTGTTCTCGATGGCGGTATCGCCATTCACGCTGACCGTGAAGTTCAACAGCGTCTGCCCCGCGGCAATGGACTGACCCTGCAAGGCCTTGGCGACATAGTCGCTGCCTTCGGCCGCGGTGCCGTTGTCGGTGTACACGTCGAACGTGACCGGTGCGCCCAGGGCCTGCGTCAGCGTGATCGGGAAGGTAGCCAGCGTGGTGCCGGCATTGCCCTCGGTGACCACCACGTCGCCCACGGACAGTGTGCCGGCATCGCCAGGCTGGTATTGCCCCGTAAACGTAACCCCGCTGAAGGTGGAGTAGGCGTAGACCAGAACGTAGTAAGTACCTGCCACCGGGTTGGGTATGGTGCACGTTTCGACGGTGGTCACGCCTTCGGAAGCACAATCGGCGTCCGACGTGGTCGGAATGGACCCGAGCTTCGCGTAGACATCGGCATCACCGGTGCCGCCCACCGTGCTGAAGGCTACGGATGTCTTGCCTGCCGGCACGACCAGCGAATAGAGGAACTGGGTGCCACCGGGACCCGCGAGCGGTCCGACCGGCACGCCATTGGAAAGCACGGTGACATCGTCGTTGAGGATGATTCCCGCGCCCTGGGTTTTCGCAGCGGAAATGCCCACGACGTTGCTGACGTTCACCGAGAAGGTCTCATCGGCTTCCGGCGTCGTATCGCCGTTCACCGTCACTGAAAAAATCTTGCTGGTGGCGCCGGCTGCGATGCTCTGGCCCGGGAGATTGAGCGCCACGTAGTCGCTTCCCGCGGTGGCCGTGCCGTTGGCAGTCGCGACGTCGAACGTCACCGGCACGCCCATCGCCTTCGACAGGTTGACGGTGAAGTTGAAGGTCTTCGTTCCCGCATCGCCTTCGGACATGGTCTGGTCGCTGATGGTTAGCACGCCGCTGGTGACCCCGGCGACTGCGTTCAGGGCGTTGATGATGCCCGCGCCGCAGCCCTGCCCGCAGGGAACAGGCAGCGCGCGCGCGGTGCTCTTGAGCACGCTTTCGACTGCCGCCGGCGAACTGGCCGCCAGGCTCTGCATCAGCGCCACGGTGCCGGCCACGTGTGGTGCCGCCATGGAGGTGCCCTGCCAGCCGGCGTAAGCCGCGGCGATCGGTCCGGTAGTGCCAGTGTTATAGGTGGACCAAATGAAGCTGCCGTCGCCTCCACCCGGCGCCGACACATCCACTGTGCTGCCATAATTGGAGAAGTCGGCCAGGGCGCCCGTGCGCGTGGTCGCACCGACCGCAATCACGTTCGCGCAGTTGGCAGGCTCGTACAGGCTGGTGTCGGCAGTGTCATTTCCGGCCGACACCACCACGACCACGCCCGCGGACACCGCGAAATTGATCGCCGCTTGGGTGCTGGGGCCGCAGGCGCCTTCACCGCCGAGGCTCATGTTGATCACCTCCACGGGGTTGGCGTTGTTCGGCACGCCCGCAATCGCCCCGCCGGCAGCCCAGGTGACGGCGTTGGCGATGTCGGAGCTGAAACCGCCGCAGCGGCCCAGTACGCGGATCGGCATCACCTTCGCGTTGTAGGCGATACCCGCGACGCCTTTATTGTTGTTGGTGACTGCGGCGATGGTCCCCGCCACATGGGTGCCGTGCCAACTCGAGTCTTCGGCCTGGTCCGGGCCGCCGCCATCACAACCATTCGCCTCGACCCAGTCGCCGGGATCGCTCGGGTCGGCGTCGCGGCCATCACCGTCGCGCGCGGTGGTGATGTTCGTGATGAAGTCGTAACCGGGCACGAGGTTCGCAGCCAGGTCCGAGTGCACGGTGATGCCGGTGTCCAGCACCGCGACCACCACGCCGCTACCCGTGGACAAGTCCCAGGCTGCGGGCATGTCGATACCGCCGGTCGGTTCGAAGTAGTGCCACTGGTTGTTGGCGTAGAAGGAATCGTTGGGCACGAAGGTGGGACGCAGGATCCGGTCGATCTCCACGTACTTCACGTCCGGGTTGCGGCGCAGGCGATTCATGTACGCCTCGGCCGCCCGATAGTTGAGCCGGCGATTGAGCTTGATGACATCGGCGCCGATGCCCATGCGATGCAGGTGGCTGACGGCCAGCCCTTGTCCCTGGACCGACGCGGCGAGCGCGCGCTGTCGCGCCGCGGCGTTGGCGAATGCCCGCGACCCCGGTTCGAACTGCACGATGAACTGGTCGAAGGTCTTCTGCTTGCCGCCGTCGATCGAATTGGCCTGGCCGGTGCCGACCAATCCAAGCAGGGCAATCAGGGCAAAGGCGAACTGCAGGACGCGACGCAACGGCAGTGTGGACAAGATAAATCTCCGAAAGGCCTGGGGCGATCAAACGTGCCGCCCGGACCTGCCAAGGCGAGGAAGGTCCAATGCCCCGAGAATATCATTCGTGGCCAGCAAGGGCGTGAGCAGCTTCCCAGAAAACGCAGCTGCGGCAACGCCGGTTGACCGGCGTTGGGGTCGCCCTGTCTCAATCGATCATGGGCAGGTGCAGGCCCTGTTCCCGCGCGCAGTCACGGGCGATCTCGTAGCCCGCATCGGCATGCCGCATCACGCCGGTGCCCGGGTCGTTCCAAAGTACGCGCGCCAGGCGCCGGTCGGCCGCCTCGGTCCCGTCGGCCACGATGACCACGCCGCTGTGCTGGCTGTAGCCCATGCCCACGCCGCCGCCATGGTGCAACGACACCCAGGTCGCGCCGCCGGCGACATTCAGCATCGCATTCAGCAAGGGCCAGTCCGACACGGCGTCCGAGCCATCCAGCATCGCTTCGGTCTCGCGATTGGGGGACGCGACCGAACCGGAGTCGAGATGGTCGCGCCCGATCACGATCGGCGCCGACAACTCACCGTCACGCACCATCTGGTTGAAGGCCAGCGCCAGGCGATGGCGATCGCCCAGGCCGACCCAGCAGATACGGGCGGGCAAGCCCTGGAAACTGATGCGCTCGCGCGCCATGTCCAGCCAGCGATGCAGGTGCTTGTCGTCGGGCAGCAATTGCTTCACCCGCGCGTCGGTCTTGTAGATGTCATCGGGGTCGCCACTCAGGGCCACCCAACGGAACGGGCCCACGCCGCGGCAAAAAAGTGGACGGACATAAGCCGGCACGAAGCCCGGGAAATCGAAGGCATCGTGGCAGCCGACATCCTTGGCCATCTGCCGGATGTTGTTGCCGTAGTCGAAGGTGGGAATGCCCTGGTCTTCGAAATGCAGCATCGCTTCCACGTGCACGCGCATGGAATGCTTCGCGGCATCGATCACCGATTGCGGATCGGAAACCTGGCGATCCCACCACTGTTCCAGGGTCCAGCCGGCCGGCAGGTAGCCATGCAAGGGATCGTGCGCCGAGGTCTGGTCGGTGACGGCATCGGGACGGACGCCACGTCGAACGAGTTCGGGCAGGATTTCCGCGGCATTGCCGAGCAAGGCCACCGAAATCGCCTTGCCTTCGGCGCAGTGGCGCTCGATGCGGGCGAGCGCGTCTTCAACGTCGCTTGCCTGCTCGTCCACGTAACGGGTCTTCAGGCGCATGTCGATGCGGCTTTGCTGGCATTCGATGTTCAGCGAGCAAGCACCTGCCAAGGACGCCGCCAGCGGCTGCGCGCCGCCCATGCCGCCCAGGCCGGCGGTGAGTATCCACTTGCCGCGCAGGTCGCCGCCGTAATGCTGGCGGCCCATCTCGACGAAGGTTTCGTACGTGCCCTGCACGATGCCCTGCGAGCCGATGTAGATCCAGCTGCCGGCCGTCATCTGGCCGTACATCATCAGGCCCTTGCGATCGAGCGCGTTGAAGTGTTCCCACGTCGCCCAGTGCGGCACCAGGTTCGAGTTGGCCAGCAGCACGCGCGGCGCATCGGGATGCGACGGGAACACGCCGACGGGCTTGCCGGACTGGATCAGCAGGGTCTGGTCGTCTTCCAGCGTACGCAGGGTCTCCAGGATCTTGTCGTAGCTGGCCCAGTCGCGCGCGGCGCGGCCGATGCCGCCATAGACCACCAGTTCCTGTGGGTTTTCGGCGACTTCCGCGTCCAGGTTGTTCTGGATCATCCGGTAGGCAGCTTCGGTCAGCCAGCTCTTGCAGCTGAGGGTCGTGCCGCGCGGTGCGCGGATGTGGCGGCTGGAATCCTTGCGGCTGTGTGCGGACATGTCTGGCTCCGGAGTCTTCCCGCAATTATAGGATGTGCGGCTCCGCTAGACTTCACCCGAACCGGGGAGGCTGGGAATGCAGGTCGAATATCTGGCGGTGTTGGTGCTGGCGATCGGCGTGGTCGCGTTCCTGTATTCCTCGGTCGGGCATGCCGGCGCATCCGGCTACATCGCGGTGATGACGCTCGCTTCACTGTCCCCGGCAGTCATCAAGCCCAGCGCGCTGGTTTTGAACATCCTGGTCGCCAGTATCGGCAGCTGGCAGTTCTACCGCGCTGGCCACTTTCGTTGGAGCCTGTTCTGGCCCTTCGCGCTGCTCTCGATCCCACTCGCATTCCTGGGCGGATACCTCGACCTGCCGAGCCATCTCTTCAAACTGCTGGTCGGCATCGTGTTGCTGGTGTCGGCCCTGTATTTCTTCTGGCGCCCGGACAACGACGATGTCGGACCGGCGCCGGCCCTGCCGATCGCGATTGCGTCGGGCGGCATGCTCGGCTTCTTCGCGGGCCTGACCGGCACCGGCGGCGGCATATTCCTCACGCCCCTGCTGCTGGTGATGCACTGGGCGCGGACGAAGGAGGCCGCGGCGGCGGCGGCGCTTTTCATCCTGGTCAACTCCATCGCCGGCCTGGCCGGCAATGCGACCAGCGTCGGCTTCGTTCCCTCGCTGGTGTGGCCGCTGGCCATCGCCGCCGTGGTCGGCGGAAGCGCCGGGTCCTATTTTGGAAGCCGCCGCTATCCGGCGGCCACCATCAAGCGGCTGCTGGCGGCCGTGCTGGTCATTGCGGGGCTGAAACTCCTGCTTACCGCCTGATCGCCACCGGCCACCGGGCCGCCCGGCGCTTGACAGGCATGGGAAATCGTTATATCTCTGTATCGCGATGAAGGTATATAACTCTCGCGCCCTACCCCTTTACGGTCCAGAGGATTTTCCAGTGAGTGCTGCCCTGCACGCCGGCGCCAACGCGCCCCGAAGCGATCGCCCCGCCGTTCCTGCCGTGTTTGCCGCGCCTGGTGAATCGGTTGCGCGCATCGACCTGGTGCTGGTGGGCGCGCGCGGCCAGGTCGGCAGCGCGCTTCGCCGCCAGCTCGATAGACGGCGCCATTGGCTGCGCGAACACACCGGCGTCGATTACACGCTGCTGGCCGCGTTCGACCGCCGTGGATTCGCGCACGACCTGCAGGGCCTGCAACTGGAAAGCTTCGAACAGGACCTGCAGCCGCGTCGTGACAACGACCTGGAGCTGCTGCTCGCGCGCCTGACCCGGCCCGGCGCAGCGCCAGCCGTTTTCATCGACTGCACGGCCAGCGACGAAGTGGCCGACTGGTATCCGCGGCTGCTGTCCGGTGGCGTAGGCGTGGTCGGCGCAAACAAGCGCGCCAATGCGCGCAGTCTCTCCCACTTCCACGAATTGCAGCGGCTGTCGCGTCGCCATGGCGCTCCGTATCGCTATGAGACGACCGTGGGTGCGGCGATTCCCGTGCTCGGTCCGATTCGCGACGTACGACTTCGCGGCGAGACCATCCGTTCGCTGCAAGGCGTGCTGTCAGGATCGCTCAGCCACATCCTGCATCGCCTTCACGAAGGTTGCCTGTTTTCCGACGCCGTCGCCGAGGCCAGCGCCCTGGGGCTGACCGAGCCGGATCCTTTCGAAGATTTGCGCGCAGAGGACCTGGCGCGCAAGTTGCTGGTGCTCGGCCGCGAGGCAGGCTTTGCGCTTGAATTGGAATCAGTGGCCATCGAGTCCCTGGTGGACGACGCGAACGATGCCTCGGGCACTCTGCGCGAGCGGCTCCGCGCGCAAGACGCCCGCTGGCAAGCGCGGATTTCCGAGGCACTCGGCCGTGGCGAGCGGCTGGTGATGGTGGCGCAAGTGGATGCGGACGGCGGACGCGTCGGCATCCAGTCCCTGCCCGTGGCGTCGCCCTTCGCGCAACTCAAGCCTGGCGAAAACCTGGTGCTGGTACACACCGACCTGCAGGCGACCACGCCACTGGCGCTGGGTGGCAAGGGCGCGGGCGCGGAAATTACCGCCGCAGGCGTCTTCAGCGACATCGTCGCCGCCGCGAACCAACTGCTGCGCCGTTGAGTGCAGTCTTGCGTCGTTGAGTCCAGGCTCGCGTCGCTGGCCTCAGCTATCGCTGAGCAGCCCGCGCATCGAATCCCGGAACCGCTGGCGGATGCGTTCGCCGTGCACATGCCGGCCGGATTCGATGACCCGCCTACCCTGTACGAAGACATCCTTCACCGGGCAGCCATTGCCCGCGAACACGAATCGATCGTGCAGGTCCATCGCTGATACGCCGCACATCGAGGCCGACTGTTCGTCCAGCACCAGCAGGTCATCTTCCTGCAGCCCATGGCCGTTGGACTGGCGTCCCCCGGCGATGGCGCGCATCACCAGGCTTTCGCCGCTGCTGGGCAATTCGCGCGTCGCGGCAATATTGCGCTGCCGGGAAACCAGTCGCTGGCCGTATTCGAGCCAACGCAATTCTTCGACCGGCGACACCGACACGTTGGAGTCCGAACCGATTCCGATGCGACCGCCGCGCGCGATGAAATCGCGAAGCGGAAAGACACCGTCACCCAGGTTGGCCTCCGTGGTTGGACACAGGGCTACCACCGCCTTGCTCGAGGCGATGCCGACCAGCTCCGACGCCTGCACATGCGTTGCGTGCACGAGGGTCCAGGCATCATCCACCGCGGCGTTGGCCAGCAACCACTCCACCGGGCGCGCACCGCGCGAGGCAATGCATTCCTCCACTTCGGCGGTCTGTTCGGAGATATGGATGTGGATCGGGCGCAGCGCGCCGACCTGCGGCGCGGCGAGCACGTCGCGCATCGCATCGGCGGGCACGGCGCGCAGGCTGTGCAATGCGACTCCGACCCGCAGCATCGGATCTTCCTGCGCCACGAGGGTATCGAGCAGGGAAAGATAGGCATCCACGTCGTGGCCGAATCGCCGTTGCCGGTCGGACAGTTCGCGACCGTCGAATCCACCGGTCATGTACAGCACGGGCAGCAAGGTCAGGCGGATTCCCGTTTCGCGCGCGGCGGCAATGATCGCCTGCGACATGGCGGCGGGGTCGTCGTAGGGCTGGCCGCCGGCCTGGTGGTGCAGGTAATGGAATTCGCAGGTGCTGGTATATCCGGCCTGCAGCATCTCGACGAACAATTGCGCGCTGATGTCATGCAGCGATTCCGGCGTAAGCCGGCCGGCAAAGCGATACATCAGCTCGCGCCAGGTCCAGAAGCTGTCCGCGCGTTCCGATCCGCGCTCGGCCATGCCCGCCATTGCGCGCTGGAACGAGTGGGAGTGGATATTGGGGATGCCAGGTAACGAAAGCGGGTCCATGGGCGAATTCTAAACCCGGGCCGCATACAATCGTGCCCATGCATTCCCTTTCCGGCCTGGTCGTCCTCGAATTCTCGCGCGTGCTGGCCGGCCCCTGGTGCGGCATGATGCTGGCCGACCTGGGCGCCGACGTGCTGAAGATCGAAGGCTTCGACGGCGATGAGACGCGCGGGCTCGGTCCGCCCTTCAAGGATGGTCTCTCGGCGTACTTCGCCTGCTGCAATAGAAACAAGAAGTCACTGGCTCTCGACTTGCGCCATCCGCAGGCGCGCCAGCTGGTTGAAGCACTGGTGCGACAGGCGGATGTCGTGATCGAGAATTATCGAACCGGCACGGCGGAATCGCTCGGCCTGGGCTACGCCGAACTGTCGGTGATCAATCCGCGGCTGGTTTACTGCTCGATCTCCGGTTATGGCCGCACTGGTCCCGATGCCCTGCGCCCCGGCTACGATTTCGTCGTGCAGGCCGAGTCGGGGCTGATGTCCATCACCGGTCCCGCCGACGGCGAGCCGCAGAAGGTGGGCATCGCCATCGCGGACCTCGCCACGGGCCAGAATGCCGCCATCGCCATCCTGGCCGCGCTGCGCCACCGCGATGCCACCGGCCAGGGGCAACAGATCGACGTGTCGCTGTTCGACACGCAACTGAGCTGGCTGGTCAATGTCGGCAGCAATGCCCTGTTCACCGGCGAGGACGCGCCCCGCTACGGGAATTCGCACGCCAGCATCGTGCCTTACCAGGCCTTCGCGGCAAGCGACGGCCAATTCGTGCTGGCCATTGCCAGCGAGAAATTGTGGCGCCTGGCCTGCGATGCCTTGCAGCGTCCGGACTGGGCCGACGATCCGGATTTTCGCGACAACGCATCGCGCGTGCGCAACCGCGTTGCGCTGTGCGAATCGCTCGCGGCGATCTTCGCGCAACAGCCCTTGCAGCATTGGCTTGATCTCTTCGCCGCTGCCGGCGTGCCGGCTGCACCGATCCATTCCGTGTCGCAGGCCCTGCGCTCACCGCTCGCTGCCGCGCGCGGCATGACAATGACCCTGGGCGGCGTGCCGATGGTCGCCAGCCCGCTGCACCTGTCCGCCACGCCCGTGGACTACCGCCAGCCGCCACCGAAGCTGGGCCAGCACAGTGATGAAATCGTGCATCGCGCCGGCTGCGATCCTGATGCCCTGCGCGCCGCCGGCGCCATTCGTTAGTACGATGCCGCGATGAGCACTCGCACCGAACCGGAAATGCCACCTCGCTGGGACGGCCTGCTGTTCGATTGCCGGCTGGTAACGATGGACGGCGACAGCGCGGACGGCTACGGCTGCATCGACGACGGCGCCATCGCCTGGAAAGACGGCCTGCTGGCCTTCGTCGGCCGGGAGAGCGATCTTCCCGGACCCACCGCATCGCTTGCGACGTCGGTGCGGCGCGCGCACGGCGTGCTGGTCACGCCGGCGCTCATCGATTGCCACACGCATCTGGTGTTCGCCGGCAATCGCGCGCGCGAATTCGAACAGCGGCTGCTTGGCGCGAGCTACGAGGACATCGCCCGCGCAGGCGGCGGCATCCTTTCGACCGTGCGCGAAACCCGTGCCGCGGGCGAGGATGAATTGTTCGAACAATCCCTGGCGCGCGCCGAAGCCCTGCTGGCCGACGGCGTGGCGACCATCGAGATCAAGTCCGGTTACGGCCTGGACCTCGAAAACGAGGCCAAGATGTTGCGCGTCGCGCGCCGGATCGGCGCCGAACTCGGCATCACGGTGCGCACGACCTTCCTGGGCGCCCATGCCTTGCCCCCGGAATTCGCCGGCGACCCGGACGCCTACATCGGCGCCTGCTGCTTCTGGTTGCGCGAGTTGCACAACCTTGGCCTGGTCGATGCGGTGGACGGATTCTGCGAGGGCATCGGCTTCAGTCCCGACCAGATTCGCGTCATCTTCGAAGAGGCCCGCGCGCTGGGACTGCCGGTGAAGTTGCACGCGGACCAGTTGAGCGACCTGGACGGCGCCGCGCTGGTGGCAGATTTCAACGGCTTGTCGGCAGACCATCTGGAATACAGCAGCAACGATGCCGTGCGAGCGATGGCATCGAACGGCACCGTAGCAGTGCTATTGCCCGGCGCCTTCCATGTGTTGAGGGAAACCCGTTTGCCACCCGTGCAGGCGCTTCGGGATGCCGGTGTCGCGATGGCCGTATCCACCGACCTGAATCCCGGCACTTCGCCATTGCAGTCACTGCGCCTGGCGATGTCCCTGGCCTGCACGCACTTCAAGCTGACGCCCGCCGAGGCCTTGCGCGGCGCGACGGAGCATGCGGCACGCGCGCTCGGTCTCGACGACCGCGGCTGCCTGCGCGTGGGCATGCGCGCCGACCTGGCGCTGTGGGATCTGGACCATCCCGCCGAACTCAGCTACTGGCTCGGCGGAAACCCGTTGCGTTCGATGGTCATCGGCGGCCAGGAACGATAAAGCCCCGCCAAGGCGGGGCTTCGGGACTTCGGAAAAACCTGGCGAATTACTTCGCGGCGGCTTTCTTTGCCGGTGCCTTCTTCGCAACCACAGGCGCCTTGGCCTTGGCCGCAACCTTGGTGACAGCCTGCTTCACCGTGGTGGCACGGGCATTGCCGTAGCTGGAAATATTGCGCTTGCCCTTGGTCGTCTTGCGATCGCCCTTGCCCATGTCGATTCCTTGAGAAGTGTGTTTTGCAGGCGCGTAGCCTATCACCCGCGGCCTGACCAACCAAGGGATCAGGGCGAATGCGAACAGTTGGCGTCGTGTACGTGCAGGTCGGTAAGGCGCAAGTTGACCAGGTGCGCGGCCCCGACCAGTACGCCGCCCGCGCTCATCATCAGTGCATGCACGAGGGCTGTTTCATGGATGAACGGAATGAACACGCCCGCCCACAGCGCAAGCAGTCCCGGCAGCAGGATGGCCATCGCGTGGTAGCCGCGGTGACGCAGGTAGCCATTCCACAAGCTGGCGATCGCCAGGGCGGTAGCGAACAGCACGAATCCGATCTCGAAGGCCGGGGAGGCCAACATGCCCAGCCCGACCACAGGCAGCAGCACCAGCGCGAACGGCAGCAGCGCGCAGTGCACGGCACAGATCACGGCTCCGACGCTGCCGAGCGAATCGACCCAGCGGTGAAGGGACCATCGAAGTGGGGACGGTTGGCTGGACATCGGGACCTGGGCTCGGCGCGGAATTGATACAGTATAACATTGCGCCCGACCGGGCAATTGGCTTGGAAGCGTCTGTCCGCCTTTGTTCAGCCAGCCGGCAGGGCCTGGCAGTTGGCGCAGAGTCCATGCACTTCCAGGGTCTGCGCGCGCGGCGTGAAGCCCAGCGCCTTGGCCTGCTGGTCCAGAAGGTCGGAAATCCGCTCGTCTTCAAGTTCGATCGCGTTCTGGCAGTTGTCGCATATCAGGAAGGGCACCGAGTGCCGCACCTGCGGATGGTGGCAACTGACGAAGGCGTTCACCGAAGCCAGACGGTGGATGAAGCCTTGCTCGAGCAGGAACTCGAGCGCGCGATAAACCGTGGGCGGCGCCGTGCTGCCGCTTTCCGATTTCATCAGGTCGAGCAGGTCGTAGGCCTTGATCGGCTTGCCCGCTGCCGCCACCAGCCCGAGGACCTGCGCGCGCAACGGTGTCAGGCGAAGCCCGCGAGTGCCACAGGCTTGCTCGACCGCGTGCACGTAGGCGCGCGCGTCGTGCACATGGTGCTTGGGATCGGTACACGGATCCACCCCGGTCGAGACGTGGTCGTGCGCATGCTTCGGCTTTGCCATGTCCACTAGGTTGGGCCCTGGCACCGGGTGTTTCAAGCGCTGCGCGCCTCGATCATGGCCAGCGCTGCATCGATTCGCGCCAGCGCCTGGTCGCGGCCGGCCAGGAACACCGTATGTTCGATGGACGGCGACACCTGGGTGCCGGTGATGGCGACGCGCAGCGGCTGCGCGATCTTGCCCAGTCCAACGCCCAGTGTCTCGCCAGTCGCCGCGAGGGCCTCATGCACGGCCTGCGCCGACCAGTCCGATAGCGTCTCCAGCTTCCCTCGAATCGTTGCCAACGGCAGTTTCGCCGCCGCAACCAGATGCTTGGCCACGGCGGCCTCGTCGTACATCGTCAACGGCAAATACCAGACCGCCGCACGCGCCGCCATGTCCTTCAACGTCTGTACGCGGTCACGCAAGGCCAGCACCACGTCCGCGGGCGCTGGGCCCTTTGCCAGATCGTAGCCGGCGGCTTGCAGATGCCAGAGCAGGTGCTCGCCGACATCCGCCGGGTCGTCACTCTTGAGGTAATGCTGGTTGAGCCAGGAAAGTTTTTCGACATCGAAGCGCGACGCGGACTGGTTGACGTCCTCGATGCGGAACAGCTTGGTCATTTCTTCGCGGCTGAAGATTTCCTGGTCGCCATGCGACCAGCCCAGGCGCACCAGGTAATTGAGCAGCGCGTGCGGCAGGAAGCCGTCGTCGCGATACTGCATCACGCTGACCGCGCCATGGCGCTTCGACAGCTTGGCGCCGTCGGGGCCGAGGATCATCGGCATGTGCGCGAAGTGCGGGACCGTCGCCCCGAGCGCGTTGTAGATGTTGACCTGGCGCGGCGTGTTATTGACATGGTCGTCGCCACGGATCACGTCGGTGATGCCCATGTCGATGTCGTCGATGACGACAGCGAAGTTGTAGGTCGGGAAGCCGTCCGAACGGAAGATGACCAGGTCGTCGAGTTCGGTATTGCTCCACTCGATGCGGCCCTTGATCTTGTCCTCGAACACGACCGTGCCGGTCGGCGGATTCTTGAACCGGATGACCCGATTCGGGTCTTCGCGGAAAGGCGCGCCCAGGTCGCGGTAGTGGCCGTTGTAGCGTGGCTTTTCCTTGGCAGCCAACGCGGCATCGCGCATGGCCTCGAGTTCCTCGCGGGTCTCGTAGGCGTAATAGGCCAGGCCGTCGGCGATCATTTTTTCCGCGACTTCGCGGTAACGATCCAGGCGGTCGGTCTGGTAGATCGGACCCTCGTCGTATTCCAGGCCGAGCCAATCCATCGCATCCAGGATGGCCTGGACGTTTTCCTGGGTGGACCGTTCGCGATCGGTATCCTCGACCCGCAGGATGAACTTGCCGCCGCGCTGGCGCGCTTCCAGGTAGCAGTACAGCGCCGTGCGGGCGCCGCCGATATGCAGGAAGCCGGTGGGACTGGGAGCGAATCGGGTGCGGTAGGTCATCGGGGAAGGCTCGGCAATGCTTGACCGGTCATTTTACCGGAGCCCTCGCTGCCCTGCCCGGCTACTTCACCGTGATCGTGATCCGCTTCGACAGCACCGGGGGCTGGTGCGGGATGTGGTTGGCGTCGCCCAGCACCAGTTGCAGGGTGTGCTTTCCCGGGGCGAGGACCACGGTGGCCTCGGTCTGGCCCTTGCCGAAGTGCAGGTGCTTGTCGTCCTTGGGCAGCGGCATGTCCAGCGCCGGCTGCGGCGAATCGATGATCAGGTGATGGTGTCCCGTACCTTCAGCCACGATGCCGGCCGGCGCGACGCCCATTTCCTGCAGTCCGAATCGCACCGTCACCGGCCCCTTCAGCACCTGGCCGTCGCTGGGGCTGATGAAATACAGGCGCGCCTTGGCCGGGGAAGCCGTCCGGGGCAAGTCAACGGCCGCCGCCTGGGGCAGCACGGCCAGTGCCAGGGCAAATGCAAACGCGACGTGCCGGACCATCGGATTCTCCTCGTTTCGGGAACGCCACCTTACTACCGCGCGAGATTCCTGGCACGCGGCCCGTCGCCGCGCACTTCGGCTGGTAAAATGACGGTATGAAGACTTTTGCGTTCACCTCCGCCTTCCTGCTGATTGCCGCCCTCGTGGGCTCGCCCGCCCTTGCGCAGACCCAGAGCAGCGCGGTCGCGCTGCCCGACCAGGTCCCGGACCAGCCCGCAGCCGTGGCAGGTCCGCGCGTATTGCTGGAAACGAGCATGGGCCGGATCGTGGTGGAGCTGTATCCGGAAAAATCCCCGCGCACGGTCTCCAATTTCCTCTCCTACGTTCGCGACGGCCATTACAACGGCACCGTCTTCCACCGCGTCATTTCCGACTTGCTGGTGCAGGGCGGCGGCTACACGCCGGACCTGGAGATCAAGCCTGAGCGCGCCGGCATTCCCAATGAAGCCAACAACGGCCTGTCCAACCTGCGCGGCACCATCAGCGCGGCGCGCCGCCCGGGTGACAAGGATTCGGCGCGCGCCCAGTTCTTCATCAACACCGTGGACAACCGCCAGTTCGATTTCCGCAACGACAGCACGCCAGCCCTGACCGGATATTGCGTGTTCGGACGTGTAGTGGAAGGCATGGACGTCATAGACAAGATCCGCCTGGTCCCCACTGCCGCGCGCGCACCCTTGCCGGGTGACGTCCCGGTAAGCCCGGTCGTGGTCGAGCGCGCCGCCGTCCTCGAACCCTGATCGTGTCGATCCTCTTCGTCTCCGACCTGCATCTGGATCCGTCGCGCCCCGCGATCACGATGCAGTTCCTGCATTTCCTGCGCACGCAGGCCCGCCGGGCCGAAGCGCTGTACATCCTGGGCGACCTGTTCGAGGCCTGGATTGGCGACGATGAGGACAGCGAACTGGCCAAGGCCGTGCGGGCAGGCCTGCGCGAACTCACCGACTCCGGCGTTCCCGTCTACGTGATGCGCGGCAATCGCGATTTCCTGCTGGGCCCGGCGTTTGCTGCGGCAACCGGCGCAACGCTGCTGCCAGACCCTTGCGTGGTGATGCTGGAAGGCGAGCCGACCTTGCTGATGCACGGTGACCTCCTGTGCAGCGACGACACGGCCTACCTCGCCTTCCGACGCGAGACTCGCCAACCACAGTGGCGCGAGCGTTTCCTTGACCAGACACTCGAAGCCCGCCGGGAATTCGCCGACAAGGCGCGCGAAGCCAGTCGCGGCCACCAGCAGGGCCTGCGCGACGAAGGCAAACTCGAGGCGATTACCGACGTCAACCAGGCCACCGTGGAAGCGGCACTCGAACGCCACGGCGTGCGGCGCATGATCCACGGCCACACCCACCGGCCCGCCATCCATTCACTGCAATCGAACGGGCACACGGCGCAACGGATCGTGTTGGGCGACTGGTATCAGCAAGGCTCCGTGCTGCGCATGACAGCGGACGGGCTGGAGCTTTCCGCGCTCTAGGCCTCAGGGGTTTTCGTAACGCGCCGCGTCAAATCCGGACACCTCGAACACCAGCGATGAAGCGCTGCCACTGCCTTTGGGCAACTGGATCCGCACTTCGCGCGCGTCCGACATCTGCTTGATGAAACGCGCCTCGTCCTCGATGAACAAGGCCGGGCCCTTGCCCGAATCCGCCTGCTTGCCGGCGAAGGATTGCACCGCAGCGCCGTCGAAACTGATGTCCATCCGGCAAGGCGGGCCGCATTGGAATTTCGACTGTGCGAACAGCAAGTACGAGCTTCGTCCCCATTCCGGATGGTCGCGCAATACCAGTTGCGCATCAGGCTGGATGGCCAGTTCGCCCTCTTCCACCACCGGCGTGCGGCTGTAGATGGTTGCGGTGCGCTGCATTCCCTTGCCCTTCGCCACGGCCTGGTAATCCCACAGGTCGCGCAAGCGCCGCACATCGCGCTGCTGGTCGGCCTGCTTGCGCACCGCGTCCAGCGTTGGCGCCAGCTTGGCTGCGAATTCGCTGCTTGGGAAGGCGGCACGCAAGGTATCGGCATGGGCTTCCGCCACTTCCCAGTTCTTTTCCTTGCTCGCGCTTTCGTAGGCGCTGAGCATTTCCGCAGCGCGCGCCTGATCGGCAACCGATAGCTCGCCTTCGGTATCCGCGTCCTGCGCGCAACCGACGGCAAGGATGAGTGACAAAAGAATCGTCGAGGCTAAGCTGAACTTCATGGCATGGAATCCGCCAGGCTGGCGATCAGCCGAAGTTCCTCATCGCCAAATCCCGCCTCGCGTCGCGCAGGCAGGTTGAACGGGCCGCGAATCGAGCCCTTTCCCACGCCACGGATGAGGTCGATGAACGTCGTATCGGGATCGAGTTGCCCGCGCTCGCAGCACCAGGCAAACCAATGGCTGCCAATGGCCACGTGCCGCACTTCTTCGGCCAGGATGATCTCCAGGATGTCGGCGGACCGGTCATCGCCCAGCGCGCGCAGGCGCTTGATCATGCCCGGCGTCACGTCCAGCCCACGCGCCTCCAGCACGCGTGGCACCAAGGCCATTCGTGCGAGCACGGACCCGGCCGTACGCTCGGCCATCGCCCACAGGCCATCATGCGCATCGAAGCCGCCGTAGCGGTGGCCGAGTTCCTCCAGGCGCGCCGACAGCAGGCTGAAATGCCGCGCCTCGTCCACCGCCACGCTGATCCAGTCTGCAATGAATTGCTCCGGCATGGCGCGAAAGCGATAGGCGGCATCGAGCGCCAGGTTGATCGCGTTGAATTCGATGTGAGTGACCGCGTGCAACAACGCGGCGCGGCCGTCCACGCTGCCCAGGCCGCGTTGCGGCAGGTCGCGCGGCGATACCAATTGCGGAAGAGCGGGACGGCCAGGCCTTTCCAGCGAGACGGGGGCGCCGTCGTCGCTGCGGTCCATCGATTCGAAACTGGCCGCCAGGGCATTGACGCGATCGATCTTTTCGCCCGGGTCGCTGGCCTCGATGCAACGCCGCAACGCGTCGTAAATGTTTCCCGCGCCGCTCACCGCAGGCGACTCACGACGCGCGACGCTTGAGCTTGGACTCGTCATTGCGCGCCTGCTGCAGGCTTTCCAGGTAACCGGGCTCGACGCCCGTCACGTATTCGCCGTTGAAGCACGACGAATCGAAATTCGACAACTTGTGCTTGGGCCCGGACACCGCTTCTTCCAGATCGGCCAGGTCCTGGTAGATAAGCCAGTCACAGCCCAGCAGTTCCTGGATTTCCTGTTCGCTGCGGCCATGCGCCACCAGTTCGCTGGCGGCCGGCATGTCGATGCCGTACACATTGGGGAAGCGCACCGGCGGCGCGGCCGAGGCCAGGTAAACCTTGCGCGCACCGGCGTCACGCGCCATCTGGATGATTTGCTGCGAGGTGGTACCGCGAACGATCGAATCATCCACCAGCAACACGACGCGCCCCTTGAATTCCAGCGGAATGGGATTGAGCTTGCGGCGCACGGACTTCACCCGCTGGCCTTGCCCCGGCATGATGAAGGTGCGGCCGATATAGCGGTTCTTGATGAAGCCTTCGCGGTACTTCACGCCAAGCAGGCTGGCGATTTCCAGCGCCGCGTCGCGCGAGGTATCGGGAATCGGGATCACCGTGTCGATGTCGTGGTCGGGGCGCAGGCGCAGGATTTTTTCGCCCAGCTTCACGCCCATGCGCATGCGCGCCTTGTGCACCGAGACATCGTCCATCATCGAATCGGGCCGCGCGAAATACACGTATTCGAAAATGCAGGGCGTGTGCAGCGCCGGCGGCGCGCAGACTTCGGCGTGCAGTTCGCCGCGTGAGGTGATCACCACGGCCTCGCCCGGCGCAACGTCTCGCACGCGGGCAAAGCCGAGGATGTCGAGCGCCACCGATTCGGATGCCACCGCGTATTCGACGCCGGACGGCGTTTCGCGCTTGCCCAGCACCAACGGACGGATGCCGTGCGGGTCGCGGAACGCGACCAGGCCCAGGCCCAGCACCAGCCCGACGATGGCATAGCCGCCCTTGCAGCGGCGGTGCACGCCGGCAACGGCGGCGATCGCGGCACGCGGCGTCAGTGCGCCTTGTTCGCGCAGCTCATGCGCGAAGACATTCAGCAGCACTTCGGAATCGGATTCGGTATTGATGTGGCGACGATCCTGTTCAAACACTTCGCGGCGCAGCGCATCCATGTTGATCAGGTTGCCGTTGTGCGCCAGCGCGATGCCGTAGGGCGAGTTCACGTAGAAGGGCTGCGCTTCGTCGGACCCGGCGGAACCTGCGGTGGGATAGCGGCAGTGGCCGATGCCGACGCGCCCGGTCAGCATCTGCATCGGGCCCGGCTGGAATACGTCGCTGACCAGGCCGTTGCCCTTGTGCAGGCGAACCCGGCTGCCATCCACGGTGGCGATGCCGGCTGCATCCTGGCCGCGATGCTGGAGCACGGTCAGCCCGTCGTAAAGCGCCGCCGCAACGTCACTCTGGCCGACGATTCCAATGATGCCGCACATCCGCGTTTCTCCAGTGGATCAGTAGCTGGCGGGCCGCCATCGGCGGCCTGCCTCAGGGATTGGGGACGACGATGCCGCCGGTGCCGAGTTTCGAATTGACCTCGTCACGCAATGTGGTGGCGGCGGCGCGATCTGCAACCGGCCCAACGCGCACGCGGAAGCGCGTGCCATTGGCCGTCTCGATGCGCTGCACGAACGAGCTGAAACCGGCAGTGCGCGCCTTGTCGCGCAGCGCGATGGCGTCTGCTTCCACGCTGGGCGCAGACAGCTGCACGGCAAAGCCCGAGGCGATCGCGGCGGGTGCCGGCGTTGCGCTGGTCGTGGCAACGACGGTCGGCGACTTTGCGGGCGCGGCAACGGGCGCAGGCTGGGTTGCCGGCGTGCTGGAGGCGGCCGGCGCATCGAGCACGATCACCGTGCTGCGAGTGCCTGTGGCCTGGTCGACCCGCAGCCGCGCTGCTTCGGCGGAGGCGCGGGTGGCGAAGGGCCCGACGCGCAGGCGCATGGCGGTGCCGGCGGCCAGTGAAACGCGTTCGGCGATGACCGGCAAGCCCGCGGCGCGGAGCTTGGATGCGAGGGCGTTGGCGTTGATCAGATTGGCGAACGTGCCGACGTTCACGACGTGCCGCCCGGCACCGACGCGTGCGGCTTCTGCGGGTGGAAGCGGCGCTTCCACGACCGCCGGCTTGACCGGAACGGGAGCAACGGGAGTCGCGGTGGCAGGTCTTGGCGCGACGGTGGCGGCATCGCCGTCATCCGATGGACTCGGCGGGGCGACATCGGCTACTGCGGAATCGGGAACGGGCTGTTCGGGTCCGGACGGCGGCGTCGAGCCCGGCGCCATTCCCAACGCGCCGCCCGGGGGCGGGACGGCATCGGGAACCGTCAGCGGCAATTCGCGGGTTTCGAAATCCTGGTTGGGCGTGGCCGGCATGCTGAGCGGCACTTCAGCCGCATCGGGCTCCCGGACGTCCGGCCCTTTCAACAACATGGGCAGGAAGATGATGGCCAGCGCAGCCAGTACGGCGGCGCCGATCAGGCGTTGTTTGAGCGTGGAGTCCATGCGACAACCCGGGCGCGGAGGAGACCCGAATTATACCCCGGCGACCGCCCCGGCATCGGCTCGCATCGCATCGGCCACGGTGTGGAAGGAGCCAAACACCAGCACCCGTTCATCCTGGCCGCTCTGCGCCAGCGCCGCCGACATGGCCTGTGCCACGGACTCGTGGACATGCAGCTTGCCCGGGGCCACCCGCGGCGAAAGTCGCGAGCCGAGTTCCTGCCCGGTCATCCCCCGTGGGCCGGCGTCCGCGATGCCCGCGACATGCCAGCTTTCCAGGTGCGAATCGAGGCGTTCAACCAGGGCTTCGATGTCCTTGTCGCGCAGCGCGCTGAAAACTGCCCGCGTGCGCCGGGGATGCGCCTGCAACCAGGCGGCCACCTGGTCTGCGGCCTGGGGATTGTGGCCGACGTCCAATATGAGTTCCGGGTTATCGCGCAGCACTTGCAGACGTCCGGGAGCGCGCGCCTTGCCAATGCCGCTCGCAATCGCCTTGTTGCTGATGTCCAGCGGAAGCGCGCGCAACGCGGCGATGGCGGCGGCGGCATTTTCGATCTGCGCAGGAGCCGACAGCAGGGGCATGGGCAGGTCGATTTCGTAGCCGGGTTCGCGCCAGGTCCAGCCGTGCGCGCGCATGTCGATCAGGTAATCGGCGTGGGCGCGGATGGCGAAGGCGCCAATTTCATAAGCATGGCGCAATACCGAGGACGGCGGATCGCGCTCGCCCAGCACGCAGGGCTTGCCTGCGCGGAAAATGCCGGCCTTGTCGGCGCCTATCGCTTCGCGGTCGGGGCCCAGGTATTCCTGGTGGTCCAGGTCCACGGTGGTGATCACCGCCACGTCCGCATCAATGATGTTCACCGCGTCGAGCTTGCCGCCCAGCCCGACTTCAAGCACGGCCAGGTCAAGGTTCGACTGTTCGAACACCAGCAACGCCGCAAGTGTTCCGAATTCGAAATAAGTCAGCGGAATTTCCGCGCGCGCGTCCTCGATCCTTTCGAATGCATTGACCAGCGCGGCATCGCTCGCTTCCTCGCCCTGGATCCGGACACGTTCGTTGTAGCGCAACAGATGCGGCGAAGTGAATGCCCCCACGCGCAAGCCCGCCGCCAGCGCGATGGCCTCGATGAAAGCGACGGTGGAACCCTTGCCATTGGTTCCACCGACCGTTATCACCTGCATTCCCGGATGGCCGAGGCCAAGTCGCTGGGCCACGGCCTGGACACGGTCCAGCCCCATCGCGATGGATTGCGGATGGGTCCGCAACTGGTAGTCGAGCCATTCGTCGAGCGACAGCGCCATCGGGACTTCCTTGTACGGACTCTCCCTTGGATTTTACTACAGCGCCCGGTGCACGGCCTCGCCGAACAACGCCGTGTGATGGTTGCAGTCGTTGAGTCGAACCACTTCAAGCAGATCAGCGTTGGGGCCTTCCAGCAGGTTGATGGTGGTGGGCGCCTGGCGGAAAGACCAAAGTCGCGGCAGCGGCAATCCGAGTATCCGGCACAGCAATACGCGGTTCACTGCATCGTGGGCGACGATCAGCAAGGTATCGTCATCGCCCAGCCCTTCCATCGCCCGCACCAATGCCGGCCAGGCGCGATCGAGCACTTGCTGCAGCGATTCGCCGCCCGGCATCTGGACGGTATCCGGCGCTTCACGCCAGGCGCCGAGCCGCTCGGGATCGCGCTCGCGGATTTCACTCGCGAGCAAGCCTTCCCATTCGCCATGCGCGATTTCCTGCAGGTCCGGATCGAGCAGCAAGCTGCCCGCGCGAAGGTCCTGCAATGCCAGTTCCGCCGTCAACTTCGCGCGCAACAGCGGCGACGCCACCGCGCGGGTGATGTGCACATCGCGCAGTCGTTCACCCAGCAGCCTCGCTTGCTGCTCGCCCACCGGCGACAAGGGAATGTCCATCTGTCCCTGGTATCGCCCTTCCGCGTTCCAGCGGGTCTCACCATGTCTTGCCAGCAATATCTTCATGGTTGGCTCACATCATCTCGAGGGAAACGATGCCGGGAATCTTGCGCAGTTCCTGCAACTGCGCACCCGACACCTCGCGGTCCACGGTGATGGCTGCCACGGCTTCGCCATCACCCTTCGCGCCCAGCGAGAAGTTGATGATGTTGACGCCTGCGGCGCCCAACTGCGAGCCAATCTGGCCGATCACGCCGGGCTTGTCTTCGTTGCGCATCAACAGGATGTGCGCACCCGGATCGAAGTCGAGCTCGACGCCGTCAAGCCGCACGACGCGCGGCCCGCGATGCAAGGTCGCTTCGATTTCGCGAACGCCCGCCGCGCCTTCCACGCGGATGCGCAGCAATCGGTCGAATCCGTCGCCGTCGCCACCAAGGGTCTCCGAGACTTCCAGTCCGCGTGCGGCAGCTTCATGCAATGCATTGACGGGCGTGACGCGACCGGATGCCGATCCCAGCATCGCGGCTACCAGCAAGCGGGACAAAGGCCGCGTGTCGAGCGCTTCGGTACGACCCGCATAGGTAATCTGCAACTTGCTCGCTGCGGGCACCAGGCGCGCAGACAACTTGCCAAGCGCCGTCATCAACGGCATCCACGGCCCCACTTCGCGCGCGGCTTCGGCGCTGAGTGGTGGCAGGTTGACGCAGCCGGCAACCGCACCGGTCTTCAGGAAATCAATGATCTGTCGCGCAAGGATGGTGCTGACGGCCTGCTGCGCTTCGCTGGTGGATGCGCCCAGGTGCGGGGTCAGGATCAGCTTCGGGTTGTTGCGCAGCGGCGATTCTTTCTGCAGCGGCTCGGTAACGAAGGTGTCGAGCGCTGCACCGGCCAGGTGGCCCTCTTCCAGCAATCGCAGCAGGGCTTCTTCGTCCACCAGACCGCCACGCGCGGCATTGATCAGGTAACTGCCCTTCTTCATCTGGCGCATCTGCGCCTCGCCGATGAGGTTGGTGGTTTCCTTCGTGCGCGGGATATGCAGCGTGATGATGTCGGCCCAGGCCAGCAACTCGTCGAGCGACTTCATCGGCAGGCTCAGGCGGCTGGCGGCGGATGCGGGCAGGAAGGGATCGAACGCGGCCACTTCCATGCCAACGCCCGCAGCCTTGCGGGCGACGGTCGAGCCAATTCGGCCCAGGCCGATCACGCCGAGGCGCTTTCCTTCGACTTCAAAACCGGTCAGGCCGGCCTTGGGCCACTCGCCTGCCTTCATGCCGGCGTCGGCCTTCGGGATATGGCGCGCCAGCGCGAACAACAACGAGATCGCATGCTCGGCGGCGGCCAGCGTGTTGCCATCGGGCGCATTCATCACGGCGATGCCGCGTTCGGTCGCTGCGTCCACGTCGATGGTATCGACGCCGGCGCCGGCACGACCGATCACCTTCAGGCGGGTCGCCTTGGCGAGTGACGCCGCAGTGACTTGCGTTGCGGACCGAACCAGGACGGCGTCGAAATCTGCGAGCTTTTCGGCGAGCGCTGCGGGGTCCTTGATCGGTTCGCCAGTCTCGACGTACCAGCCAGCATCACGGAACAGGGTCAAACCGTCGGCATGGATGCCGTCGAGTGCAAGGATTCGCATGGGAAGCTCCAGGTGGTTGAAGGGTCGTGGTGCGCCGGAGAATTCACGGACGCGGGGACCCCATGCACGAGGAGATGGCCCTGGATAAGGCCTTTGACTTTCACGTGTTTCACTTGGGCAACCGAAACGAAACCGACTGTTGCGGTGGCCAGGAGACGGGGCGTCATGCGCATGGGAGTCCTGTTACCAACGACACAACGGTAGCACAGAAATATTTGAATAGTCTTCAGCTTTCGCCGGCGACGTTCATCCCGGCAACCTTGCGAATCGGCTGCACCTGCCAGCGCGTCAGCGACCGCCACAGCCATTCCATCGGCCCGTACTGGAAGCGCGCCAGCCACAGCGGGCTCCAGGCCAGCTCCATCGCCCAGATCCCGAGCACCACGTAATACAGCTCGTAGCGCTGCAGCTGCCCGAACCAGCCCAGGCCCAGGCCGGTGAACAGGAACAGACTGATCACGCTCTGCGCCAGGTAGTTGCTGAGCGCCATTCGGCCGGCCGCCGCAAAAGGCGCCAGCAGGCCGCGAAACCAGCCGCTGCGGATGACCAACATCGCCAGCGCGACATGGCCGAGCGTGGTCGGTATGCGACCGAGATCGTAAGTCAATGTCCACGGCAGCATCGCGGCTACCGGGTCGCCCGGGTGGGACAGAACATGGCGGATTTCGAGCGCATTCACCGTCAAGCCGAATCCATAACCCGCCAGCAACAAGGCGAGGTAGGTGCGCGTGCTCCAACCCAGCGTCAAGGCCCCGGATTTGAACAGGGCCATGCCCACCAGCATCATGCCCAGGCATTCCCAAAGGCCCATCATCGCGAAGAATTCGGTTTCGAAATGCCAGACGTGGTTGCGCACCCGGTAGGCTGCGGTCTGATAGCCGCCGCGCATCTGCCGGTTCGCTTTTTCGACCTGCGCCATGTCGGGCTTCACCTCCTTGAAGCTGTCCCGATAGTCCTCGAGCGTCGCTTCCTCCCTCTTGCTCAGCGCCTGCCCTGCCTTCTCTTTTTCGATAAGCGCGGGAGCCTGCGCGTGCGCGCCTGCAAGCGCCTGGTAGTCTCGGATGCCCACGATCGGCTGGATGCAAAGCAGCAAGGCAGCCCACAACAGCAACTTGCGGACAGGCAAGTTCCTGAAGACGAACAGGAACAGGGCAGCGAGCCCATAGAAATAGAGGATGTCGCCCTGCCACAACAGGATCCACGCGTTGAACAGGCCGAATACCCAAAGCCACAAGTTGCGGCGGAAATACAGGTCGGCCATGCGCAGGCCGAGTCCAGCCTTCTCCAGCCGCGAGGTGTAAAGGATGACGCCAGCCCCGAACAGCAGGGTGAACAGGCCGCGCATCGTGCCCTCGAAGTAGAACATCTCGGCCAACCAGGCCCAGTGATTGAGTCCGTCCGCGCCGCCAACCTCGGCGGTTGCACTGGTGTAGGCCGGGCCGGTCAGGCCGAAGCCCAGGATATTCATCAGGAGGATTCCCAACACGGCGAACCCGCGGATGACGTCGAGCGCGAAAATTCGCTCGGCAGGTGACGTCGGCGGAGCAACAGCAGCCACTCCGGCGCCGAGCGCCGAGTTCGCGGATTCCATCCATTTCCCCTTGCAAGCCAAAGGCTTGTGACGAGCCGTCGCCTTGAACGACCGCTTCCCGCCCCTATTAACGGATTAAGCCATGACCAACGGCCTATCCCCCGTTCACCCCGAATGTCATACGCTCGCGCGCCTGCCCCGCATTCCCGCGGCAGTCTTCGTGAACCTTGAGACTAATGCCCTGCGGGGCCTGGAGCCTGATGTGACCCTTTCCACCCTGAAACACCTGACGCTTGCGCTGGCCGTTGCCGCCGCGCTCAGCGCCTGCCAAAAGGCCGAGCCGGCCCCGGCCGCTGCGGCTGCTGCCGCGGAAACCCCGAAACTGGTTATCGATGAGTCCAAGCTGCCGGCCCTGCCGCGCTTCACCCTCGCCGACCTGGATCCCAATTCGCCGATCTGCCAGGACCTCAACGCGCACGTCAACGGCAAGTGGCTCGCAGCCAATCCGATTCCCGACGACAAGACCGCCTGGGGCAATTTCAACATCCTGCGCGACCGTTCCCTGTTCGTACAGCAGCAAATCGTTGAACACGCCGCGGCCGCCAAGAATGCGCCCGGCAGCAACGAACAGAAGCTGGGCGACCTCTATCGCCTCGGCCTGGACGAAGCCAAGCTCAACGCCGACGGCATTGCCCCGCTGAAGCCAACACTCGCCAAGATCGACGCGCTCGCCGACGGCGCAGCCGTTGCGCAGTACCTGCAGGACTCGTTCGCGCACGGCGACCAGTTCGTGTTCAACTTCTTCGCTGGCGAAGATTTCAAGAACGCCAGCCAGGTCATCGCCTATGCCAGCGAAGGCGGCCTGTCGCTGCCCGAGCGCGCGTATTACCTGGAAGACCAGCACAAGGAAATCCGCAACGCATTCCTCGCACACGTCGAGCGCATGCTGGTGCTCGGTGGCGTGGAAGCCGCTGCAGCCAAGACCCAGGCGCAGTCCGTGCTCGATTTTGAAACGCGCCTGGCCAAGGCCTCGCTGACGCCGATCCAGGGTCGCGACCCGAAGAACCAGTACAACTACGTGACTCTGGCCGACGCCGACAAAGCCACGCCGAACTTCTCGTGGTCCAGGATGCTGGCTGCCGAAGGCATCACCGGCGTTGAAGGCTTCTCGTTGAGCCAGCCGAAGTTCTTCGCCGAGTTCAACAGCATGCTGGCCGACGTGCCCGCTGCGAACTGGCAGGCCTACCTGCGCTACCACGCGCTCAATGACGCAGCCCCGTTCCTGTCGGACGCGGTCAACGACGAGCGTTTCGCGTTCTACGGCAAAACCCTCAGCGGCCAGCCGTCGGAACAGCCGCGCTGGAAGCGCGTGCTCGGCACGATCAACGGCAACCTCGGCGAAGCTTTGGGCCAGTTGTACGTGCAGCAGGCTTTCCCGGAAGAGTCGAAGCTCGCGATGCAGGCGCTGGTTGCCAACCTTCGCGGCGCGCTGAAGGCACGCCTGGAAACGCTGGAATGGATGAGCCCGGAAACCAAGGCCAAGGCGCAGGAAAAACTGTCCACCTTCAACCCGATGATCGGTTACCCGGACAAGTGGCGTGACTACTCGGGCCTGGCCATCAATGCCGGTGAAAGCTACTACGCCAACGTGATGGCGGCTGCAGCGTTCGAAAACGCCTTCCAGATGGCCAAGGTCGGCAAGCCGGTGGATCGCCAGGAATGGGGCATGACCCCGCAGACGGTGAACGCCTACTACAACCCGCTCAAGAACGAGATCGTGTTCCCGGCCGCCATCCTGCAGCCGCCCTTCTTCGACGTGAATGCCGATCCTGCGTTGAACTACGGCGGCATCGGCGCGGTCATCGGCCATGAAATCATGCACGGCTTCGATGACCAGGGCAGCCAGTTCGACGCCAAGGGCAACAATGCCAACTGGTGGACGGATGCCGACAAGTCGGCGTTCAAGGAACGTACCAGCAAGCTGGTCAAGCAGTTCGACGACTACGTGGCCATCGACAACCTGCATGTGAAGGGCGAACTGACGCTTGGCGAGAACATCGGCGACCTGAGCGGCATCACCATCGCCTACGACGCCTTGCAGCGCGATTTGATGGACAAGAAGGTTGCACTGATCGACGGCTTCAGCCAGGACCAGCGCTTCTTCCTGAACTTCGCCACCATCTGGCGCAACAACATGCGTCCGGAAACGCTGAAGGTGAGGCTCAACACCGATCCGCATTCCCCGGCCATGTTCCGTGCCAACGGCGCGCCGTCGAACATGGATCAGTTCGCCGAAGCCTTCCAGTGCAAGCCTGGCGATGCCATGGTTCGCAGCGGTGACAAGAAGGTCGTGATCTGGTAATTAATTGATTGCCCGGCAAGACAAGCGACGGCCCGGGTAACCGGGCCGTCTTTTTTTGTGCGCGCTTCAAGCCTAAGCGCAAGCTGAACTGCCGGTTCGCGGCTGAATCCGGACTAATCCTCGCCGTCCCGGGACGGTATCATCAGGGACTAGCTTTCAAGGATGGAATGTTTTGACTGGCGCTGACATGCTCGAATTCAGACCTGGACAACGTTGGTTCAGCAGCGCCGAACCCGAACTCGGCCTCGGCACCGTGCTGCGGCTCGCCGGTCGCCAGGTCCAGATCGTCTTCACCGGATCGGGCATGTTGCGCCACTACGCAGTCGGCAGCGCTCCATTGTTGCGTGCCGCCTTTCGTCCGGGCGACCGCGTGCAAGTGGACGGGATCGGCAAGATCATCGAACGCTTCGAGGTGGACGGCGGCCTGATCCGTTATTTCTGCGGCGCCGATTGTTTCGCCGAAGGCGAACTCGATGCCGAACAACCCGTCTCGCAAGCCGATGCCCGCCTGTTGGCGGGTCGCCTTGATCGCAACGACCGCTTCGAATTGCGTCGTGAAATGCTCGACCGGCGCGCCAAGGCGCGTGCGCATCCCGCATGGGGCGTGCTGGGCGCGCGCATCGACCTGATTCCGCACCAGTTGCGCGTGGCCGAAGTGGCCGCAGGCCGCCGCATTCCCCGCCTGTTGCTGGCCGATGAAGTCGGCCTGGGCAAGACCATCGAAGCGTGCCTGGTCACCTCGCAGTTGATCGCCAGCGGTCGCGCCCAGCGCGTGCTGGTGTTGCTGCCCGAAAGCCTGGTCAACCAGTGGTTCGTCGAACTGCTGCGTCGCTTCAACCTGCCCTTCGCCATCTACGACGAAGAACGTTGCGAGTCGCTGGAGATGGATGCGCCACGCAGCAACGGCAGCGGACGCAATCCCTTCGACGACGAACAATTGGTGATTGCCTCGGTGGACTGGCTGGCCAGCCACGAACGCCGCGCGCAGCAGGCGTTGGAAGCCAACTGGGACCTGCTACTGGTGGATGAGGCGCACCACCTGACCTGGAGCCAGGAGGCGAGCAGCGCGTCCTACCAACTGGTTGAATCCCTCGCCGCGCAGACACCCGCACTCCTGTTGCTGACCGCCACGCCGGAACAACTTGGGTTGGGCGGCCATTTCGCGCGCCTGCGCCTGCTCGATCCGGCGCGTTACACCAGTCTTCCGGATTTTGTCGAAGAACAACGCAAGTACGTCGCATTGTCGGCGTTGGCGGAACGCCTGTTGGCCAGCGAAGGCCTGACCGCAGGCGACATCGAAACGCTCGCGCCGTTCTTCCCCGAACAGGGCGACGCGCTGGCGCACCGCCTGGCCCGAATCGCGGAAGGCGACGAGCAGGCGCGCGACGGCCTGCTGTCCGACCTGATCGATCGTCACGGCACCGGCCGCGTGATGATCCGCAACCGCCGCGCCGCCGTGGGCGGATTCCCGCAGCGCATCGCGCACGTGGACTTGTTGCCCGAAGGCGAAGAGATGTCGCTGTCGGGCCGATTACGCGCGGAGTTCGACCACGACCTGGGCGATCTGGAAGACGAGCCCGAACACGACTACAAGAACGATCCGCGAACCGACTGGCTGCTGGCCAAGCTCGACCAGGTCGCGCCGGCCAAGGCCCTTCTGTTGTGCCGCACCCGCGCCAAGGTGCAGGCCCTGGAAGAGGCCCTGCGCCTTCGCAGCGGCCTGCCGGTGGCACGTTTCCACGAAGACATGAACCTGTTGCAGCGCGATCGCAACGCCGCCTACTTCGCCGACCCGGAAGGCGCGCGCCTTCTCATCGCCTCCGAAATCGGCGCTGAAGGCCGCAACTTCCAGTTCGCGCAGCACCTCATCTTCTGGGACCTGCCCTTCCATCCGGACATGCTGGAACAACGCATCGGTCGCCTCGACCGCATCGGCCAGCGTGGCGAAGTCCACCTGCATGTCGCTGCCGTCGCCGGCAGTCCGCAGGAAGTGCTGATGCGCTGGATGCACGAAGGCCTCGAAGCCTTCACGCACGTAGTCGCCGACGGCCGCGAGCTGCTGCGTCGCTTTGGCGAGGAACTGCTGCAACTGGTCGGCCAGGACGTGGACGCGCGCGACGCGGGCCTCGACGACATGATCCGGCGCACGCGCACCACCCATGCCGAAATCGCCGCGTTGATCGCATCGGGCCGCGACCGCTTGCTTGAACTCGGTAGTCGCCGCGGCACCGCCGAAGGCGAACTGCTTTCCTCATTGCAGCACGACGACCTCGACCAGAGCCACGACGATTACCCGCTGCGCCTGCTGGAGGCATTTGGCATCCACGGCGAGGCGCTGGGCCCGCAGCTGTGGCTGCTCGACCCCGAATACCTGACCACGGAAGGCTTCGAGGAATTCAAGGCGGGCCCGCGCTCGGCAACCTTCGACCGCGCCACCGCACTGGCTCGCGACGACTTGCTCTATCTTCGCGCCGACCATCCGCTGCTGCTGTCGGCGCAGGAAATGCTGGCCTCCGGCGAAACCGGCAATGCCGCGTTCCTGGTGGACGACAGCCTGCCGCCGCGCACCGCGATCCTCGAGGCCGTGTTCGTGCTCGAATGCGTCGCCCATCGCCGATTGAATGTCGAACGCTTCCTGCCGCCCTTGCCGGTTACGGTCGCCATAGACAGCAAGCTGCAGCATCGCGTGGACTTCGCGCCGAACGAGCGCGCCAGCGTCCGTGCCGGCGACCGACAGTACGATATTTCACCGATGCGAAAAGTGCTCGCCGCGCTGGTTCCGCCGATGCTCGAACAGGCGCGCATCCAGGGCGACATCCAGTGCGCGGCGCATGCGCAGCAGGCGCTGGAACGGGCCTCGGCCATGCTCGATGCAGAGGTCCTTCGCATCGAGGCGCTGGCGCAGATCAATCCGTCGGTTCGGCCCCAGGAAATCCAGGCGCTGCGCGACGAACGCGACCAGTTGCTGGCGGTATTGCCCAACGCGCGCCCCCGACTCGACTCGATCCGCCTGGTTACCAGCGCGGATTTCCTGTCGCTGCGCCGCTGAGGCGCGGCGCGCGCACCTGGACTAAAGCGAAGCTCAGCGAACCAGTCGCGGACCCGGTGGGCGCTTCTTCGTGAACGGTGGCAGTCCGCGCCAGTAGCGCAGCAACAACCATCCGAACAACATGCCGCCCAGGTGCGCGAAGTGGGCGATGCCCTGCATCGTGCCGGTCACGCCGGCCACCAATGAAATCACGCCGAATACGATGACCAGCGTGCGCGCAGACATCGGAATGGGCGGGATGATCAGCATCACCCGCTCACGCGGGAACATCAGTCCGTAGGCCAGCAGCACACCGTAGATGCCACCTGATGCGCCTACCGTCGGGAACACGCCGCCGCCGTAATTCATCATGACGGTCACGACGACCAACTGGCACAGGCCAGCGCCGATCATGCAGGTGAAGAAGAACTGCGTGAATTTGCGCGAACCGAGCGTCATCTCGACGCGCGCGCCGAACTGGTACAGCGCGATGCCGTTGAAAAGGATGTGGAAGAAATCGCCGTGCAGGAATCCGTAGCTGACCAGTTGCCAGGGCTGGAAGCCCACGTTCACCGGAAGCCCGTCTGCGCCCATGCCCGCGTAAAATTCTCCCCAGGGCCAGAGCGCAAACCAGTAGCGCATGACTTCCTGGCCGATCATCGCCTGCAGTCCGAACCCGACGGCCATGGCGATGAGCAGGTACTTGGTGACCGGCGGCAGGGGATTCACGGCAATGGGACTCCAGGTTCGACGCGCAATGATAGCGCCTGCCACGCGGCGCCCGACTCATGATGCCGCTTCAACGCCCCGGCGGCGCCCAGAGTATTTCATCCAGCGTTGCCGCCGCCTTCAGGCCCTTCACCCGGCCGTTGCGCACGTCCACGCCTTCGGCCCGCAAGCGCTGCTGCTGCTCGCTGAAATTCGGATGGTCTTCAGGAAATGCGATGCGGCCGTCCGAGCGCAGGATACGGTGCCAGGGCAGCTTGGGATCGTCATTGCCTGACAACAGGCGCGCCACCATGCGCGCGCGGCCGGGCAGCCCGGCGCGGCGCGCGATTTCGCCATAACCGGCCACTTCCCCGCGCGGAACGGCCCGGATAGCGGCAAGAATTCGATCAGCGGCAGACTTTCCGGGCATGGCGGTTTAGGATACGACACACGACGGCAGGATACCCATGCAGAATTTCGAACAAATCCGCAGCGCCATCCAGGGCGACTACAAGATCACCGCACGCGAACCCTACATGGTCTGCGTCGAACTCTCGCTCGACAAGGGGCGTCGCCACCAGAGCATCTTCCTGGCTGAGATCGAGGACGACGACGGCCGCAAGTTCCTGCGCGTCAGCACCGTCATCGCACCGATGACCGGCCTGGATGCGCGCCGCATGCTCGCCTTCAACTGGCAGAGCCGCGTTGGCTACATGGCTGTTGGCGAACTCGATTCCGTGCCCTACCTGCAGCTTTGCGAGAACCGTCCGTACGACACCCTCTCGCCTGCCGAGGTGGACCGATTGATCCTCGAGATCGGCGGCGTTGGCGACAATCTCGAGCGCGTACTTTCCGCCGGTGGCGACCTGCTTTAATCGTGTGGGAGCGGCCTCGGCCGCGATGAATTACGCGAAACCGTAGTTCTTCAGCAGCCTTACCAGGCCCCAGGCGATTCCGCCGGCTGCCGGGATGGTCAGGATCCACGCCCACAGGATTCGCTCGATCACGGTCAGCTTGACCGTGTGCGGATTCTTCGCGAAGCCCACGCCCATGATCGCGGTCGAGATGCTGTGCGTGGTGGACACCGGCATGCCGAAGTGCGCAGCCAGTGCCAGGATCGATGCAGAACTCGTCTCCGCGGCGAAGCCGTTGATCGGATGCAATTTCACCATCTTGTGACCCAGGGTCTTGATGATGCGCCAGCCGCCCATTGCCGTGCCGGCCGCCATCACCACGCCGCAGGTCACGATGATCCAGCTGTCGATGCCATCCTTGCCGCCGTCCGGATGCAGGAAGTCCAGCCACGACGGCAATGAGTCCAGCGTTCCCGACGCCTGCGCGCCGAAGACCGCCAGGGCGATGATGCCCATCGTTTTTTGCGCATCATTCATGCCGTGGGCCAGGCCCATGTAGGCCGCGCTGCCGATTTGCGCCTTGCCGAACAGCGCATTGACCCAGCGTGGGCGCGAGATGCGGCCCAGCCAGCCGCCGGCGTTGTTCATGCTGCTGATGATCGCCATCAACAGACCCATGATCAGCACGCCGAGCATGAAGCCCGCAACCGGCGAAGAAATCATCGGAACTACCACTTTCCAGAAGATGCCGGAATTCTTGCCGAAATTTTCACCGGCGCGCGCCCAGATCAAGGCATGCCAGTTATTGTCCGCCGCGGCAACGGCGGCGCCGCACAGGCCGCCGATCAGCGCATGGCTTGATGACGACGGCAGGCCGCGCCACCAGGTGATCAGGTTCCAGATGATGGCGCCGACCAGCGCGCAGATCAGCACCTGCGAGGTGACGATCACCACGTCCGTGTCCACCAGGCCCGAGGCGATGGTCTTGGCCACTGCCGTGCCGAGGAAGGCGCCGATCAGGTTCGTCACCGCCGCCAGCATCACGGCCTGCGTCGGCGTCAGCACCTTGGTGGCGACCACGGTCGCGATCGAATTGGCCGTGTCGTGGAAGCCGTTGATGAATTCGAACACCAACGCCGTCACGATGACGAGCAGGAGCAAGGTAAGCACGGGCTTGCTCCTAGGAGTTCTTCAGCACGACCTGGTGCACCACGTTGCCGGCATCGCGGCAGCGGTCGATGGCTTTTTCCAGAAGCTCGAACAGGTCTTTCAGGATCAGGTAGCGCATCGGGTCGGTTTCGAGTGCGTAAGTGTCGCGGTACAGCTCGAGGATCAGGCGGTCCGCCTCGGCCTCGATCGCCTGCATCTTGTCGTTCAGCGCCTTGCTGGTATCGGGGTTCATGCCCTTGCGCAGCAGGCCGATCATTTCCTCGATGACTTCGGCGGCGCGCTCGAGCATGTTCGCGCGCGAGATGAAGTCCACGTCGCCCAGCCGCTCGGCCGCCAGCGTGTAGCGCTCGGCGAACTTCTCGACGATCTTCGGGATCTTGTACAGGGCGCTCGACAGGGCATCGATGTCCTCGCGCTCAAGCGCGGTCACGAACGTATTCACCAGCTCATGGCTGATCTGCGCGGCCAGGTTCTTCTCGCGCTGGCGGGCCAGCTTGAACTTCTCGAGCGACCGTTGCGCCGGGGCAGCGGACAGCAGCTCCACCAGGGCCCGGGTGCTTTCCCGCGCCGCGGCAGCGCTTGCCTCGAGCAGCCCGTAGAACTTGTCGCCCTTGCCGAAGATGGTCTGGAGAGAAAACATGACGGGTCCTGTGGGGTTGCGGGGCAATAAGTCACAAATGTTACACCGGACAGCCCCGCAAACCGACCAATTCGGGCCGGTCACCGGCCTGGCATGGCCCACCGTGTATCCTTGACAGCTGATCCATGACGGAATTTTCGCGAACCATGGCTGCCCCGCTCCCGAGGCTCGCCCTCCTGCTGGCTGCCCTCCTGCCCTTGCCAGCGCTGGCGGGCGAGGCTGCCGCACCGCCAAACATGGGGCTGACCAGCCACCCTGTCGGGCTCGCCGCCCTGGTCATCTTCGTGATGGCCTACGTGCTCGTCGTGTTGGAAGAGAAGCTGCACCTGCGCAAGTCCAAGCCGGTGATGGTTGCCGCCGCGCTGATCTGGGGCCTGATCGCCTGGCAGGCCGAGACCTCCACGTCCCTTCCCACCGGCTTTGCCGCGGAAGCGTTCCGGCACATCTTCCTGGAATTCTGCGAGCTGTTCTTCTTCCTGATCGTCGCGATGAGCTTCGTCGGCGCGATCGGCGAGCGCAATGTCTTCGAGGCGATGCGCGCCGAACTGGTCAGCCGGACCTTCAGTTACCGGTCGCTGTTTTGGCTTACCGGCATCATTTCGTTCTTCATGTCGGCCCTGCTCGACAACCTGACCACCTCGCTGATCATGTCCGGCGTGATCCTGGCCGTCGGTTCGGGCAATGTCCGCTTCATCACTTTGGCCTTCATCAACCTCGTGGTCGCGGCCAATGCCGGCGGCGCGTGGAGCGCGTTTGGCGACATCACCACGCTGATGGTGTGGCAGGCGCACAAGGTCGAGTTCTTCGAGTTCTTCCGCATTTTCGTGCCCTCGGTCGTGAACTGGATCGTGCCGGCGGCCATCATGTCCTTCGCCATTCCCACCGGCCGCCCGCAAGGCGGCGTTGACAATGCCGACGTGAAATACGGTGGCTGGACAATCTGCGTGCTCTTTGCGGTCACCATCGCCATCACCGTAGCGGGCAAGCAGTTCCTGCACATGCCACCGGTGTTCGGGATGATGGCCGGGCTTGGGCTGCTGAAGGTGCAGGGTTATCGCATCCGCAGGCACGAAAAGCGCGTACTCGCCGGCGCCAATTCTGGCGAACCGTACAACGTGTTCACCATCATCGCCCGCGCCGAGTGGGACACGCTGTTGTTCTTCTACGGCGTGCTGGTTTGCGTGGGCGGCCTGGCGACGATGGGCTTCATGCAGTTGGCGTCCGAACACATGTACGGCAGCCTTGGGTTCACCTGGGCGAATGTTTCGATGGGCGTGCTTTCGGCGATCGTGGACAATATCCCCATCATGTATGCCGTCCTGCAGATGGCGCCGCCGATGGACCACGGCCAGTGGTTGCTGATAACCCTGACCTGCGGCGTCGGCGGCAGCCTGCTGTCGGTCGGATCGGCCGCCGGCGTGGCGCTGATGGGTGTCTCCCAGGGCCAGTACACCTTTTTCGGGCATCTCAAATGGACCTGGGCCATCGCGCTGGGCTACATCGCCAGTATCCTTGTCCACTTGTGGGTAAACGCCGAGCATTTCGGCGGCGCCCTGAGCGGATGACATGAGCGAAATCCTGCTGGTCCTGGTCCTGGTACTCGCCAACGGCTTCTTCTCGATGTCGGAACTGGCGGTGATGACGTCCCGAAAGGGGCGACTGAAGGAACTTGCCCGCGATTCACGCGGCGCACGCAAGGCGCTCGAGCTGCACGAACACCCGGAAGGCTTCCTGTCCGCCGTGCAGGTCTGGATCACCCTGCTCAGCCTGGTCACCGGCTATGTCGGCGGCGAATCCATCGGCGGCAAGCTGGTCGGCCCGATCACGCGCAACCTGCCTGCCATCGCCGAATATGCGCAGATCATCAGCACCTCCATCGGCTTCCTGCTGATGGTGTTCCTGTCGGTGGTGGTGGGCGAACTGGTGCCCAAGCGCCTCGGCATCCTGCGCCCCGAGCGCGTGGCCAGCCTGGTCGCGCTGCCCATGCACTTCTTCGCGACGATCGCGCGACCGGCCGTGCTGTTGCTGGCGGCGACCACGCGCCTGATCCTGCGCCTGCTCGGGCTCGGATCGATGTCGGCCGAGAAGGTGACGGAAGAAGAAATCCGCCATCTCGTCACCGAAAGCCACGAGCAAGGCGTGATCGACGAGGACGAGCGCAATATGCTCAACCGCGTGCTGCGCCTGGGCGATCGCGATTCCGATTCGCTGATGACGCCGCGCACGCGCATCGTCTGGCTCGATGCCGAGGCGACCCACGAAGAGAACATGGCGGTGATGCGCGAGACGCCGTTCTCGCGCTATCCGGTGTATCGCGGCAGCGACAGCGACGTGATCGGCGTGCTGGAGGTCAAGCACCTGGCTGGCCGCGTCACGGAGAACAACGACGATCTGTTCCGCAATTTACGCCCTGCCCTGTTCGTGTCCGACTCTACCAATGCGCTGAAGCTGCTCGAGATCTTCCGCGAGGAGCAGCAACCGATCGCGCTGGTGGTGGACGAATATGGCGACATCCAGGGCATGGTGGCCTTGAACGACTTGCTGGGCGCCGTGCTGGGCCGCGCGCAAGCCACCGAGAGCAGCGACGACGAACCGCTGGTGGTGGAACGTGAGGACGGCAGCTGGCTGGTGGACGGCCGCCTGTCCAGCGAGGAACTTCGCGAAATGCTGTCGCTGCATTCGCTGCCCGGCGAAGACGAAACCGACTTCACCACCGCCGCCGGCATGGTCATCGCGCGCTACGGCCGCATCCCGCGCGCCGGGGAGCACTTCGACTGGCACGGCTGGCGCTTCGAGGTGGTCGACCTGGATGGCGCGCGCATCGACAAGCTGCTGATCGCGCGTACGCTGCTGTCGTCCACGGCCAGCGAGGCCTGACCGCGCATGCTTGGGATACACAGGCATAAAGAGAAAAAGCCGCAGCCCATCACCACGCGTGCGTTGGTCGAGGAACTGGCGACCGGCAATCCGGATGACGCCCTTACCCTGGGCGAACTGCTCGACCGCTTCAGCGAGCGAAGCTTCGGCCTGTTCCTGCTGATCGTCATGCTGCCCACCTTCATCCCGATTCCCGTCGGTGTTGGCGCGATCAGCGGCGGGCTGACATCGCTGATCGGGCTGCAATTCCTGGCGCGTTTCGAACATCCCTGGCTGCCGCGCTTCATTGCGAAGCACGAGATCCACCGCCACCGGCTGATCAGCTTCCGCGACCGCATGGGCAAGTGGCTGGACCGCATCGAGAAACTCACCAAGCCGCGCAACCAGGGCATGCTGACCCACCCGATCGCGCATGCCTTCACCGGTTTGTTGCTGGTGATACTGGGCGCCGCGCTGAGCCTGCCGCTGCCGCTTACCAACTACCCGTTTGGGCTGGTGCTGCTGGCCTTCGCCTTCGCGCTGATCGAGCGCGACGGCCGACTGATGATCCTCGCCTGGATCGCCGGCCTGGCCGAGATCGCGATGATCGTGGGCTTCTCCAGCCAGATCGTCGGCATCGTCACCAAGATTTTTACCTGACTCAGGCCTGCAGTTTCGCGGCCAGGTCCTCGGCCGACATCGGCCGGCCGAACCAGAAACCCTGGCCCTGGTCGCAGCCGCGTTCACGAAGTATCTGGTACTGGCCTTCGGTTTCAATGCCTTCGGCCACCACGGTAATGCCCAGCGAATGCGCCATGGCGATGATGGCCGTGGTCAGCGCGAGGTCGTCGGGATCGCGCAACACGTCGGCGACGAAACTGCGATCGATCTTCACGCCATCGACCGGCACGCGACGCAAATGGCTCAGCCCTGAAAAGCCCGTGCCGAAGTCGTCAAGCCAGACCTTGACGCCGGTAGCGCGAACGCGCGAGAGCAGCGTGCTGGCCTGCGACTCGTCCACCAGCACCGCGGTTTCCGTCAGTTCCAGGTGCAATTGCGCGGGCAGCAGACCGGAATTTCGCAGCGCGCTTCCGACCACGTCGGGCAACTCGCCACTGCGCAGCTGGCGTGGCGAAATGTTCACCGATACGAAGGGCTTGTGGCCGCCTTTCCCCTGCCAGCGCGCGGCATCACCGCAGGCCTTTTCCAGCACATTCCTGCCCAGATTCTCGATCAGCCCGCTTTGTTCAGCCACTTCGATGAAGACCGAGGGCGGCACCATGCCCAGGTGCGGATGACTCCAACGCAACAGCGCTTCGGCGCCGCAGATCTTCGCGTCTTCCAGTCGGTAGATGGGCTGGTAGGCCACGCTGAGTTCGCCTCGGTCCCAGGCGCCGCGCAGGTCCTGCTCCAGTTGCACGCGGCGTTCGACAGCCTGGTCCATCGCGCGCGAGTAGAAGCGATAGCAATTCTTGCCTGCCACCTTCGCCTGGTACATGGCGATGTCGGCGTTCTTGAGCAGTTGCCCCGCGTGATAGGCATCGAACGGGAACATGGTGATGCCGATCGACGCACCCAGGAAAACCTGCTTGCCGCCCAGAAGCAGGGGCCGCTGGATTTCCTCGATCATCGCCTCGGCCAGGCGTGCCGACGCGGCGCGAATGTCCTCCGCCATGTACAGCACGATGAATTCATCGCCCCCGAATCGCGCGATGTCCGCCGACTGCGCACCCAGGCGTTCCAGGGTGAGTCGCAACCGCGCCGACAACTGGCTGAGCACTTCGTCGCCGGCTTCGTGGCCCAGGGTGTCGTTGACGCGCTTGAAATCATCGAGGTCCACGAACAGCAACGCGAGCTCGCCGCTGCTGGCATGCAGGGTCAGCAGGCGATCGTCCAGGAGTTCGCGGAACGACAGGCGATTGGCCAGGCCGGTCAGCGGATCGGTGTAGGCCATGCGCCGGATGTCCCGGTCGTGCTTGGCCATGCCCTCGCGCATGCGCACGAAAGCGCGCATCAGGTCGCCGATCTCGTCGCGACGATCCAGGTCCACGACCAAGGTGGCCGGCTGCTGGCCTGGCCGATCTTCGGCCATCACGCGGCCAAGGTTGCGAATGGGCTCCAGTACCCGCCACTCCATCAGGTAGACGATGGCGGCGCCGAGCAATCCAAGCAGCGCCAGCATCGCGATGGTCCAGCGGTGGTGCCAGCGGCTGGCGGCGTCGAGTTGCGAAGTGATGGGCTCGATGATCTTCAACTGGCGCTCGCCGGGCTTGCCACCGGCCATGCCGACGCGGACGCCACCGACCCGCTTGCCGTCCACTTTCAAGGGCGCGGAAACCTCGAGCAACTCTCCGCTCCACTGCAACTTCATCGATGTCGCCAATAGCGCGGCATCGGCGAGCGGATCGACCATGGGTTTCCCGACCAGGCTGCGGTCATTGCCGCCGTCCATGATGCGGCCTGCGGAATCGAACACGATTACGTACTGGACGTTGGGCTGCTGCAGGAAGCTGCGAACCAGGGATGTCACGCGGTCCGGATCGGCATTCGCCATCGCCGCGGAAATTCCCGACGCCAGGTGCAGCGCCGTGCTCTGGCCGCGATCGAGCTGGTCTTCGCGCACCAGCTCACGCAATGCCTGGGTGGCGAGATTCTCGACCCGTGCGTGGTTGATCCGTTCGCTGTACCAGAAGGCGGCAAACAGGATGAGCAGCAGCGACAGCAAGGCCAGCAGCGCTGAAACCAGCTGGCCGCGCAGGCTGCGCAGGGACCTTCCCGCCGTCGTCATCACCGCTTGGTCACCCCGGTAAGAATCGCCGCAAAACTACCCGCCAAGCGTAACCGAAGCGCGGCCTGTGCGCATGCGTCACGGCTTGCGAGAAACCTGCAACAGGCGCTGCGTATCGGAAAGAATGCCGCGCAGGATGCGCAGTTCGCGCGGGTCCGGTTGGGCGCGCAGGAACAACCTGCGCAGCCGCTGGGTCACCATGTCCGGCGCCTTGCCCTTGTGGAAATCGATGTCGTCCAGGAACGCGCCGAGGTGGCTGAAGAAACTCTCCAGCTGCGCATGGTCGGCCGGCAGGTCGTCGGGGTCGGCAGGTGGTGCGGGTTGCGGGGCCTGCAATCCGAGCATCGCCATCCGCCATTCGTAGGCCACTACCTGCACGGCAGCTGCCAGGTTCAACGAGCTGTAGTCCGGGTTGGCCTGGATGCAGATCGACGCGTGGCAGAGCTGCAATTCCTCGTTCTCCAGCCCCGTGCGCTCGCGCCCGAAGACCAGCGCCACCTGCCCCATGGCCTGCGCCGCGATGACACGTTGCGCACCCTCGCGCGGGCTCAGCTCGGGCATGGGCACGGTGCGCTGGCGTGCCGTCGTGGCGATGACCAGACGGCAATCGGCAAGCGCGTCGGCCAGGGTTGCATGGACCTCTGCGCGGTCGAGCACGTCGTTGGCGCCCGCCGACAGCGCATAGGCGTCGGGGTCGGGGAAGCGCTCGGGCGCAACCAACATCAATCGGCCCAGGCCCATGGTCTTCATGGCGCGCGCGGCCGAGCCGATATTGCCGGGATGTTGCGTGCCCACCAGGACCACGCGGGGCGAATCGGCAAGGCTCTGGGAGTCGGTCATGCGGCCATTTTACAGCGTCTGCGCGTGCCCAGCTGGTATGATGGCGGGATGCAAAAACCAGTCATCAACGTGATGGTAAAGGCCGCCCGCCAGGCCGGCACGATCCTGCTGCGGCACATGAGCAAGCTCGATAGCCTCAGCGTGTTCGAAAAAGGCCGCCAGGACTACGCAAGCGAAGTCGATTCGCTGGCCGAGGCCGAGATCATCCGCGAACTCCGCCGCGCCTATCCCGAAGCCGCCATCATGGCCGAAGAATCCGGCGCCATGGGCAAGGGCAAGCAGACTTTCGTCATCGATCCGCTCGACGGCACGTCCAACTTCCTGCGCGGCTTTCCGCATTTCTGCGTCTCGATCGGGCTGGTTGAAAACGGCGAGCCCACCGACGGCGTCATCTTCGACCCGCTGCGCAACGAACTCTTCACCGCCAGCAAGGGCGCGGGCGCGACCTTGAACGACAAGAAGATCCGCGTGGCCGAGCGCAAGGACATGACCGGCGCGCTGTTGGTGACCGGCTTCCCGCCGCGCGAACGCAGCCGATTGCCCGCGCAGTTCGAAATGCTTCGCAGCGTGCTGGACGACGCCGAAGACTTCCGCCGCACCGGCTCCGCCGCGCTCGACCTGGCCTACGTGGCCGCCGGCCGCGTGGATGCCTACTTCGAAGCCGGCGTGAAAAGCTGGGACATCGCCGCCGGCATGCTCCTGGTCCGCGAGGCAGGTGGCCGAGTCTGCGACTTCCGCGGCCGCGGCGACAAACTTCTCGACGGCGGCCAGATCGTGGCCGGCAACATCAAGATCGTCGACACGCTGCAAAAAGCCATCGTCCAGACCGGCTACGCCAACGCCTTCAACGCGTAACTTCCTTCGCCGACTTTGAAGTCGGAGCTCGCACGGCCGCTTGTCGGCGCCGGGCCCCCCGTCACCGCCAAGCGGCCGGCAACTTTCAACGCGAAGTCGAGCAGAAGCACAGCCTCGCGGCCGGTGTCTGTTTGGAGAGTGCATTCGAGCCAATGCGCAGACGTCGGACGAGCACTCAAACGTCCTGGCACTCATCGTGTCGAACTGAAACGCGCTGGCCTCGAACGGCCCTAATCGCCAGGCTTGACGTTGACGTTGACGTTCAACAACACACGTCAGTGTCTGACGGACGCTTGGCGGTGACGGGGGATGGGTTCGCACAGGAGGCCGGCCATGGATGGCCGGCCGGTCGACCCTGAGTCCGCATGGAGCGGCTACGCCGGGGCGACCAGGGCGGACCCGTCCCCCGGCGCCGCCAAGCGTTCGCGCCGGACAAAGAAAAAAGCCGCGCAATGCGCGGCTTTTCCGTTTGAATCACACGCGATTACGGCCGGCGGTCGAGTTCTGCGTCGTCGCGCAGCTTCGGCATGAGGTCCTGCTTGTTCGCGCCGAGCCAATGCAGCAGCGGACAGGCCACGAAGATGGATGACAGCGTGCCGAACACGATGCCGATCATCTGCGATTCGGCCATGCCGCGCAGCGACGCGCCTGCGAACAGGTACAGGGCCAGGATGGTCAGGAAGGCGACGAACGAGGTGATGATCGTGCGCGACAGGGTCTGGTTGATCGATCGGTTCAGCACTTCGATCGGCGACAGCTTGTGCAGGGTGCGGAAGTTTTCGCGCACTCGGTCGAACACCACGATGGTGTCGTTGATGGAGAAGCCCATCACCGACAGCACGCCGGCCAGCACCGTCAGGTCGAACTCATGCCCGCTCAGCGCAAACCAGCCCACCACCAGCACCACGTCATGCAGCGTCGTGATCAATGCCGCCACCGCGAACTTGAACTCGAAGCGGAACCACACGTACGCGCCGAAGCCGACCACGACGAAGATCGCCGCATACATGCCGTTGATCGCCAGCTCCTTGCCGATCTGCGGGCCGACGGACTCGCTGCGCAAGAGCTTGACGTTGTTGCCTTCGAACTGCACCGCCTCGGCGATGGCCTGGCCGCTGCGGGCCGCGTCGCCGTCGCCTTCGCGCGGCTTCAGCCGCACGACCAGGTCGTTGCCCGTGCCGAAGGTCTGCACGATCGGGTTTTCAAAGCCGGCATCCACCAAGTGTTTGCGCACGGCCTCGGCCTCGACGCGCTTGTCGAAGCGCAGTTCGGCCACGGTGCCGCCGGTGAAATCCAGCGCGTAGTTGAAACCGTTCACGGCCATGGCGCCGATGGCGACCGCCATGATCAGGAAGGCGAGCGTGAGCGAAACCACGCGCACCCGCATGAAATTGAAATTGCTGTTCGAGGGAAAGAGTTCCACGCCGGCTCCTGCTACAAATCAGATCGAGATCTTGGTCAGCTTCTTGCCGCGACGACCATAGATCAGGGTGGCGATGCCGCGCGATACCGAAACCGCGGTGTACATCGAGCTCAGGATGCCGATGATCAGCGTGATGCCGAAGCCGCGGATCGGACCCGATCCAAAGGCCGCCATCGCAATACCACCCAACAATGCGGTCACGTTGGCATCGGCGATGGTGCCCGCCGCCTTGTCATAGCCCGCGGCGATGCTGGAAAGCGGCGTATTGCCGGCGCGTAGTTCCTCGCGGATTCGTTCGTTGATCAGCACGTTGGCGTCCACCGACATGCCGACCGTCAGCGCGATGCCGGCCAGGCCAGGCAGGCTCATGGTCGCGCCGAGCGCAGACATGAACGCGACCACGATCAACAGGTTCAACAGCAGCGCCGCGTTGGTCACGATGCCGAAGGTCTTGTAGTAGAAGACGAAGAACACCAGCACGAACAGGAACGAGTAGGTCACCGCCTGGGTGCCGCGCTTCACGTTCTCGGCGCCAAGGCTCGGGCCGACGATGCGCTCTTCCACGATCAGCATCGGCGCCGCCAGCGAACCGGCGCGAAGCAGCAGCGCCAGGGTCTGGGCCTCTTCCATGCTCGACAGGCCGGTGGTGATGAAGTCGGCGCCAAACACACCATTGACGGTCGCGGCGCTGATTACTTCCTCGCTGACGCGCAAGGTCCGGACCTGTTCGCCGTTGACCGTCTTCACGTCCGGAATCGACTCGATGTAAACCGCGGCCATCAGCTTGCCGACGTTGTCCTGCGTGTACTTGAACATCTTGTCGCCGCCAAGCTTGTTGAGCCTGATGGAAACGGCCGGCGTGCCACTCTGGCTGTCGAGCTGCGAGGAGGCGTTGACAAGCTGGTCACCGGTGACGATGGTCCGCTTGGAAAGCAGGATCGGCACGGGCTTGTTGTCGGAACCGATCTCGCGGCGGAAATACAGGCGGGCGTCGGGCGGCACGCTGCCGGTGTCGCGCGCGGCGTAGGCAGTGGAATCGTTGCCGAGCACGGCGCGGTATTCCAGCGTGGCGGTCGCGCCGATCAGCTTCTTGGCTTCGGTCGGGTCTTGCAGGCCCGGAATCTGCACCACGATGCGGCTGGCGCCCTGGCGCTGCACCACGGGCTCGGCCACGCCGAGTTCGTTGATGCGGTTGCGCAGGGTGGTCATGTTCTGCTCGACGGCTTCGTCGGTGAACTGCTTGATCAATGCATCGGGAATCGTGGCGATCAGCAAGCCAGGCTGGGCCTGGTCGGTGCTGAGCACCAGTTCCGGCGTGCTGGTTCCGATCTTGTTGCGGGCCCGGGAAATATCTTCGGGCTTCATCTGCACCTGGATGCGGGTACCGTTGCGCACGGCGTTGCTATAGACGATCTGGTTCTCGCGCAGGACGCCGCGGATGCTGTCCAGGAAGCCTTCGCTGCGCTTCTCGATGGCGGACTTCTCGTCCACTTCCATCAGGAAGTGCACGCCACCCTGCAAGTCGAGGCCGAGCGACATCGGCTTGCCGCCGATGGCCTGCAGCCAGTTCGGCACGTTGGTGGCGAGGTTCAACGCGACCGTATAGCCACTGCCCAGTTCGTCGCGGATCAGCGACGACGCCTTGGCCTGCACGTCGGTATTGGCGACCCGGACGACCAGCGTGTCACCTTCGATTTCGGCCCGCGTGAAAGCCATGGAGTTGGCCTTCAGCAGGTTTTCCACCCGGGTATCCAAGGCGGCGTCGATCACGGCGCCCCGGTTGGCGGATATCTGCACGGCCGGGTCTTTCGGATACAGGTTGGGCAGCGAATACAGTGCCGTCAGCACCAGCACGATCGCGATGACGACGTATTTCCAACGGGCAAATTCAAGCATGGTCAGTATCGCCAGGGCCCCAACGGGCCGGTCATTTACGGATGGGGACGTATCAGGCGGACTTCAACGTGCCCTTGGGCAGCACCGCGACGATGGCGGCCCGCTGCAGCTTCACGCGGACGTTGTCGGCGATCTCGACGGTGACGAAAGCATCACCCAGTTCGTCGATGCGGCCGGCGATGCCGCCGTTGGTGATGACTTCGTCGCCCTTGGCCAGCTTGGCAATGAGCTCGCGGTGTTCCTTTGCGCGCTTCATCTGGGGGCGGATCATCAGGAAGAACATGACGCCGATGAAGACCAGCGGCAGCAATAGGCCGGTCATGGCGCTGCCGCCAGCGGCGGGGGCAGCCTGGGCTGCGGCGGGGGAAATCAGGAGATCCAGCAGGGACATGGGCAAAATCCGGTTGGGAATCAAAGCGCGCAAGTATGCCACAGCCCTGCCCTGCCCGGCCAAACCGGCCGGGAAACATGCCCTGGACGGCCCTGTCAGGGGGCGTCGGAACCGGCCGCCCGCTCGGCGTAGAAGCGCTCCCGGAAGGCCCCGAAGCTGCCGGCTTCTATCGCCTCGCGGATCTCGCGCATCAGCTGCTGGTAGTAGTGCAGGTTGTGGATGGTGGCCAGCATCGAGGCCAGGATTTCGTTGCAACGGTCCAGGTGGCGCAGGTAGCCCCGGGTGAAGCCGCTGGCGCAGGCATGGCAGCTGCAGCCGGGCTCGATCGGGCGCAGGTCCTTCTCGTAGCGGGCATTTCGGATTCGGACCTGGCCGAACCGGGTGAAGTAGTGGCCGTTGCGCGCGTTTCGGGTCGGCATCACGCAGTCGAACATGTCGATGCCGCGCGCCACCGCCTCGACGATGTCCTCGGGCTTGCCCACGCCCATCAGGTAGCGCGGCTTGTCCTCGGGCAGCTGCGGGCAGATGGACTCCAGGGTCTGCTCGCGTTCCGAGGCGGGTTCCCCCACGGCCAGGCCGCCCACGGCGTAACCGTCAAATCCAATTTCCTGCAATCCCGCAGCCGAACGCGCGCGCAGCTCCGGATAAGTGCCGCCCTGCACGATGCCGAACAGGGCCGCGTCATTGCCCTCGTGCGCCGCCCTGGATCGCGCCGCCCAGCGCAGCGACAATTCCATCGAATCGCGCGCTTGCTGCTCCGTCGCCGGATACGGCGTGCACTCGTCGAAGATCATCACGATGTCCGAACCCAGCACGCGCTGGATGTTCATGCTCTCTTCCGGCCCCAGGAAGACTTTCGCGCCATCGGTCGGCGATGCAAAGGTGACGCCCTGTTCGGTTATCTTCCGGCGCTTGGCCAGCGACCACACCTGGAATCCGCCCGAATCGGTGAGGATCGGTTTGTTCCAGCCGGTGAAACGATGCAGGCCTTCATGCGCGGCGATGACATCGAGCCCCGGCCTCAAATACAGGTGGAAGGTATTGCCGAGGATGATTTCCGCACCGATCGCCTCGAGGTCGACCGGCTTCATCGCCTTCACCGAACCGTAGGTACCCACCGGCATGAAGGCCGGCGTCTCGATGCTGCCGCGCGGAAAAACAAGGCGTCCGCGACGCGCTGCGCCGTCCTGGCCCAGGCGGTGGAATTGCATGCGGCTCATGCCGTGTCCTTCAGGTAGGGCTGCGGATACAGCAGCATGGCATCGCCATAGGAAAAGAACCGGTACTGCTCGCGCACCGCGTGCGCATAGGCATCGAGGATGCGCTCGCGGCCGCTGAAGGCCGACACCAGCATCAGCAACGTGCTTTGCGGCAGATGGAAATTGGTCAGCAGCAGGTCCACCGAACGGATGTGGTAGCCGGGATAGATGAAGATTTGCGTCTCGCCCTCGAACGGCGCGAGCACGCCATCGACCATCGCCGTCTCGAGCGAGCGCACCACGGTCGTGCCCACGGCAACCACGCGGCCGCCCGCGGCGCGCACCCGCGCCACTTGCTCGCAGAGCGCGGCATCCACCTTCAGCCATTCGCGATGCATCACGTGTTCGGCCAGCGACTCGCCACGCATCGGCTGGAACGTGCCGGCGCCGACGTGCAAGGTCACTTCGCCAAATTCCACGCCCTTCTCGCGCAAGGCCAGCAACAGCTTCTCGTCGAAATGCAGGCCCGCGGTTGGCGCTGCGACCGCGCCGCTGTGCTTGGCAAACACCGTCTGGTAGCGCTCGTCGTCGCTGATGTCGGCGTCGCGCTCGATGTAGGGCGGCAACGGCATCCTGCCCGCGCGCTTGAGGATCGTTTCGAGTGCTTCGTCGGAATCAAAACGCAACGAATAAAAAGCATCGTCGCGACCGAGCACCGTCACCTGCGTGCCTTCGTCCAGGCTGATCGTGGAGTTAGCCTTCGGCGGCTTGCTGGCCCGGATCTGCGCGCGCGCCTCATGGCTGCCGGTAATGCGTTCGAGCAGGATCTCGACGCGGCCGCCACTTTCCTTGGTGCCGAACAGTCGTGCGGGAATGACCCGCGTGTCGTTGAACACCAGCAGGTCGCCGCTGCGCAGGAACTGCGGCAGGTCGCGAATGCTGCGGTCTTCAAAATCGGCAGGCACTGGCGGCACGACCAATAGGCGACTCGCCGAACGTTCGGCCAGCGGCGCCTGGGCAATCAGCCCAGTCGGCAATTCAAAATGGAAGTCGGATTTTTTCATGGCGGCCCGGCAGTGGGGGCGCATTGTACCGAGAAAGCCCATTTTTCGCGGGTTTTAGGGGGTTATAAGCGCCTAAACCGCATGGTAAACTGCACACCACAGCTTATTTCAGCCTGAAAGCCATGCGCGGGCCCGCCCTGCGCATTTTGCATTTCGCATTTGCGTCAAATTTTGAGTCACAGGAGACCGACATGAAAATCACCGACCTGCTCGCCCCGCTGCGCAATTGCGCTGGCACCGTCCGCACCCGCGGCCTGGACGACGACACGGTGAACCGACTGTCGGACCGCTTCCCCGACCTCGGCGCCGCCGTGCGTGCCGCCGCCGAACAATTCGACGCCATCAAGGCCGAATTCGGCGAGCTGGTCAATGCAGACGAACAAGCGCAGATCGAAGCCGTGCAGGAAGGCTTCATCAATTTTTATGCCGACGATGCAGTGAACCCCTATGTCGCCATCGCCGCACGCGGCCCTTGGGTGGTCACGCTGAAGGGCGCCGTGCTGCACGATTCGGGCGGCTACGGCATGCTCGGATTCGGACACACGCCGGCCAACATCCTGGAAGTGATGGCACAGCCGAAGGTGATGGCCAACGTGATGTCGCCCAGCCTGTCGCAGCTGCGCGTTACCCGCGCCCTGCGCGCCGAGATCGGCCATACCCGCGGCGTCTGCCCGTATCCGAAATTCCTCTGCCTGAACTCCGGTTCTGAATCCGTGTCGCTGGCTGGCCGCATCGCCGACGTCAACGCCAAGATCCACACCGATGCCGGTGGTCCGCATGCCGGTCGCATCATCAAGCGCCTCGCCGTGAAGGGCGCCTTCCACGGCCGCACCGAGCGCCCGGCGATTTTTTCCGATTCCAGCCGCAAGGCCTACGTGCAGCACCTGGCCAGCTTCCGCAATGAAACCAGCCTCATTACGGTAGAGCCGTATTCCATCGAGCAACTCAAGCAGGCGTTCGCCGATGCCGACGCCAATGGCTGGTTCATCGAGGCGATGTTCCTCGAGCCCGTAATGGGAGAAGGCGATCCGGGTCGCGCCGTGCCGCCGGCGTTCTATGCCGCCGCGCGCGAACTCACCAAGGCGCACGGCAGCCTGTTGCTGGTCGATTCCATCCAGGCCGGCCTGCGCGCCCATGGCGTGCTGTCGATTGTTGATTATCCAGGCTTCGAATCCATGGAAGCGCCGGACATGGAAACCTATTCCA
>Ga0155472_131_pt1 | contig 87336 bp, 81 predicted proteins | sample RifCSPhighO2_12_FD_107130 | JGI IMG/M metagenome (GOLD analysis project Ga0155472, IMG submission 107130) | Gammaproteobacteria bacterium RIFCSPHIGHO2_12_FULL_63_22
CGCGCAGGCCCACCGGCAGGGCGGTGGCCATCACCTCGCCCAGCGGCGCGTGGTAATAACGCGCACAGAAATGCAGGGTCTCCAGCAATTCGGGGCCGAGCAGGGGCTGGTCGTCCAGAACGGCCAGGACCGGCTTCAGCGTTTCCGGGTCGACTTCGGTCGCGCCCATGGACAGGACCACGCCAATCTGTTCGGTTCGCCCGAACGGCACCCGCACCCGGCGGCCGACCCAGTCGGGCCCGACCGAGGCGCCGTGCGGCGGCAGGTAGTCGAAAAGCCTTGGCAGGGGCACTGGAAGGGCCACGCGAAGCACGGTGCGGTGACTGGAAAGCATGGCAAAGTCTAGCCTGAACCGACCCGCCGACAGCCTGTGGATGAACTTGCCGAACAGTGCTGAAAATTGTTACAGAAAGGTCCGGTAAGCCCATGACGCAGAAGGGGAAAACCCCTTATCCACATGATCTGTGGATAAGTCTGTGGACGAGGTCCGTCGCAGCGTTGCGCATCCCCGTGGAAAACGGCCCTTCTTCCGCCTTGGTGAATTTTTAACCAACCTGTCATAAACGAGCAAAAACAATAGCTTGCCGAAGAGCTCCGGCTCGGAAAAGTCTGTTGCCAACGGTTCAGGCAGGTTTTTTGGGTCGCGCAGGGCGCTGTGTACAACGTTCCACGCGCAAAGCCGCGTCAGTGCTGGCGGAGCGCGGAAATTGCCGGTGTCAAGTCACTGCTCCACGGCCGCCTTGACTAGAATGGCGGGTGCCTTCGACTTCTTCCGAACCCTCCAACGCCTCCCGGCGCCCCGCCCTGGTCGCCTTCCTGCGCGGCATCGAGCTGCGCGGCTGGGTGTTTGCCTGGAACCAGTGCGGCGACGAAGCGAAGGCCGAGCATGCCCTCGCCAGCGCCTTCCACGACTTCCTGCGCGAGGCGACCGAGCTTCCGCTGGCGGCCTGGCCGATCCACTTCTGGAGCAGCCTGCTGGCGCAGTCGCCATTGATGACGCCGCCCGCCCCGGGCACGGCGCTGGCCGAGCTGGCGCCCGGTCCGCGCGCCGCCCTGCTGTTGCGCCTGGTTGCCGGGTTGGACATCGCGCACGCCGCCGAGGCGCTCGGGGTTCCCGATGCCGCCTATGAAAAAGCATTGCATCGCGCGCTCGAACATCCGGCGCTGGATGCAGCGGGCCTGCAGGCCTTGCGCGAGTCGCTTCAACTGCAAGTGCACGACGCGCCCGCCGCACAACGCCAACTGCTGGCGACCTGGCGTGATGAAGCGGTGCTCGCGATCGACGATGCGGTCGCACCCGATGTCCTGCCGCGCGCCGTCGGGCGGTTGCGTCGCTGGATGCTCATCGCCGGCGTGCTCGCGGTTGCGCTGGTCGGCGTCATCACGCATTTCGCCTTGCGCCCCGCGGCCCACCCCGTGCAGGTGATCGACCGGGTCGCGCCACCGCCGCGCATGTCCGACACCATCGCGGTCACCCATCCCGACTACCTGCAAGTCGCGGCGCAGGACGATGTCGCCCTGGTCCGCGACCTGGCCTTCCTGAGCTGGCTGGCCGCCGCCACCCTGCCGACCCCCGCAGCCATCGATGAATCGCCGCTACGCCCCGCTCCTGCGCAATTCGGGGCATTGCCGCCGCCCTTGCAAGCCTTGCTCGATTCGGCGCGATCGGCGTGGCCCGAACTCGATGCGGGCACGCGCGACAGCCTGTTGCGCCAGGCTGACGACTGGGCCACGCGAAACCCCGCGCAGCGCGACCAGCTGCGGCAACGCCTGCTGGCCTGGGATTCGCTGTCCGCGCCCGAGCGTGCTCGCCAACGCACGCCTTTCCTGGCTTGGCAGCGCCTGAGTGAAACCGATCGCCGACAGGTCCGCATCGCCGCCGATCGCCTGGCTGGCTTGCCACCCACGGAAGGCCAGGCCTTGCGCGAACAGTTCGCCGCGTCGCCGGCCGACACCCAGGCGCTGTGGTGGCTGGGCCCGGCGCTGGGCCAGGAGTTGGCGCCGTTCTCTTCGCTGTTCGCCTTCATGCCCGAGTCGGATCGACCGGCGCTGTTGCAGGTGCTGCGTGAACTCGATGACCAGTCCCGCGCCAACCTGGCGACGCTTGCGCCGCGCCTGACCGAAGCGCGGAGGCAGGCCTTGCGTCGCGACTTGCTGGCCGCGCCTGCGGCCAGGCGCGCGGAATTGATTCAAGACCGGTTACAGCAATAGGCCGGTCAGTACTCGGCGCCCGCCGACAGCACGCGCCGCTCGGCGCGGAACGCGTCCCCGAATCGCGACACGCCATCGCTGCGCATCCGTGGCGCGTGATCGCGCAGGTAAGTTTCCAGGGCTGCTGCATCCGTCAATCGATACTGCGTGCAAACGACGAACTCGTCCGGCGCGCCGGCCGGTTCGATGCGATCAAGGACCGACGCACCGGTGAATCCAGGCAGCGCGATGATTTCGCGCACGTGCGCATCCAGCCAGGCGCGGAACGCTGCCTCGATGTCGAGTTTCACGAACAGGTTCACTTCGTAGATGATCACATCGTCAACAACCCGACCAGCACCGCAGCCACCAGGCCGAACCCGAGCAGGATGGAATAGCACAGGCCCAGCACGCCGTACTTCACCAGCGTCATCAGCCAGCCTTGTCCATACACGCGCTTCTGCATCAGCAACAGGTACACCGGAATCCAGGCCGAAGTCAGCCCGATGGCCCAGCCAAACAGGCCGCGCAAGAAACCGCCGTCGGGCGCAAGCCATTCCTGCAGCCACGAAAACACCAGCACCAGGGTCAGCGCGAGCGAAATGAAACTGTGGCTGTGCAGCGCCACGATCAGGTGTTCCATGTACAGGCGCCGCTTGAACCAGTACGCAACTTTCAGCATCAGTGCGAACAGCGGCATCAGCACGATCAGCGTCTGCGGCAGCACGTTGAACATGGCTGCCACCAACGGCTTCTGGCTGTTGCTCGCCTTCAGCACATCGCGCGCGTGGGCGACGCGCCGGTTGAGGCTCTGGTTCACCGCGCGCGGCAGCCAGCGGAACGCGATCGGATTGGTCACCGGGTCCCAGGGCTTGCCGTTTGCATTGAAGTTCAAGCCCCGGTCGTTGACGTTCTGCACGGGCGGCGGCGGTGGCGGCTTGCCGGCGAGCTTGGCGGCTTCCACCTTCTTCAGGTAGTCGATCCGCTCATCGGCTGATTCGCGAATGCGTTGTTCGGCAATTTCGATGCCCGCCATGCCGGCGACGCCGCCAGCCGGTACGCCCTCCAGCTTCTTGCGCGCGTCGGCTAGTTCCTTCAACACCTCGTCGCGTGATGCCTCGACCTGGGCGATGGTGTCCGCGTTTTCGATGGCTGCGGATCGCGCATCGACATTGTCGCGCTGCTCGCGCACCGTCACGTTCGGATCCGAGTCGTTGAAATCGATGCTGGCCTGGATGGCGAAGAAGGCGAGCAGGCTCAGGAACAGGAACAGGCGCATCGGCGTGACATAGCGAACGCGACGGCCGGCGAAATATTCCATCGACAGGAAACCAGGCCGGGTCAGCAGCGGGCCCAGCGTGCGCAACACGCGCGAATCGATATTGAAGACCGTGTCGAAGAAGTCGCCGATGACGCTGGAAAAATGCCGGACCAGGCCCTTGGTCGGCTGGCCGCAGGCATGGCAATGATCGCCTTGCAGGGGCACGCCGCAGTTCTCGCAGCGGCGCGCCGACGGCGGCGTTGCGGGGATGGGCGAAGCAGGGCTCGGGTCGGTGCTGGCCATGCGGCCTCCGTTTTCGGATGCGGCTACTATAGCGACAGAATTTTCCTTCGCATCAGCCCATGACCCATTCCACAAGCCGCCTGGCGCGCCTGCTGCGCGAGATGCGGGTCAGCTTCTTGCTCGCGCTGCCGTTGGCGCTCGGGCAACTGGCGGCCATGCTGATGAGCGTGGTCGACTCCTTGCTGGCCGGTCGCCACGGCCTGCGCACGCTCGCCGCGGTGACGGTCGGCAGTTCGATCTGGACGGTCGCGCTGTTGTTGTGCGTCGGCGTATTGATGGCGATCCCGCCTTCGGTGGCGCAGCTCAACGGCGCCGACCGCCGCGACGAGATTGCGCCCTTGTGGCGGCAGTCGCTATGGATCGCGCTGATGATGGGCCTGGTGCTGACGGCCGCAGTCTGGTGGTCGCCGTGGTTGCTCGAGGCGATTGGCATCGTCGAGGACGTGCGACCCCAGGCCACCCAATTCCTGCGCGCGATCGCGTTTGGCGCACCGGCCATGGCGCTGTATTTCAGCTTCCGTTACCTCAGCGAAGGCCTGGCGTGGACGCCGCCGACCATGGTGTTCGGCATCGCCGGATTGGTGCTGCTGGCACCGCTGGGTTACGGACTGATGTTCGGCATGGGGCCGGTTCCCGAGTTGGGCGCCGCGGGCCTCGGCATCGCGACGGCCATCGTGTTGTGGTTGCAGGCGATTGGTTTTGCCATCTACCTGGCCACGTCGCGTCGCTTCGACGACCTCGGCCTGTTCAGTCGTTTCGACGCGCCGGACTGGAAACAGATCGGCGCACTGCTCGCGCTCGGCCTGCCGATGGGCGTGTCCATCTTCATGGAAGGCAGCCTGTTCGTGGCCACCGCCTTGTTGATAGGTCGGCTCGGCGCGGTGGACGTGGCGGCGCACCAGATCGCGCTCAATGTCGCCAGCGTCTGCTTCATGTTGCCGCTGGGCATCGCGATGGCGACCACGGTGCGCGTCGGACATGCGGCGGGCGCGGGTGATCGGTCCGCGGTGCGCTGGGCGGCCGGCGCGGGCTTCGCACTGGGCGGCGTCACCCAGGCGGTGGCCGCGGCCATCCTGATTTTCGGCGGGGCCTGGATCAGCGGCCTGTACACCAGCGACCCGGCCGTGGCCGCGCTCGCCGTCCTGCTGATGCGCTACGCAGCGGTGTTCCAGTTGCCCGATGGCGTGCAGGTGCTGTCGTCCGGCGCGCTGCGCGGCCTGAAGGACACGCGCGTGCCGATGCTGATCACCATCCTCGCCTACTGGGGCATCGGCCTGCCGCTGGGCGCCTGGTTCGGCCTGCATCTTCACGGCCGCGCGCCGGGCCTGTGGGTAGGCTTGATCCTGGGCCTGAGCGTCGCCGGTTCATTGTTGGCCTGGCGCTTGTGGCTGCAATGCCGTGACCCGAAGCCAATGGTCCCTGTGACCTAAGGCGCATACCCCCGGCACGCAGGGCGGGTATCCTAGAGCCATGTTTTTCCGGAGTTTTTCATGAGCGAGTCCTCGGGCAACCCTTTCTGGCGCTTCCTTGTCGGCGTCGGCCGGTTCATCAACTTCGCCAACCACCTGGTCTTCAACCTGATCATGTTGTTGTTCCTGTTCCTGGTGTTCGGCCTGATCGTGATTGCCGCGGCGGCGAAATCGGGAACCGGCGCGATCAGTCCGGTGCAGGAAAAGACGGCGCTGGTGATCGACCTCGACGCGACGCTGGTCGAGCAATACACCAGTGCGCCGATCCAGCGCGCGATTGCGCAGGCCACCGGTGGCGATCCCGCCATCGAGATCCAGTTGCGCGACGTGGTGCAGGCGTTGAAGTTGGCCAAGGACGATCCGAAGATCGAACGCGTGGTGTTGCTGACCGACGGCTTCCAGGTTGCCGGCTTCGCCTCGATGCGCGAACTCGGCGCGGCGCTGCGTGATTTCCGCAGCGGCGGCAAGAAGATCCTCGCCTACGGCGCGGGCATGGAACAAAAAGGTTATTACCTGGCCGCGCAGGCCGACGAAGTCTTCCTCGATCCCGATGGCGCCGTGTTGCTGGAAGGACTGGGTCGCTATCGCCTCTACTATCGCCAGGCCTTGCAGGACAAGCTGGGCGTGGACGTGAAGTTGTTCCGCGTCGGCGAATACAAGTCCGCCGCGGAACCCTACATCCTGGATGCGGCATCACCCGAATCGAAGGAAGCCGACCTGTTCTGGATGAGCGACCTGTGGCAGCGCCACGTGGCCGACATCGCCAGCGCGCGCAAGCTGAAGGTCGAAGACCTGAACGCGATGATCGCCAACCTGCCGGAGCGGGTGCAGGCCGCACGCGGCGACCTGGCGAAACTTGCCGTCGACAACAAGCTCGTTGACGGACTCAAGACGCAGGACGAACTGGAAAAATTGCTGGCCGCACGCGGCGCCTACGACAAGGACGAACACAGCTTCCGCCAGGTCGGCATGTACCCCTACCTGGTGCAGCGCAAGGCGCGCAGCGGACTGCTTGATCGCCATGGCGAAGTTGCCGTGGTGGTGGCGCAGGGCGAGATTACCGATGGCGACCAGCCGCAGGGCGTGGTCGGCGGCGAGTCAACGTCCCGGCTGATCCGCCAGGCGCGCGAAGACAAGGAAGTGAAGGCGCTGGTGTTGCGCGTGGATTCCCCCGGCGGTGGCGTCTATCCGTCCGAACAGATCCGTCGCGAGATTGAACTGACCCGCAAGGCCGGCAAGCCGGTCGTGGTGTCGATGGCCAACGTGGCCGCGTCGGGTGGTTACTGGATTTCGATGAATGCCGATCGCATCTATGCCGACCCGTCCACCATCACCGGTTCGATCGGCATCTTCGGCCTGTGGATGAGCGCGCCGCGCGCACTGGACAAGATCGGCGTGCACAGCGACGGCATCGGCACCACGCCGCTGGCCGGCGCGTTCGACATCACCCGTCCGCTCGACCCGGGCGCGGGCACGCTGATCCAGTCGGTGATCGACCACGGCTACGCGCAGTTCATCGGCAAGGTGGCGGTGGCGCGCGGCAGTGCGCCGTCGAAGATCGACGAAGTGGCGCGCGGTCGCGTCTGGAGCGGCGCGCAGGCCAAGGAACGCGGCCTGGTGGATGCCCTCGGCGGCCTGGCGGAAGCGCAGGCAGAAGCGGCGAAGCTGGCCAAGCTGGGCGCGACCTACGACGTGCAGTATGTCGAGAAGCCGTTGTCGGCGTTCGAGCAGGTCTTCCTGGACATGAGCCGCAGCACGCGCCTGTCGGTGCTGGTGCGCAACTTCGGTCCGCTGCCGTCCGTACTTGGCAGCGAGACAGCCGAACGCCTGCAGGGCGAACTGGCCTGGCTGCAACCGCGCAAGGGCGCCAGCCCGATCCGCGCGGTCGCGCATTGCCTCTGCGATTTCTGAGTCCTGTGGGAGCGGCCTTGGCCGCGATCTTCGTTCAACAAAACGCCGGGCATTGCCCGGCGTTTTGTCTCAGCCGCCGGATTCTTCCAGCGCTTTCTCGCGGTCCTTGTCGGCCTGTTCGATCGGCGCGCCGGCGTTCTTGGCCTTGTCTATCGGCTGGTTGATCGCATCACGCAGTTGATTGTGTTCCTGCGCCTTCTGCGCTTCCGCGCTCTGCTGGTCGATCGGCCCCTGCAGGTCGCAGGCGACGAGCAAGGACGCGGCCAGCGCCAGGGCGATCAGGTTGAAGACGGTGGTGGTTCGCATCGGCGCACTCCTCGCGGTTTCGGCTTGCAGGCTATCCTACGCCCGAAGCGGACCAATCGGACCGCGACGACCAGATCGCGAAAAGGCAGGGACCATGGACGCTAACCGCTGGCGATTGCACGGGCAGACCGCGCTGGTAACCGGCGCCAGCGTCGGCATCGGTCGCGCCATCGCCGATGAACTACTGGGCCTGGGCGCCGACGTGCTGCTGGTCGCCCGCGACGAGGCCCAACTCACCGCCACCGCGACGGAACTTTCGGAAGAACATCCCGATCGCGAGGTGCGAACCTTCGCTGCCGACGTCGGCGATGTCGAACAACGGCGCGAGATCTTCGACTGGGTCGAGGATTTGGGCGCGGGCCTCAACATCCTGGTCAACAACGCCGGCAACAACATCCGCCGCGCGGCCGTGGACTACAGCGAAGCGGAATGGCGCGCCTTGTTCGAGACCAACCTGTTCTCGGCCTTCGAACTGTCGCGGTTCGCGTTTCCATTGCTCAGCCAGCACGCGGCATCGAGCATCGTCAACGTCGGCAGCGTGTCGGGCCTGACCCACGTTCGCACCGGCGCGGTCTACGGCATGAGCAAGGCCGCACTGCACCAGCTGACCCGCAACCTCGCCTGCGAATGGGCCGAAGACGGCGTCCGCGTCAATGCGGTCGCGCCTTGGTACATCCGCACGCGACGCACGTCGGATGCGTTGTCGCAGCCCGAATACTACGAGGAAGTCATCTCGCGTACTCCGATGCGGCGCATTGGCGAGCCCGAAGAGGTCGCCTCAGCCGTCGCATTTCTCTGCCTGCCTGCGTCGAGTTACGTCACTGGCGAATGTATCGCTATCGACGGTGGGTTCCTTCGATACGGTTTTTAGCCGCCGGGTTCCGAACGGAGCGTGTGCCGAGGTTTGGAGCAGAGCGTCCCATGGTTCTGGGTGGGGTGGTGGCCGGTGATCATTTTGAGTCGCCACACGGAATCGGCTTGGTCAAAATAATCCCCGGCCACCACCTACGCGCACCTGTGACCAACATCGCTTCAGTGCAACACCCTGCCGCACCCCCGCCAACGCAGGTCGCCCGGCGCCGTCAGTCGCACTTCGTGCTTGGTGAGGACTGCCGGGCGATCCTGCGTTTGCAGGCAGTGTGCTTGGGCGTCGCTGCGCTCGCCGGATTTGACTGGCGAAAAAACGCAGGATCGGCCGCTTGTCCCCACCGAGCAAGCCTGCGAATGGGGCAGCGGGCGACCTGCGTTGGCGGGGGTATTGCAGGGTGTTGCCGTGAAGTCTCAGACCGCGCAGGTCGTTGCGGGCGAGCGCCGGATTTCATTTTGACCAAGCCGATCCCGTGTGGCGACTCAAAATGAAAGCCGGCGATCGCCCCTCGCTAAAGTAAAGCTCTCGATCTTTGACCTTACGGACAACTCTCTTCGGTAATTTGAGTCAACCGTTCAAGCTCGGATTTGCGATACGCCGCCGTGTCGCTGAACGATCGCGTGACCGCCGAGACTGCGTCCTTGCGCATCACTTTCCAGCGCGCGCAGGCCGCGCTGTCCGACAGGCGTACGCAGCTGTCTTCCACCCAGCGACAACTCAACGCCTGCGCCGGCGTCAGGTTGTTGGGATACGGGTAGTAGAGGACGAGTGGCTCGCAGCGCGGATTAGGGTCGTAGCTTTCGCTGAAGCGCTCGATGCCGTCGTAACTCGTGCAGCGATACATCGGCGGCGGCGGGATCAATTCGCGGCGACGCACCGGCGCTGGCTCGTCGGGCAACGCATCGATCGGCGGAGCCAGCACGGGGATCGCCCTCGGCTTCGGCGGATCCTTCGGGCGGGTCATCTCGCGCGATTCCGACTGGCTGCCCTTGGGGCAGGGCTCGTCCTGCAATGTCACTCGCCCCTTGGCGTCGGTGCAGCGATGCACGAGCACGGTTTCGACCGGCGATGCCGGCGTTGCCGGAGGCGTCTTGGGTGCAGCGCCAGCGGTCGATAAAACCGCTAAGCTGAGGGCGATCCACGTCTTCATGCCGGGCATTGTGCGACTGCCCGGGCGCTACCGCCAGTTGGAGTCCGCGCTGATCCATTTGGCGTTCATTGTTGTGACGATGCCGACCCACCGACCCATGCCGGAGCCTGTCCACCGATGATCAATATCGCCAGCAACCTCGTCCGCAACGCCCGGCTGTTTCCGGACAAGATCGCCGTGCATGCCGGGGCGCAGTCGCTCACCTACGCGCAGCTCGATGCCGCCGCCAACCAGCTCGCGAATGGCTTGCGCGGCCTGGACATACGGCCCAACGACAAGGTCGCGTTGAGTTGCCCGAACCTGGCGTACTTCCCGATCGCCTACTACGGCATCCTGAAGGTCGCGGCCGTGGTGGTGCCGATCAACATCCTGCTCAAGGCGCCGGAAATCGCCTACCACCTCGATGATTCGGATGCGCGCGTGTACCTGTGCTTCGAAGGCAGCGCCGAGTTGCCGATGGGCCAGGAAGGCTGGGATGCCTTCAACCGTACCGCGTCCTGCGAGCACTTTTTCCTGATGACGGCCAATCCGTCCGCGCCATCGCCCATCGAAGGCAGCAAGACCCTGGTGCAGCTGATGCACGGCCAGTCCGGCACCGGCGACACCGCGCACACGGCCGCCGACGACACGGCCGTCATCCTGTACACCTCCGGCACGACCGGCACGCCCAAGGGCGCCGAGCTTTCGCATTCCAACCTGGCGATGAATTCGATGTGCTGCGTGGCGCTGACCAAGCTCGACAGCAGCGACGTGCAGTTGATCGCCTTGCCCCTGTTCCATACCTTCGGCCAGACCGTGCAGATGAATGCCGTGGTCGCCACCGGCGCGGCGATGGTGTTGATGATCCGCTTCGAGCCCGATGCCGTGTTCGAGGCGATGGCGCGTTACGGCGTGACGGTTTTCTGCGGCGTGCCGACCATGTTCATCGGCCTGGTCAATTCACCCAATGCTGCTGAAAAGCACGACCTCAAGGCAATCGCCTCGCGGCTGCGCCTTGGCGTTTCCGGCGGCGCGCCGATGCCGGTGGCGGTGTTGCGCCAGTTCGAGAAGAACTTCGGCGTGATCATCCTGGAAGGTTTCGGACTGTCGGAAACCAGCCCGGTCGCGACCTTCAACCATCTTGATTCCGAACGCATCCCGGGCAGCATCGGCCAGGCCATCGTCGGCGTGGAAGTCGCCATCTTCAACGACGCGGATGAAGCCGTGGCCGATGGCGAGGACGGCGAAATCGTGGTGCGCGGGCACAACGTGATGAAGGGCTATTACAAGCGGCCCGAGGCGACGGCGCAGGCGATCCGCAATGGCTGGTTCCACACCGGCGACATCGGCCGGCGCGACGCCAATGGAAATTTCTTCGTGGTGGACCGGATCAAGGACATGGTGATCCGCGGCGGCTTCAACGTGTATCCGCGCGAGATCGAGGAAGTGCTGATGACGCATCCGGCCATCGCGCTGGTGGCGGTGATCGGCGTGCCGCACCCGGTGCATGGCGAGGAGATCAAGGCGGTGGCGGTGCTGCGCCCGGGCCATTCGCTGGCACCCGACGAACTGGTTGACTGGTGCCGCGAGCGCATGGCCGCCTTCAAGTACCCGCGCATCGTCGAAATCGTGGATGCGTTGCCGATGACGGCGACGGGCAAGATCCTCAAGCGGGCCTTGCGCCGGTGATCGCGAGCGCGACGGCTTCGGCGACCTTGATGCCGTCCACGCCGGCGGACAGGATGCCGCCGGCATAACCCGCGCCTTCACCGGCCGGATACAGGCCGCGCACGTTGATGCTCTGGCAATCGTCGCCGCGCCGGATGCGCAGGGGCGATGAGGTACGCGTTTCGACGCCGGTGAGCAGCGCGTCATCCATGGCGAAGCCGCGGATCTGCTTGTCGAAGGCGGGCAGCGCCTCACGGATCGCCTCGATGGCGTAGGCGGGCAGGCAACCGTCGAGTTCGCCCAGGCGAACGCCCGGCGTGTACGAATTGAGCACCGAGCCCAGGTGCGAGGAAGGGCGGTGTGCGAGGAAGTCGCCGACCCGCTGCGCAGGCGCATCGTAATTGCCGCCGCCGGCTTCATACGCGCGCGATTCCCAATAGCGCTGCAATGCGATGCCGGCCAGCGGCCCGCCTTCCGGCGCATGCGCCAGGTAATCTTCCGGCGAGATGCCGACCACAATGCCGGCATTCGCGTTGCGCTCGTTTCGCGAGTACTGGCTCATGCCGTTGGTGACCACGCGGCCGGGTTCGGATGCCGCAGCGACCACGGTGCCGCCCGGGCACATGCAGAAGCTGTAGACCGATCGGCCGTTGCGGCAGTGGTGCACCAGTTTGTAGTCGGCCGCGCCCAGCAGCGGGTGCCCGGCCTGCGGCCCGAACCGGCGTTCGTCGATCAGCGATTGCGGATGCTCGATGCGGAAACCGATCGAAAACGGCTTCGCTTCCATGAACACGCCGCGCGCATGCAACATCTCGAAGGTATCGCGCGCACTGTGTCCGACTGCCAGCACGACGTGGTCGGCGCGGATGGTTTCGCCGCTGGCGAGTGTCAGGCCGCGAACATGCCCGTCCTCGATGCGGATGTCGTCCACCCGGCTGCTGAAACGGATTTCCCCGCCGAGGCCCTGGATGGTCGCACGCATGTGCTCGACCATCGTCACCAGGCGGAAAGTGCCGATGTGCGGCTTGTTGACGGTGAGGATTTCCTCGGGCGCGCCGGCCTTCACGAATTCGGTCAGCACCTTGCGGCCGTGGTGTTTTGGATCCTTGATCTGGCTGTACAGCTTGCCGTCCGAAAACGTGCCGGCGCCGCCTTCGCCGAACTGCACGTTCGACTCCGGGTCGAGCACGCGCCTGCGCCACAGGCCGAACGTGTCCACGGTGCGTTCGCGCACGGCCTTGCCGCGTTCGAGGATGATGGGCCGAAAGCCCATCTGCGCCAGCAGCAGCCCGGCGAACAGGCCGCAGGGGCCGGTGCCGATGACCACCGGGCGCAACGCGAGTTCCGGTGGCGCGCTGGCGACCGGGTGGTAGCTGGTGTCCGGGCGGGGACTGACGTGCGTATCGCCTTCGAAGCGCGCGAGTAGCGCGTCTGCGTCGAGCACATCGACGTCGAGCGAATAGATCAGCGTGATGGCGCCGCGTTTGCGCGCATCGTAGCTGCGCTTGTAGATGGTGAAGCCGCGCAGATCGTCGTCGAGGATGCCGAGGCGAGCAAGGACCGCCGCCCGAAGTGCTTCGGGCGGATGGTCGAGCGGCAGTTTCAGATCGGTGAGTCGCAGCAAGCGATGTCGGCGCTAGCCGCCCCGTGTCAGGTCAGGCGATGCTTCGCGACGCCGCGGAGGGCTTCTTCGCCGCGGGTTTGGCCGCTGCGGATTTGCCCGCGGCGACCTTCTTCGTGGCCTTGCGCACGACGGCTTTTTTCGGCGCGGCGCTGCCTGCCGCCTTGCTTGCCGCCTTCTTCGCCGGCGCCGTGCCGGTGGCGGCCTTCTTCGTCGCAGACTTCTTGGCAGCCGACTTTTTCGTGGCCTTCTTCGCAGCTTTTTTCGTGGCCTTCTTCGCGACTGCTTTCTTCACCGGCGCTGCAGCGCCATTGCCGTCGGCCGCCTTGGCAGCCTTCTTGGCTGGCGCTTTCTTCGCCACGACTTTCTTGCCGAATCGTCCCCGTTGCGGACGCACCGGTGCGGCCAACAGGATCGCTTCGCATTCTTCCTGGGTCAGCGTCTTGGGATCGCGATCCTTCGGAATCTTGCCGTTCTTCTCGCCGTCGGTGATGTAGGCGCCGTACTTGCCGTTGAGCACCTGGATCTCGGTGCCCGGAAAAGCCTTGATCAGGCGATTGGCGATCATTTCCTCGCGGGCACGAATCAATTCGGCGGCGCGCTCGTACTCGATCTTGTACGGATCATCTTCCTTGCCCAGCGAGGCATAGGTTTCGCCACGCTTGGCAAACGGGCCGAAGCGGCCGATCGCGACGGTCAGGTCCTTGCCGTCCAACTGGCCGACCACGCGCGGCAGTGTGAACAGCTTCAGCGCCTCGTCGAGTGAAATCGTGTAGATGCTTTGCCCGGCCCGCAAGGATGCGAAGCGCGGCTTGATCTCGTCGTCGGGGCCGCCGATCTGCGCGATCGGTCCGAACTTGCCCAGGCGAACGATGACAGGGCGACCCGAGTCGGGGTCGGTGCCCAAGGGGCGATCGCCACCGGGACGTTCGACGTCGCCGGCATCTTCGATGGCCTTCTTGAACGGGCCCCAGAATTTCTCGAGCAGCGGCACCCAGTCTTCCTCGCCACGCGACACCGCATCGAGCTCGTCCTCGAGCTTGGCAGTGAAGTCGTAGTCGACGTAGCGCATGAACTGCCCGGTCAGGAAGTTGATGACCGCGCGGCCCACGTCGCTGGGACGGAAGCGTTTGTTGTCGAGCTGCACGTAATCACGGAACAACAGCACCTGGATGATGCTGGCGTAGGTTGACGGACGGCCGATGCCAAATTCTTCCAGCGCCTTCACCAGGGATGCTTCCGAGAAGCGCGGCGGCGGCTCGGTGAAATGCTGGTCGGTGTGGATGGCGGTCAGCGGGATGTTCTGGCCAAGCTTCATCAGCGGCAGCTTGCGGCCTTCGTCCTCATCCTCGGCGGCCTTGGTGTCCTTGCCTTCTTCATAGACGGCCAGGAAACCCGGGTCGAGCACGGTGGTGCCACTGGCGCGAAAGCTGTGCTCGCTGCCGGCGGCCAACTCGACCGACACGGTATTCAATGTGGCCGGTACCATCTGCGATGCCACGGCGCGCTTCCACACCAGTTCATACAGGCGACGTTCGTCATCGCCGAGGAATTTGGCAACGCTCGCGGGTGTACGCAGGGCCGACGTCGGCCGGATCGCCTCATGCGCTTCCTGCGCATTCTTCGATTTGGTCTTGTACACGTTCGGTTTGTCCGGCACCGCCTGGGTGCCGAAGTCGCGGGCGATCACGTCGCGCAGTTCCGCCAGTGCTTCGTCGGAGATATGCGTGGAGTCGGTACGCATATAGCTGATCAGGCCGACGGTTCCCTCATCGCCCAGTGCGAAACCTTCATACAGTTTCTGCGCGATGCGCATGGTGCGGCTGGTGGTGAAGCCGAGCTTGCGCGCGGCCTCTTGCTGCAGGGTGGAGGTGATGAACGGCGGCGAGGGGCGACGCTTGCGCTCCTTGCTGGTCACATCGGTAACGTGCAACGCATCGCCAGCGGCCTTGGTGACGCGGGCACGCGCCGCCTCGGCCGACTTGCCGTCGGTCACGGTGAATTGTTCGAATTTCTGGCCGTCGAGTTTTACCAGGCGCGCGGTGAAGGCCTGCTGCGGATGCGCCAGCTCGGCTTCCATCGACCAGTATTCGCGCGGGATGAAGGCTTCGATCTCTTCTTCGCGTTCGACGATCATGCGCAGCGCCGGCGATTGCACGCGGCCCGCGGACAGGCCGCGCTGCACTTTCCGCCACAGCACCGGCGACAGGTTGAAGCCGACCAGGTAGTCCAGCGCGCGGCGCGCCTGCTGGGCATCGACCAGGTTGCCGGCGATCTTGCGCGGATGGTCCACGGCTTCGCGGATGGCGCGCGGCGTGATTTCAGTGAATACCACCCGGTGCACGGCCTTGTCCTTGAGCAGCCCGCGCTCCTTCAGGATCTCGGCGATATGCCAGCTGATCGCCTCGCCTTCGCGGTCCGGGTCAGTCGCCAGGTAGATGGCCTCCGCACCCTTGGCCGCCTTGGACAGGGCCTCGACATGCTTTTCGTTCTTCTCGATCAGCTCGTAGCGCATCGCGAAGTTGCGGTCGGGGTCGACCGCCCCCTCCTTGGGCACCAGGTCGCGGACGTGGCCGTAGGACGCCAGGACGGTGAAGTCCTTGCCCAGGTACTTGTTGATCGTCTTGGCCTTGGCGGGCGATTCGACGATAAGCAGGTTTTTGGCCATGTACTGCGGATGCTCCGGCGGGGGATGTGAACAGGGGGCGTAGAAGGAAAAGCCCGCGAGTGCGCGGGCTTCCCTTTTTTATTAAGTGGGCCTGATGGCCGAGGCTGTCAAGCGTTGTCGCCGAACCCGGCGTATCAGAAGCGGATGAGATTACGGCACAGTCGAGAGGCGGATTGCGCGGCGCGAGGGGGCAGAGGGGGCGATTTCAAAGACTCTTGAGGCTAATTAATGGGCTCCGGGTCATCCCCGAACATCTGGTTTTCCATCCAGGCAAAGGCCGCCTCGGCCCCCGGCTGGTTGAACAGGACCATCAACACGACCCACTTCAGGTCGTCCAGGTCCACTTCTTCCTGGTCCAGGGCCATGGCGCGGTCCAGCGCCAGTTCGCGCTGGTCGGCATCGAGCACGCCGTTCTGTTCGAGGAACATCAGGAAGCCCAGGCACTCGCGGTCCAACCGGTCCAGCTCGGCTTCCACGTACACGCGGACCGGTCCGTTGGCGCGCGGATTGGCCAGCGTCGGGCGCTGGTTGGCCAGCTCTTCGAGCCAGTCAAAGGCTTTGCTGATTTCCGTGGGGCTGAAGCCGGCCTGGATCAGGCCGTGCTGGAGAGAGTCGCGATCGCGGACGGCGTCGGGGTCGTCGTAGAAGTAGTTTTCGAACAGGTAGAGCAGGACGTCGAGTATGGTTTCTTTCATCACCCTTCCGCTTGCGCCGAACGTCGGCGCGCCGAGAAAAGTTCAGGAACGACGGCTGAAGCGACCGTGTGCGGCACTGATCATCCCGTCGAGTTCCATGGCTAGCAGCATGGCCGACAGGGGTCCGAGCGTCAATCCCGTACGTTGTGACAGTTGGTCCAGATTCACAGGGTCGTGGCCGATGGCTGAGAGTAGATTTTGTTCATCGCTTCTGGATATGGAGACGCCACGGCCGCCGAACAAGGCACCTTGCCGACCGGCCTTGCCTGCCGGCGACTGAATCGATTCCGTCGGCTCGCGCAAGCGACCGCGCAGCGCCGACGCCAGTGATTCCGCCAGGGGTGCGAGCGCCTCGATGACCTCCCCGGGCGTTTCGGCCAGGCCGACGCCCTCGCGGATGAGGCGGTGGCAACCGCGCGCCATCGGGTTGTGGATGGAGCCCGGCAACGCGAAGACCTCGCGGCCCGATTCGGCGGCCAGGCGCGCGGTGATGAGGGCGCCCGAGCGCATCGCGGCTTCGATGACGACGGTGCCGAGCGACAGCCCGGCCACCAGCCGGTTGCGCGAGGGGAAGTGCTGCTTGAGTCCGGCGGTGCCGGGCGGATGCTCGGTGACCACTGCGCCGGTTTCGACGATGCGGGCAAGGAGGTCGGCATTGCCGGGCGGATAACACTGGTCGGGGCCCGTGCCGAGCACGGCGAGTGTGCGCGAGGTTTCCAGGGCGCCCAGGTGGGCGGCGCTGTCCACGCCCTTGGCGAGGCCGCTGGTCACCGCGAACCCGGCACGCCCGAAGGCGCGCGCGAATTGCCGAGCGTTGTCGCGGCCGCCCTCGCTGGGTCGGCGGCTGCCAACCACCGCCACCTGCGGATGCCAGAGCAGGTCAGGATCGCCGGCGACGAACAGCGCGGCCGGCGGATGCACGCCGCTGCGCAGCAGTCCGGGGTAGTCGGGGCTGTGCCAGCCAAGGAGATGGTGGCGAGGCGAGGCCTGCAGCCAGCGCAGGTCGGACGCGAGCACACGCAGGTCTGGTGACTGCAGCGCGGCACAGGCGCCGGGCCCGATGCCCGCCCCGCGCCAGACATCCGCTCCGGCATCGAGCGCGGCGGTCGGCCCGCCGAAGCTGTCGAGCAATCGCCGCAGCGCGCCGGCAGCAGCCCCGCTTCGGATCAGTATCAGTAGTGCGGGCGCGTCTTCCATGGCCCACAAATGATCGCGGCGCCCGAGGGCGCCGCGAAGTCATCGATAACTGTAATCACCCGTAGGAAAACCCGTCGGGTGGATCCTTACTGGGTGGCGTCCGGGTGCTTGAGCTTGTCGCCGACGCGGGCCGGGCGAATCGCATCCATCACCAGGCCGTAGCTGACCTTGTCGAAGGTGCGGAACACCATCACGTGGCCGAGGAAATCGTCGGGCATCTGCACCCGGTCGCTGTTTTGTGCGATCGGATTGCGGTTGCGCACGATGTCCGGACGGTTCGCGCCGCCATGCCACATCGAAAACACGGTCCCGTTGTCCACGCCACTGCTGCTGCCGACATTCAGGGCAATCACCATGCGCGGGCCGGAGAACATCAGGCCATCGGCCACCGCCAGGATCTGCGCGCCTTCCGGAATGGATGGGGCGGCATGCGGCATGAAGCAGTTGCAGTACGGACGGTCTTCAACCGGCAGCACGCGATCGCCGACATGGACCTCGCGGTTCTCGTCGCGCAAGAGCACGACAGCCACTTCACCCTGGACGCGGGTAACTTCGCCGATCGAGTGCAGCATCAGCTCGTAACCCAGCTTGTCGTCGCCGTAGCCTTCGAACGGCGCGTCGCCGTAGCTCCAGTGCGAGTGCAGCTTGTCGGCGCGGAAGTCGACGGGCGTGGAACCGCCGAGGCGGCGACCGTTCTTCATCTTGCCCATGGCGTAGTAGCTGACCGGACGCGCGATCTGCACCATCTGCCCGGGCGTGGCGCCGGACATGCCGCGGACATACACGACCTGGCCGGAGCTGGTCATCAGCCGGTCTTCTTCAAGACCGACCACGTACGGGAAGGACTTCGGGTCCTGCACGACGGTCAATTGCTTGAGCCAGGGCTCGATCTGCGAGAGCGGAATCGTCTCGATCGCCGGGCCAGTGCGGATCTGCGGAGCCGGGCCGTTGTCGCTGGTGATGCGTGGCTCGCCGTTCACGTAGACCAGGCTGAGCACGTCACCGGGATAGATCAGGTGCGGATTCTTCACCTGCGGGTTCGCCTGCCAGATTTCCGGCCACAGCCAGGGCTTGGACAGGAATCGCGCCGAGATATCCCAGAGCGTGTCGCCCTTTTGCACGGTGTAAGTGGACGGATGGTCCTCGCGCAGCTCTGCCGCGAAGGCAAAGGTGGCGAGGGTGAGAAACATGGCAGTCGTAACTGCAAGAAGCCGTTTAAGCATGGCTGCTATCCACCTGATTCCCCAAGACAAGTAGGGTCAATATAGCCCAAATCCGGGAGCAGATTGCAAGCGGTGGGGATACAATACGATCCAGACCCCCGTATCCCGCATCGCGGCCCCGAGATCCACCATGGCCAAACTACCCATTATCGAGTTCCCCGACCCGCGCCTGCGCACGATCGCAAAGCCCGTGGCCAAGGTCGACGGAACCATCCGCAAGCTCATCGACGACATGTTCGAAACCATGTACGACGCCCCTGGCATCGGCCTGGCAGCGACCCAGGTGGACTTCCACCAGCGCCTGCTGGTGCTCGATGTCAGCGAAGACAAGTCGAACCCGATGGTCTTCATCAATCCCGAGATCCTGGCCAGCGAAGGCAGCCAGGTCTACCAGGAAGGCTGCCTGTCCGTGCCCGGCATCTATGCCGACGTGAAGCGCGCCGATACCGTGACGGTGCGCGCACTTGACCGCAATGGCGACTCGTTCGAGCTGACCGCCGACGGCCTGCTGGCGGTCTGCATCCAGCACGAGATGGACCATCTGGCCGGCAAGGTGTTCGTCGACTACCTGTCGCCGCTGAAGCGCGAACTGGTGAAGAAGAAACTGGCCAAGCAAAAGCGCCTGGCGGAAGAAGATTCCGAAAGCGCGGCCTGATGGCCTTGCGGATCGTTTTTGCCGGCACGCCTGAATTCGCGGTGCCGGCCTTGCGCAGCGCGGCGCAACACGGCGAAGTGGTGGCCGTCTATACCCAGCCCGATCGCCCCGCCGGACGCGGCCGCCAGTTGCAGCCTTCGCCGGTAAAACGCGAGGCCATCGTTCGCGGCATCCCGGTATTCCAGCCGGAGAATTTCAAGGCGGCAGCTTCGCGCGAGCAACTGCGCGCGCAGGCGCCGGACCTGTTGATCGTCGTTGCGTACGGACTGATCCTGCCATCGTCGGTGCTGGAGATTCCCAGGCATGGCTGTTGGAACGTGCATGCCTCGCTGCTGCCGCGCTGGCGTGGCGCGGCGCCGATCCAGCGGGCGATCGAAGCCGGCGACACACGCACCGGCGTGTGCCTGATGCAGATGGAGAAGGGCCTCGATACCGGCCCGGTGTTGCTGTCGCGGGAAACGCCCATCAGCGATGAAGACACCGGCGGCAGCCTGCACGACCGCCTCGCGACGCTGGGCGCGCAGGTGTTGGGTGACGGCCTGGGCTTGCTGCGCGCAGGCACGCTTCCCGTGGCACGCGCTCAACCGGCCGAGGGCGTCACTTACGCCAACAAACTCGACAAGGCCGAAGCCCGCCTCGACTGGGCGCAATCCGCCAAGTTGCTGGCGCGACGCGTCCGCGCCTTCAACCCGTGGCCGATCTGCGAGGCCGCGGTCGCCGGCGAGCGCCTGCGCATCCATGCCGCGCGCGCCCTGCCGCTCGACCACAACCAGGCCCCGGGCACCGTGTTGCTGGCCAATCGCGCCGGCCTCGACATCGCCTGCGGCGAGGGCGCGTTGCGGCTGTTGCAGGTACAGCGCGAGGGCGGGCGGCCCGTTGCGATTGCCGATTACCTCAACGCGCGCCCGCGCCTGGAAGCCCTGTGACAGCCGCCCCCGGCGCTGCCCTGCGGGCGTTGGCGGCGCGCAGCGTGCTCGCCGTGCTGGCCGAAGGTCGCTCGTTGAAGGCGGAGCTGGCCGAAGTCCTGCCGCAAATCTCCGACCCGCGCGACCGGTCCCTGTTCGAGGCGATCTGTTTCGCCACGCTGCGCCACCGCTATCGCTACGAATATGTCTTGTCGCTGTGGCTGGCGCGGCCGATGCGCGACCGCGACTACATCATCCACTGCCTGTTGCTGTGCGGACTGGCGCAACTGGATGAATTGAAGTTGTCGCCGCACGCCGCGGTCGGCGCCACCGCCGAGGCGGCGCGTGACCTGGGCCGCAATGCGCTGGTCGGCCTGGTGAACGCGCTGTTGCGTCGCGCAACGCGTGAACCCTTGCCGGTGTCGGATGAAACTGCGGTGCGCACCTCGCATCCCGACTGGCTGGTCGAAACCCTTGGCCGCGACTGGCCAGACCAGGTCGAGACCATCCTTGCCAACAACAACGTAGCCGCGCCGCTTTGGTTGCGCGCGAATACGCGCCAGGTTTCACGCGACGCCTATCAGGCCCTGCTGCGCAATGCCGGCATCGAAGCCAGCGCGCCGCTGTTTCCGCAACACGCATTGCGCGTGGACGTTCGCCTGTCGCCGGAATCGCTGCCGGGTTGGCGCGCGGGCTCGGTGTCGGTGCAGGACGGCGCCGCGCAACTTGCGGTGGAGGCGATGCAAATCCAGCCCACCGAAAACGTGCTCGACGCTTGCGCCGCGCCCGGTGGAAAGTGCGCACAGATCGCTAGCCAACTGGACGCGGGCGGTTCGTTGCTGGCGCTGGACGTGGACGAGCGCCGACTGCGTCGCGTGCGCGCCACGCTCAAGCGCCTGCAACTGGAAGCGCCGAACATCGCGCTGGTCGCCGGCGACGCGATGCGCCCCGATGCCTGGGCCGACGGCAGGATGTTCGACGCGATACTGCTCGATGCGCCGTGTTCGGCCACGGGCATCATCCGCCGGCAACCCGATGTGAAATGGCATCGCCGCGCCGAAGACATTCCGGCAATGGTCGCGCAGCAGGCGCAAATGCTCGATGCCTTGTGGTCGGTGCTCGCGCCGGGTGGCCGCCTGTTGTATGCCACGTGTTCCGTGTTGAAGGACGAGAACCAGCGCCAGGTGGAAGCCTTCCTCGCGCGCACGCCGGACGCGCAGGCGCAGCCGCTGGACGAGCGGTTCGGCCACGCCAGCGGCGCGGGCCGGCAACGCCTGCCCGGTGAGGACGGCATGGATGGCTTCTTCTACGCACTGATGCGCAAAGCTGCCTGACATGTCCGCGCCCACCGCCCTCGACGCCGCGCAACGCCGACAGTTGTTCTGGCTGTTCGGGCTGGCGCTGCTGGTGCTCGCTGCCGGATATGGAATGCGCGATCCCTGGCCGGCCGACGAGCCGCGCTTCGTGCTGGTCGCCAAGCAGATGTTCGAAGGCGGCAGCTGGTGGTTTCCGCATCGCGGGCAGGAGCTGTATCCGGACAAGCCGCCCCTGTTCTTCTGGATCCTCGCCGCCGCCCGCGGCCTGGTCGGAAGCTGGCGCTGGAGTTTCCTCTTGCCATCGTTGCTGTCGGGCATCGGCACGCTCTGGCTGACCTACGACCTCGGCCGCCGCTTGTGGAATCACCGTGCTGGCCTGTGGTCGGCGATCGCCGTGTTGTCGTGCCTGCAGTTCGTCTATCAGTTCAAGCGCGCGCAGATCGACCCGACACTGGTGTTGTTCACCACGTTTGCGCTGTACGGAATGTTCAGGCATCTCCTGCTGGGCCCGGCTTGGCGCTGGTTCTGGGCAGGCTGTTTCGCCGCCGGCGCCGGCGTGGTGCTGAAGGGCGTGGGCTTCCTGCCCCTGCTTGCCTTGATTCCTTACGCGCTGATGCGCCGCCAGCGATGGCAGGGCATCGCCGACCCCGGCAATCGCAACGCGTGGCGCTGGTTGGGTGGGGGATTGTTGTTCTTCGCCGCCATCGCGGCCTGGCTGGTGCCGATGGTGACCATGGCGCTGGCTGATGGTGATCCGGTGCATCGCGCCTATCTGGACAACCTGTTGTACAAGCAAACCGCCACGCGCTATGCCGATGCCTGGCACCACCACAAGCCGTTCTGGTATTTCGGCCAGGTCATCGCCTTGTTCTGGCTGCCGTTCTCGCTGGCACTGGCCTGGTTGTGGCGCGACTGGCGCGATGCGTTGCGCAATCGCGATGCCCGCGTCTGGCTGCCGCTGGCCTGGGCAGGCCTGGTGTTGCTGTTCTTCAGCGCCAGCCCGGGCAAGCGCGACATGTACATCCTGCCGGCCTTGCCGGCGGTGGCTTTGGCCGCCGGACCCTATCTGGGCGCGCTCATGCAACGCAGGAATTTCCAGCGTGCCTTGTTGGCTTTCTGCGTGGCGTTCGCGCTGCTGTTGCTGGGCGTGGGCGTGGCCGCGCTGGTGCAGCCGCCGTCCTTCATCCAGAAGCTGGTGACAGACCGCGGGCTGGAAGGCGGCGCCGAGGCGCTTTGGTGGATGCTGGTCCTGGTCGGCGCGAGTGCATTGCTGGTCGCGGCCTGGAAGCGCCGGGCCGGCGCCGGAATCGCCGCGGCCTGGCTGCTGGTGGCGCTGTGGTGCGGCTACGGCCTGGTCGCCCATCCGGTGCTGGACCCGAGCAGCTCGGCGCGTGCCCTGATGGAGCGTGCGCGCGCCGTCGCAGGACCCGGCGTCACCATCGGGCTGGTCGAGTGGAAAGAGCAGAACCTGCTGCAGGCCGTTGGACCGGTCCATGAGTTCGGCTTCCGCCGGCCCGCGCCCGAGCAATTGCGCATGGCCGTCGCGTGGCTGGACCAGGCGCCCGGGCAACGCCGCGTGCTCTTTTCACAGCCGCGCGTGGAAGCGCCGTGCTTTTCCGCGGCCGACCTGGAAACGCCGGCGGTGCGCAGCGTCGGCTCGGCCAATCGTCGCAACTGGTTCCTGGTGACCCGGGCCGGCATCACGCCGGCGTGCTTCGGGGCCGGTTTGAGCGACCCCGACTAAACGCCGCCGCGCGGGCGGTCCGTGCCCGGCAGCGGCTGGGCTATCATGGCGGCCGCAACCGCCGGCGATTCGCCGATCAAGGTGATCATGAAGATTCTGATTCTTGGTGCGGGACAAGTCGGTTCGTCGGTGGCCGCATCGCTGGCAGGGGAAAACAACGACATCACCGTCGTAGATACCGACCACCAGAAGCTGCGCGAGCTTGCCGAGAAACTCGACATCCGCACCGTCGTCGGCCACGCCTCGTTGCCCAGCGTGATGGCGCAGGCGGGCGCGGAAGAAGCCAACCTGCTGGTGGCCGTGACGTCCAGTGACGAGGTCAACCTGATCGCCTGCCAGGTGGCCCAGCGCCTGTTCAAGACCGCCACCCGCGTCGCGCGCCTGCGCGAATCCGAATACATGGGCATCGCCGACGCGGTCAACGCCGCGATCAGTCCCGAAGATCTCGTCTGCCGGCATATCGAGCGCCTGATCGAATACCCCGGCGCCCTGCAGGTGCTGGATTTCGCCAATGGCCGCGCACAACTGGTCGGCGTGCGCGCCGTGCGCGACGGCGCCCTCGTCGGCCACGAGATCCGCGAACTCCGCCAGCATCTTCCGGCCAACGTGGATGCACGCGTCGCCGCCATCTTCCGCAACCGTCGCGCCATCAAGCCCGAAGGCACCACTGTCATCCAGGAAGACGACGAAGTCTTCTTCCTGGCCGATGCGCGCAACATCACCACCGTGATGAGCGAGTTGCGCCGGCTCGACAACCGGCCGACGCGGCGCCTGCTGATTGCCGGCGGCGGCAATATCGGGCGCAGGCTGGCGCGCAGCCTCGAGAACCGCTATTCGGTGAAGGTGCTCGAGCGCTCGCGTGAACGCGCCCGCAGCATCGCCGAGGAACTCCTGAATTCAATCGTGCTGGTGGGCGATTGCGCCGACGAAGACCTGCTGCGCGAAGAGAACATCGACCAGACCGACGTGTACATGGCGCTGACGAACGACGACGAGGCCAACATCCTGTCGGCGATGCTGGCCAAGCGCCTGGGTTGCCCGCGCGTGCTGGCCCTGATCAACCGGCCGTCCTATGCCGAACTTGTGGAGGGTGGCAGCATCGACATCGCGGTCAGCCCGCAGCTGGTCACCCTGAGCGCGCTGCTGGCGCATATCCGCGAAGGCGCGCCGGCGCAGGTCTATTCCTTGCGGCGCGGTGCGGCCGAGGCGATCGAGGCCGTGGTGCGCGGCGACCGCCGCACCTCCCGCGTGATCGGCCGTTCGCTGGAAGAGCTCGACCTGCCGGACGCAACCACCATCGGCGGCATCGTGCGCGGTGAAAAGTTGCTGATCGCCCACCACGACATCGTCATCGAACCGGGAGACCACGTCATCCTGTTCGTGTCCGACAAGCGGCAGATGCCGCAGGTGAACGCGCTGTTCCAGGTCGGAGTCTGATTTGAATCCGCGCCTCCAGGCGATGCAGCGGATCTTCGGCGCGATCATCGCGCTCAGCTCGCTGATCACCGTCCCGCCGATCCTGATCGCCTATTTCCTGGACGAGCCCAGCCTGGTCGCCTTCGTCGACAGCTTCCTGCTGATCGGTGCGGCCGGATTCGTGTTCTGGTATCCGGCGCGCAACGCCGAGTACGAGCTCCGCCTGCGCGACGGCTTCCTGATCGTCGCATCGATCTGGGTCCTGGCCAGCCTCGTTACGGCCATCCCCTTCATGCTGACCGCGCCCAACCTCAGCTTCACCGACGCCGTGTTCGAGGCGACGTCAGGGCTGACCACCACGGGTTCGACCGTCGTGACCGGCCTCGACGCGCTACCGCGCAGCGTACTTTTCTACCGGCAGTCGCTGCATTTCCTGGGTGGCATGGGTATCGTCATCCTGGCCGTGGCCATCCTGCCGATGTTGAAGATCGGCGGCATGCAATTGTTCCGCGCCGAATCGACCGGGCCGCAGCGCGACACCAAGCTGACCCCGCGCATCGCCGATACGGCCAAGGCCTTGTGGATGGTGTACCTGGGCCTGAACGCGGTCTGCGCGCTGGCGTTCTGGATGGGCGGCATGACGCTGTTCGATGCGATCTGCCATGCGATGTCCACCACCGCCACCGGTGGTTTTTCCACGCACGATGCCAGTTACGGATTCTGGAACAGTCCCTTGCTGGAATCGATGACGATCGTGTTCATGCTGATTGGCGGCATCAATTTCGGCATGCACTGGTATGCCTGGCGGCGGGCGACGATCTCGCACTACCAGGCCGATTCCGAACTCAAGACCTTCCTGATCATCGCGGCCGTTGCCAGCGCGCTGGTGGCGATCACGCTCTGGACGTCGGGGCGGTTTTCGCTGGGCGAGTCGCTGCGCCACGCCATCTTCCAGGTGGTCAACAATCTCACCACGAGCGGTTTCATCGGCCCGGGCTTCGACAACTGGCCCGGCGCCGCGCCCTTGCTGCTGATCCTGCTGGGCTTCATCGGCGGCTGCGCCGGCTCGACGGCGGGCGGCATGAAGGTGGCGCGCTGGCAGATGATCGTGCGCCAGGGCCTGCGTGAAATTCGCCAGCTGGTACATCCCCGCGGCCAGTTCGTGGTGAAGGTGGGTGGCAAGCGTGTTTCCGAAAGCGTGGTGATTTCGGTGGCCGGCTTCTGCACCTTGTACCTGCTCAGCTTCGTGGTGATGACCTTGCTGGTGGCCTCGGCCGGCGTGGACGCGCTGACCGCATTCACTGCGGTGGCATCAAGCCTCAACAACATGGGGCCGGGCCTGGGCGGCGTCGCCATCCACTTCCAGGACCTGGGTGATTTCCCGGTCTGGGTGTGCAGCTTCGCGATGATCCTTGGCCGACTGGAAGTATTTACGGTGCTGGTGTTGCTGACGCCGCAGTTCTGGACCGAGTAGGCAGCATCCGCCACGGCGTCGCGAGCCCGAGCGACAGCTGGGCGTAAAGTCGGCGCGCTTCTTCTTCCGGCAGGTACGGAATATGCAGGCCGCCTTCAAGCACGTTGCTACCGGCGGTATCGAAGCGCAGCGTGGCCATGCCATGGCGGCGGTCGAACGGCGACTGCAAAAGTTCCAGCGCCTGCAGCTTGCGCGATTCGGCGAACTGCCAATGGCGGTCGAGCCAGCCACTGCGGAATGCAATCAGCCCCTTGTCGATGGAATAGGCAGAGTGCTTCGCCCAGACGATGGCGCGCCAGTACAGCACCGGCACCAGCGCCAGCAGCATCAGGCCCGGCAGACCCTTCTGGAAGACCAAGGCGGCCGTGATGACCAGCGTGATCACCATGGGCAGGAAAAATTTCCGTCGCCATGCGCGCGGGTGCAGGGGCTTCCATTGCGACACCGGCCAGGCGGGCTCGGGCAGCAGGCGATCGATCAGCGCATCCATTGCCGCCGGCGTCGCCAGCGGCGCGAGGTCACGCAGCGAACTGCGTTCGTTGGCCGCTTCCATCACCGCCGTGTCCACGCGAAGGCTGCGTCGCTTGAACAGGCGATGCAGCACGCCTTCTGAAAGATTGAAGGCCTGGATGCGATGCTTGGGCACGCTGCCGCGCATTCGCGAGAGCAGGCCGCGCTGCACGCTGAGGCGGCCCTCGCTTTCGCCCAGGCGAAAGCCGTGGAACTGCAGCAGGGCGATCGCCACCGACAGCACGCGCAGGGCCACCAGCGCCGCGAGCACCAGCACCACGGCGGCCATCGCGGCGGCCAGCACAGAAAGATGCAAGGCATCGGCCTGTCCGGTGAACCACTTGCCCAAGGCCTTGAAGACCTCGCCGATCAGGTTGTCGCCGGACTGGGCCATCACTGCGAACAAGCCGCCGATCACCACGATGCCGCGATTGTTGATCAGGCCCAGCCGCACGACCTCGCCCACGGGCAACGCCAGCAGGGTCTCCTGCTCGGCCTCGGGGGCAGCGTGTTCACGGCTGGCGCCGAGCGCACGGATCTGGCTTTCCAGTCGGTGCGCATCGTCCAGCCGCAACACGCGCATCTGGCCCTCGGGCTTTGCCGCGCCGGCCGACTCCAGGCGCACCTCGGCAACATTGAAGAGGCGGTGCAGCAGGGTCTGGTGCAGGTTGACGTTCTGGATGCGCGCAAACGGAATGTGCCGCACGCTTCGCTGCAACAGGCCGCTGCGGATGACGATGCCATCGGCGTCGATGCGGTAGCGATAGGTGAAGTACTGCGCCACCGACACCAGCATCAGCACGCCGACGCCGATCAGGCCGTACAGATCGCGATCATCGCCCTTGCCGGTGAACAGCAGGATCAGGATGGGCAGCGCAAATTGCTTCAGCTGCCCGATCAGCGTGAACAGCCAGCTGAGCGGGTGCAGGCGTTTTTCAACGCCGGCGTCAATCACCAGCGCGGCCGGATCAGACGACATCGTCGTTGCGCGCCGAGGCCGGCACCAGCGCGTCGCGCAAGGCCACCGCATCCGCGTCCAGGAAACCGTTTTGGCGCAGCGCATGCAGGCGGGTGCCTGCGGTGTGCACGATCAGCGTGGCCAGGCCGAAGTGGCGCTCGATCGGGCCCCGTTCGATGTCGAGGTGCTGCACGCGCGAGCGCGGCACCAGGATTTCCTTGCGCCAAAGCTTGCCGCGTTTCACGTGCAGGCCGGTTTCGTCGAGCTTCCAGAAAGTGAATTTCCAGCTGCGATAACCCAGCCAGATACTGAGGGTGATAACCGTCAGCAACACGAGCACTACTGCCAGCACCCAACCCAGGAATGAAAACACCGGAAAGGCAATGCGCAGCGGAAAGGCCACCAGCATGCTTGCGGCTGCGCCCAGCACCAGGCCCCGGATCAGTCCGCCGATCATTGCCACCTGCGCGGCATTCGCTGTCAGCGGCTGCCAGCGATCCACGTGCTCGGGCAGGGCCGGCGGGACGATCGGCGCCGGCGAATCCATGGACGAATCGGGCAGGGTTGTTTCGCTCATGTCAGTAACAGTCCGGGCGGTAGGGGTTTGTTTCGCCGGAATCCGGCGGACGTCTGCTGAAGCGCTTGTAGGTCCACTGGTACTGCGTGAGATCACGTCGGGCAATCGCTTCCACCTGCGCATTCATCGCGGCGGTAGCCGCCACGAGGTCGTCACTGGCGATTGTAGCCATCGCTGCCTCGATGTGGATGTCGAAGCCATCGGCCACCGGCTCGGCATAGGCGAACACCACCGGCGCGCCGCTGCGCGCGGCGAGTTTGGGAATCAGGCTCAGGGTGAGCGACTGGCGGCCGAAGAAAGGCGCGAATTCGCCGCCGCCCAGTTTCGGTTGCTGGTCGGGCGTGATGCCGACCGTCTCGCCGGCCTTCAGCGCGCGGAACAGCGGGCGCATCGCATTGGTCTCCGCCGGCACCAGCAAGACGTTTTCGCCGCCACGCGCCAGGCGCAGGAAGACATCGCCGAAGCGCTTCTCGGGCACCCGGTAGACCAGCGAGAACGGACCGCGCGAGGCCATGTACTCGATCAGCAATTCCCAGTTGCCGAAATGCGGCGCCGCCAGGATCAGACCGCGGCCCTGCGCCAGGGCGTCGGCCAACAGGGATTCGCCATGCACGCTGCGCACCAGCGCGAGGTTGTCGGCGCGCGGCCTGGTCCAGATGCGGATGGTCTCCAGCGCGTTGCTGCCGGTGGCGCGCAGGATGCGGTCGACTTCGAGTTCGCGCTGTTCCTTTGTCCACCCGGGCTGGATGATTTCCAGGTTGCGCCGCGCGACGCGTGATGCGCGCCGGTCGAGCCGGTGCATGACATGGCCGGCCCACGCACCCAGCGCGCGTTGCGCGGGCAGGGACAGGCGTCCGACGATCCAGGCCAGCGCGTACAGCGCACGCCCGATCAATTCGTGCAGGGGATTCATCGGCCTAGTCTAAGTGGCGGCGGACGGGTTTGACTCATCCACCCCGCGACCATCAGCATGTCCGCATGATCTCCCTCATCCAGCGCGTGACCGAGGCCGCCGTGCACGTGGACGGCGAATGCGTCGGCCGGATCGGTCCGGGCCTGCTGGCATTGGTGGCGGTGGAGCCCGGGGACGATGAGGCGCGGGTCCAGCGAATGGCCGAGCGCCTGCTGGGTTACCGCGTGTTCGGCGATGCCCAGGACAAGATGAACCTGTCGGTAGCCGACACCGGGGGCGGCTTGTTGCTGGTCAGCCAGTTCACCCTGGCGGCCGACACCAACAAAGGCATGCGCCCCAGTTTTACCTCGGCGGCCACGCCCGAGCAGGGCCGGCTGTGGTTCGAGCGCTTGCTGGAGGTCTGCAAACAGCGCCATTCCCCGGTTGAATCCGGCCGCTTTGGCGCCCATATGAAGGTCAGCCTGATCAATGACGGCCCCGTCACCTTCTGGCTCCGTAGCTGACCCCCAAGCTGACTCCGCGATAAAAGCCCTTTCTAAACAGTCACTTGGATTCCAAGTGCCCGGGCCTATATACTATGTGGTTCCTTTGATCCCCTCTTTACTTCGGCAGACTCCATGGCCACAGATCGCCCGGCGCAACAGAACGAAATCAAGCTGCTGATCAGCAAGGGCCTCGAGCAGGGCTATCTGACCTATGCCGAGGTCAACGACGCGCTGCCGGACGACATCGTCGACCCGGAGCAGATCGAAGACATCATCGGCATGATCAATGGCATGGGCATCGACGTGCACGAGGTTGCGCCGGATGCCGAGACGCTGCTGCTCTCCGACGCCACCCCGACCCGCACCGAGGACGACACCGTCGCCGCCGAAGAAGCTGCGGCAGCACTGACTGCGCTCGATACCGAAGGCGGCCGCACCACCGACCCCGTGCGCATGTACATGCGCGAGATGGGTACGGTCGAGCTGCTGACCCGCGAAGGCGAAATCGCCATTGCCAAGCGCATCGAGGAAGGCCTGAACCAGGTCCACTCTTCGCTCGCCAGTTTCCCGTGGTCCATCCATCTGTTGGTGGAAGACTACGACCAGCACATCGAAGGCAAGAAGCGCCTGTCCGAAGTCGTCACCGGCTTCCTGGACCTGGACGCGCCGGTCGAAGAAATCCCTGAAGTGATCATCGACGAGTCCATCGAGATCGAAGTCGAGGCCGTTGAAGGCGAGGATGGCGAAGAAGCCGCCGTCGTCGATACCGGCCCGGATCCGGCTGAAGTCGCGCGTCGCATGGAAGTGCTGAAGAACCTGTACGGCAAGTTCCAGAAGACCCACGCCAAATACGGTTCGGCCGACAAGAAGACGCTGAAGGTTCGCGAGGAAATGGCGACCGAGTTCCTGCGCCTGAAGCTGCCGTTGGCGCAGATGGATTCGTTCCTGCGCAAGTTGCGTGAAGTGGTCAACTCCATCAAGGACCACGAGCGCAAGATCCTGGACATCGCCACCCGCAACGCCAAGATGCCGCGCAAGGACTTCCTGCGCGCGTGGCCGGGCAATGAAACCAACACCACCTGGGCCGACGAAGTCATCCGTCGCAAGCAGAAGTGGTCGTCGGGCGTGCGCGAGTTCAAGGACGACATCGTCGGCGAGCAGGAAAAGCTGATCGGCATCGAGAAGGCGCTGTTCCTGTCGCTGGGCGACATCAAGGAAATCAACCGCGCCATGGCCTACGGCGAAGCGAAAGCGCGCAAGGCCAAGAAGGAGATGGTCGAGGCCAACCTGCGCCTGGTCATTTCCATCGCCAAGAAGTACACCAACCGCGGCCTGCAGTTCCTCGACCTCATCCAGGAAGGCAACATCGGCCTGATGAAGGCCGTGGACAAGTTCGAATACCGCCGCGGCTACAAGTTCTCGACCTATGCCACCTGGTGGATCCGCCAGGCCATCACGCGTTCCATCGCTGACCAGGCCCGCACCATCCGCATCCCGGTGCACATGATCGAAACCATCAACAAGCTCAACCGCATCTCGCGGCAGATGCTGCAGGAAATGGGTCGCGAACCCACGCCTGAAGAACTCGCCAAGAAGATGGAGATGCCGGAAGACAAGATCCGCAAGGTGCTCAAGATCGCCAAGGAACCCATTTCGATGGAAACTCCGATCGGCGACGATGAAGATTCGCACCTGGGCGATTTCATCGAAGACACCAATGTCGAGTCGCCGATCGAAACGGCAACCAACATCGGCCTTCGCGAAACCGTCAGCGACGTGCTCGCCGGCCTGACCCCGCGCGAAGCGAAAGTGCTGCGCATGCGCTTCGGCATCGACATGAATACCGACCACACGCTGGAAGAAGTCGGCAAGCAGTTCGACGTCACCCGCGAGCGCATCCGCCAGATCGAAGCCAAGGCCTTGCGCAAGCTGCGCCATCCCAGCCGGTCGGAAACCTTGCGGTCCTTCCTCGACCTCGAGTAAGCACGGCGGAAGCGCTCCAACAAGAAAACGGCCGCCAACGCGGCCGTTTTCTTTTATGCTCACCACGCCGATCCTTGGCGCCGGAGGCCTGCACCATGAACGAAGCGCATCTGTGTTCCATCGGCCTGGCGCTTGCGGCGTTGGCTGGCGTGCGCGTGTACCTGACCGTGTTCGGCGTCGGCCTGGCTGGATTGCTGGGTTGGGTGGACCTGCCGCAAACCTTGCAGGTAACGACCTCGTACTGGGTACTGGGCACGTCCGGCACGCTGGCAGCGGTCGAGTTTTTCGCTGACAAGATTCCCGGCGTGGATTCGGGCTGGGATCTGCTGCACACGCTGTTGCGCATTCCGGTCGGTGCATTTCTCGCCGCTGCGACCCTGTCGCCGGACGGCGACCTGGGCTTGGGCGCGCTGGCCGCCGGCGCCGGCATCGCCACCTTCACCCACGTGCTCAAGAGCGCCTCGCGCGCCCTGATCAATGGCTCGCCGGAACCGGCTTCCAACTGGGCCGCGTCGTTGAGCGAGGACGCGGTGGTGCTGGGCGGCCTGTCATTGGCTTTCGCGCATCCGTGGCTGTCCCTGGCGCTGGTGCTGGGCCTGTTGCTGGTCGTGTTCGGCACGGTGTTCTGGCTGGCCCGGAAGCTGTTCGTCGGCCTGCGTCGCCGTACTTGAGGTCGGCGACAAGCAGTAGCAGAATCGCAGCCATTCTTCGGCGGTGCGCAGGCGGGTAGACGCTGCGCGCGCTGGAACACGGCATGGGACTTGGATCGGGCCTGATATTTCTTGCCAGCCTGGCAACCAGCGCCGGGCTTCCCCAGCGCTTGTCCGAAACCGGCCTTTACGCCGAAGGCGCGCCGGGAAGGATTCACCCGCAGGCGATGACTTTCACTCCGCAATATCCCCTGTGGTCCGACGGAACCACCAAGCGCCGCTGGCTGCGCCTGCCACCTGGCACGACCATCGACGCAAGCGATGCGGACGCGTGGAAATTCCCACCGGGCACGCGCCTGTGGAAAGAGTTCTCGCATGGTCGCCCGATCGAAACGCGAATGATCGAGAGGCTACCCGATGGCAGCTGGCGATTCTCCGTGTACGTGTGGAACGAGCAGGGCACGGAAGCAATCCTTGCGAACGAGAATGGCATCGCCGCCTTGCCCGCAGCCACGGCGCCGGGCGGAAAATATCGCATCCTCGCGCAAGCTGATTGCCGCGCCTGCCACGAAGCCGCCAACGTGCCGGTACTGGGCTTCAGTGCGCTGCAATTGTCACCCGATCGCGACCCCATGGCGGCGAATGCCTTCCCGATGTCGCCGGCCGATGTCGACTTGCCTGGCCTGGTGTCGAGGGGCGAGATCATCAATCTCTCGCCTGAATTCCTGAAGCATCCGCCGCGCATCACCGCGCGCACGCGGGTGGAACGCGCCGCGCTGGGCTATCTGCACGGCAATTGCGGCCACTGCCATAGCCGCGCCGACAGCGATCCGCTGGTACCGGTGGACCTGGTGCTGGAACAGCGCGTGTCCGCAGGCGCGTCGTCGTCATCGGACGTGCTGGCGTCGCTGGTGGATGCGCAAGGCGAGTACCGCATGGCGGGTGCGCACGCGTTGGTTTCGCCTGGACATCCCGAACGAAGCACGGTCGCGCTGCGAATGAAGACGCGCAACCCGATGGCCCGCATGCCGCCGCTGGGCACGGCAGTCCCCGATCCGCTCGGGGTCGAGCTGATAGAAAAATGGATTCGAGATCTCCCACCCAAAAAGGAGGCTGCGCCATGAAACACAAGACCCTCGTTGCAAGCTTGCTGCCGGTGATCGGACTGTCGGCAGTGATCGGATTGGCCTTGCAGTCCAGACCGGCGTCCAGTGCCACCGCAGGTGCGGTGCAAGCTGGCGAAACCCAGGCGGCCGACACCCCGACGGCTGCCCCGCCAGCGCTCGACGCGCAAATCGCCCGCGGGAAATACATGGTGACGGTTTGCGGATGCAACGACTGCCACACGCCCTTGAAGATGGGCGATGCGGGGCCGGAGCCGGACTACTCACGCATGCTGTCCGGGCATCCCGAAAGTTTGGTGATGCCGTCGGCGCCAACCTTGCCGCCCGGACCCTGGAACACGTCGGTCGCAGCGACGCTGACGGCGTGGTCGGGACCCTGGGGCGTCAGCTTCACCGCCAACCTGACGCCTGACAAGGAGACTGGGCTGGGTGACTGGACGGCGCGCACCTTCACGGATGCGATCCGCACTGGTCGCCACCAGGGCCGCGGACGCCCGATCCTGCCGCCGATGCCGATCGCCATGTACAAGCACCTCACCGACGAGGACTTGAACGCAATCTTCGCCTACCTGCAGTCGATTCCGGCGATCAGGAACAAGGTGCCCGAGCCACTGCCGCCGCCGGAGGCCACGGCAGAGGCACAATAGCCGGACTCCATCCACGGAAGCTTCCCGATGCGCGCACCTTGCCTGGTCTTGTTGATGATGATTGGCGGCAGCATCGCCATTCCCGCCGCCGTCGCGCACGAGGCAGACGCTGCGCCTGCCTTGGTGCAGGACATCGATCCTGCGGCGAAGGAAGCAGTGGCCGTGGTCGTGGCGTTTTCCGCCGCTATCCAGGGCGTGCGCATCGATGAGGCCAGCGCCTTGCTCGACCCCGCCGTGCTGGTGCTCGAAAGCGGCGGGTCGGAACGCAACCGCGACCAGTACCTGGCCGAACACGCGCAGGCCGACGCCGATTACATGAAGGATGCGCGCCAGGAACTTCGCTATCGGCAAGCGCGCATCGTCGGTGACATCGCCTGGGTTGGCAGCGAGAGCCTCATCAGCCACGAAAAGGGCGGAAAGCCAAGCTCAAGCCTCAGCACCGAAACCATGGTGCTGAGGAAAACCGCACAAGGCTGGAAGATCGTGCACATCCACTGGTCCTCCCGCCCCGCGCCTGTCGCCAAGTAGTCCTATTCCTGCGCGACGGCGTCGGCTGCAGGCCAGCTTGAATCGCCAATGCGCTTCAAGTTCATTTCGAAGAAGCGTACATCGGGCGCGCCCGGTATCACGCGGTCGCCCACTTCGTGCCACTCGCCGCCCTTGATGGTGGCGGTGTAGCGGATGGTCATCGGGCCGGCCGGAATTTCCCAGACGAAGCCATCGGCCGTCTGCTTGAAAGAGTACTCGCCCGAATTTCCCATCGCGTGCGCCTGGAAGCGCAGCGCCTTGCGCGCGTTGTCGAAGTAGACGATGCCCAGCGCGTTGAAACCGACGCGGCCGTCGGCTTCATAGCCGCGACCTTCGATAACTTTCACGGAGCCATCCAGGAAGGAGCCGACGCGTTCGGTCTGGGTGAGTACGTGCTTGCTGCCATCGGGCAGGGTGGTGCTGGCCGTGCCGCGCCATTCGCCATCCATGAAGGCCAGCGGCGCGATGGCTTGTTTCTGCGCTGCCATCATCGCGACTGGATCCGGTCGGCCTTGCGTGGGTCGCGCGGCGGGTTTCGCCGCTTCGGCCGGCGGCGCAGGCGAAGCCGTTGCCGCCGCACTGCCACTGGCGAAGGCTGGCGCGATCAGCGCCATGGCGATGGCGGCGGACAGGATGCCGGCGCCCATCAAGATCAGGTTTCGGTTCATCATTTGTTTCCTCCTCGAATATTGCAGCGTGGATGGATCACGCACCGGCGGGCGGCGCGTCGATCAGACTGCGCAGGGCCTTCATGTGCCGGTCGAGTGCCTTGCGTCCGGCCGGCGCGAGCCGGTACCAGGTGACCGGCTTGCGATCGACGAAGTCCTTGCGCACGGCGATGTAGCCATCGTCTTCAAGCCGCTTCATCTGCGCGCCGAGGTTGCCGTCGGTCAGGTCGAGTTGCAGCTTGAAGCGCGCGAAGCTGATCTCGCCGTGGCGCGCCAGCAGCACGGCAATCGCCAATCGGTGCCGGTGCTCGAGCGTGGCGTCGAATCCCTCGAGCATGTCAGTCCATCCCGGGTGCGGATGCGCGGTCTGCACGCTGGGTACTGACGCCGGCCCACACCAGTGATATGGCGGTGGCGATGCCGGCGAAGGTCCAGGCATGCGGCGGGTTGTAGACCACCAGCACCGCATAGGCGGCGAACATCACGAGGCCGCTCCACAGCAGCGGGCGTTCCAGATGCACGCCGGCCAGGGTGTACAGCAGCGCGGCAACCAACATGAAGCTGTTTGCCGTGGCCGCCATGTCGGCACGTCCCATCACCACCGGCAGTGCGACGCCGAGGAAGGCGACGCCGCCCACCAGCCAGTGGAAGCCATGGCGACGGCCGAGTTCGCCGTCGATGACGCCATTCTTCAAGGCATCGCGATGGCCGAGGTACCAGCTGAGCAAGCCGCCGCCAAAGCCGGCGACCAGCCAGAAGCTGCCGGCAACCTTTGGCGCGAGATCGGGCAGCGCGAAGCCAACCAGCACGATGAAGGCCCACAGGAAATAGATGGCCGGTACGCCCGGCGAACGGTCGCGGCGGCGCACGGCATTGGCAACGTATTGCAGGTCTTGCTTGATCGAATCGGACGGGGACATGGGGGCCTCCTGGGCCGGGGTGTTGGATGGCAGAGTACTCTGTGATCCAGAGTTGTCAAGTAGGTTGAGCGAAACGGGCGGGGCGCAATGCCGCCTGCGTTATCATTTCGCTGCTTTCGGGCCTATAGCTCAATGGTTAGAGCGCGGGACTCATAATCCCTCGGTTCCAGGTTCGAGTCCTGGTGGGCCCACCAAATCTAGGTATCCTGGGCGCGACTGGACATCAAGAAAGGCCTTAAATAAAGGAACATTGTTCCGCTAGGCCCAAGTCGTTGCTCTCCGGTGGTTTACGCTGAGCGCTTGACATACCCCCAGCTTCGGGGAGCATTCTGGGGGTACGGCGCCCCAGTGGGGGTATTTCAGGTTTAATTTTATGCCCCTCTCGGATGCGGCCGTTCGCGGTGCTAGGCCAGCCGAAAAAACGTTCAAGCTTTCCGATGAGCGCGGAATGTTTTTGCTCGTGACTGCGGCCGGAGGCAAGCTCTGGCGCTTCAAGTACAGAATCCTGGGTAAAGAAAAACTACTCGCCTTGGGAGCCTATCCCGACGTGAGCCTTCGTGATGCGCGAGAGCGTCGAGATGAGGCGCGCAAACTCGTTGCCGCGGGAATCGATCCGAGCGAACGCAAGCAGATGCAGAAGCGGGCCGCGCTAAAGGCTGCGGGTGACACTTTTGAATCGATCTCCCGGGAATGGGTTGGCCGTCGTGGCAAGCATTGGACTGCTGCGCATGGCGCGCGCGAACTTCGTCGCCTCGAACGCGACCTGTTTCCATGGCTGGGAAAGCGCTCTATTTCCTCGATCGACGCCGCCGACTTGCTGGACGCGCTCCGGCGCGTCGAAGAGAGGGGTGCCATCGAGACAGCGCACCGACTACGCTCCCTGGCATCTCAGATATTTGCCTACGCAATCTCGACACGTCGCGCCTCGCGGAATCCTGCCGCTGACCTGACGGGCGACGCTCTGCAGCGGGCCACTCCCAAGCATCGAGCGGCCATTACAGACCCGGCCAAGATAGGAGGCCTCCTGCGGTCGTTTGATGCCTATGAGGGCACCTTTGTCACCAAGTCTGCGCTGCGCCTCGCGCCGCTGCTCTTCGTGCGGCCCGGCGAGCTGCGCCACGCCGAATGGTCTGAGCTCGACCTAAGCAATGCCCTCTGGAGCATTCCGGCAGAAAAAATGAAGATGCGCCAAGCGCATGCGGTGCCCCTGAGTACTCAGGCAATAACCATCCTGAGCGATCTCCAGGCGCTCACCGGCGGATCTCGTTACGCCTTTCCAAGTGCACGCAGTGACAAGCGGCCCATGAGCGACAACGCCGTTTTGTCGGCGCTCCGACGAATGGGGTACGCGAAAGATGAGATGAGCGGTCACGGATTCCGAGCGATGGCGCGCACCGTTCTGGACGAAGTGCTGCAATTTCGACCCGATTTCATCGAGCACCAGCTCGCCCATGCAGTCCGAGATCCCAATGGCCGGGCGTACAACCGCACAGCGCATTTGGCCGAGCGTAGAAAGATGATGCAGGCGTGGGCTGACTATCTCGACCAGCTCAAAACCGGTGGTGACGTGTTGCCTTTCCAGAAGAAGGGTGGCGAACGCCAGGAGGGGGCGAGGTAATGGTCAACGCCACATATGCAAGCACGGCACTACTTGATCGCGTACGCAGACTGCAGTCTTGCGTCGAAGCGGCCCTTTTGCAGGGGGAGCTGCGACGGCCGGATGAGGTCGAAACCGCCGTTGCTGCGATTGCCAAGTGGGTTTCGATGGGCGAAGCGAACATCGAGTTTTCGCTGACTTGTCACGATTTGTGGGGCGATCTATGGATTGAATACGCTGGATGGATCGAAAGCGAAACTCCGCTGTCAGTCGCTCTCGGACTTCAGTCAAATCCGGAATGGGACTATCAGGAGATTTTCGCCGCTGTTGCGCTCATGTATGCACGTTGTGCGCTTAAACAGCTCGAGTTGAAGAGCCCCACGGGAACAGCTCTGGGGGCGATGGCGTACGCCGACGCGGTTGAGCATTTCGAACGCTGGAGAAGCGTGCGCGGCCAAGCAAGGTGCCGAAATCCTTGGGATAGGCTGGCAGAACTCAGCGAATGCGTTGATAAATTGACCGCCATTCCATACATACACAAGGCGAAATCGGAGTCAGCAAGAAGAGCGGCCCTGGCTCTACACTCCCGCGATCCAAGGCAAGCTGCAAAAATGGAAATCCATGAAGAATGGAAGCGTCGACGCGCCCTCGGCAGTGTGAAAGCGATGGCGTTTTCAGTGGAGATGCACCACAAGCATGGCGCCGTTTTGTCCGTTGGAACGATCAATAATCTGCAAACCGGCTGGAACAAGACATTTCATCGTGCGCGCTAAGTGACATTTTGCACGCAGCGTGATGCGACGCGATTCTGAGACTGTCTACTGACCTCCTACGCTAGCTGGGAGTTAACAGTGACCAACCGTCCGAACCAAAGTGCTTCTCAGGCCCGCGCCGCGAGAAATGTCGCGGCTGTGAACGCATCCGCCGCGCCTCGTCGTTTTCTGCGCATAGCCGACGTGCAGGCCTCGGTGGGGCTGAGTGCAGGAACTATCTACAAGCTGGTCAAGCGCGGTCAGTTTCCGCCGCCGGTGAAGCTCACTGCGCGGTCGAGCGCCTGGCTGGCCTCGGAACTCGATCAGTGGATTGAGAGCCGTGCTAGCGCTCGCCAGTTCAAAGCCAAGTAAGCCCCGGCCCGACCATGAATCAGTTTTATTCCCGTTGTGGCTTCGCGGCGCCAAGTGCGCCGGTGAGTGACGCCTCCCCTCGTCGCATGGCACGGATGTCGCCGCTCCACTGGTTCGTTGCCGAATTGATGGAAATCTCCACGCGGCGCGGGAGCACGGGGTAGATCATGGCTCTCAATGACCCTCTGCCCGGCCGCTCAGTGCTCGGTTTGCGTCGAGCCGACCAGATTGTGTCGCGGGCCACGCCTTGGCTCATCGATGGGTGGTTGGTCGAGGGGACGCTCGCCGGGCTAGTTGCACCAAGTTCAACATGCAAAAGCTTTCTCGCAATCGATTGGGCTTGCTGCATCGCAACTGGCACGCCCTGGAACGGGCACGCCGTGAAAAAGCGGGCTGTTTGCTACCTGGCTGGGGAAGGACTTCACGGTTTGCGCAAGCGAATCGCCGCCTGGGAGATCGCCAACGGCATTTCCATCAAAGACGCTCCGCTATACCTCAGTGCCAGCCTTCCGTTTCTCTGCAACGATCTGTCTGCCATTGCGAGTATTGACGAAATGAATGAGGTCACTCTTGCTGGCCCGGGATTGGTGATCATCGACACGGTCGCTCGTGCAATGGGCGGCGCGAACGAGAATAGCGCGGAGCATATGTCCGCCCTCATCCGCTCGATGGACTGGTTCAAGCAGGAGCTCGGTGCGACAGTACTTTCAGTGCACCACACAGGCAACAACCCTTCGAATCAGACGCGCGCACGGGGAAGCAGCGCATACCGCGCCGCCCTGGACAGCGAGTTTCTCCTCAAGGCGGTTGGCGCCCACGAAATCGAGCTGTCCGTTAGCAAATCGAAGGATTGGAGCGCTGAAGCAGCCTTGCGGTTGCGCAAGGTTCTGGTCCCGATCGAGCTTGAGGGTCAAGACGAATCGAGCTTGGTGCTTCGCCTCGTCACGAGCATCAAGACCGAAAATGCAAGGCTTACGCAGGTGCTCGCGCTGCGTGCTCAGGGACTGAGCATCAGAAAGATCGCAGATGAGTTGAAGTTGAATCGCAGCATGGTCGAACGGTTGCTAAAGCCACACGGGAAATCCGAAGGCGAGACAGTAGCGGTTGTCTCGTCTCGGCCCCCTTATACAGGGGGTGCCGATGAGACAGCGTCCCGCCGAGACACAACGGCCGAGACAGTCCGAGACGTTCGAGACGGCGCCGACGAGCGTTGCCAGGGACCAAGGGCGGTTCATCCAGGCCAGCAGCTTGCCGAAGGGGGGCTCGTGAATGACCCTGTAATCGTTGCGCGCGTGCGCGCGCGTGAGGGCGACAATATCGGCCCCATCGTTTTCGAGCGCCCGCACACGGGTGCAGCAACCGCAGACGCGCACGCGCGCGCTTACGAAGGCCTCAACGATGGCATCCCGTAACTCTTCCCGCGACGCCCTGAACCGCCACAAATCACGTATGTGCGCTGCAGGATTTAGACGGCTGAACGTTTGGTGCCATCCCGATCTCGTAGCGGCGTTGGCTCAACAACGTAAGCCGAAAGAGTGCACGGGCCGGACGATAGAACGCCTGATCTTGGGTGAAGCCCGCAAGCGCCCAGCTTTCAAGAAGGTGGGGCGCAAGCCCTTGCCCAGGCGATGACCCGGAATTGGCGTCCCCATCCGACTCCGTGGCCCGACCTGCTATTTGAGGTCGTTTTGGCCATCTCTGTTGCTGTCCTAGCCACCGAATGCCCTGCGTAGGCTCAGCAACGGAGAGGGTTCTGTTGGCTGGACCAGTCCGCATACCCCCAAATGCACCCCGGGCCGGAGCCGATTCAACTCGACGCGTGGCCAGCGACCGCTACGGGAGCCGAGACGCTGGAGAACTTCCAACCAATCCGCCAAATGTTTGGCCGAGCATTCGCACGCGCAGTCCATGCGACTGGAGTTCGAAGCTCAGGGCCATCGCTACCGTTCTCCGCACCGCTGGTTGGTCAGATTGCGCCAGGCCGGTGGCCGCTGGGCTACTCGATCCGCTCAAGTCCGGAAAAGGTGAACTCGACCGTGCCGATCCCGACCAGCGCGCCGGCCGTCAGCTCATTTCCCGTTTCGCCGTCCACCAGCGAAATCGTAGCGACATACGTTTCATGGCCTTTCTCTCGGTAGCCCTCGAACGCATCGAGCCATTCGTCCTGCGTAGTCTCATCTAGCTGACCAAACGTCTTGGTCGGATTTACGCTTACGAAAACAACTGCCGATCTTCCGGCCTTGCTGAACCAGATTTGTGGGGCTGGGAGCCACCGATCGTCGATCGAATGAACCAACATTCCCTGTGTTGCCAATTGCTCGGCAACCAGCCTCAGACCTAGGGCGGTTGGTTCGGCGATGCTCATGACTCAGTGGCCATATTAGAAATTCGTATATAGCAAATTCCTATATAGCTTAAAGACCGCTTCGGAGACAAGCGGTCATGCCAAAACCGATCCACCGCCCCGAATACCAACTTGTCAGAGACCTTTTACGGGATTTCAGGGTCGAGGCGGGGGTCAAGCAGGCCGAGCTCTCAGAGGCGCTGGGCAAGCCACAGCCCTATATCAGCGCGATCGAGACCGGACACCGTCGCGTGGACTTGATTGAGGTGCGCGATATCTGTGGGGTGTTGGGCATCTCGCTCTCCAATTTTGTCTTAGCGCTGGAGAAGGGGATTCGGCGCCCAGTCAAGAAGGATAGGGCTAGCCGCTCTCGAGTTACTTAGCGATGGATCTGCCAGGGCTGACGCGAACGTGTGCACTCCCAGTATCCGGCGTCATTGTCGGCACGAGGCTCACGGCGAATTTCCCTTCGCCACGGCTGTAAGTGGCCCCAAGCTCCGGACTGTCGTGTTTAATTGCGCAATCTTTCGTAAACTTCTCCGTGCGGCGCGGAGAAAGCGAACGTGAATGTCATTTTGGTCACTTGCTATGCAGCGGTCGTTGGAACTTTGGCCTTGGGTTGGCAGATCGTCTCCTGGCGAAAGTCTCGTCGACCGGACGTCGTAGTGTCCGCAAGATTAGCCGCCGACCGGGACGGGGAGGGTGTGATCGTGAGGGTGCTTACTGGTTCGGACGTCACGATCGTACGCGCCGGAGTTACGCCCAAGAATTGGGGCTGGCAACGATATTGGAACGAGATTTCAGTTCGATCTTGGGAGCTAGGCGATCAAACTTTCGGCAGCCAAGACTGCGGACTTCCGCTAAACGTGCGATCCTCTGAACGCTTGGTGGTCTGGTTTTCGAAGGTAGAACTGGCGTCTTCCGGAATTGGATACCGCGATGGAAAGCACTACGTCGCGTGGGTCGAAACGTCCCGCGGAACTCGGCACAAGTCCAACGGCTTCGGCGGGGATCGCAATTCCCAATGGCAGACGTTTTCGTGAGCGCGTCAAATCGCGCTTCGACAAAGGAGCTCCGGCTTGACTGTCACTAACCCCGTCTTGCGAATGGCAACTTTCGACCCAAAATGGACATCTCCCACGTTGTTGATGCCCTCCGTCCGGCCCACGCTCCCAGTAGTTTGGCTCAGTTGTGCGTTCGCTTTCTTGCGGGCACGTACAGTCCCCGTTGAGGTTTTCCACGACCGACATCGACGCGATGGGTTGTTCCAGGTGCCTAACTCGATGCCAAGCCCCCAGATATCTACGAGAGCGTGGGCGCACCCCTAGGCGCGCGCCCGTTCAAAGCCATCCCATCGAGCAAAAGTGGGATCATCGCGAAGGGTGAGGTCTGAAGCCAGGACGCTGTCGAGTACGCGTCTTAGATCATCGAAGACCCAGAACTGAGCATTCGGGGATAGGAACGCATCCATAAGTCTCAGCGCTGACCGAGGCTGCGCGTTCACATGTTGCGAGTCGGCCAGCTCTCGGAGCAGGAATTCGTTCTCGCCCGGGCGGATGAACTGTAAGACCGTCGCGACGGCATCTTCGAATGCTCCGTTCGTCGCAAGCGCCATCTCCACCCATGGGCGGGCTTCCTTTGCGCTCCTAATCTGCGGGTCGCGGGGCCAGAACTTCTGGATCCAAGGCTTTACCTTTTCAGCCCACACCGCGTCCGGATCAACCGTGTGGTCGTCCGCACGCCTAAGCGCACTTACGACCCAGTCCAGCATGCCTGCGCGCGTCTCCGAACTCATCCGGCGGATCGCGCCCTGTGTGGCTTGGCGCGGCAAATCGTCGAGTCCGATGTGGAGCCCAGCGGCAGCCAAGGCTTGGGCCAGAGGGCCAACGGTCTCGCCCAGCTGATGGATCCGATCCGCTTGAAAGCAGTCGAGGAAGTCGGTCTTGATCTCGTTCCATAGCAGTGGATCGAGGTGAGGCTGCCAACCGAAGCCCTGCCAGACTGCGAGCGCTTCGGTCTCGTCACGCTCCCACCGGAAATAGGGTAGCAAATGCAAACGCGTGAGGTCGGGATCGATCGCGAAGAGATATGAAAGGCGCGAGGCGAAGACGACACGGGCGGGACGATGGCGAGCCTCTCCGGCGCCGACTAGGCGAACAAAGCGCTCCGTCAGCTCCGCGGGGATGCCTCCACCCACTACCAGGCGCCTTGCGAACAAAGCGTTGAGAAAGGCGAGCGCTAGGTTCCCCATGGACGTGTTGATGGCAACAGCAGCCCAGTCGTGATCATCAGGACGGCGCGAATTGGTATCGTCCAGAGCAACCCCTGGCACCACTTTGTCAAACGCTCGCCAGAAGTCCTCTGTCGACATTTCTCGAAACTGCGCGGAGGATGCCGCGGACTCCAATAGGTAAGCAGCCGCAGAGGAAACACTGGGATCATGTGCCAGCACGTCGTCCAATGCAGCGACCAACAAAAGCACATCTTCGCCAGGCGTGGGCGTCGCGGCCTTGGTTCGGAGACCCCAGAGCGTCGCAGTCCAGAGTTCGGCGTCGGGCCCTGTCCGGTCCGCCACGTCGCGGAGCACCGACATCATCTTCTCCCAATCACTCGCCACCATCTCCCGCCAGCCGTTCAGCGTACCTTCTCGTTGATCTGCGGATAGTTCTTCGACAATCTCGGCTGGAGTCATCGCTTGCAGGCGGCGCTTGTCGTCCACAGCCTCTAAGGCGCGCCATCCCGACTGGCTGTAAAACGAGAAGTGTGCCTGCTCGCCCGGAGCGACATCCCACTTGGGATAGCGCACCCGCAAGCGGGCAAGCTCCGCCTCCATCGCCGCATGTGGCCGCTCGGGATCCAACCGTTGCATGATCCGTAGCCGCTCGAATACGCGCCGCGCGCGGAGCTGATCGCGTTCAGCCTCGGGCAGGTGGTCAGACATCCATGCGGGTGGTCCCGCCGCGATCTTCTCGACCAAGGCGTTACGGGCGTCCTCTTCCAGCTGTGGCCACAGCGCAACCAAGAGGTCATAGACCTCCTTCCTCGCCGAGATATCCCAGAGTGCGGGCACGTTAGCCATCAAGGAGATGCTCCAATTTTTGGTTCCACGAAAATCCTTGGGCGTGGTTGAGTGCAGCAAGTCCGAGCCTGCGAAGCACGGCGGCTTCGCTGGCGAGCCACTCACCGACGATTCGACGGCTTGCGACCGGATCAACTTGGTCAAGGTGCTGCCAGCCGTGCCAGATCAGCGTGATTATCAGCGTCCACTTCTCGTAGCCGCGGTTCTGCGCGTGCGGGACGATAGATGGGCGATGAAAGACGGAGACATCGGTCCCAGCGGATGCTTGCTCTATCAATGTGAATAGATCCGCGGTCCGCCTGAGCATCGTGGTGAGTTCAGGCAAGATTGAAGCCAGGAACGCAGCGGATTCGTCGCGCGCCAGGATGCGCTCAACAAGGAGGCCCACCTGGGCGTCCCCCGGAATTACTACCTTTGCGTTAACGACTTCAGACAATCGTACTCCTCTTGCCTTCTCTTCCTCTCCCTCGGCATTCGGATTGAAGTCGGGAAGTCGCGTATCGAAAGGTTGTGCGAGGGAAACAGACGTGCGTAGTGCCGACAGCAGATCGACCTTGAACGCCAGAGCGTCGTCCCCGACGGCGAGCGTTTCGGGCACCTTCAACTCGAAAGGGAATAGCCGGCCCAACGCCAAAGTGTCTACAGAGGTGGACGTAATCAGTTTCCAGAGCTTGGCCAACCCAGGCTTCACGTCGCCCCCTTCTCGAAGAGATTGGCGAATCCGAGCCAATAGAAAGGGGTGCAAGAACCTCCGGTTGGCGAGTTTCTGGATCACGCGCGCCGCGAAGCCGTAGTCGTCGATGTGCTGGGCGAGCCAGCGCGCCAGGTGCACCGACTGCGGTGGCAGTTGCGTGTCCCGAGCGTCATGCGCCCAGGGGAACAGCGGCTCGATGACGAGTTGCGGGTGAGGAGGCAGGTCGTCACCTTCGACTTGAGCGGCTTCCACCGCTTTCTTGTGGCTCGCCAGAATATCCGTCTCACGTCGCTCGAACTCGTCAAACCACTCGATTGGTGGGCGCTTCTTCATGTCCGCGAACGCCTTGGCGCCGTGGCCGGCGTCTGTCGGTCGCCCACATAAAGCCCATACGAGGTTCGCCACGTCGCTCGGATTGATAGTGGAGGGCCGTTTCGGGGCAATTCGAGCGATCAAACCCAAAGTGCTTTTTAGATAGTCTTCTCGCGCATCGGCCCACGCGACGATCGTATTGCGAAGATGCCGATGGTCTTTCGTTTGCCGGTAAAAGATAGGCCTGAGATTGCGGTGACGATAGGGCGCGTCATCGGGGTCGTCCTTGCCTTTGTGAGGCACAAAGATGTAGGCCGGAGAGCGGTTGGACGCCACGCGCGACGATGAGTTCTCAGCGGCGAAAGCATCAGTCATGTAACGAAGTACGGGATCGTTGAGGCTGTATCCGATGAAAAGCACGGTGAAATCGCTAAACAGCTTGGCGACAAAACGCGCAGCCCATGCATCGGTCAGATAGGAGCGCCCGAAATCCGCACTTGTCAGGACGAGATGTTCGTTAGCACCCACCTCGTCCAGTCGGCCATGCAGGTAGACCACGCTGCGCCAAGTCACAGCCTTGTCGTTGCGCGGAATAGGCAGGATTGGTCCCGAGTGCAGATCCTTGCCGAAGTGCCATTCGGTTCTTGCTTGCTCGAATAGCGTGTCGAAGTTCGTGGTAACGAGCCGAACTCCAGTGTCGCCGCGTAGCTTCGCGAGCCTAAGAATGGCTCTGTGCATGTCGAGCGAAGTTGGCGCTGCGGAAAGACACCTGTGGACAGCGTCTCGCACCTGCGCCCTTCCGAACTTACCTTCAAGGCTGCCCAGCATGCGATCTGGCCAGAGCCATTCAGAAGACTTCTTCATGGGAAGCGTCTCTGCAAGCTCGTCATAGCAATACTTGACCAAGCCGACATAGCTAGGGAGCCCAGCCCCCATCGAGATGCCTGCGCCGCAGAAGATCACTACACGATCATCTTCGAGCGACTGCACTAGCTCGTCCGGGACGACGGGCCCTGCTTTGACGAACTTAGGCATTTCCACCCTCCTGTCGTGTCGAAGTACATCTTAGGACGGCAACCAGGTCGTCGGGCTGCACCTTCTGGCCCTCAGAAGACATTGATTGAGAGCGGTACACGCCAAGAAAGGGACTCGGGAGCTCACCTAGCACCCGAATTGGGTGCCTAGGGTGCCGTCATAATGGGGATATTAGTTAGAAGCAATTCCCTCATACCCCCAATAACGTCCCCGGCAACGGACCGATTGGCCTCATCGACGAAAAGCCGCTTCCTGACAAAGGCTAGACCGGTGCCTCAAGCCTGGGGTTGACGCTGGTAAAGGTATTTTTGGAACCCGGCGAAGAGCCGGCCGATTTCTTCGGCCTTCCCCAGATCCTCCAAGGCATCACGAATTGAGTCGTTGTACTTGAGCTTCAGCAACGGAGTGAGTTTCTCCTGGTCAAGCTCCTGAACGCCCACATTGACGTAGTGGGATAGCACAAACTCTAGGAACGCCTGCTGCTTGTCATTGCATTGTTTAGTGATAGCCGCCTTGGCCTTCGCTGCGCGTTCCTCCCGGCTGATCGGTGGCAGTGCATAGGCCACGTTGGCCAGAACATCAAAGAGGTCGCTCTTCTGCGCGTCAATTAGCTTCTGCATCTCCTCCAACTGGTCATTGGCAAAGCCTTTCTCAGCCAGAGCTTGGAGAAGTTTCTTACGAGTGTCCGGCATGCTCCACAAGGTACGCAGCTCATCCTCGTCCTTGAAGAACTCCGGCAGCGTGCCGAATAGGCTTTCCAGGAACTGGGCGGCAGACATGGGCTTGCCGTCGGCACTCCAGAAGGTCGTGGCCACCATGCTTTGAATGTGGCGGGCCTTGCCGTCTGCCAGTTTCACGAGGACCTTCTTCTTGCATACACAAGGGTCTTCGCCGCATTTTTCGCAGGGTGGCCGTTCGCATTCACAGGGCGACTTGCCGCATTTCTCACAATGTTTCGGCTCGCAAGTGCATGGCGACTGATTGCAAACCCGGCACGGCTCCGGTGGCGTCTCTTCGCAGGTGCATGGGTAGTTGCCGCACTTCTTGCAATCCTCCGGCGGAAGCGGCTCGCCATCCCACTCCGGATCGTTGAAGTGCTCGTGGGCCTTCACGAAATCGTAGACGGTGAAATAGTCCTTGCCGTCGTAGAGCCGTGTGCCCCGGCCGATGATCTGCTTGAACTCGATCATCGAGTTGATCGGCCGCATCAGGACGATGTTACGGATGTTCCTAGCATCAACTCCCGTCGACAGCTTTTGTGAGGTCGTCAAGATGGTTGGGATCGACTTGTCGTTGTCCTGGAAGTCACGCAGGTGCTGGTCGCCCCTGGCCCCGTCGTCAGCCGTGACCCGCACGCAGTAGTCAGGATCGGTGCTGGTCTTCGTCTGGTTGATCAGGTCGCGCACCATTAGCGCGTGTTCCTGAGTTGCGCAGAAAACCAGCGTCTTCTCGCGCTGGTCGATCAAGTCCATGAAGAGTTTGATGCGATGTGCTTCGCGCTCCCGGATCACGATGACGCGATTGAAGTCGCCCTCGGTGTAGCGTTTTCCTTGCACCACCTCGCCTTCCACAACTGCATCGTCCGGAGTGTAGGTGTAGTCATCAATGGTTGTGGCGAACTGTCTGACTTTGAACGGGGACAGGAAGCCATCGTTGATTCCTTCCTTCAGCGAGTAGCTGTAAACAGGCTCTCCAAAGTAGGCATAGGTGTCGACGTTGTTCCTACGCTTGGGTGTGGCTGTCAGACCCAGCTGCACAGCTGGCTTGAAGTAATCGAGGATGGCCCGCCAGTTGCTCTCGTCCCTGGCACCGCCCCGGTGGCACTCGTCAATGACGATGAAGTCAAAGAAGTCCGCTGGGTAGTCACCAAAATAGGGGGTATCCCCGGGGCCACTCATGAAGGTCTGGAAGATCGTGAAGAAGACGCTCCCATTCTTCGGCACGCGGCCCTTCTTGCGAATCTCATCGGGGGCAATTCGCACAAGAGACCCCGGAGCCTTGTCCTCGAACGGAGTGAAGGCGTTGTAAGCCTGATCGGCCAGGATGTTTCGATCGGCCAGGAACAGAATGCGGGGCCGGCGGGTCGGTTCTCCCGGCCGCTTCCAGTCGTCTAGGTTCCACCGACTGTAGAACAGCTTCCAGGCTAGCTGGAAGGCGATAAAGGTCTTGCCGGTGCCTGTTGCGAGGGTCAGCAGGATACGGTCCTTGCCGGCCGCTATGGCGGCCAGGACGCGGTCAATGGCGATGTCCTGGTAGTAGCGGCTCTGCCAAGTGCCGCCGTGGTCCTCGAAGGGCACCTGGACAAAGCGGTCGCGCCAGGCGTTCGTCTCGGCGAAGGTCCGCGCCCACAGTTCCTCCGGCCCCGGGAAGGCTGAGACATCGCCCTCGGTGCCCGTGGCCATGTCGATGCCGTAGATCTTCTTGCCATTGGTCGCGTAGGTGAAGCGCACGGCCAGCTTGGCGGCGTAGCTTTTAGCTTGCCCTACGCCCTCGGTATAGGGCTTGTCCCATGCCTTGGCCTCGATCACGGCCAGCTTGGTGTTCCGGTAGATCAGCACATAGTCGGCAATCTCTGGCGTCGCCCTTTTCCCGCCCCCCTGCAGTCGCCCCGGCGTTATGTGCTCCCGGCGGATTCGACTCCCTTCAACCACGCCCCAGCCGGCCGCCTTGAGGGCGGGATCAATGTGCTCGGCGCGGGTCTCGGCTTCGTTCATGGAGGAATCCTACAACTACCCGGTGCGGTCTTGGTGCAGCAGGACCCATTCAATGCCTCCGGCGGCACTAGCTTCTGCCGGTTGACGAGGAAGGGGCGTTCGTTTCGAACCCTCACTCTGGTGAACTACCCCTCGGCTTGCTTGCGCTCGGCAACTGTCCGTCTACGCCATTCTTGGATGAAACCAACAAACTCCTGGATTAGGATTTCCCGCATCTCGTCTTCATCCATGCCGAACTCTGTGGGCAACGGGAAATAGTCACTGGCAGCAGCGGCGATGTAGTCAGCCGCAAGGTCTGTGGCCGAGTCCCGATCATCGGCACCGAACAAGAGTTCCTCGGAGGTGGAAATGTGGCTATCGAGCCAAACGCCCGGATCGCCGAGGTTGTCTAACTCTACAAATTGCTGGCCGGGCCAGTCGCTCGGCCAGTGGGCAATGATCGGCTCTGCGGGTTCGTCGTTGCTCATAGCTCCCCACTGAAAGCTTGGCGCAGCAGCGACTTCTTCAACGCTTGCAGCGCGGCGATCTTACGCTCGTAGAGTCGGGCGAGGCGTTGGGTTTCATGGTGGAGGTCATCAAGGTTCGCGGCGAGTTGCTTTTGCTTCTTCACGTCGGGAAGCAAAACCCGAAACTCGAACAAGTGGTCGCGATTGACTTTCGGCATTCCCGCCCGGGCAGAACCTCGGATTGCGTAATCCGTGAAGGGTTTACTCAGCAACAAGTGAAAGAGGTAGTCGCGAGTAACTACGCTGGGGATTGGCGCGAGCGGATACATGTCTGCGCTGCACAATCCCTCGAAGTCTGGGCGAGCAACCTTCATCAGATAAGGGCGAATCTTGCTGTACAGCACCATTGATTCGTCGAAGAGGAACTTGCCGGAAATCAGGCCTTCTTCTCGTGCCGTCTTGAGGTCTACGAACACGCCGGTCTTTGATTCGATGTTACCCGCGCCGACGTGGGTCAAATCGAGGAACTCTTTTTTCCGTGGGTCAACGAGCGTTGAAGTAATCGCGCAGACTTCGTCGAATCGCTTCTCCACCCACCCCGGGCCGCGCTGGGTGAAGACGGATTGGAGGCGGCTTTCGAAGATTCCGCGGACGTTTTGGAGGTTCTTTTCGGCATTGGCTTTGGCGGTGGCGATGCCCTCAAACGCTTCGTCGAGCAGGCCGACAATCCGCTGCTGTTCTGCCAGCGGGGGGGCGGGAATCGTGAGAGCCCCAAGCTTCGTCGCATTGAATCCGCCTTGTGCACTACCAGATGAACCGTCTTTGATCGACTGCCAGTAGCCAGCGGTTTGGAAGAACAGCATGACGAACTCCGGCAGCAACTTCTTGTCGAGCAAGCGGAGCCGAATCAGATACGAAGCGAACACTGCTTCGGGCGGCTCGTCCACGAGGAAGCTCTTGCCAGTCGTTGCTCCGGTGCGCGCAAAAACAATGTCACCGCTGGCCAGCCGGTATTTGGGAATATCGGCGCTTTCGATCTTGCAGTAAGGCACAGTGTCCCATTCAACACGGTCGTCCTGGATGTCCGTGATGCGGAGAAAACGCGGGCCGACTAGTTCTCTGGTCGCGCTTTCGGTGTAGCCGTAGTTGATGGCCGACACCGCTCCGAGCTCTTTAGTTTCCCAACCCTTCTTCATAGCAGCGCCTTGATGTTGCCCAGCACTTCCGCGCTCTCGGCGTCCAGCGCGGCGATTTCGTCCATGATGTCTTGCGGGCTGCGGTGCGCGATTTCCTCGCCACCGTTGGGGTTCTTCACGGACAAATCAAAGCTCTTCGGATCGATGGCCGCCACGTCCACGCTCCAGCTTTTGGGCGAGTCGACTTTGGTCTTTTGCAGTGCGATGAACTCGGCGAGGTCGGCGTCGTTGAGCGGGTTGGTCTTGCCCATGTTGCGGCCGGGGTCGAGCTGGTAGAACCACACCTTTCGGGTCTTTGTGCCCTTATCGAAGAACAGTACTACGGTCTTCACGCCCGCGCCGATAAACGTTCCGCCGGGGCAGTCGAGTACCGTGTGCAGGTTGCAGCTTTCCAGGAGCAGCTTGCGCAGGCTGACCGAGGCGTTGTCGGTGTTCGACAGGAAAGTATTCTTAATGACGATGCCGCCGCGCCCGCCGGCCTTGAGAATCTTTATGAAGTGCTGCAGGAACAGGAACGCGGTTTCGCCGGTGCGTATGGGGAAGTTCTGCTGTACCTGCTTGTGTTCGTTGCCGCCAAAGGGCGGATTGGCCAGAACCACGTCATATCGATGTTTTTCCTGGATGTCGGCGAGGTTCTCCGAAAGCGTATTGGTGTGGAGGATATTGGGCGCCTCGATGCCATGCAGGATCATGTTCATGATCGCGATGACGTAGGCAAGCGACTTTTTCTCCTTCCCGTAGAACGTCTTCTCCTGGAGAAACCGGTCCTGGGCGACCGTGCGCTTGGGATGGGTTCTCTTCAGGTAGTCGAATGCCTCGCACAAGAAGCCCGCAGAGCCGACCGCCCCGTCATAGATGCGCTCCCCTAGCTGGGGCCGTGTGACCTCGATAATGGCGCGGATAAGCGGGCGTGGCGTGTAGTACTCGCCGCCGTTCCGCCCGGCGTTGCCCATGTTCTTGATCTTCGCTTCGTACAGGTGCGATAGCTCGTGCTTCTCAACCTGGGAGCGGAAGCGGAGTTCGTCGACATGCTCGATTACCTCCCGCATGTTGTAGCCGCTGGAGATCCGGTTCTTGATCTCGCCGAAGATCTCGCCGATCTTGTACTCAGTCGTATTGGTGCCGCTTGCTCGTTGCTTGAACCCGTGCAGATAGGGGAAGAGCTTGTTGTTGACGAAGTCCCGCAGGTCATCCCCTGTCAGCGCCTTGTTGTGGTCCAGCTTGCCGTCCTTGCCCTTGGGGGCGGCCCACGCCTCCCAGCGGTATGGCTTGTCCAGGATGTAGCTGTACTTCTTCCCCTCCAGCTTGGCCTGGTCGAATAGGTCCTGCTCTAGGCCGTCAAGGTACTTGAGAAACAGCAGCCAAGACGTCTGTTCGGTGTAGTCCAGTTCTGTGGTGCAACCGGCTTCCTTCCATAGGACGTCATCGATGTTCTTGAAGGTCTGTTCAAACACCGGGATTGATCCTTAATGCGAGTAGTGCAGCTATTTGAGCATCAAGACAGCCTACGTGAAACCGGGCGAGAGCTGGCCATTGGCGACGTCACCGGTTCTCTGGACGAACGCCACGGCCAGGAGCCGATCGCTGCGGGACGGTGGGTGCGACGAATGGGGGCCGTGCCCCCGGCGCATGGAATGGTCTGACCCAATTCAGAAGCACAAGGCCGACCCGGATCTGACCGACGCGGATGAATTCATGCGTGCCGATGTGCTCGGCAGGGCTGGAGGTGCGCGTAACCGATCGCTTTCCGTTGGCCAGCGTCAGCACGACCTTGGTGCCGACTGAGTGCTGCGCGTTCCATTCGTTCGACGTCATAGCTTCAGTCTGGCGACCGCCCTTCCAGTATCCTGAAACTCGGAGAAGGAGACGTATCGATGCCATCGGACCACCAGCCAAAGCAATGGACGCTCGAGCAGTCGGCAGAGATCGCCGACCACTGGCAAAAGCTGCTCGACGCGGCCGACGCCGGCGACGAGCGCGCCAGGGACTTCCTAGGGACCTTTGGGCCCTGGGCGAGCGCGCAGTTGGCGAAGCGGCGAAAGTCGTGACAGCGATGGGAAAGCCGCCGACCTTGCCATCTGGCGGCCAGTGCTGAGCGAACATCGCCGCACTGCTACAAAATTGGGCGCCGCCTTGAGCAAGTGGCCAGCGGGGCCGGGGTGGGTGCCGTGGAACATTTTTGTTCCACGGAATAAGGGGCTTCGAGTGGTGTAACGTGCTTGCCAAGCTGAATCCCTGCCGGCCGGCGGGGTATATGCGACTAGGGTTTAGTTGCAATGTCAGGTGCTGAGCTAATACGATGGGCCATTGATTGATGTCCAGCCGACTAAAAAAGAATCTCTTCAGACTCGAGGCGTGCCCAAAGGACTACACCTGGAACGAACTGACCGCGGTGATGCGTGGGCTGGGCTTTGTCGAAGCGAAGGGTTCAGGCGGATCGGCGGTCAAGTTCCGGCATCCGGATCATCCCGAGCAAGTGGTCAATTTGCACAAGCCACACAACCGAAATCCGCCGACTGTATTGGTCGTTTACTTGAGAAAGCTGGTGGCGAGGCTGAAAGAATGGGGGTATCTGGATGCCTAATATGTTGAACTACAACAACTACACCGCAACAGTTGAGTTTTCCGAGGAAGACGCGCTGCTTGTCGGGCAGCTAAATAACGTCGACGCACTGGTGGTTTTCTCGGCGGATAATGTCGCGGATCTAATCACCGAGTTTCACGCCGCTGTTGACACTTACCTGGCAGATTGCGCTGAGGCTGGCATCGATCCTGAAAAGCCCTATAAGGGCTCCTTCAACGTTCGCGTCGGCGTGGAACGGCACCGCCGCGCGGCGTGCACAGCTGCTCGCTGGAGCGTTTCGCTCAACGAGTTCGTGGGGATCGCAATTGACCAGGCTGTTGATCGAAATGATCGTGGCGGGACGGTTACGCTTGTCAAGGAAAAGATATACGCCGGCGACCTCTCGGAACAGGGCTTCGAATCCATTCGCGTGGTCGATGATGCAGTGGGTTCGATCTATGCAGCTGCGCCGTATACACGGCAATGACCACCGATCTCTTGGCGTTTCGCCTGATCAACGCTCGCATCAGCAAGCTCGTTGTCGATGAGCGTGCCGGGGGTGTGCTCGTCGTCGGGAAGGAACTCGATGTGGTGATCTCCCGATCCTTGCCAGAGGTGTCCGTTCACCCTTGGGGAACTCGTCCGGTTATCGAGCTGAGGGTTTCGGCCTCGGCAACGCTAAGCGGAACTGGCGAGCGAACTATGCTCGACAAGGTGTTCCATGTTGAGTGCACGGGCGCATTCGTGTCTGCCGGTGGGAAATCTGACGGAAAGTTGGACGCGTTTCAGCCCATGGTTGAAGCTTTTTCGCGGTCCCTTTATTGGATACTGCGCGAGCGTCTGGATTCCGTTTTTGCTGTGACGGCGCTCCGGTCTGCGAATCTCCCGTGGGACTTACCGGAGATTGGTCATCGTCTCGCTGATACAGGGCCTCAACCGCCGCCAGCCGCGACGAAGAGGGCGCCAGTGCCCCGCAAGAAGCTGCCACGAAAGCGATCGGAGAGCTAGCGAATGGCGGGCGAGCCAAAAGCGTTTGTGCTCTATTTGGATGGTGCAGGAGAGTGGCGCTGGCGACTGTTTGCGCCCAATGCAAAAGTCATCGCCGACAGTGCGGAAGGTTATCGAGACCGGGCCGATGCCATTCACGGGATACATTTGGTCGCCCAGATTGCGCCGGACACGAACATCTGGGATCCCGCTCAGAAGAAATGGGTTGTGGGCTAACCGCTGGGGGCATCTCTGGGGGTAGCCAGGTCGACCGGCCGCCCAAGACCCGCGCAGATTGCCCCTCGGACACGACTATTCGGGGGCTGGTGGGCCCACCAATTCGAACTCGCTCGCGACGCGGAGCTCCACGATTGGACAGCGATCCTGCTCACCGCAATGACCACGCGAATGCCGGCGCCTCCGAAGGGCGTGCATTCGTGGTTCCCTGCCACGCGGTCCGGCCGGGGCAGATTGTTCACTGGCTGCAACGCGGCTGGCGCGATTTCACGCGCGCGCCCGCGCTGTCCCTGCTGTTCGGTGGCGTCATCGCGCTGATCAGCGCGGCGGTATCGGCGCTGGCCTGGTCGCTCGGTCGTTTCGCGCTGCTGGCAACCCTGCTTTCGGGCTTCGTATTCATCGCGCCGCTGCTGGGCGTCGGCCTTTACTGCGTCAGCCGCGCGCTGGAGGCTGGGCGGACACCGCGCCTGGGTGATTCGTTCGTGCTGGCGAAGCGGGTGATCGGGCAGGCCGGCGTGTTCGCCATCGCGCAAGTGGTGATCTTGCTGCTGTGGTCGCGCGCCGGGATGTTGGTCAGCGCGCTGGTGACCATCCAGCCAGGCGACCCGCGCTCCCTGTTCGAGTTCCTGCTGATCGGTTCGGCGATCGGCTCGGTGTTCGCCGCCTTCACGTTTGCAGTCGCGGTTTTCTCGCTGCCGATGATCGCCGACCGCGATGTCGACATGGTCACCGCCTGCATTTCCTCGGTGCAGGCGGTGCTGCGCAACAAGCTGACCATGCTGTGCTGGGCCGGCACGCTCGCCCTGCTGACCGCGATCGGTTTCGCGACGGCATTCGTCGGCCTGGTGGTGATCATGCCGTGGCTGGCCTACGCCTGCTGGCATGCCTATCGCGACACGCTGGATGCATCATCGTGGCCGCAGTTGCCGTGACCCTGGTGCCGCCGACGCATCGCATGGATGCTCCCGGCATTCTGGCTGCGTGTGCTTACTCGGCGGCAATGGCCAGGTGCATCTCTCGCGGACACGCGATCACTTCCGTATTGCCTTCCTGCGATGGGCCGAAGCAACGCTCATCGATCGACTCGCGAACGATTGAAGGGCCGCGCGACAACCTGTCCACGGTGCGGGAATCGTCGACAATTCGGCTTGTGCGCGGCATGTCGTGGCCGGCGCCGACCCGCGAGCGGTGATCGCAGCCGGCGCCAAGGCCGGTTGCGAAGAGGGCGGCCATCATCAAGATGATCGGCTTGGATTGAGAGTTCATGGTCGTGCGCTCCAGGTTGCGATGCGCGCACCATAGGCGGACTTCATGACGTGGATGGGTCATCCACGCTGCACTTCGAATGCAGTCGGCCCACGGGCCTGCGTGAGCGATCGTGCAGCTTCCTCACGGAGCGAAATTGAAACTCATCGTCACGTCGCGGGATTCACCCGGAGGCTGGTACTTCCAGCGGCTCAGGGTCCTGGCCACGCTGCGTTCGAAAGCGGGATGTCGCGTGCCGACACTCTCCGTGCGAATTCCACCAACCGTGCCGTCCGAATTCACGGTGAAGGATGCGACGACCTGTCCAACCGCGCGCCGACCCCGCCTTTCGTCAGGGTACTCGGGTGCGGGCGTACGCAGCGCGACCAGTTCGGTGCGCGCCGGCGCCGCCACGGCCGAGGTTGCCGGCGGCCGAATTGCGGCGGTCGCCGACGCCCGTGAGTCGACGGGCGTGGCGGCAGCGACGGCAGCCGGTACCATCGCCGTCGGACTGCTTGTCGGCGCCGCGACCGGTACCGGTGGCGCCATTGCTGGGGGCGCAGTCGGCGTGATTGCGGGCGCAACCACATTGGCAGTTGCCACTTCATCAAGCGCGGCCTGGCTCTCCCGTGACTCACGAGACTGGTCGAACAGGCCCTTGGTGATGGCCGAGGCCATGCGCGCCAGGGAGGGCGCACGCGGATCTGCGGCGGCAACCAGTCGGCGCAGTCGTTCCGCCTCGGCGAAATCCTGGCGTTCGATCGCCTGCTCGGCACCAATTACTGCGTAAGGCTGGAGCTCCATCAACGCACTGGCAGCCGAGTCGTCGCCTGCATCGGTCGCATCGCGCAAGGCAACGTAGTACTCCATCGCGTTGTCCCCGGCCGGCGCGTAGATGCGTTGTTCGCGAAGCGCGAGCCGGCCCCGCCTCCGGAGTTCTTCCTGACCCAGGCCTGCGTAGGCTGGCGGGGCGGTTCGAACTGCAGAGCCCGTCGCTACTGATGCCGATGTCGCGCCTGGCGAATCGGTCGGTTGTGAACAGGCGGCGAGGGCGAGCGCGATAGCCAGCGGCAAAGGCCAGCATGCGGCGGAGAGACTGGATGCAATCGGTGTGGATGCAGCGGACATGGCAAGGCGCCCCGATCGAAAGGTGGTTCGACCCATGGCGCAAGATTCTGGGCACCGCGTCCTGCAGTTGGATTGCAACAGGCCTACCAGCCGGTTACACGTAATCGAATTCCGCAGCGCGTCCCACTTTTATGCCAGACAACTCAGGCCGGAACGGTCGCAAGCAGCCTCGCTGCATACAAGGGAAAGCTCATGGACTCGGCCTTGCCCTGCGCACCATCGAGATATTCCAGCGCTTTGCGCTGGCATTCACCCTCGTGCGACAGCGTTACCCGGCTCAGGTGGCCGCGCCTTATGCCGGCTGGGTAGGCGATCATCGCCAGGTCCGGATGCAGGATGGGTGTATCGCAAATCCCGCAATGCAGGACGGGCTGGGCGTCTTCGGTCATCAGCAACATGTGCAGCTCCGGGGGGGGGGCGGGAGTTGACGCGAGCGTATGCGAGGCCGAGAGGGGCCGAATGATACAAATCAACTATGCGTCGCAAGCCGTGATCGGCATCACGCCGAGCCGGCTCGCGCCAATTCGCCGATGACCCGCTACTGACCCGCGAGCAGGTTCGCCCCGGTCAGCGCCTTCGACTCCGACGACACCAGGAACAGCATTGTCTTCGCGAGATCCGAAGGCTGCAGCCACTTGCCCGGATCCGCGTCCGGCATGTCGGCACGATTGCGCGGTGTGTCGAGGATGGTGGGTGACACGGAGTTGACCCGGATGCCGCGCGACTTCAGTTCGTCGGCCAGCGATTCGGTCAGGCGCAGCACGCCCGATTTTGCCGCGGTGTAGGCGCCCATGCCGGCTGCTGCGCGCGTGGTCGCGGCGGCCGCGACGTTCACGATCGCACCACCCGATGGCATGTGGTCGAGCACGGCAATGCTCGCGCCCACCGCGCTCAGCACATTCGCGCTGTACATCTCCGACCACGCCTGCACGCCACCATCCACCACCTTGTTCCAGGCAAACGCGCCGGCGACATTCATCAGCGCATGCACCGGGCCGAGCTTGTCCGCAATCTGCTTGAACGCGTCCTTGGCCGACGCGGGATCGGACAGGTCGATGCCGCTGACCACCAACGCGGCGCCGTGGTCGGTGTTGCGCGGCTCGACGCGGTCGATCAGCGCAACCACGGCGCCCATGTCGTTCGCGACCTGCGTGATCGCATGGCCCAGGATGCCCAGTCCGCCGGTGATGACGATCAGCTTTCCCTTCAGCTCCGACTCCTGGTGCGACATGGCGACAACTCCGTTGGGCGATGGAATTAAATGGAAGTTAAGCTCCCGCATTGTAGGCCAGCCTGTGCGCGCTTCATTCAACTTGTGTTCCGGAATGGGGTCGTAACCTGACTCCGCTTAAGCACGTTCGTGTCTCCTGAAAGGCATACGGCACGAACAAGACCGATCCCCGGCTCCCCTCCGGCGGATCTCGCCCCGGCACCGCTCCCCTCGGTGACCGGGGTTTTCATTTTCCGGCTCCCCCAACCGCCGATCCCGTTCGTGGCACCTTCTGGCTGCTTTCGGCGTATCGTTTGTGGACAGGCATATCGCCCAAACGCCGGGGAAGCGAATGGATAGCGGGGCTATACGGGGTGCCATGACGCGGCGGCAACTGCTGCGCATGGTGGGAATGACCGCCGGCAGCGCGGTGATGTACCAGGCCATGACCAGCCTGGGCCTGGCGGCCGAGACCCATTACAAGGGCAGGCCGCAGCTCGGCCCCGCGCCCAAGGGCGCGTCCGTACTGGTGCTGGGCGCCGGCATCGCCGGCCTGGTTACGGCGCTGGAGCTGCGCAAGGCCGGCTACCAGGTGCAGGTGCTCGAATACAACGCGAAGGCCGGCGGCCGCAACTGGACCCTGCGTGGCGGCGACACCTACACCGAACTGGGCGGCGAAGCGCAGCAATGCCGGTTCGACAAGGGCCTGTACATCAACCCCGGTCCCTGGCGCCTGCCGCACCACCACCACGGCATCCTCAGCTATTGCCGCGAGCTCGGCGTGCAGCTGGAAAATTTCGTGCAGGTGAACCACAACGCCTATCTGCACAGCTCGAAGGCCTTCGGCGGCAAGCCGCAGCGCTACCGCACGGTGAAGGCCGACTACCACGGGCATATCGCCGAGTTGCTGGCCAAGGTCACCAGCGAAGGCAAGCTCGATGCCGTGGTCAGCAAGGAAGACAAGGAAAAACTGCTGGGTTCGCTGCAGTGGTGGGGCGCACTGGACGACAAGTACAGCTACAAGAAGGGTTATGACAGCAGCGACCGCCGCGGCTTTGCGAAGGACGGCGGCGGTGGACTGACCGGCAAGCCGGAGTTCTCCGACCCGGTGGGACTGCATGACGTGATCGACAGCGAGCTGTGGGGCAGCCTGCCGATGGGCGACCTGTACGACATGCAGAGTTCCTTGCTGCAGCCGGTCGGTGGCATGGACATGATTGCGCAAGCCTTCGCGCGCGAACTCGGCGGCATCATCCGCTATCAATCCAAAGTGACCCAAATCCACCAGGACTCGAGTGGCGTGGTCGTCAGCTACCAGGACACGGCCGCCCCGGGCGGCACGCTGACCGCCAAGGCCGACTGGTGCGTGTGCACGATTCCACTGTCCATCCTCAGCCAGCTCCCGATGAACGTCGGCGCGCCGATGACGGCTGCAATCAGCGCAGTCAACTACGCATCCGCGATCAAGATCGGCCTGCAATTCAAGCGCCGGTTCTGGGAAGAGGACGACCATATCTACGGTGGCATCAGCTACACGGACCTGCCGATCAGCAACATCAGTTATCCGGCCACCGGCTATCACAGCCCGGGCAAGGGCGTGCTGCTGGGTGCCTACCTGTGGGGCCCCAACGCGATGAAGATGACCTCGATGTCGCCGGCCGAACGCATTCGCGCAGCGGTGGAACAAGGCGCCCAGATCCATCCGCAATATCCAGCCGAATTCGACAACGGCATGGCCGTCGCCTGGCATCGCGTACCGCACGCGATGGGTTGCTTCGCCTTGTGGACCGACGCGAAGCGCGAAGAGCATTACAACAATCTGTGCGCCTTCGACGGCCGCATCGTGCTGGCGGGTGAACACGCGTCGTACCTGCCCGCCTGGCAGGAGGGTGCGGTCACATCCGCACTGGATGCGATCGGCCGCTTGCACCAGCGCGCGCTGGCCGAAGGAGCGAAGGCATGAGCCTGCTGAAATCGAAACGCCTGCCCCGCACGATGCTGTTGCTGGCGATGCTGGTCGCGCTTGGGATGCCTGCCGTAGCGGCCGACAATGCGGCAGACCCGAAGGCGCCCGCCAAGCCCGTCGCCGAAGACACCGGCATGATGGGCACCAACGACGGCGAAAAGATCTACCAGCAGATTTGCGCCGGCTGCCACATGAAGGATGGACGGGGCGCCACGGGCGCGGGCAGCTATCCTTCGTTCGCAGGCAGCGCCAACATGGCTTCGTCGCGCTATGTCGCCATCACGATGTTGACCGGCCGCCGCAACATGCCCGCGTTCGCGCCGCCGCGCCGGAACGAATTCTATTTCCCGCCGGTGTGGTTGAATGACGTGCAGGTCGCCAACGTGGTCAACTACATCCGCAGCAATTTCGGCAACAACTATCCGGACCCGATCACCGCTGATGACGTGCGTGCATTGCAACCGGACAAAAAATAAAGGGAGATCCACCATGCGTCTTTTCACCGCCCCACTGCTCGCCCTCCTGATCGCGCCGGGCCTCGCCTCGGCCAGCGAAGTCGTCCGCCATAAACTGCCCGGTGGCAGCACCTTCCCCATCCTTGCAGCGGTCGAGGTGCCGGCCGGCAAGACCACCGTGTATCTCAGCGGCATGGTCCCCAAGCCCACCAATGCCGACGCCGGCAAGGACGTGGCCGCCGTCTACGGTGATACCAAGACGCAGACCATCAGCGTGATGAACGTGATCAAGGCGCAGCTCGAGTCCATGGGCCTGACCATCGGCGACATCGTGAAGATGCAGGTGTTCCTGGTCGGCGACCCGGCCAAGGAAGGCAAGATGGATTTCGGCGGCTTCATGCAGGGCTATAGCGAGTTCTTCGGCACGGCCGAGCAACCCAACCTGCCGACGCGCTCGACCATGCAAGTCGCCGCGCTGGCCAATCCCGCCTTCCTGGTTGAAATCGAAGTCACGGCGGTCAGGCCCTGATCAGGCTTTCAGTTTCCAGCCGGTCTTGAAGATCCACCACACGGCGACCAGGCACAGCGCCAGGAAGCCGAGGATCGCGGCCACGCTGATGCCGACGTTTACGTCGGCAACACCGTAAAAGCTCCAGCGGAAGCCGCTGATCAGGTACACCACCGGGTTGAACAAGGTGATCTTCTGCCAGATCGGCGGCAGCATGTTGATGGAATAGAACGCGCCGCCCAGGAAGGTCAGCGGCGTCACGATCATCAACGGGATCACCTGCAGTTTCTGAAAGTCATCGGCCCACAGTCCGATGATGAAACCGAACAGGCTGAAGGTGATGGCGGTCAGCACCAGGAAGGACAGCATCCAGAACGGATGGGCGATTTCGTAGGGCACGAAGAGGCGCGCCGTCACCAATATCAACAGGCCGAGCATCACCGACTTGGTCGCGGCCGCGCCGACATAGCCGATCACCACTTCCACGTACGACACTGGCGCGGACAGCAGTTCGAAGATGGTGCCCGCCCACTTGGGCATGTAGATGCCGAACGAGGCGTTCGAGATGCTCTCGTTCAACAACGACAGCATGATCAGGCCGGGGATGATGAAGGCGCCGTAGCTGATGCCGTCCACCTCGCCCATGCGCGAGCCGATGGCGGCGCCGAACACCACGAAGTAGAGCGACGTGGACAGCACCGGGGAGGCGATGGACTGGGTGATGGTGCGGAAGGTGCGCGCCATCTCGAAGCGGTAGATGGCCTTGACGCCGTGCCAGTTCATGCCGCTGCTCCTTGGCCGTTGGAATGCAGCAGGCTGACGAAGATGTCCTCCAGCGAACTCTCGCTGGAATGCAGATCCTTGAACACGATGCCTTGCGCGGCCAACTGTTGCAGCAGCGCCGCGATGCCGGTCTCTTCCTGCTGCGCATCGAAGGTATAGACCAGGGCATGGCCGTCCTCGGCCAGTTCCAGCGCCGGCGATGCCAAGGCATCGGGAATCCGCTCCAGCGGCGTTTGCAGGTGCAGGGTCAGCTGCTTCTTGCCGAGCTTGCGCATCAGCACCGCCTTGTCCTCGACCAGGATCAGCTCGCCCTTGTTGATCACGCCGATCCGATCGGCCATTTCCTCGGCCTCCTCGATGTAATGCGTGGTCAGGATGATGGTGACGCCGCTGGCGCGCAGGTCGCGCACCATCTGCCACATGTCGCGGCGCAGCTCCACGTCGACGCCCGCGGTCGGTTCGTCCAGGAACAATACGCGCGGCTCGTGCGACAGCGCCTTGGCGATCAGCACGCGTCGTTTCATGCCGCCCGACAGCGACATGATCTTGTTGTCCTTCTTGTCCCACAGCGACAGGTCGCGCAGCACTTTTTCCAGGTGCGCGGGATTCGGCGGTTTTCCAAACAGCCCGCGGCTGAAGCGCAGCGTCGCCCACACGGTTTCGAAGGCGTCGGTGGACAGTTCCTGCGGCACCAGGCCGATCAGTTCGCGCGCGGCGCGAAAGTCCCGGCGGATATCGTGGCCGTCCACCAGCACGGTGCCGGTGCTGGCATTGACGATGCCGCAGATGATGCTGATGAGGGTGGTCTTGCCGGCGCCGTTGGGACCGAGCAATGCAAAAATTTCGCCGCGGCGGATTTCCAGGTCAACCGATTTCAGTGCCCGGAAGCCGGAGGCGTAGGTCTTGCTGACGTCACGGATGGAAAGGATCGGGGGATTGTCCATCCAGAAATACTATCAGCGTCCCGTCGTGACCTGGCCAGCACCGTGTCGCCGAACAGGGCCTCGTTCGCTCCCCACGCGTCCACGTCGGGAATTTCCCGCCAGTTGGAGGCGATGACGCCCAGGGAGGCCATGCGGGTCATGGAGCCATGCGTGCCGAATCGTCCGCGCAGGGACGACAGGGCCAGCAAGGCGGGATTGCCGATTTCATAGCCATCCGATAGCGACACCAGCACCTTGCTTGGATGTTTCACCGAGCCGTGGAACGCCCGCCAAAGCCGCCGCAAGGGGTCGGGCCGGGCGCTGTCCTTCGTTGCATCGAACCACTGCGACGCGCTCCATTGCAGCTCGCCATCGGCGGCGGAGTTCGACGCGGTCGCCCACGCCAGCAGGCCCAGCGGATCGCCGGATTTGACGCGGTAGCCGAAGCTCTCCCGCAAGCCGCCTTCAATGAGGCGCACATTGGCTTCGCCATCGCGGTTGATCACCAGTACGGAGTCGTCGTGGTCAACGGCCACCAGGTCCACGCCCGGCAGGCGGGCGAAGCAGCGCGCGACGGCATCCGCATCCGCCGGCGCCATCATCAGTGCGACGGAGCCGACTATGCCCGGCTTGGGATAGACCACGTCACCCGGGCCCGCGACGCTGCGGCTGCGGCGCAGCCCGCACCCGGCCAACTCCCGTTCCAGCGCCAGCACCTTGCCGCGCACCAAGGTCGAACCATGGTCGGACACCAGGTCCACCTGCAGGTAACGGCCGGTCCTGCGCAGCGTCTTTTCCTGCAACTGCGCCAGGTAGTCGTCCAGCCACAACAGGAATCGCCGCGTCCCCTCGCGGCCCTGCAGGTGCACCAGCGGATCGCTGGTGCCCAGGTAGGCGACGAAGTCGTGCTTCCTGCTGGCCATCAGCTCGCGTTCGATCTGGCGCAGGTCGCGAATTGCTGTCGAGTAGGAAGCGACATAGCCCAACACGCGATGCGGAATGCTGTCGCCGCTGGAGTCGGCGGCAATCTTGGGATGCGCGCGCCCGTTCAAGGACGCGATGGTCGTGCCCACGACGCGATTGCTGGCCGGGTCGTAACGAACGAACTGATAACCGTCGGGCGGGTCGCCGCCGCCGATCGCCGCGAACGCGACCTCGGACAGGGATGGAAACGTCGACACCATTCGCGCCGCCGGGTGGAACTGGCGGAAGTGCCCTTCCGACTGGAGTTCAATGAAGACATCGAACGGGATGCCGTCGAGCGCCAGCACCAGTCGCCGGGGCATGCCGTCTTCCGACGCCGGGGCGCCAGCGCCTGCAGCAGCCAGGGCGACCGGGCAGCCCGCCAGCAGGACCCAGGGCAACAAGGCCTTGCGAAGGCGGACGACGACGCTGGATCGGTTCGCGTGCATCATGCTGGCTCCCGAGAATTCAAAGCCTACTCGCCGCCTTCGGCTGCACGCTGACCGGCGGCTGACTGGCGCGTTCGTGGCGGGCCTCGCGCGGCACGGGAATCAGGTTGAATATCAGGGTCTAGATTCGCCAGGAGAAGCCAGATGAACATCCTTCCAAGATCCGCTTTCCTGTTGCTGGCGTTGGCCGCTGGAAGCCAGGTCGCTGCGTCGGATACACCACATGCCGATGTCCCGAGCACGCGTGATCAGGCTGCCCAGGCCTGGCGCGCCGAGGGACTGCAAGCGATGAACGTCCGCGGCATGGACGTGGCCTATGCGCAGCCCGGCGCGAGCCTGCAGGCCTACCACGGCATCCTGGTCAAGCCGGTCACCGTTTCGTTCCAGAAGAACTGGGAGCGCAGTGCGGCCATTCCCATCGGCACGCGACTGCATCCGCGCGATACCGACCGCATTCGTGAAGACGTGGCGGGCGTCGTGGATCGCGAAATCAAACGAGAGTTCGAGACAGGCGGCTGGCGGGTAGTGGATGCCCCCGGCGCGGGCGTGCTCGAGGTCGAGGTGCGGGTCGTTGACCTCTACCTCAACGCACCCGACATCCAGACCGCAGGCAGGACCCAGAGCTACGCGCGATCCTTCGGCAGGCTGACCCTGGTCGCCGAGCTGCGTGACTCGGCCACCGGCGCGGTCGTGATGCGCCTGCTCGATCGCACGATCGGCCACGACCACATCACCCTCGAGCCCACGGGGCGGGTGGAAAATGCGCGCGAAGTCGGCATCGTCGCCAGCGACTGGGCGCGCGACCTGCGGCGGCAACTCGAGCTTGCCCGGGTGGCGGGCGACAGGTCTAATGGCCGGCCCTGAGCCGGACTTCATCCTGAAATGCTGGAAACCGTCGAGCAGCAAACCCGGGCGCGCCCCGCCTGGACCATCCTGTGGTTGCATGGACTCGGCGCCGACGGCCACGACTTCGCACCTATCGTGCCGGAACTGGTCCGGCCGGACTGGCCGGCCATCCGCTTCGTGTTTCCGCATGCGCGAGTGCGCCCGGTCACCATTAACGGCGGCGTGCCGATGCGCGCCTGGTACGACATCAACAGCCTGTCCATCGACCAGCGCGCCGACGAGACCGGCCTGCGCGAATCAATCGCCGAAGTGGATGCGCTGATATCGCGCGAGCGCGATCGCGGCGTGCCGCCTTCGCGCCTGTTGCTGGTCGGTTTTTCGCAGGGTGGCGCCGTTGCACTGGCGAGCGGCCTGCGCCGCGAAGCGGGCGTTGCCGGCATCGCCTGCCTGTCGGGCTACCTGCCGCTCGGCGACAAGACCCGCGCCGAAATCACCCCCGCAGGCATCGCCACGCCGGTTTTCATGGGCCATGGCAGCCAGGACCCGGTGGTCGCGCCGGTGCTGGCCACCCGGTCGCGCGCGGCCCTGCAGGATCTGGGCGTAAAGGTCGAATACCACGCGTATCCGATGGCGCATAGCGTCTGCAATGACGAAGTCCGCGACCTGGGCGACTGGCTGACGGTGCGTTTCGCGGGCGGCTGACCCATACTTCGGCCATGGCCGACGTCGAACGCCGCCCCTGGTTCCCTGATTTCTGTCGATTGCCGCGCATCGCCGCGGTCTTGGCCATCGCCGAACTGGTCGTGCTGATCATCGGCCTGGCCCCGACCCACGGCCAGGCCTGGACGGTGAACGAGTTCCTGGCCGCCAGCGCGTTTTCGCTGTGGATGGGTCTGACCATCGCCGTCGTCTACTGCAAGGCCGGTCCGCTGGTGGACCGCCAGCCGCGCGGACTCGCACTGGCCTTCGCCGCGGCCCTGCCCTTGGCCGTGGCCGCCTTCGGCGCCTGGGCCGTGCAACAGATCGACATCGGCCTCGGCACCCACTACACCTTGCCCGACGACCAGCGCTGGCGTTTCGTCGGCAGCGTCTCTGCCTTGGCCATGCTGATTTCGGCGTTGGCGCTGCGCTATTTCTATGTCACCGAGCAATGGAATTCCCGACTCAAGGCGCACGCCAAGGCCGAGGTGGATGCCTTGCAGGCGCGCATCCGCCCGCACTTCCTGTTCAATTCGATGAACACCATCGCCAGTCTCGTGCGCACCGATCCGCCCACTGCGGAGCGCGCGGTGGAAGACCTGTCGGAATTGTTTCGTGCGGCGCTGGGTGCGGGGCAGGGCGAATCCACGCTGGCGGAGGAAATCCACCTCGCCAAACGCTATCTCGCCATCGAAGCCTTGCGTCTTGGGCCGCGCCTGCGCGTGCACTGGCAAGTGGCTGACGCCGCACCGCTCGACCTGCGCATGCCGCGGCTGGTGTTGCAGCCACTGGTCGAGAACGCCGTGCTGCATGGCATCGCGCAACTCGCCGATGGCGGCGACATCCACATTGAAATCGCGCCCGAAGGCCGCCGGCTGCGCTTGCGCATCAGCAATCCCGCGCCCGCACCGCGGCCGGGGCTGGAGCCGGGCAACCAGCACGCCCAGGATTCCATCGCACAACGGCTGGCCTATCATTTTGGCGCTGACGCGAAGTTCCATCGAAGCACGCGCGACGGCATCTACCTCTGCGAAATCGAGTTGCCCCTGCCATGAAAATATTGATCGTCGACGATGAACAGCCGGCCCGGCAACGGCTGGCGGCGATGCTGGCCGGGCTCGACGACATCGTGGTGGTGGGCGAAGCGGCGAACGGCCGCGAGGCGGTGGAAAAAGCCGGCGCCCTGGCCGCGGATGCGGTGCTGATGGATATCGCGATGCCGGTGATGGACGGGCTGGAAGCGGCGCGCCACCTGGCGCGGCTCGAGCCGCGACCGGCGGTCATTTTCTGCACCGCCTACGACGAACACGCACTGGCCGCGTTCGAGGCCGCCGCCGTGGACTATCTGGTCAAGCCAGTGCGGCAGGAGCGCCTGCTGGAGGCGCTGGAACGGGCGCGCCGAAGCCGCACGCCCACCGCACCACCCGCTCCCGCCGAAATTCCAGGCGCGCCGCACCGGCAACGCAGCCACCTGGCGGCGCGCATGCGCGGCAACCTGCGGCTGATCCCGATCGAGGACGTGCATTACCTGCTGGCCGAGGAAAAATACGTGCTGGTGCACCACGCGCGTGGCGAGGACCTGATCGAGGAATCGTTGAAGTCGCTGGAACAGGAATTCTCCGATCGTTTCCAGCGCATCCATCGCAATTGCCTGGTGGCCAACGACGAATTCCTGGAACTCAAGCGGATGCCGGATGGGCAGGTGCACGCCATCCTGCGCCACGGCAAGATGCCGCTGGAAGTGAGCCGCCGCTGCCTGCCGACCCTGCGCGAGCGTCTCAAGCACCTGTAAGGCGACGCGCCGCCCGCTGCCCCAACAGCGACGGGTGATGAGCGATAATGCGCCGATGAAAACCTTCCGACTGGCGACACGACAAAGCGCACTGGCGCTCTGGCAGACCGAACACGTGGCGGCGCGACTGCGCGTGGCCCATCCCGGCCTCGAAGTCGAACTGGTGCCGATGACGACCCGGGGCGATCGCATCATCGATCGACCCCTGTCGGAAATTGGCGGCAAGGGCCTGTTCCTGAAGGAACTTGAAGTGGCGATGCTGGAAGGCGCGGCCGATGCCGCCGTGCATTCGCTGAAAGACGTACCGATGATGCTGGACGGTCCGTTCGAGCTGGCCGCGATCCTGGAGCGCGGCGATGCGTTCGACGCTTTCGTGTCCGATCGCTACACCAACATCGACGCGCTGCCGAAGGGCGCGCGCGTGGGCACGTCATCGCTGCGCCGCCAGGCCCAGTTGCGCGCGCGCCGCCCCGACCTGGTGCTGGCCGATCTGCGCGGCAACGTGAATACGCGATTGGCCAAGATGGAGACGGGCGAATACGACGCCATCATCCTGGCCTGCGCAGGCCTGGAGCGATTGGGCCTGTCGCGCTACATCCGCCATCGCCTGGATGCGCCGGGTTGGCTGCCGGCGGTGGCGCAAGGCGCGATCGCGATCGAGTGCCGCGAAGGCGATGCCGATGCCGCGAAAATCTTGTCGGCGCTCGACCATGCACCGACGCGAATCTGCGTGGAGGCCGAGCGTGCGATGAATCGCCGCCTGCACGGCAGTTGCACCGTGCCTATCGCCGCCTATGCCGCGCTCGATGGCAGCGCGCTGACGCTGGAAGGCCTGGTCGGATCGGCCGCGACCGGCGAGTGCATCCGAGCAACCCATGTCGGCCGTGCCGCTGATCCGGAAGGCCTTGGCCGCCTGGTGGCTGCGGAGTTGATGGTGAAAGGCGCGGGGCGCCTGCTCGGCCTGTCGGGCTGACGCGCGGCACTCAGTAGTACAACGACACCAGGTGCTTGGCTTCGGCGAAAAATAGCCAGCGTTCCACCAACGTGCCGGCCAGCGCCGCAATCGATGCCGCCAGCAACCAGGGGCCGGCATCGACGTGCACTAGCAGATAGACCGGCAACGCAAGCAGCGCCGGCACCAGTGCAAACAAGGTCGTGGCAATCACGCGCAGCCGCTTCGAGTGCTTGCGCGCCAGCACGAAACCCATCTCGCGCAGCAGGTAATTGGCCTCGGTGTGCGGGCGTTCGAACACGGAAACCCTGCGATCTTCGGGAAGACCCAGCGCGGCGTTGCGCGTCACCGGCAACGGTCGGCTGTCGATGTCTCGCCAGGCGCGGCGCTTGAAGCGCCACAGCACGGCTGCGCCGAGCATCACCGCGAATCCCGCCATGTTGGTCACCGGCCATCCCGACAGCGCGAAAACGGCGGCAAACAACAGGCCGCCGGTAAACAGCGCAAAGACCAGGTACACCGGCAGCACCAGCGGATGGCGCCAGGCCGGAATGGGCTTGAGCGAGGCGTAGATCATCGCCGTGCAGGCGACGGTCGCCAGGGAAAATATCGCGAGCAAGGCGCCGGCGATCCGGGCGTCGAGAATGTAGTGCGAGGCCGCAGCCAGGCACAGCGCGGGCACGTAGCAAAGCACGGCCGCGATGCCCTCGCGTGACAGCCACGAACTGCGCCACTGGCTGAAGGCGCGCCACGCCCGCAGCGGCTTGCCCAGGTGCAGCGTGGATGACAACAAGCCCGCGGTAACCATCACGAAGCCCAATGCCAGCGCCGCCAGCGTCGGCGTGCGCGTGAGCGGCTGGCCGGTGGCGGCCAGCAGCCCCAGCCAGAACCACAGGCCATAACCCGCGCCTGAAAACGTGGTGAAGAAGATGACGGAAAAGGACGGGTGCATCAGCGGCTCAGGGCGCGGTCGAGCCAGCGCAGCAGGGGTGGCAGGGAATCCTGGTCGAGTTTTTCCGCGACCGGTTCGATCGGCTGCATCGTTGCAGCGCCCGCCCGGCGCGGCCGCGGCGGCAGGTACTTGTTGACGGGTGCATAACCCAGTTCGGGCATCAGGCTGACGCCGTCACGCGCGGCCACCAGCAGCGACACCGCCGATTCCGGATCGCCCAGGTCGCCGAAGTGCCGCGCGCGGGTCGGACACGCCTGCACGCAGGCAGGCTGCCGCACTTCTTCCGGAATGTTCTCGTTGTAGATGCGATCCACGCACAGCGTGCATTTCTGCATCACGCCTTCCACCGCGGACACCTCGCGCGCGCCGTAGGGGCAGGCCCAGCTGCACAACTTGCAGCCGATGCACTTGTCCTCGTCCACCAGCACGATGCCGTCTTCAGCGCGCTTGTAGCTGGCGCCGGTGGGACACACGCTCACGCAGGCCGGCGTTTCGCAATGCAGGCACGAGCGCGGGAAGTGCAGCGTCATCGCCGGCTGCGCGTCGAGCGCCTCGACTTCGTAGCTATGCACGCGATTGAACCAGACGCCGAAGGGATCCTTGCCGTAGGGGTTCTCGTCCGTCAGCGGTCCGCTGATGCCGCCGGCGTTCCATTCCTTGCAGGCTACCGCGCAGGCATGGCAGCCGACGCAGGTATCGAGGTCGATCACCAGACCGAGTTTCACTTTCGATGGCACGGGCAAGCTGGTCATGTCAGAACGGAAAGAAAGTCGGGATGAGATAGACCGCCACGGCCCAGAACAGCAGGTTCAGCGGGATGCCCATGCGCATGAAGTCCTTGAATCGGTAATTGCCGGCGTTGTAGACCATCAGGTTGGTCTGGTAGCCCACCGGCGTGGAGAAACTGGTCGACGCCGCGAACAACACCGCCACCAGGAACGGCGTCGGACTCACGCCGATGGACAGCGCGGCCGAGAAGGCGATCGGCGTGATCAGCACGGCCGCGGCATTGTTGCTCATGATCTCGGTCAGCACCGCGGTCAACAGGTAAACCGCCGCGAGCATCGCCAATGGTCCAAAACCGCCGACGGTGAGCACCGCGACGTCGGCCAGGCCCTGCGCGAGCCCGGATTTCTGCATGGCGATGCCCAGTGGCAGCACGCCGGCCAGCAGAACGATCACCCGCCAGTCCACGGCCTGGTAGGCCTGCTCGTTGCCGATGCAGCGAGTGACCACCAGGGCGATGCCGCCAAGGATGGCCGCCGCGACAATCGGCAACAGGCCGAAGCCGGCGATCGCGACCGCAACCGCAACGATGGCCACGGCGAGCAGTGCGCGCCCCTTCGGCTGTTTGGATTCCTCTCGCTCGTTCAGCACGATCAGGCGTTCGTTCGCGCGCAGCGACTCCAGCCCGTCACGCGGCGTAAGCAGGAGCAGCACGTCGCCGACATTCAGGCTCAGGTCGCGCAGGCGTTCGCGCAGGACTTCGCCACGCCGGTGGACGGCCAGCACGGTGGCGTTGTGCGCATGCCTGATATCGAGGTCGTCCAGGGTGTGCCCGGCCGTGCGCGCGCCCGGCGCAACCATCACTTCCACCAGCATGTGTGCCTGCTCGCCATCCTTGTCCGACAGGTCGCTGTCGCTGAGGTGGAACTCGGGGCGCACTTCCAGCTTCGCGGCTTCCTTCAACGCCACCAGGCGGTTCCATTCGCCACGCACCAGCAGCACGTCGCCCTCCCGCAGTTCCTCGTTGCGCGGCGACCACATCTTTTCCTGGTCGCGGATCAGTTCCAGAACATCAATGGAATATCTTTGCGGAAACTCCCCCTTGGCCACCGTCTTGCCGATCAGCGGCGAGCCAGCCAGCAACCGCAATTCGGTGATGTATTTGCCAAGCTGATAGGTTTCGGTGAGCGGTGTCGGCGGGTGATGCGGCAACAGCCAGCGCCGCGCCAGCATCATGTATACGAAGCCGATGCCCATCATGACCAGGCCCAGCGGCGTGAAGTCGAACAGGCCGAAGCCCGGGTGGCCCAGGTCCTTGGCCAGCGAATTCACCAACAGGTTGGTTGACGTGCCGATCAAGGTGCAGACGCCGCCCATCTGCGCGGCATAGGACATCGGGATCAGCACCTGCGAGGGCGAATGGCCGTTGCTGGCGGTGGCCGCCAGCACCATCGGCAGGAATACCGCCACGGCTGCCGTGTTGTTGATGAACGCCGAAATCAATCCGACCACGATCATCAGCAACAACAGGAACAGCCAGCGCCAACGCACTCGCGCGAACAAGTGGCCGAGCCAGTGCAGCGCGCCGGTATGCGCCAGGCCGGCGCTGAGCACGAACATCGCCGCCACGGTAATGGTGGCCTCGTTGCTGAAGCCCGACAGCGCCTCGCTGGGCGAGACGATGCCCAGTACCAGCAAGCTGGCCAGCACCAGCATCGCAACCACGTCCATCGGCAGTTTTTCGCTGACGAACAGGGCCATCGCGGCGAACAGGATCAGCAGTGTCAGCAGTGCGTCCATGCTCATGGGGCGCCATCCTTGCGTGGGAATGGTGCGCCGAAGCGCAATGGCGCGGAATCCGGGTCGTGGCCCGAGAATGCGGCGAACTGCGGCGCGCTTTCTGCGCTGCTATCAGCTTTTTCGATGCGAACGCGCAAGTCGAACCACGCCGCCTGGCCGGTGACGGGATCGGCATTGGCGTAGTCACCACGCGGAGTGATGTCGGAAATCAGGTGGTTCAACAGGAAGCCTTGCGTTGCTTCGGGTGCATTGCGCGCCAGCTTCCAGGCGCCCTTGCGTTTGCCGATGGCATTCCAGGTCCAGACCGTGTCCGGCTGCATGTTGCCGGCCAACCTCACCGGTACGGTGATGCGCCCATGGTGCGAGTCCACGTGCACCCAGTCGTCGTCGACAAGACCATGTCGCGCGGCGGTGTCGGGATGCAGGTACAGGAAATTGCGGGTAGCGATCTGCCGCAGCCAGGCATTCTGCGAACCCCAGGCGTGGTACATGAAAGGTGGCCGCTGCGTCACCGCCGACAAGGGGAATTCCACGGCCGAGGTCTGCGCGCCTTCGAAGGGTTCGTACCAGATCGGCAACGGATCGAAATAGGTGGCGATGCGTTCGCGATGTTCATCCGGCGGCTGCCGCGGACCGTGCCCTTGCGCAGCCAGGCGGAATTTTTGCAGGGTTTCCGAATAAAGCTGCAAGGTCACCGGGTTGGCGTTGGGAATGAAGCCCATGCCCACCGACCAGTCCAGGTAATCGCGGTTGGCCATCTTGAAGTAACGCCCCGCGTGCGGCACCTCTGCGCGCCAGAATCCGCCGTTGGCGATGTAGCGTTGCAGCTGGTCGGGGTTGGGCGCGCCCTTGCCGTGCTGGTTGCCGTCGGCGCCGCGCCATCCGGCCAGCAAGCCGACGCCGGGTGCACGTTCGTGGCGCACGATGTAATCGGCATAGTCGCGGTAACGCGCGCTGCCATCGGCCTCGCACATCGCCGGCAAACCGATCCGCGCGCCGAGTTCCAGCAGCACCGACTGGAAACCGCGCACGTCGCGGCCGTCGCCGGCGGCAGCGGGTTCCAGGACCGGATGTCTTATCGCATCGGCCGCACCATCGGCGTCCGATATCGGCCGGTCGAGCAGCGATACCGCGTCGAATCGTTCCAGGTAGGTCGTGTCCGGCAGCACCAGGTCGGCGTAGGCGACCATCTCGCTGGAATACGCATCGGAATAGATGATGCGCGGGATCCGGTATTCGCCATCCTCGCGCTTGTCGGTGAGCCAGTGCATGGTCTCGCGCGTATTCATCGCCGAGTTCCAGCTCATGTTGGCCATGAACAGGAACAGCAGATCCACCGGTTGCGGATCGCCGGCCCAGGCATTGCGGATGACGGTGTGCAGCATGCCGTGCACGGCCAGCGGATACGACCACGAGAACGCATGGTCGATGCGGCGCGGTTGGCCGTTTTCGTCAACCAGCAAATCTTCCGGCCCGTGGATGAAGCCCAGCGGCGGCGCATCGAGGCGACCGTCGGCGTCGCGCGCCTTGCCCGGTCGGTTGGCCGGTGGAATGGGCCGCGGAAAGGGCGGCTGGTAACGAAAACTTCCCGGCGTATCCACCGCACCCAGCAGCAACTGCAGCAAGTGCAGCGCGCGACAGGTGTGGAAGCCGTTGCTGTGCGCGGAAATGCCGCGCATCGCGTGCATCGCCACGGGGCGTCCGGTCATCTGCGAGTGCTTGCGGCCGTGCGTGTCGGTCCATTCGATCGGCAGCACCAGCGGATTGTCGAAAGCCGCTTCGGCCAGTTCGCGCGCGATGCGGCGAATCGTATCGGCGGGAATGCCGCAGCGCGCCGCCACCGCGTCCGGTGAATATTGCGGATCGAGATAGCGCTCGGCGACGAGGTGGAAGACGGCGCGCGCCTGGCGTCCGTCGGCCAGCTGAAATTCGCCGATGATCACCGGCGATACGTCGGCAGACAGGGCGAGGCCCGGCGCGCCGGTGTTGCGGTCCCAGCACAGCGGCGCGCCATCGGCATCACGCGCAATCAGGCCGTCGTCGGCGCCGCCCGGATTGGCGATGACCAGCCAGTGGGCGTTGGTGTAGCGCACCAGGTAGTCGAGGTCGATGCGGTCGGCCTTCAACAGTTCGTGGATCAGCGCGAAGGCAAACAGGCCGTCGGTGCCGGGCCGGATGCCGATCCATTCGTCGGCTACGGCGCCATAGCCGGTTCGCACCGGATTCACCGCCACCACTTTCGCGCCACGGCCTTTCAATTGCCCGAGGCCGAGCTTGATCGGATTGGAGTCGTGGTCTTCGGCCACGCCCCACAGCATCAGGTAGCGCGTGTGTTCCCAGTCCGGCTCGCCGAATTCCCAGAAGCTGCCGCCCAGGGTGTACAGGCCGCCGGCGGCCATGTTCACCGAGCAGAAGCCGCCGTGCGCGGCGTAATTGATGGTGCCGTACTGCTGCGCCCACCAGCCGGTCAGTGCCTGCGACTGGTCGCGACCGGTGAAGAACGCGAGGCGGTCCGGGTCGCGTGCGCGGGTTTCCGCCAGCCAGCCCGCGGCCAGGGCCAGCGCCTCGTCCCATTCGATTTCGCGGAACTCGCCGCTGCCGCGTTCGCCAGTGCGCAGCATCGGCTTGCGCAACCGGGCCGGCGAGTAGTGCTGCATGATGCCGGCCGACCCCTTGGCGCAGAGCACGCCCCGGTTCACCGGGTGCGCGGGGTTGCCTTCGATATAGCGGACCTTGCCGTCCTGCAGGTGCACGTTGATGCCGCAGCGGCAGGCGCACATGTAGCACGTGGTCTGCTTGACGTCGTCGCCCACCGGTTTTTGCAGATCGATCAGCGGCTCGCCCATCCGCCTATTGTGCCGGGCATCGCCGGGCACGGCGAGCGCCGGCTGCCGCGTGCTGCGCCGCAGCGGTTCAGTTCGGGGCGTTCACCTTGATTTTCGGGCTGTTGAAATCGGTGTACAGCATGCGCATGGAAAACGGCTTGCCGGCACTCTTGCCGGAGGTCTCCAGCTGCAGCACCTGGCCGCTGGCGACACCGACCCACACCGTGCTGGTGTATTGGTCCTTGCCCTTCGCGCTCAGGAAGCGGTAGAGGCGCGCGGGCTGGGCGCCGACGCGGCCCATGCCGCGGCTTTCCACGACCGTTCCCTTTTCCAGGTCCTTGATGGCGTCTTCGTTGCGGTACTTGCCGAAGGTCCCCTTCGGCATCGGCATCTTCATGGTCCGGCCGTCGATGCTCATGTACATGGTGTCGCCGACGATCACGCTGGACGGCGCGCCCGTTGGCGTCACCCTGAACCGGTCGGGTGCCTGGAACTCCACCACGGACACCGTCTTGTTGCTGGACAGGTCGACCATGGTGGCCTTGAAGGACTTCAGCGCCATGTTGCGGACGAAGGCCTGGTGCAGCTCCTGGCGGGCGTCGGCCCAGGCGGCGGGGGCGAGGGACAGGGCCAGCAGGGCCACGATGGCGCGTCGGAACATGGGAACTCTCCTGTGCATGGCGACAAACGCCCGGCGGTGCCATTCTAGACGCAAATCCGGACGCCACCCGGACAGGCAAGCCGCAACCATGGACCGCTACGAACGAATCCTCGCCCTGCATCGGCACATGAAAATGGCGCGCTATCCGGTGCCGCTGGCACGCTTGATGGACGAGCTCGATTGTTCGCGCGCCACCTTGTATCGCGACATTGCCTTCCTGCGCGATGCACTGGGCGCGCCGATCGAAAGCGACTCCACCGGCGAAGGTGGTTTCCGTTACGACGAGAAAGAAGCCGAGCGTTTCGAACTGCCGGGTTTGTGGTTGAACTCCGACGAGTTGCATGCGCTGCTGGCGACGCACCAATTGCTCGACCGTACTGGCAGCGGCGTGTTGTCGTCGGCGCTGGCGCCGCTGAAAACCCGCATCGAATCCCTGCTGGCGCAACAGGCCGGGGGCAAGCGCTGGCCGATGGAACGCGTCCGCGTGATCGGCAGTTACGTGCGTCGTCGCGATGAAATTGCCTTCCGCGTGGTGGCCAGTGCGGTGCTTGAGCGCAAGCGCGTGGCTTTCGATTACCTGGCGCGTTCGACCAATGAGCGCACCCATCGCATGGTGTCGCCGCAGCGGCTTACCCATTATCGGGACAACTGGTACCTCGATGCCTTCGACCACGAGCGCGAAGCGTTGCGCAGTTTTTCAGTCGATCGCATCCAGCATGCGCGGGTGCAGGATGAAGCCGCGATCGACTTGCCGGACGACGAGCTCGACCTGCACCTGGCATCGAGCTACGGCATTTTCTCCGGCGCGCCCAAGGGCACCGCCACGATCGTGTTTTCGCCGAAGGCCGCCCGCTGGGTAGCCGACGAGCATTGGCACTCCAAGCAGGAGGGCCGCTTCCTGCCCGATGGCCGTTATCAGCTGAAGCTGCCCTACAGCAATGCCAAGGAACTGCTGATGGACGTGCTGCGCTATGGCGCCGATGCGGAAATCACCGAACCGGTCAGCCTGCGTGAGCAGGCCAAGACGCTGTTGCAGCTGGCCTTGTCAGCCTACGAGCGCTGATTACTGCTGCTGGTCGGGAAACTGCGGCACCCGCTTGATGTCTGCCGGCTGGTAGCCGTAAGCGGCGAACTTGTCCCTCAGTGCATTGAATTGCGCATCGTCCATGCGTTGTTCACGGCTGAACACCCAGGCGAGCTTGCCGGACGGTTGCCCGATCAGCGCCCAGGAATAATCGGGCGCCACTTCCAGGATCAGGTAGTCGGCCTGCAGCAGGCCGCCGAAGAAGGCAATCTTCCAGCGCGTGTTGTTGCTTCCAGGCACGACGGTCGCCAGCGCGTTCATCCGCTTTTCGGGTTTGTCGAAGGCCTTGCGATAGACGAACACGTTGTCGATCTTTCCGTCCGGGCGCAGCGCATAGATATCGGCGCTGGCGATCTTGCCGCGCTCGGCGAAGTAGGGAATGTTGCCGATCACCCACCAGCGGCCCATGTAGCGGTCGAGGTCCACCACGGCCTTCGACACCAGTTCGGGCTCGCGCGCCTGGGCTCGATTGGCCAGGACGGCCAGGACGGCGACGGCCAGCAGCAGTAACAGGAAAATTCGCATTCGTTGATCCAGCTTCGGGTTGGCCAGCATGGGCAGGCCCGCCTGAAGATGATGTCAACGCGCGCGCCGGCTTCTCAGACCGTGAGAAATCGACCCGGCACAGTGGCCGCACGTTCAGCCACGGAGCCACGCCATGTCCCACGCCCATCCTGCAGCCATCCGTTCCGGTTCCACCGGCCAGGCCGCGAACCATCGTGTAGTCGCCCGCCTGCTCTGGCAGTGGCTGGCCGTTGGCGCGTTGCTGACACTGCTGTTTCCGGCGGCGCGTGGCAGCAGCGCGCTGGTCGGGCCGATGTCTTTCTGGCTGTTGGGCGTGCCGCTCACCAGCCTTCTCGTGTTCCACCGGCATGCGCTGGCGGCGGCCTGGCTTGGAGTCCTCGTCTCCACGCCGGGTCGCCGCCGGGCTCGCCGCGTGGCGCTTCCGGCGCCGCGTGCGGTGTTTTCCGCGCGCTCCGCGCCGGCCCGGAGGCGCGCCGCCTGATTCTTGCTTCACGCGGCGCGTGGTAGCTTGCGGCTTCCCCGAAAGGAAGCCGCCAATGCGACCCACACTTGCCTGCTTCCTCGCCAGCGCGCTGCTGGCGGGAAGCACCGGAGCCCACGCCGTGACCGTTGATCCCTACCTGTGGCTGGAAGATGTAGAAGGCGACAAGGCGCTGGACTGGGTTCGTGCGCAGAACGCGCAATCGCAGAAGGTCCTGGCCACCGATCCCGCGTTCGAGACCTTGCGCAGCGACCTGCGCGCCATCCTCGATTCCGATGCACGCATTCCCGACATCGACAAGCTCGGCGATTATTTCTACAACTTCTGGCGCGACAAGAAAAATCCGGCCGGCGTCTGGCGCCGTACCACGCTCGCCGAATTCCGCAAGCCGGCGCCGCAGTGGGAAGTGTTGATCGACCTGGATGCGTTGAACGCCGCCGAAGGCGTCACCTGGGTCTGGCATGGCGTGGATTGCCTGAAGCCGGAAGCTCGACACTGCCTGGTCGCGCTTTCGCGCGGCGGCGCCGATGCTGACATTACCCGTGAATTCGACCTGTCGACAAAATCCTGGGTGGCCGATGGATTCAACCGGCCCGAGGCCAAGGGCCGGCTCAGCTGGCGCGATGCCGACAGCGTTTTCCTCAGTACCGATTTCGGGCCCGGTTCCCTGACCAGTTCGGGTTATCCGCGTATCGCCAAGATTTGGCAGCGCGGAACGCCCATGGCGCAGGCACGCACGGTCTACGAGGCGCCCGACACCGATGTCGGCATCTGGATCTATCGCGACCACACGAAAGGTTTCCAGCGCGACCTGATCTATCGGGCCATCGCCTTCTACAACGACGAAGTGCACCAGCTGCTCGACGACGGCACGCTGGTCAAGGTCGACGCGCCCAACACGGCGAAAAAATCCGTGCACCGCGAATTCCTGTCCCTGGAATTGCGTGAACCGATGGTGGTAGGCGACAAGACCTATCCGGCGGGCGCGCTGCTGGTGACAAATTTCGACGCCTTCATGAAGGGCGCGCGCGAGTTCACCGCGCTGTTCGAGCCGACCGCCAATCGGTCACTCGCCGAAGCCACATGGACGCGAAATCATTTGCTGCTGAACGTGCTCGAGGACGTCAAGAGCCGCGTACTCGTGCTGACACCCAATAGCGATGGAAGTTGGGCCACGGCCGTGTTGCCTGGCACGCCTGACCTTGCCGACGTCGGCATCGATGCGGTGGACGATGAAGAGTCCGACGACTACTTCATGACGGTGAGCAGTTACCTGACGCCGACCACCTTGTTGATGGGAAGCGTGGGCAAGCCGCCGGAAGTTCTGAAGCAGTTGCCGGCCTTCTTCGACGCCAGCGGCCTGGTGGCGACCCAGCATTTCGCAACCAGCAAGGACGGCACGCGGATTCCATATTTCCTCGTGGCCCGCAGCGACCTGGTCGCCGACGGAAAGAATCCGACGCTGCTCTATGGCTATGGCGGATTCGAAGTCTCCGAGACGCCCCATTATTCCGGTGGCGTAGGCCGCGCCTGGCTGAGCCAGGGCGGGGTGTACGCGGTCGCCAACATCCGCGGTGGCGGCGAGTACGGGCCGCGCTGGCACAAGGCCGCGCTGCGTGAAAACCGGCCGCGCGCCTACGAGGACTTCGCTGCGGTGGCCGAGGACCTGATCGCCCGCAAGATCACGTCCCCGGCGCACCTGGGCATCCAGGGAGGCAGCAACGGCGGCCTGCTGACAGGCAACATGACGGTGATGTATCCGCAGCTGTTCGGTGCCGTGGTTTGCCAGGTGCCGCTGCTGGACATGCAGCGCTACAGCCAGCTGCTGGCGGGCGCATCCTGGATGGCCGAATACGGCGACCCGGACAAGCCGGCCGACTGGGCCTTCCTGAAGGGCTTCTCGCCGTACCACAACGTGAAGGCCGGCGTGGCCTATCCACCGGTCCTGTTCATGACCTCCACCCGCGACGACCGCGTGCATCCGGGCCATGCCCGCAAGATGATGGCCCGGATGACCGGGCAGGGGCATGATGTGCTGTACTACGAAAACATTGAAGGCGGCCACGGGGGAGCGGCCAACAACGAGCAGGCCGCCATCATGCAGGCGCTGTCGTGGACCTTCCTGAAACAGAAACTCTTTTGAAGCCGGGCATCCAACCGAACAGGGGAATCCGATGAAACTGACCCATCTCGCCCTCGCCGCCGTTTTCGGCGCAGGCGCTTTCACGAATACGAGTGCTGCAGACATGCCCAAGCCACCCACCGTCGCCAAGAAGCCGCACGAGGTCACCGCGCCTTTCGGGGCCACGCGCAACGACCCGTACTACTGGCTGCGCGACGACACCCGCAAGAATCCCGAGATGCTGGCCTACCTCAAGGCCGAGAACGACTACGCCGATGCGCTGCTGGCATCGAGCAAGGCGCTGCAGGACAAGCTCTTCACCGAGATTACCGGCCGCATCAAGCAGGACGACGCCTCGGTGCCGTATCGCCTGCGCGGCTACTGGTACTACACGCGTTTCGAAACCGGAAAGGACTATGCCATCGCCGCGCGTCGCCTCGGCAGCATGGACGCGCCGGAAGAAATCCTGCTCGACCAGAATGTGATGGCCGAGGGCAAGGCCTTCTTCCAGGTCGGTGGCGCCGTCGCCAGCATGGACAACAAGCTGCTGGCCTGGGTCGAGGACACCGTTGGCCGCCGCCAGTTCGTGCTGCGGGTGAAGGATATCGCCTCGGGCAAAGTGTATGACGACGTCGTGTCGAACATCGAAGCCAACCTGGTGTGGGGCGACGACAACCGCACCATCTATTACGTCGAAAAAGATCCGGTGACGCTGCTGTCGACGCGGGTCAAGTCGCACGTCCTGGGTACGCCGGCGGCAGAGGACAAGCTGGTGTACCAGGAGGAGGACGAATCCTTCTATATGGGCATAAGGCGCACACGCTCCGACAAGTTCATCTGCATCGGAGTTCGTAGCACGGTCAGTTCCGAGATGCGTTGCACGCCGGCGGCCAATCCGGGCGTGTTTACCGTCATCGCGCCACGCCAGCGTGATGTCGAATACCAGGCCGACCACCTCGGGGATCGCTGGGTCATCCGTACCAACCTCGATGCGCCGAACTTCCGCCTGATGACGCTGGCTGACGGCGCGCCGATGGGCGATCGCGGCAAGTGGTCGGAGCTGGTGCCGCATTCGCCCGACGTATATATCGAAGACAACGAACTGTTCGATGGTTTCATCACCATCGAAGAACGCTCCGGCGGCCTCAAGCGCCTGCGCACGCTGACCAATGCGGGCAAGAGCGAATTCGTTTCGTCCGACGAGCCGGCCTACACGATGGCGCTCGACAACAACTCCGAGCCCAATACCTCCTGGTTGCGTTACAGCTACAACTCGCTGACCACGCCCAGGACGGTTTACGAAGTGGATACCAACAGTGGCGAGCGCAAGTTGCTCAAGCGCGAGCCGGTGCTGGGCGGCTACGACCCGGCCAACTACGTGACCGAGCGCTTGTGGGCGTCGGCGCGGGATGGGGTGAAGGTTCCGGTGTCCGTGGTTTATCGCAAGGGTTTCAAGAAGGACGGCACGGCGGCGATGCTGCAGTACGCCTACGGCAGTTATGGCTCGTCCACCGACCCGGCCTTCAACGTAAGTAACGTCAGCCTGCTCGACCGCGGCGTGGTCTATGCGATCGCGCACATCCGCGGCGGCCAGGAAATGGGCCGCAAGTGGTACGACGACGGCCACCTGATGAACAAGATGAACTCGTTCACCGACTTCATCGACGTGACGCGTTTCCTGGTGAAGGAAGGTTACGCGGCGCCGGATCGCGTGGCGGCCCGCGGCGGCAGCGCCGGCGGCCTGCTGATGGGCGGCATCGCCAACATGGCGCCGAAGGATTACCGCATCATCATCGCGCAGGTGCCGTTCGTGGACGTGGTGACGACGATGCTGGACGAGTCGATCCCGCTGACCACCAACGAGTTCGACGAATGGGGCAACCCGAAGGACAAGAAGTTCTACGACTACATGCTGTCGTATTCACCGTACGACAACGTGGCGAAGCAGGACTATCCGGCCTTCTACGTGGGCACCGGCCTGTGGGACTCGCAGGTGCAGTATTACGAGCCGACCAAGTGGGTGGCGCGCCTGCGTGAAATGAAGACCGATTCGCAGCCGTTGGTCTATCGCGTCAACATGGAAGCCGGGCACGGCGGCAAGTCGGGACGCTTCCAGCGTTACCACGAAATCGCCGAAAGCTTCGCCTTCATGCTCGAGCAACTTGGCATCAAGGACTAGGCGGCGCGACCCAGCGCAGCCACGCATAGCCGATCGCGCCCGCCATCAGCGAGGCGACGAACACGGCGAGCTTGGAGGCGTCGATGGAAACCGGGTCGCCCGCGAACGCGAGCGACCCGATGAAGATGGCCATCGTGAAACCGATGCCGCCCAGCATGCCGGCCCCGGCCAGATGGCTCCAGCGCAAGCCGTCCGGCAGGCTGGCGACGCCGGTGACGATGGCGAGCCAGCAAAAGGCGACCACACCCAGCGGCTTGCCCAATACCAGCCCGGCCAGGATGCCGAGACTGTTGTCCTGCGCAAGGCCGGCCGTCCAGTCGCTGCCGATCACCACGCCGGTATTGGCCAGCGCAAACAGCGGCAGGACCAGGAAAGCCACCGGTTTGTGCAGGTAGTGCTCCAGGCGGTGCGAGGGCGAGGTTTCATCGTCCGATCTTGCGGAATACGGGATGGCGAACGCCAACAGCACGCCGGCGAGCGTCGCGTGCACGCCCGATTTCAGCATCAGCCACCACAGCAGTGCGCCGCCCACCAGGTAGGGCGCCATGTGCATCCAGCGCAGCCATCTGTTGGCGATGAACATCAGCACCCAGACCGTCGCCGCGGCGGCGAGATACAGGGTCGAGACTTTCGCGGTGTAAAGCGTCGCGATGACGATGATCGCGCCGAGGTCGTCGATCACGGCGAAGGCCACGACGAAGACCTTCAGCGACAATGGCACGCGGCTTCCAAGTATCGCCAGCACGCCCAGCGCGAACGCAATATCGGTCGCCATCGGGATGCCCACGCCGGCCTGCGTCGGCGTGCCCATGTTGAAGGCGAAATGGATGGCAGCCGGGACCAGCATGCCGCCCAGCGCGGCGAAAATCGGCAGCAAGGCATTGCGCAGGCTGGACAGCTCGCCGCTGTAGATCTCGCGCTCGAGTTCCAGCCCGATCAACAGGAAGAACACCGCCATCAACCCGTCGTTGATCCAGTGCTGCAGGCCCATGCCGGCGATCGGCAGGTGCCAGAAATTCGCGTAGGCCCCTCCCATCGCGGAGTTGGCCACGATCAGCGAGAAGATGGTGCAGCCAAGCAAGAGTAGCGCGCTCGATTTTTCCGAGTCGACGAACTGCGTGAAGGTTTCGGTGAGTTTAATCGGCAGCATCCCGGTCCTGGTAGGCGATGACTACAACACGAAAGGAAGTAGCCACCAACTGCGCCTTCGATAGGCGGCCCAGCCTGGATAGCGCGACAAGCTAGCTTCCTTCATGGCCATGTTCGTGGCAAACACAAGGGTCCAGACGAAGGCCAGCACCAGCCAGGGCAGCCAGTGCCAGACCATCAGTGCGAAGCTGCCGTATACCAGCATCTCGCCCAGGTAATTGGGATGGCGGATGTAACGGAACATACCATCGGTGATCAGTCCCGGTTGTACGCGCAGGGTGAAATACTTCTGCGCATCGGCCGCGATCATGATCGTGCAGCCGACGATGCACAGGCTGATGCACAGGCAATACCAGGCGGCGTCGGACAGCGGATAGTCCGGCCGCACGGTGCCTGAAATCAGCAACCAGCCGAACAGCCAGTACCAGCCCAGCACCAGCACGAAGGCGTTGATGCCGGCGCCGATCGTGACCCGCGCCTGCCACGCGGGGTCGGGGAAGGCGAGGTCCTTGATGATCCAGGCCAATCCGTAACTGCCGTGCAGCGCGAGGTAGATCCACGCTGCGGTCGATGTGTTCGAGTAGAACCACATCAGGCCGCCAAGGAAGGCGAACGTGCCCGCCTTCTGGAAATTAACCACCCACGAAAGTTTCCAGGGCCGCGGGCCGCCCAGGAAATCGCGCGAGAGATAGCCCAGCAGCGTATGCATCGATCGGGCCCAGGCGGGGGCGTTGCCGCGGATCATTTCGCTGATGTCCATCGCGATCCCATCACCAGTGCGATGCCGCCGAGGATAGCAATTGCCGCGAGTACCAGGCGCAGGCTGGGCGCTTCGCCAAGGAACGCGATGCCGCCCAGGGCCACCAGTACCGGCACGCAGAGTTGCACCGTGGCCGCGTGGCTGGCCGGCAGGGACGGCAGCACGCTGTACCAGACCGCGTATCCGAGGCCCGAGGCGAGGGCGCCGGAGGCAATGGCGTAGGCGACGCCGACAGCATCCACGGAAAGTCGGGCATGGAACCCCAACAACAGCAGCAAGCCGATCGGCGCGGCGCGCAGGAAGTTTCCGGCCGTCACGACGATTGGATTGCCGGCGCCGCGTCCGCGCAGTGAGTACACCGCCCAGGCAACGCCGGCTGCCAGCATCAGCAGGGCTCCCGTCAGTGGTGGCGCCGAAAGGCCGGGAAGCAACAAGCCCAGCAATCCCGCCAAGGCCAGCGCGAGGCCGAGCCATTGCAGCGCGCTGAATCGTTCGCCCTTCCACAAGCCGTGGCCGATCATGCTGGCCTGCACGGCGCCGAACAACAGCAGCGCCCCAGTGGCGGCAGTCAGGCTGAGGTAGGCGAAGGAAAATGCCGCGGCATACGTGAACAGCGCCAAGGCCGAAGGCCAGTTGCCTTGGCCACGCGCCGTCGCGCCGTGTACGCGGAGTATCAGGCCGAGCATCGCGGCACCCGATACCAGGCGGATGGCGGTGAAGCTGGCCGCATCCATGCCGACCGGGCCCAGTGCAACGCGGCAGAGCAGGGAATTGCCGGCAAAGGCGAGCAGCGCCAGGCCGGTCAGCAGGAAAAGTCCAAGGGACGTGGGCGGTCGGTCTCGATCGTTCGCGCTGGTCCCCATCATCGCGTTCCCTGCATTGGCCCGGTTCCGGGGCCTGCGCCGGACCCGAGGGTCGGACTATACTCCGGCCATGAAAACCAACCGCATCGCCGCGCTGTTCCTGGCCCTGTCCGCCCTGACCCTGCTTGCCGCCTGCGGCAACAAGGGCGACCTGGTCCGGCCGACCGAAACAACGGAAAAGCCCGCCACCCCCTGAGGCCCGGCATGGCAATCCGATTCTCCAAGATGCACGGGGCCGGCAATGACTTCGTGCTGATCGACCTGCGCCACGGCCAGGCCGCGCCCGATGCCGCCCTGGCCCGCGCCATGGGAAACCCCCACACCGGCATCGGTTTCGACCAGTTGCTCAGCATCGAAACCAGCAGCCGCACCGATTGCGTGGCGCGCTACCGGATATGGAACAGCGACGGCAGCCTGGCGCAGCAATGCGGCAACGGCGCGCGCTGCGTGGCGGCGTGGTTGATTCGCGATGGCGCGGCGTCGCCGCCGCAGTTCCGCCTGGACAGCCCGGCCGGCGTGATCGAAGTCGATTGCCTGCCGGACGGCCGCTTCGAACTCGACATGGGCCGCCCGGAATTCGAGCCGGCCAGCATTCCACTCGCGATCACTTCGGCCGCGGACAGCTATGCGGCCGAAGTGGCGGGTGAATTGATTTCCTTCGGCGCCGCGTCGATGGGCAATCCGCATGCGTTGTTGCTGGTTGAAGATGTCGACTTCGCGCCGGTGGAGAAAATCGGTCCGGCACTGCAGGCTTCCGGCCTGTTTCCCGAAAGCGTCAACGTCGGATTTGCGCAGGTGGTCAACCGGGACCAAATTCGCCTGCGCGTATACGAGCGCGGCGCTGGCGAGACCCTGGCCTGCGGCAGCGGCGCCTGTGCGGCCGTCGCGATCCTCGCGAAGCAAGGCAAGGTCGATCAACAAGTCGCGGTGCACCTGCCCGGTGGCCGCCTGGATATCCGCTGGCCCGGCGCCGGTGCACCCATCCGCATGGCGGGGCCCGCGGCATTCGTGTTCGAAGGAGAGTGGCTGCAATGAACGAAGAAAAGAAAGAGCGCCTCAGCGCCCACGAAGTCGCTGTCTGGCTGCGCCGCCATCCGCGCTTCCTCGGCCAGTATCCGGACCTGACCCTGTCGCTGGTGGTGCCGCGCGAAGACGGCCCGGCCGCCTCCCTGGCCAGCTACCAGCTGGAAGTGTTGCGCGACAAGAATCGCGAACTGACGCGTCGCCTGAACGAGCTTTATGCGAACGCGCTCGACAACGAGCGACTGACCATCCGCACCCATCAGCTGGCGCTGGCGCTGATGCGCGCCGACACCGCCGCCGACACGGTGCGCGCGATGGTGGCTTGCCTCGGCGAAGACTTCCAGGGCGACGCGGTGCGCGTGGTCTTGTTCAACGCCGTCGAAGGGCTTACGCCCGACTGGTTGCAGATCCTGTCGGCGCGCGACAAGCGCCTGGTGCCGTTCCGCGACTGCCTGGCCAGCAGCGAGCCGATCTGCGGCCGGCTCAATCCCGACAAGATGCCGCTGTTGTTTGGCGAGGACCAGGCCAATGCGCAATCGGTCGCATTGATCCCCATGCCGAATGTTGGCTTGATCGCGGTGGGCAGCAGCGACGGCAATCGTTTTTTCCCGGGCATGGGCACCTTGTTCCTGCGCCTGATGGGCGAGACTTTCATCGCCGCGATGGCGCGCTTCGGGAAAGCCTGAGCCGACGATGCGCGAGCCTGCCGCCGCGCTGCTGGACGCCCGGGTCGAAACCTACCTGGGCCACCTGTCGGTGGAACGGCGGCTGTCGGCGAACACGATCGAAAACTATCGGCGCGACCTGCAGGCGCTGACGGCGTGGATGGCCGAGGCCGGGCTGGCCGGCTTCAAGGACCTGATAGGCGAACACGTGCGCAGCTTTGTCGCGGCCGAACACCGGCGCGGCCTGTCGCCAAAAAGCCTGCAGCGCCGCCTGTCTGCTTTGCGCAGTTTCTTCCGCTACCTGTTACGCAACGGCGAATTGCCGGGCAACCCCGCGCAAGGTTTGCGCGCGCCCAAGGCGCCAAGGAAGTTGCCGCAGGTACTCGACGCCGACGAGATGACGCGACTGGTGGAAGTGCCCACCGAAGGCCCGCTCGGCTTGCGTGATCGCGCGATGCTGGAATTGTTCTATTCCTCCGGCCTGCGTCTGTCGGAGTTGTGCGCCTTGCGCTGGGGCGAACTGGACTTGCTCCAGTGCCTGGTCAGCGTCACGGGCAAGGGCAACAAGGGGCGCATCGTGCCCGTCGGCAGCCATGCCGTTACGGCGTTGTCGGAATGGAAGGACGCCTCGGCGCCCAAGCCAGACGCGCCGGTATTCCCCGGTCGCGGCGGCGCGCCGATCAGCTCGCGCGCGGTGCAGTTGCGCATCCGGCAACTCGCGCAGCAGCAGGGCATCTGGAAGCGCGTGCATCCGCACCTGTTGCGCCACAGTTTCGCCAGCCACGTGCTGGAGTCGTCCGGCGACCTGCGCGGCGTGCAGGAATTGCTCGGTCACGCCGACATCGCCACCACGCAGATCTACACCCACCTCGATTTCCAGCACCTGGCCAAGGTGTACGACTCGGCCCACCCCCGCGCGCGCCGCAAGCCCTAGCCGCCAGCATTTCCGGAATTCCATGTCCCCCAAGCCCATCGACATCGTCCTGCACCGCGCCTCGCACGTATTGGAAGTCGCCTTCGACGACGGCAACCGCTTCCGTCTGCCCTGCGAATACCTGCGCGTGGAATCGCCCAGTGCCGAAGTGCAGGGCCACGGCCCGGGACAGAAGGTCCTGGTGCCGGGCAAGCGCAACGTCAACATCACGGCCATCGAGCCGATGGGCAACTACGCGGTGCTGCTGCACTTCGACGATGGCCACGCGAGCGGCATCTTCACCTGGGGCACGCTGCACGAGCTCGGGCGCGACTACGAACAACGCTGGGCCGCGTACCTCGCAGAGCTCGCAGATCGC
>Ga0155472_177_pt1 | contig 86545 bp, 88 predicted proteins | sample RifCSPhighO2_12_FD_107130 | JGI IMG/M metagenome (GOLD analysis project Ga0155472, IMG submission 107130) | Gammaproteobacteria bacterium RIFCSPHIGHO2_12_FULL_63_22
CTCGGAAGTGAAACGCAACCGCGCCGATGGTAGTGTGGCTCAAGCCATGCAAGAGTAGGTCATCGCCAGGGGCTTTATCTAAAACGCCGGATCCTTCATTGGATCCGGCGTTTTTCTTTGTCTGGACGAAATGCGCGAGCGGCTTCAGTGGCCGGCAACCGCCCCGATCGCGGCCAGCCAGATGGCCACCGAGCAAGCCATCGCGGCCAGCCAGACCAGGCTGCGCAGCATGGCGATGTTGAGCAGGTAGATCACGCCATACAGCAGGCGCAGTCCCACGAACGCGAGCGACAGTTGCATCACGTGTTGGGCATCGGCGCCGGTGAGGAAAGCGGCCAGCACGGCCGTCCCGAACAGGGGGAATGCCTCGAAACTGTTCAGATGTGCCGCGTTTGCCCGATAGGGCAAGCCGACCAGCCGCGCCTGCCAGCCGCGTACGTCGGTGTTGTCGTAACGGGGGCCCCTGAACTTGGCGATGCCCGTCCACAGGTAAGGCATCAGCCCGGCAACCAGGACGCAGATCAAAGCGATGTACACGACGTTTCCCCAAGCGTGAAGGTCTTCACTCAATAGCAAGTCGAAAGCCGCGGCACAAGGGCGAAAACAGCGCCTTTTTGGTTGTCCGGGCCCGTGGCCCACTGTTATACTTTCGGGGCTAGGCAGGGACGTTTTCCCTGCCGCCTTTGCAAGACCCGGGTGCTGCGCGTGTTCAATTCCCTGAGCGCCAACCGACGTCTCGCCCTCCGCATGGTAGCGGTGCAGGCGGCAGTCGCAACCGTGGTGGCATTGGGTTTTCTCTTGCAGGAACCCCGCGCCGCATTGGCAGCCGGAATCAGCGGTGGTGCGGTGGCCCTGGGGAGTTTGTTGCTGGCGTGGCGGTCGATGTTCGGGCCGGCCTATCCAGCGGGCATGGCGCTGGCGCGATTGGTCAGCGGCCTCGTCTTGAAGTGGTTCGTTGTGCTTGGCGCGTTGTACATGTCGCTTGCCCAGTGGAATCTGCCGCCGCTGCCGTTGCTGGCGGGACTGGTGGCGACCATGGCGGCGTCGTTTCTAACTCATGGATTAAAAGCATAGGTGTTTAGTGAGCGCTGAATCGAGCCAGGGCGGTTTGACCGAATACATCGAACACCACCTTACCCATAATTCGGGCACGGTGTTTGGCGGCAATTTCCATTGGGACACGTGGCTGGTTTCCCTTGGCGTCGGCCTCATCTTCTGCCTGTGGTTCGGCATCATGGCGCGACGCGCCACGGCTGGCGTCCCCAGCAAGGGACAGGCTTTCGTCGAGATGGTCGTGGAGTTCGTGGACAGCCAGGTCAAGGACGTGTTCCATGGCGACCGGCGATTCATCGCGCCGCTGGCGCTCACCATCTTCATGTGGGTCCTCTTCATGAATGCGTTGGACCTGCTGCCGCTCGACCTGGCCGGCTGGCTGGTCGAAGTGTTCGCGGGCAAGGAAGTCGCGCACCACACCTACCTGCGCGTCGTGCCCACGGCCGACGTCAACACGACCTTCGCCATGTCGCTGGGCGTGTTCATCCTCACCATCTTCTATTCGATCAAGGCCAAGGGCTTTGGTGGCTGGACCATGGAGCTGCTCACCGCGCCGTTCCATGCCGACAGCACGATGGGCAAGCTCGCGCTGGTCATTCCGAATATCGTGCTGAACCTTGTCGAATACCTGTCCAAGCCGGTGTCGCTGGCGATGCGACTGTTCGGCAACATGTATGGCGGCGAGCTGGTCTTCATGCTGATCGCGGGACTCTTCATTTCCTGGATCACCTTCGTGCCCGGCGTCCTGTTCGGCGCGTTCTGGGGCATCTTCCACATCCTGATCATCCTGCTGCAGGCCTTCATCTTCATGATGCTGACCGTGGTCTACATCTCGATGGCGCACGACCACCACTGATTTCGCGGCACGCTAGACCGATCCACGTTCGCAGCAAACATTTCGTCTTAAATTTCACTAACAGGAGTTTCAAATGAACGAGTTCATCGCGCTTATCCAGGCCAACACCGCCATCGGCATCGGCCTCATGATCGGCCTCGGCGCCCTCGGTGCCTGTATCGGCATCGGCATCATGGGTTCGAAGTTCCTCGAAGCCGCTGCCCGCCAGCCTGAGTTGATCCCGATGCTGCAGGGCCGCATGTTCCTGCTGGTCGGCCTGATCGACGCCTCGTTCATCATCGGCCTCGCCATGGCAATGTACTTCGCCATCGCCAACCCGCTGCTGTCGAAGCTGGTCGAAGTCGCCGCTGGCGGCTGATCCACCTTTAGTGGTTGCCCGCTTCGGCGGGCAGACGCCTCAGGGGCGCGCAGCCTGTGCGCCCAGCGGTAAACCAAGCTTTGCAAGAGGAAGATGGTATGGATATCGGCATGACTTTGTTGGGTCAGGCGCTGTCGTTCGCGATCCTGATCTGGTTCACGGTCAAGTTCATCTGGCCGCCGTTGATGGCGGCCATCGAAGAGCGCCAGCAGAAAATCGCTGAAGGCCTGGCGGCTGCGGATCGCAGCAAGAAGGACCTCGCCCAGGCTGAGGAGAAGGTCAACGACGTGCTGCGCGAAGCGCGCGGCAAGGCGTCGGAGATCATCACCCAGGCCGAAACGCGTCGTGCGCAGATCATCGACCTGGCCAAGGAAGAGGCCATCGAGGAAGGCAATCGGCAGAAGGCTGCTGCGATGGCGGACATCGCCATGGCCACGTCCAAGGCTCGCGAAGACCTGCGCAAGCAAGTGTCCGCGTTGGCCATTGCCGGCGCCGAGAAGCTGATCATGCGCGAGATCGACGGCAACGCCCACAAGGCGCTGCTGGACGAGCTCGCCGCTGAAATCTGAGCAGCGAGAAGACCCCCGCCATGAGCCAGTCCCTCACCATTGCCCGTCCCTACGCCCGCGCTGCGTTCGCCATCGCGCGTGAGCACGGCCAGCTCGCCCAGTGGTCCAATCACCTGGGCTTCGCCGCCCGTGCGGTTGCCGAACCCGCGGTACATGCCGTGCTCGGTGATCCGCGCCTCGATGCGCAGTCGCTGGTGGATGTGTTGCTGCCGCCCGGTGACGTCGATCCGATTTTTCGCGAGTTCATCTCGGTGCTGGCTGAAGGCCGCCGACTTGAAGTACTGCCGGAAATTTCGGGCCTCTTCGACGCGCAGCGGGCCGATGACGAGCATGTGGTGAAGGCGCTGATCACCTCGGCCAATCCACTCGATGCCAATGAAGTGGCAAAGCTGCGTGACGCATTGCGCAAGCGCTTTGGCCGCGAAGTCGAAGTCAGCACGGCGGTTGACGCCTCGCTGATCGGCGGCGCGGTGATCGACGCCGGCGACGTGGTGATCGATGGCTCCCTCCGTACCAAGCTGGCGCGCCTAGGCGCGGCGCTGGCCAACTGATTCGAAACTTTTTCTTCTTTGAACCAATCGCCGGTGCAAGCCGGACGACTTCCAGGACAAGACCATGCAGACGCTCAATCCGTCGGAAATCAGCGAACTCATCAAGAGCCGCATCGAAAAGGTCAAGCTGACCGCCGAAGCACGCAATGAAGGCACCGTTACCTCGGTGTCCGACGGCATCGTGCGCATCCACGGCCTGGCCGACGCGATGCAGGGCGAAATGATCGAGCTGCCGAACAACACGTTCGCGCTCGCACTTAACCTGGAGCGCGACTCGGTCGGCGCCGTGGTCCTCGGTGACTACCAGCACCTGCGCGAAGGCGACGTGGCCAAGACCACCGCCCGCATCCTCGAAGTGCCGGTCGGTCCGGAATTGCTCGGTCGCGTCGTCAACGCGCTCGGCGAGCCGATCGATGGCAAGGGCCCGATCAACGCCGCGCTCACCGCTCCGGTGGAAAAAGTCGCCCCGGGCGTCATTTGGCGCAAGTCGGTGTCGCAGCCCGTGCAGACCGGTTACAAGTCGGTCGACGCCATGATCCCCGTCGGCCGCGGCCAGCGCGAGTTGATCATCGGCGACCGCCAGACCGGCAAGTCGGCGATGGCCATCGACACCATCATCAACCAGAAGGGCAGCGGCATTAAGTGCGTGTACGTCGCGATCGGCCAGAAGGCTTCGACCATCGCCAACGTCGTGCGCAAGCTGCAAGACAACGATGCGATGGCGCACACCATCGTCGTCGCCGCCAGCGCTTCGGAATCGGCCGCCATGCAGTACATCAGCGCCTACTCGGGCTGCACCATGGGCGAGTACTTCCGCGACCGCGGCGAAGACGCGCTGATCATCTACGACGATCTGTCCAAGCAGGCCGTGGCCTACCGCCAGATCTCGCTGCTGCTGCGCCGCCCGCCGGGCCGCGAAGCCTATCCGGGCGACGTGTTCTATTTGCACTCCCGCCTGCTCGAGCGCGCTGCTCGCGTCAACGAAGAGTATGTCGAGAAGTTCACCAACGGCGCCGTCAAGGGCAAGACCGGCTCGCTCACCGCGCTGCCGATCATCGAAACCCAGGCCGGTGACGTTTCGGCATTCGTGCCGACCAACGTCATCTCCATCACCGACGGCCAGATCTTCCTGGAAACCGACTTGTTCAACGCCGGCATCCGCCCGGCCGTGAACGCCGGTATCTCGGTGTCGCGCGTCGGTGGTTCGGCCCAGACGACCATCATGAAGAAGCTGTCGGGCGGTATCCGTATCGCGCTCGCGCAGTACCGTGAACTCGCCGCGTTCGCGCAGTTCGCCTCCGACCTCGACGAAGCCACCCGCAAGCAGCTCGAGCGCGGCCAGCGCGTTACCGAACTGATGAAGCAGAAGCAGTACGCGCCGATGTCGATCGCGCAGATGGCGCTGACCATCTACGCGGCCAACGAAGGCTATGTCGACGACATCCCGATGAACAAGATCCTGGCGTTCGAAGAAGGCCTGCACGCGCACATGGCCAACAGCTATGGCGAGCTGCAGTCCAAGATCGTCGCCACCGGCGCCTGGGACAAGGAAATCGAAGCGCAGTTCAAGACGCTCGTTTCCGAGTTCAAGACCACCGGTAGCTGGTAATCACTGACGTAGGCGCGGCCCTGGCCGCGACTGAGGCGCCTCGGCGCCCCTACTGAAAAGGAAGAAAGATGGCAGGCGGCAGGGAAATCAAAACCAAGATCAAGTCCGTGCAGAACACCCGCAAGGTGACGCGCGCGCTTGAAATGGTCTCGGCCTCGAAGATCCGCAAGGCACAGGAACGCATGAAGGGCTCGCGCCCGTATGCGCGCCTGATGACCCAACTGATCGGTCACATCGCCAAGGCCAATTCCGAATACACGCATCCGTTCATGGCCGAACACGCGGCAATCAAGCGCGTTGGTTATATCGTGGTGTCGAGCGACCGCGGCCTGGCTGGCGGCCTGAACTCGCAGATGTTCCGCAAGATCCTGCTGGACATGCGCGAGTGGCAGTCCAAGGGCGCCGAGATCGACCTGGTCTGCATCGGCCAGAAGGCGGCGACCTTCTTCCGCCGCCTCAACGTCAACATGCTCGGCTCGGTCACGCACCTCGGCGAAAAGCCGCGCCTCGACCAGCTGATCGGCGTGGTGAAGGTAATGCTGGACAACTACAGCGCCGGCGCGCTTGACCGCGTATTCCTTTGCTACAACGACTTCATCAACACGATGACGCAGAAGCCGCGGCTGGACCAGCTGCTGCCGCTGCCGCCGTCGGAATCGCTGCAGACCCGTTTTGACTGGGACTACATCTACGAGCCGAGCCCCGAAGTGGTGCTCGACCACGTGATGACCCGCTACGTCGAATCGCTGGTGTACCAGGCATTGCTGGAAAACATCGCGTCCGAACACGCAGCGCGCATGGTGGCCATGAAGTCCGCTTCCGACAATGCCAACAAGCTGATCGACACGCTGCAGCTGATCTACAACAAGGCGCGGCAGGCCGCGATTACCCAGGAAATCTCCGAGATCGTCGGCGGCGCCGCGGCGGTTTGACGAAACAAGTTACGCAACGAATTTTTTAAAGGATAGAACATGAGCCAGGGCAAGATTGTGCAGATCATCGGCGCGGTCGTCGACGTGGAATTCGCACGCGACGCAGTGCCGCGCGTGTATGACGCGTTGAAGGTCGCCGGCACCGAGATCACGCTGGAAGTGCAGCAGCAGCTGGGCGACGGCGTCGTCCGTTGCATCGCGCTCGGCACCACCGACGGATTGAAGCGCAACCTGATGGCCGACAACACCGGCAAGGGCATCGCTGTGCCGGTTGGCGTCGAGACCCTGGGCCGCATCATGGACGTGCTCGGTCGCCCAATCGACGAAGCCGGCCCGATCGCCGCCAAGGACCATTGGGAAATCCACCGCCCGGCGCCCTCCTATGAAGACCAGAGCTCGGCCAACGAATTGCTGGAAACCGGCATCAAGGTGATCGACCTGATGTGCCCGTTCGCCAAGGGCGGCAAGGTCGGCCTGTTCGGCGGCGCCGGCGTGGGCAAGACGGTGAACATGCTCGAACTGATCAACAACATCGCCAAGGCCCACTCCGGCCTGTCGGTGTTCGCCGGCGTCGGCGAGCGTACCCGCGAAGGCAACGACTTCTATCACGAGATGATGGAATCAGGCGTCATCAACGTCGAAGACAAGAAAGAATCGAAAGTGGCGATGGTGTACGGCCAGATGAACGAGCCGCCGGGCAACCGCCTGCGCGTCGCGCTGACCGGCCTGACCATGGCCGAATACTTCCGTGACGAAAAGGACGCCAGCGGCAAGGGCCGCGACGTGCTGTTCTTCGTGGACAACATCTATCGCTACACGCTGGCCGGTACCGAAGTGTCGGCGCTGCTCGGCCGCATGCCGTCCGCCGTGGGTTACCAGCCGACCCTGGCCGAGGAAATGGGCGTGCTGCAGGAACGCATCACCTCGACCAAGACCGGCTCGATCACCTCGATCCAGGCCGTGTACGTGCCCGCGGATGACTTGACCGACCCGTCGCCTGCCACCACCTTCGCCCACTTGGACGCGACCGTCGTGCTGAGCCGCAACATCGCCTCGCTGGGCATCTACCCGGCGGTGGATCCGCTCGATTCGACCTCGCGCCAGCTCGATCCGAACGTGATCGGCCACGAGCATTACGACACCGCCCGCCGCGTGCAGGTGACCTTGCAGAAGTACAAGGAGCTCAAGGACATCATCGCGATCCTGGGCATGGACGAGCTGTCGGAAGAAGACAAGCAGGCCGTGTCCCGCGCCCGCAAGATCGAGCGCTTCTTCTCGCAGCCCTTCCACGTGGCTGAAATCTTCACCGGTTCGCCGGGCAAGTACGTCACGCTCAAGGACACCATCCGCGGCTTCAAGATGATCTGCGATGGCGAATGCGACCATATCCCCGAGCAGGCCTTCTACATGGTCGGCGGCATCGAGGACGTGCTCGAGAAGGCCAAGAAGCTGGCGGCCTGAGGACTAACCGATGACCACCACCATTCGTTGCGACATCGTCAGCGCCGAGGAAGAAATCTTCCACGGCGACGTGGTGATGGTCGTTGCCACCGGCGAGATGGGCGAGCTCGGCATCGCGCCGCGCCACGCACCGCTGATCACGCGGCTGAAGCCGGGCAAGCTGGTCCTGACCCTGGCCAATGGCGACAAGGTCGACATGGTCGTGTCCGGCGGCATCCTGGAAGTGCAGCCGCAGGTCATCACGATCCTGGCCGACACCGCCATCCGCGCCGAGAACATCGACGAGCTGGCCGTGGTGAAAGCCAAGGAAGAGGCCGAGCGCATCCTGGCCAACCGCGGCGAGGCGATGGAAATCGCCGAAGCCCAGGCCAAGCTGGCCGAGGCCATGGCGCAGCTGCAGGCGCTCGAGCGCCTGCGCAAGAACCTCAAGCACTAAGCAGCACCCGTTCCCGCAATTCCAGAACGCCGGCCTTGTGCCGGCGTTTTGCTATCACCGCCATCGCCGCCGATACTATGGCCATGGAGAACCCCGCATGAGCCGAGCACTGCATGTCGTGATCCTTGCCGCGGGCGAGGGCAAGCGGATGAAATCGAAGCGGCCCAAGGTGCTGCAGGCGATTGCCGGCAAGCCGATGCTGGGGCATGTAATCGATGCAGCGCGGGCGCTGGAACCAGACGCAATCCACATCGTGCACGGCCACGCCAGCGACCAGGTGCAGGCGGCCTTCGCCGCGCAGGCCGATTTGCTATGGGCCGAGCAGGCCAGCCAACTGGGCACCGGCCATGCCGTGCAACAGGCCATGCCGGCTATTCCGGATGACCCGCGCGTGCTGGTCCTTTACGGCGACGTGCCCCTGATTCGCAGCGAGAGCCTGCGGATCCTGCTGGAGTCCACCGGCGTGCTGGGTGTGCTGGCCGCCGAGCTGGCCGATCCGCAGGGTTACGGCCGCTTGCTGCTGGACGCGCAGGGCCGGGTCGCCGCGATCGTCGAACAGAAGGACGCCACGGCCGAACAAGCCGCTGTACGCCTGGTGAATACCGGCATCATCATCGCCGACGCATCACGTTTGCGCGGATGGCTCGCCGGCTTGCGCAGCGGCAATTCGCAAGGCGAGTATTACCTCACCGACATCTTCGCGATGGCGGCGGCCGAAGGTCAGGCCGCCAGCGTGGTCCGGATCGCCGATCCGGTAGAGACCGAGGGCGCCAATGACGCCTGGCAACTGGCGACGCTCGAGCGTGCGTTCCAGTTGCGCGCGGCGCGGGCTCTGGCATTGCAGGGCGTTCGTTTTGCCGATCCGGCGCGGGTTGATATCCGCGGCAACGTCAGCGTGGGGGAAGATGTCGAGATCGATGTCGACGTCATTCTCGAGGGCGACGTTGAACTCGGGGCGGGCACACGGGTTGGTCCGTTCTGCCGCCTCAGGAATGCGCGACTTGGCGCCGGCACCATCGTGCACGCGCATTGCGACATCGATGGCGCAGTCGCGGGCGCCGATTGCACGATCGGTCCCTATGCGCGACTGCGCCCCGGCACGGAACTCGCCGAAGGCGTGCATATCGGCAACTTCGTCGAAACCAAGAAGACCCGCCTCGGCAAGGGCTCGAAGGCGAACCACCTCAGCTACCTGGGCGATGCGCAAATCGGTTCCCGCGTGAACATCGGCGCCGGCACCATCACCTGCAACTACGATGGCGTGAACAAGTCCACCACCATCATTGGCGACGGGGCCTTCATCGGTTCCAATTCCGCGTTGGTGGCGCCGGTAACGATCGGCAGCGAAGCGACCATCGGCGCCGGCTCGGTGATTACCCATGATGCGCCCGAGGGCGAGCTCACCGTTGCGCGTGGCCGCCAGCACAGCATTCCGGCCTGGAAGCGACCGACGAAAAAATAATCCGGGGTATCAGCAAGGCAAGACCATCGCCACCGACAGGCCGCCGCCATCGCGATTGCCCAGGCTGATGCGACCGCCATGCGCTTCGGCGATTTCGCGCGCCAGGGCCAGGCCCAGGCCGGTGCCGCTGCGCTTGGTCGAATAGAATGGCACCAGCGCATTCGACAACACCGCATCGCTCATGCCGCTGCCGCGGTCCATCACCTCGATACGCAGCAGGCCGGCGTGCTGGCGCACGCGCAGGCTGACGCCGTCGGGGTTGGAGCCGGACTCGTGGGCATTCTTGAGCAGGTTCAACAGGGCTTGTTCCATCTGCGCGATGTCGAAATGCGCGGTCTCGGACGGCAGCTCGCCATCCACGGTGAAGGGAATCTGGCTGTGCAGGCGCGCCACGAACTCCGGCCAACGGATCGCCTCGCTGCGCGGCATGGGCAGCTTGGCGAAGTGGGCGTAGCCGCGGATGAAGCCTTCCAGGTGGCGGGCGCGTTCTTCGATGGTGGCGAAGATGCCCGGTAGTTTCTCGAACTGGCCGCGTCTTACGAGTTCGCCGCCTGAATGCGCCAGCGATGCCACCGGCGCCAGCGAGTTGTTCAACTCGTGGCTGATCACGCGGATCACCTTCTTCCAGGTCTGAACTTCCTGGCGGCGAAGTTCTACAGTGATCTGGCGCAACAGCAACAACTCGTGCGCGCGCCCGTTGAGGCGGAAGCTGCGCCGGGCGAGATGATAGATTTCTTCTTCATCTTCGCTGCCTACCGAGAACAAGCCGTCGCCGCCGCGGTCGAGTGCATCGCGCAGCGGCGGCGCCGCCTTGCTCAGGATCGTCTCGAGGTTATGCCCCTCCAGCTTGCGTCCCTGGTTGAGCAATTGCCGCGCCGCGAGGTTGGCGTAAACGATCGGTCCGGACTCGGCGACCAGCAGCATCGCCACCGGCGTGTTTTGCACCATGGTGTCGAGCAGCAGTTCGCGCTGTACCAGGCCGAGGCGTTGTTCGCGCAGCACGTCTCCCAACTCGTTGTGCGCGTGCACCAGGTCGCTCAGCTCATCATTCTTGGGCCAGCGCAGGCCGAAGGAGAAATCACCATCGCGATAACTGCTGACGGTTCCGGTCAGCGCGCGAAACAGGGACAGCATCGGCTTGAACCGGCTTCGCACCAGCCATAGCGCCAGCGGGAAACAGATCAGCAAGGCCACGCAGCCGACCAATATCGCGCTGTCCACGAACCAGTGGCTCAGCAACAGCGTCACCAGAACCGTCACGGCTACCAGCAATCCGACCATTGCCGAGAATCGCGCCGCGAGGGAAAAGCTGCGACCGGAGCCGGCCATGGTCAGGGCCGCGAGATGCCGAGTCGGTCCATGCGCCGGTACAGCGCCTGGCGGCTGAGGCCAAGTTCGCTGGCGGCTTGCGAGACCACGCCGGCGGCACGCGCGAGCGCGCCTTCGATCGCATCGCGATCGGGTTCGGCTTCGGTGACGGCGGCGAAGGCTGGCGCGGAAGAGGTGGCGGTGGTCAGGCCCAGGTCGGCGGGCGCAATGACGGGGCCGGGCGACAGCAGGCAGGCGCGCTGCAAGGTGTTCTTCAATTCGCGTACGTTGCCCGGCCAGCCATGTCGCAACAGTGCCTGGCGCGACGCCTCACTGAGTGACTTGCCTTCGCTCAGGAAATGTTCGGCCAGCGGCAGGATGTCGCCCGGGCGCTCGGCCAGTGGCGGCAAGCGCAGTTCGATCAGGTTCAAACGGTAATAGAGATCCTCGCGAAACGTACCGGCGCGGATCATCGCGGACAGGTCGGCGTTGGTGGCGCTGATCACGCGCACCTTTACTTGCCGCTCGCGATTGGAGCCGAGTCGCTCGAAGCGTCCGGTTTCAAGCACGCGCAGCAACTTCATCTGTCCGGCCGGCGGCAGGTTGCCGATTTCATCGAGGAACAGCGTACCGCCATCTGCTGCCTCGAATTTTCCTTCGCGCGCCTTGCTCGCACCGGTATACGCACCCGCGTCGGCGCCGAACAACTCCGCCTCGATCAATTCCGACGGCAACGCGCCGCAATTGAGCGTGACGAAGGGTCCGTTGCGCACGGCTGAATTGGCCTGGATGATTTCCGCGATGCGTTCCTTGCCGGCGCCATTGGGGCCGGTGATCAGCACGGGCACGTCGGCGCGCGCCACCTGGCAAGCCAGGCAGAGCACGCGCTCGGTCACCGGGTCGTTCCAGATGAAGCCACGCAGGTCGAAATTCTTTTCCAGCTCGCGGCGCTGGCGCATGTCGCGCTGCTGGCGAAGGCGGAGCTCGCGATTGGCCTGGCCCAGTTCGATCAGGTTCTCGACGGCGGCGACCAGCTTGCGGTCGTCCCAGGGCTTGGCCAGGTAGTCTGCGGCGCCGGCCTTGATCAGGTCCACGGCGGCGTCCAGATGCGTCCATGCCGTCAGCAGGATCACCGGCAGGTCGGGACGGCGCTGGCGGATTTTCCGGAACAGCGCCACGCCTTCTTCGCCCGACGTGGTGTCGGCGGAAAAATTCATGTCCTGCACGACCAGGTCCACGTCGTTGCGATCCAGCAGGGCCAGGCCCTCGTCCGGCGACAGCGCGCGCAGGGTATTGATGTCTTGCAGTGACAACAACACCTCGAGCGCGGTGGCGACCGAGGGGTTGTCGTCGATGACGAGCACGGTAGGCATATGCCTAGCGTACCGTCAGGCGCTGCGCGTGGCGATGGCCGGCGAGATGGACGAGGCGCGAAAGGCCGGGCCGTACACCGCCCCGATCCCCACCAGCCACAACGCCAGCGAGCCCACGGCCAGGTAGCCCAGGGGCAGCTTGGTCAGCTCGAGCTGGCTGACCAGCAACTGGTTCAAGCCGACCGCCAGCAACAGGCCGGCCACGACGCCACCGGTGGTGATGATGAAGTTCTCGGTGATGAAGTAGCGCAGCACGTCGACCTTGCGTGCGCCCAGGGCGCGGCGCACGCCGATCTGCTTGCGCCGCTGGTTCACCCACAGGGTGGCCATGCCGACGATGCCGCTACCGGTCACCAGCAATAGCAGGACCGTCACCGTGATCAGCATCCAGGAGATGGCCCGGTCGTTGCGATAGATGTCGTAGCGGTCCTGGTCCATGGCGGTGTTCTGCACGACCATGTTCCCCGGGATCGATTTGGTGATCAGCGCCTCGGCTTCCTTCATGACGCGGTCGCGCTGGCCGGGCTCGGTGCGCACGGCAAACATCGAGTAGCCCTGCACCCGGCGGGAAGCCATGATGGTGGACAGCTCGCCGCGCTCGCCCGATTGCGCCCAGGGCGACTGCAGGCGCTCGACGACGCCCACCACCTCGAACGGCTGCGCATCCGCGCCGACGCCGATGTAGAGGGTCTTGCCGACTACGCTTCCGGTCGGGAACAGCTTCTTGGCCAGGGCCTGCGACACGATCGCCGCACGGCCCATGCGCTGGGTCTTGTCGGGGTCGATCACCTCGACGTCGTCGGCGGTGAAGTCGCGGCCTTCGATCAACTTCAGGCCGAAAGTCTTCACCATCGAATCAGGACCGAAATACATCGCGGTATTGGACGAAGACTCGAGCTGCTTGGGTGTAATCGTGACGCCCATGTTCCAGCCGGATGTGGACAGCGGGGTCTGGTTGGTCCAGGCAATCGAGGTGACGCCGGGCACCGACTTCAGGACTTCGGCATAGCGCTGCTGCATCGCCAGCTTGGCCTCGGCGGACTCTGGATCCTTCAGCGGCGCGATGCCGATGTGGAACAGGTTGGACTCTTCGGTGACGCCGGTCGGCCGCGCGGTCAAGGCAAGACGGTCGCGGATGATGTACAGCGCATTGGCGACGATGGCGAGGCTGAGCGCGACCTGCGCGGCGATCAGCAACGCGCCGGTCTTGTTGCGCAGCAAGGAGGAAAAGATGGGACGGATAGCCATGGCATGGGTTCCTTATTGCGTCTTCAGCTGCAGGGCAGGCGTTACCTGGCAGGCGCGCCAGGTGGGCAGCAGGCCGGCAAGGATGCTGGCGATGATGGACAGCGAGACAGTGAGCGCCAGCATTGCCCAATCCATCTTTGCGAGGACCGCCATCTCTTCCGATTGCATCGAGATCAGCCACAGGCCGCCGAAGCTCAGCAGCAAGCCGATCAGACCGCCGACCAGGCCGATAACGGCGGCTTCGGTCAGGAACTGGCGGAAGATTTCATTCTTGGTGGCACCGAGCGCCCGGCGGACGCCGACCTCGCCGGCACGCGCCGAGAATTTCGCAAGCAACAGGCCCACCGTGTTCACCAGGCACACCAACAGGAAGCCGAACGCCAGCCAGGTGGACAACTTGGCATCCGCGCTGACCACGCCCAGGTGCTTCATCCACTCCATCACGTTTTCCATGCGCACGTTGACCGGGCGCGGAAAGCGACCGAGCTTCTTCTGGTCGGTGACGTAGGCGACCAGGAATTCCTTCAATCGGGCCTGGTCGGCAGCAGTCTTGCCTTCGAACCAGAACTGGATCCAGTCGCACTCGGACTTCAGCCAGCCCTGGTAGCCGGGCTCCTTCGGGCCTTCGCCGCTGCAATTGTTGTTGCCGCTATTACCCATCTCATGGCGCACGGCAGTCTGGAACGGCAGGAAGTACTCCTCGCTGCCGGTGAAGCCGCCACCACTGCCATTGATCAGGCGGTAATAACGCGGCAACGGATTCCATTTGTCGGCCACGCCGACAATCTGCCATTCGGTGTCTTCGAAGCGAACGGTCTTGCCGACCGGATTGGTGGTGCCGAAGATTTTTTCACTCAGCTCGCGGCTGAGCACGATCACGTCCTTGCGCGCGGTTTCGTCCGCCACGCTCCAAACCGAGCCATACAGCATCGGCACTTCGAACATGGCGAAGAAGTCGCGGGTCGGCGCAATCCCGTTGGCCAGGAACGGTGGCAGGTCGGGGCGACCGCTCTCGATGCCGGCATTGGTGCCGTACACCGCGGTGCGACGTATGCCCTGGCCGCTGGCCAGCAGGTTGGTCGCGTCCTGGTAGGTCATCTGGTCGCTGGGCTCGTCGCCTTCGGCGTAACCCGTGAGCGGAGCGTTGTCGAGGCGCGGCACGAACAGGCGGTCGGACTTGTGCGGGATCGGGTCGCCCGACATCACGTACAGCACGGTGAAGGTGGCCATGCTCGCGGCCACGCCGACCGCCAATGTGACCACCATCAAAGCGGTCAGCATGGGATTGCGGCGCAGGCTGCGGATACCCAGTTGGAAGTAGTAGCGGAACATGGTCGTGTGCTCCGAAGGTCAGGTGTTGTCGGCGTATGCGTTCGCGGCCGAGGCCGCTCCCACATTGGCGAGCGAGGCAGTCGTCTCCTTCATCAGGTCCGACACCTGGCCGTCGATGATGTGCACGTTGCGTTGCGCGCGCGCGGCGAGTTCCGGATCGTGGGTCACCATCAGGATGGTGGTGCCTTGTTCGTTGATCTCTTCCAGAAGTTCCATCACGCCGCGGGCCATCTGCGAGTCGAGGTTGCCGGTCGGTTCGTCGGCGAGCAGCAACTTCGGTGCGCCGGCGAGGGCGCGGGCGATGGCGACGCGCTGCTGCTGGCCGCCGGAAAGTTCGGCCGGGTAGTGGCGGATGCGCGACGACAGGCCGACGCGACCCAGGGCTTCCTCGATGCGGCGCTTGCGCTCGGCGGCGTTGAAGCCGCGATAGCGCAGCGGCACGTCCACGTTGTCGAACAGGTTGAGGTCGGGGATCAGGTTGAAGCCCTGGAAGATGAAGCCGAGCTTTTCGTTGCGCAACTTGCTGCGCGCGTTGTCGTCCATGCCCTTCACGTTGACGCCGTCCAGCACGTAGTCGCCACCGGTGAATTCCTCCAGCAGGCCGGCGATGTTGAGGAAGGTGGTCTTGCCCGAGCCGGAGGGACCGGTAACGGCGACGAATTCGCCCTGGCGCACGTGGATATCGAAGCCACGCAAGGCGTGCGTCTCGATCAGGTGGGTGCGATAGACCTTGCTGAGGTTGGTCATGCGAAGCATGGGCGTTTCCTTCTTGTGTCGATGAGGTTAGTTGTTGACCGAAATCCGCTCGGCGTTCTCAAAACTGTCGGTGCCGGCGATGACGACTTTTTCGCCCGGCTTCAGGCCGGACAGGATCTCCACGGCGGACACGCTGGTGGCGCCCATCTCGATGGGGCGGCGCACGGCGACGTTGCCGTCCATCACGTAGGCGGCGCGGCCGCCTTCGTTTTCGACGAACGAGCCACGCGGCAGCATCAGCACGTTCGGCCTTTCCTCGATCAGGATGCGCGCGGTCACGCGCTGGTTCTGGCGCAGGCCCGGCGGCTGCTTGCCGTCGAAGCGGATGCGCGCCAGCACCTGGTTGCGCACGACTTCCGGCGACAGGGCCGACAGTTTTCCGGTCGCCATGCCGGCGCCGATGTTCACTTCCGCGGTCATGCCCAGGCCCAGGTCGTCGGCGTAGCTTTCCGGAATTTCCAGTTCGACTTCCAGTTGCGACAGGTCGACCACCGTCATCAAGGCGGTATTGGCGGCGACGACGCTGCGATCGGCCACGGACAAGGTGCCGACCACGCCGTCCACCGGCGAGCGCACGTTCAATTCGTCGACCTTGCGCTGCGTGTCGGCCACGATCAGGCGCTGGCGCTGCAATTCGTTGAGCTTGGTGCTGGTGCCCAGCGCCACGTCCTTGATCTCCAGGCTCGAGGCCTGCGCGGCTTGCCTGCTGCGGATCTCGGCGGACTTCAGTGCATCCTGCGCGCGCAGGAAATCCACTTCGGCAATCGCACCGGCCTTGTAGCCGCCTTCGGTGCGCTGCAGGATGCGTTCGGCGCCCAGGCGCGCAACTTCGGCTTCGTCGGCATCGCGGCGCGCGATCAGTTTCTGTTTTTCGGCGAGGATGCGCTGGCGCGCGACTTCGGCTTCCAGTTGCGCCAGCGTGCTTTGTTCACGCGCGAGCTGGTTGCTCAGGTCGGGCGAGTCGAGCACGGCGAGCAAGTCGCCCTTGGCGACCTTGTCGCCGGCGTGGATCTTCAGCGTGACGGTGCTGGCGGCCGGCGCATAAAGGGTCGGGCTGATCGCGGCCACCACGCGGCCGTTCACCGAGGCGTCGCGCACCAACGTGCCGCGGGTGACCTCGGCGATCCGGAGGCGGGACACATCCACCGAGCGCGAACTGCCCAGCCAGCCCGACAGCAGGAATGCGATCGCGGCCAACCCGACGATGCCGCCACCCAGCAACAGCCAACGGCGGCGGTTGCCGTGCACCGGGGCAATGTGGATGACGCGGTCCTGGCCGGAGGTATCGGGGATCATGACGGGGCGGAGCTCCTGGGTTCTCAGGAGCCTCTTCAGCAGGAACCGTGCCAAGCGTCAAAGTGTTGAATTTATTGAAGTTTTCCCGCCGTCCGCTGGCTGCCCGCGTGTCCGCAGGCTGTCCGGTCGGCCACTCGGACAGGGCCGAGCCCGTTGCGCTTCGCGCTAAACTTGTGGTCTTGAGAAAGGAATCGTCCCCATGTGCGGAATCGTCGGCATCAGCGCCCAGCGCCCCATCGTCCACCACCTGATCGCCGGCCTGCAGGCCCTGGAATATCGGGGCTATGACTCGGCCGGTATCGCGATGCTCACCGACCATGGCATCGAACGCCTGCGCGCGAAGGGCAAGGTCCGCGACCTGGACGCCCTGCAAAAACAGACCGGCCTGGATGGTTTCAGCGGCATCGCGCATACGCGCTGGGCCACGCACGGCGTGCCCAGCGAAATGAATGCGCATCCGCACGCGTCGGGCCAGGTCAGCGTGGTGCACAACGGCATCATTGAAAACCATGCCGAGCTACGCGCGGAATTGATGGGCGATGGTTTCAAGTTTGATTCGCAGACCGACACCGAAGTGATCGCGCACATGATCGAGCGCGACCAGCAGCAGGGCATGACGCTATTTGAATCAGTGAAGAAGACGGTCGCGCGCCTGCATGGCGCCTACGCCATCGTCGCGATTTCCGCGCGCGAGCCCGGCACGCTCGCCGGTGCGCGACTCGGTTCGCCGCTGGTGATCGGTTATGGCGAGGGCGAAAACTATTTCGGCTCCGACGTCCATGCCCTTATCCCGCTGACCCGCAACTTCAGCTACATGGAAGAGGGCGATGTCGCCGAGATCACCCTGCACACGGTGCGCATCTGCAATGCCGCAGGCGAGGACGTGAGTCGCCCGGTGAAGGTGTCGAGCTTCAACACCGACGCCGCGTCCAAGGGCGACTACGCGCATTACATGCTGAAGGAAATCCACGAACAGCCGCAATCCATTGCCGACACGCTGGAAGGCCGCATCGCCGGCGGCCGCATCCTGACCCAGATATTCGGCGTGGATGCCGATGCCCTGCTGCGCGCCACCGAATCGGTGCACATCATCGCCTGCGGCACGAGTTACCACGCCGGCCTGGTCGCGCGATACTGGATCGAGCAGCTTGCCGGCGTGCCCTGCACGGCGGAAATCGCCAGCGAATATCGCTATCGCGACCCGGTGGTCAAGAAGGGCACGCTGTTCCTGACCATCTCGCAGTCGGGCGAAACCGCCGACACGCTGGCCGCGTTGAAGCTGGCCAAGCAGCGCGACTATTTGACGCAGCTGGCCATCTGCAACGTGCCTGAATCGTCCATCGTCCGCGAGGCCGGCCTGGTGCTAATGACGCGCGCCGGTCCGGAAATTGGTGTTGCCTCCACCAAGGCTTTCACCACGCAGTTGGCGGCATTGGCCTTGTTCTCGCTGGAGCTGGCGCGCATCAAGGGCGTCGATCCGGAAATCTACCTCGATGGCGTCAAGCAACTCGAGCACCTGCCGGTGCTGATCGGCGAAGCTCTGAAGCTGGACGGACAAGTGCGCGGACTGGCGGCGAATTTCGCCAGCAAGCAGCACGCCTTGTTCCTGGGCCGCGGCACGCATTGGCCGGTGGCGATGGAGGGCGCGCTCAAGTTGAAGGAGATCTCCTACATCCACGCCGAGGCTTATGCCGCCGGCGAGTTGAAGCACGGCCCGCTCGCGCTGGTGGACAAGGAGATGCCGGTGATCGCCGTGGCGCCCAACGATGCGCTGCTCGACAAGCTGAAATCGAACATGGAAGAAGTTCGCGCGCGCGGCGGCGAGTTGTACCTGTTCGCCGACGAGACGGTGGCCCACGGCATGACCGGCGACCACGTGGTGTCCATGCCCGCGACGGGCATCATCGCCGCACCGATCGTGTCGACGATTCCGTTGCAGTTGCTGGCGTACCACATCGCGGTCATGCGCGGCACCGATGTCGACCAGCCGCGTAACCTGGCCAAGTCGGTTACGGTGGAATAGCCTTCGACGAGAGGTGCTAACCGCTGCCCTTGTTGACCGCGGATTCAGGCAGGCCGAAAACCTTGTCAAAACCCCAGGTGAAAACGAGGGCGTAGACGAAGAAGAAGGCAAGCACCCCCAGGTCGGCAATAAAGGCAGCGATGATTGAGGTATCCAGCCAGTGCGCCATTACTGGCACCAGCATGAGCACGAGGCCGCCTTCGAAGCCGAGGCCGTGAGCGAAGCGACGCTTCCAGGAGCGCCCCTTGATGACCTGTGCGGATTCCCACCTTTCGAACCAGGCGTTGAAAAGGTAGCTCCAGCCCAATGCGAAGGCTGACATGAGTGCAGCAAGCGTGATCGTGGATGGGAGCGGCCGGTCAAACAGGAGAGCCAGTCCCGGGCCGACGAAGCCGACTGCAATGGCTTCGTACAACACGGCTTGGACGATGCGCCGGGTCGTTGGCTGCATTTGCCTTCCCCGCCAGGTCAGGCCCGGCCGCCCATCTTGCGGATGCCCTCGGTGCTTACAATCTCGCCACCGACGCCCCAGGCGCCGGATGCCACGTCCTCCACGATCACCCAGGTCACCTGGCGCAAGGCCTCGCCTTCGACAGAAACCACCGCGTCGGTGACACGCTTGATCAGCGTCTGCTTTTCGTCATCGGACAGGTAGCCGGCGACGCCCTTGATCTGCACTAGCGGCATGACAATTTCCTCTTCACGTTGCAGGTGTGGGGCGCCGACGATCCGACGCCCCGGCCGGAGACTTCCGGGCCGGGTGAACTATCGCGCCGGCGCGGCGCGCCCGGCAGGCCCGATAATCCGGCATGGCTTCCCATTCCTCCGGACCCGAGGGTGGCGATGTGTCTTGATTCCGCAAGGGTAGTAAATTCGCTTGCATGGAGCTCGCCATGTTTCGCATAAGTACCGACAAATCCGAACTCGACCTCGGACTTATCCACGAATTTCTTTCCGTGCAGACCAGTTGGGCCAGGGGGATCCCCTTCGACCTGATGCGAAGGTCCATCGAGAATTCGATTTGCTTCGGCGGCTATCTCGGTGACGCCCAGATCGCCTTCGCCCGCGTCATCTCCGACTACGCGACGTTTGCCAATCTCGTCGACGTTTTCGTGCTGCCCGAGCATCGGGGCAAGGGTTATAGCAAAGCACTGATGACTTCAGTCCTGGCCCATCCACAGTTGCAGGGCTTACGTCGTTTCTCGCTGGCGACCGGCGATGCCCATGGGCTGTACGCCCAATTCGGGTTCACCGCGCCGCTCTATCCGCAGTCCCTGATGGAGCGTTACGTCCCGCATCTGTACACGAATCCGGAGGAGTATTGAGGCGGGCTGGGAATCAAACCGGTAGTCGCGCACTTTTTATCCCGACCACGATTGCGACGAATACCGCACACGTCAGGACAGCGCTGGCGACTTCCATTGGGACGGGTGAGAACACCAGGACGAAACCCTTACCCTTGATCAACGCGGAGAGGCTCGATACGCAAAACGGAATCAGCAGAAGCCTGCCCGTCTGCCAGGGGTCCCGACGACCGCCGCTCGGTCGCGCCACGCTAAGCAGCAAGCCAGTGCCGACGACAGCGGCGATTCCGATCGCGTTGAGCCAGATGCGCGGGTCCGGGTCGAAGTGATAGGCGACGACGGTCAAGTACCAGATCAGGTAGCACCACAGGGTGACCTTTCCCGGCGGGATGGATCCGAGATACTGGAGCAGGCGATTCATGACTGCAGTACAGCGCGAGGTTTAGGCGCCGCCGCAGGTCTGCGCAGCCAACAAGGCATCCAGCTGGCCCTCGCGATCCAGTCGCACGAGGTCGTCGTAGCCGCCGACATGCCGATCGCCTATGAAGATCTGCGGCACGGACCGTCGAGCCGTGATCGCATGCATCTCGGCCAACGCCGAGCGATCCTGGTCCACCATGATCTTGCGGATTCCCGAAACGCCCTTGCGTTGCAGATACTGGTCGGCCCGCACGCAAAACGGGCAGGATCCCGTGCTGTACATCGTTACGTTTGACATCTTGGACTCCAATGGTGGGAAGAAACAGAAGGTGGCGGCGCGTCCGGGATCACGCGGCCTGGCGTGAGGCGATTCCGCGCGCCAGGAACAACTCGATGCGTTCCATCGGGATGTGGTCGCCGGCATCGGATCCGTAATAGGCCTCGACGATCCGGCCGTTTTCGTCGATCAGGAAGTCCGCGGGCATCAGGCTGCCAGTTTTCATGCCCGCCAGGCCAACCATGCCCATGCCCTTCATCATTGCCGGAAGGCGAATCATCATGGCCTTCAGCTTTCCCCACAGCGAACGCTCGATGCCAAACAGGTTGTGCATATTCGAATCCGGGTCGGCCACCATCAGGAAGGGGCGTGGTTGTCGCGCAATGAACTGCATCACGTCGGCTTTCGGCGAGCTGAAGACAGCAATCACGTCCAGGCCCAGCGTGCTCAGGCTCTTGTGGTTGTGTGTGAGCTCGTACACGCGGAAGTTGCAGAACGGGCAATTGGCTTCGCGAAAGAACGACAGCAGCGTCCGTTTTCCGGCACCCGTGATCTCCACCGGCTGGCCGTAGATGTCGATCATTTGGGCAGGCGGCGCGGTCATTGGGGCTTGCAGTCTCATATCTTGTCCTCGATCGATGAAGGGGTTGGATCAAACCTGGTAGCCGCTGACTTCCTCGGGGCTTGTCTCGACGCCCAGCCCCAGTGCGACTCGGTTGACGAAGTTGAAATAGGCGGTGATCAGGTTCGCCAGCAGGATCTGCTGGTTGCTGAAGTGGAACCGCCGAAGCCTCTCCACCGATTCACTGGTGATCGACGAGGGTGCCAGCGTCAGCTGGACGGCGTAGTCCAACAGGGCGACGTCTTCCGGGGAAATGTCGGCGCTGTGGTAATCGGCGGTGAACTTTTCCAATTGCTGCGGGTTGCGCATGTATTTCGACAGCGCCTCGGCATGGTGGGCGATGCAGTAGTCGCAGCGATTGACCTTGGATACCGCCACGGCGATCATTTCGCGCTGCTTGCGCGACAGCTCGCCCGGGGCGAACAACAGGTCCATATACAGCACCAGGTGCGCGGCCAGCGCCTCGGGCCGCAGGCTGTGCACCTGCAGGATGTTGGCGATCTTGCCGCGCTTGGCTCGCAGTTCGGCGTAGATTTCCTGCAGCCGGCCCTCAGCGCGTTCCGGCGGAATTTCGGTGATCCAGCTCATCGATTCATCCTTGGTTGAGGGCGCCGCCGCAGCTCGAGCCCTGGCCTGCGGTGCAGCCATAGCAGTGCTCGGCCACGGCAATGCGACGGGGCACGTTGCCATCGAGCAGGTCGCGCAGGTGCGAGGCGACCTGTCGGCCGCCGAGCGGGATCTTCAGCATCTGGTTGAAGTCGCAGTCGTACAGTTCGCCCTGGTAGTCCACGCTGACCAGGCTGCGACACATGACGTTGGCGAGGTTCTCGTTGCGATGTGCGGCCTTGAGGGTGCCCATGTAGGCGCCGAAGTGCCCTTTGGACAACAGCCACGACCCGTACCGCTGGATCGGCATGTTGGCGATGGCATACAGGCGGTTGAAGCGGATGCCGAAGTTGTCGCCAAGCAGTTGCTTGTACTGCGCTTCCAGCATGGCCTCGTCCGGCGGCAGGAAGGCGCCGTTCGGGTTGTAGACCAGGTTCAGGGTCAGGCCGCGTCCCTCGACGCCATAGCCGAGCGCATTGAGCTTCTGTAGTGCGCGCACGGAACTCTCGAAGACGCCGTTGCCGCGTTGTTCGTCGACGTTTTCCTGGCTGTAGCAGGGCAGCGAGGCTACGGCTTCCACCTGGTAGGCAGCGAGGAATTCGCCGACCCACTCGTAACCAGGCTCTTCCATGATGGTAGGGTTCAAGCGATCCATCACGTGCAGGCCGCGCGCGCGCGCCTCGTCCACCAGCCAGCGAAAATGCGGATTCATCTCCGGCGAACCACCGGTGAGATCCAGCGAGGAAGCACCGCATCGGCCGGCCACCTTCAGCGCGAGCTCCATCGTGTCGCGGTCCATCATTTCCTTGCGGTGCGGGCCGGCGTTCACATGGCAATGGATGCAACTGAGATTGCACAGGTAGCCAAGATTGAGTTGAAGTGTCTCGATCCGGTCCCTTTCGATGGCCGGAAAGTCACTGACCCGGAGGAGTTGCCAGGTATCACGCATGGTGGGTGTCTGCCGATGGAGAATGGCTGCAGGCCTTGCCGAAGGGCTGGCGCAACAAGCCGGTGAGGGATTGCGATTGGGAATTCCGGAATTCGTGCAGGCCGATGCGCATCCGGGCATGGCCGTCACGCGGTTGTTCGCGGCCGGACCGGAACAGTCGATCCCAGACGGAAAGGATGTTCCCGTAGTTGCTGTTGGTCTCGTCAGCGTGCACCGAGTGGTGGATGCGGTGCCAGTCGGGGGTGACAAAAACGCGGCGAAGCGCAGCATCGACGGCAGTGGGCAGCGCCACGTTGGCGTGTGTCATCAACGAGAAGCCCAACAGCATCGCCTCGTAAATCAAGATCGCCAACGGCGCGACGCTGAGTGCCGCGACCAAGGCCAGTTTGAAACCCAGCGAAGGCAGGATTTCCAATGGATGGAAGCGAAGTCCCAGGCTGACGTCGAAACCGATGTCGCTGTGATGGACGCGATGTGCGCGCCACAGGATGGGAATGGCGTGGAACGCGCGGTGCTGCCAATAGATCGCCAGGTCCAGCAACACGACGGCCGCAACCACTTCAAGCCAGGCGGGGCCTGGCGTCAGGTTGAACATTCCGAAGCCGGATGCTTGTACCCATGCGGCAAACGCCACGGCGCCGGCGGGCAGAAACAATCGGATCAGTCCGGTAGAGATCGCGATCAGGCCCATGTTGGTGAACCAACGATGCGCGGTGCGTTCGTTGCTGCGCCGGGGTAATGCGAGCTGCAGAAGCGACAGCGACGCCAGCAGCAGGATCAGCACTGCCAGCTTCAGCCAGGCCTCGTGCGCGATCAGCCAGGCGCTCATGGTGTTGCCGCCTTCAGGCTCATCCAGTCTTCCAACCAACCCGCGAGCCGACGTTGCGCCTCGGTGGGCGAGGGCAGCTGTTGCAGGCTAAGCGTCACCACCGCCAGGTCGGCGCCGCGATCGACATCGGACAGCTCGTCGATTTCCAGCCATTCTCCGCAGCCCTGCATCGCGCTGACGAATTCGCCGCGGGTCCGGGCTTGGCTGTAGGTCGGCTGCGTCCACGCCTGGTCGGGTAGTTCGCAGTTGCCACCGAACATCCAGAAGCCGCCGTCCCGGGCCGGACCGATCACCAGGCGCGGGCCGGGAAGTGACAACCAGTCGATCGCCCGACGCAACATGTCGCAGGTCAGCTGCGGCGCGTCCGCGCCCAGAAGCAAGGCAAGCCGGTGTTCGCCGCGCAGCGTGCGATACACGTGCGACATGCGTTCGCCCAGACCACCTTCACCCTGGTCCATGCGTGGAAGGTCAGCCCAGCTGGGACCGATCAGCGCGCGTCTCTCGGCCACGGCCCAGTAAGTAGTGAGCTGCGTGGCCGGCACTTGCAGCGCGACTGACGCAACCGCTTCGGCCGAGCACAGGTAGAAGGCCTCGGCGCGCAGGCAGCCGACATCGGCGGCTAGTCGCGTCTTCACCGGCGACAGGTCGGGGGTCTTCACCATGATGCCGAGCCCGCAAGTCATCGCGGACTTTCGGCGTGTGAAAAGCGACGCGCCTGGCGCCAGGTAAGTTGCAGGTGTTCGCGCGTGGTCTTCCACCAGCCCCGCTCGGAATACTTGCGGGCGCTGGTATGCAGGTTGGCGTGCAGCGCAAGCAGAGGGATGCCGAGCTTGCGCGCTTGCCAGACCATCGCGTGGTCCTCGCCACCGGCCAGGCTTTCGTCGAAGCCGCCCAGTCGTTCGAAAATTCGCCGTGGCATCACGAAGCCCTGGTCGCCAAAGGGCAGGCCCAGGTAGCGGCTGCGAATGCCGGCGCCGAAGGCGTTGATCGCGGTCCAGCGTGGCCCATCGGCCAGGAAACGCAAATTGAAATAGCCGATCGCATCCGGGTCGTCGGCGACCAGTGCCTGCAGCTTGAGGATGGTGGCCGATTCGAGTCGCGAGTCCGCGTGCAGGAACCACAACCACTGCGCCTCGGTGGAGCGCGCGCCGGCGTTGAGTTGTCGCGCGCGACCCTGCGCGGACAGCACGACCAGTACGCGTGGGTCGGCCAGCGGCACCGCCTCGCCGGTGTTGTCAGCGGCGAGTACCAGCGCAATCTCGCCAGCCTGCACGCTTTTGAGTTGCGGCAGCAGCCCGTGCCAGGCCGTGTCGCCCGGTCCGACCGGAACCACGATGGCCAGCGAGGGTTTTTGCACTGTTTCAGCAGCAGCTGGGCGCATTGCCGGCCCCTGCGTTCGCAGCGGGGGAGGGGCCGCAATCAAACAATCCGAAATGCGTGCTCTTGTCGCCGATGAATCGGAAATGCGGCGCATAACGTGAGTTCGCCAGCATGTCGAAAGTGTTGCCGCAGACCAGCATCGGCCGTCCCGTTTCCAGGCGATGGTGGTCGTCGAGTACGAAGGCATGCGCCTGGCCTGGCACGGTGCCCAGGTAGGTGGCGACCTGGCCGTGGTCCTCGCAGCGGTCTTCCAACGCCATCTTGAAGGCACGGATGGTGATGGATGTGAAGTTCACATTGCCGATCTTCGCCTCGACACTGGCATCGAACAGCGGCACCGGCGATTGCGAGACGACCCGCGTATCGGCACAACCGACGGCTTGCATCATGCGGCGGAAGTCTTCGACATACAGGGCGCCTCCCAGGCATTCGCCCAGCAACACCGGGTCACGACGCAGCACGTCAGGAATACGGCGGTCGGCGAACACGTCGGAAAAATACAGCTCGCCACCCGGCTTGAGCACGCGGAATATCTCGGCAAAGACCCGGCCCTTTTCGGGCGAAAGATTCAACACGCAATTGGAAACCACCACATCGACGCTTGCGTCGGCGATGCCACAGGCCGCGAGGTCTTCGATGTAACCCTCCACGAAACTGACGTTGGATTGCGCGTAACCGTATCGGTCGGCATGCCACTGCTGGTGGCGCCGCGCCACGTCCAGTTGTTCGATGGTCATGTCCACGCCGATCACCCGGCCTCGTTCGCCTACCAGGCGCGACAGCAGGAATGCATCGCGGCCCGTGCCGCAACCCAGGTCCAGCACGGTCATTGCCTCCAGCGCGGGTGGCAGCGGCGACCCGCAACCGTAGAAGCGCTCGCGGACCTCGGGATGCACGTCCGCCAGCATCTCGCGCAATGCATCCGGCATCGCCTCGGCGCTGCAGCACGCGCCTGTCTTAAGGTCTTTGCTCGATTGCAGTACTTCGCCGTAATAATGGCGGATATCATCAAGGGACGGGTCGAGGATTGCGTGCATGCTGTCTCCGGGGCGCGTTTGCTGGGCTGGAATGAGTGCTGTCATGGAATAGGAGTCCGCCAGTGCGGAAAAGGATTCGAAGTTCCAAGACAGGCCCGAAAACTCAGGCCATGAACGGATAGGCGAGATAGGCCACGCCTGCTGCCAGCGGCAATGTTCCCAGCCAGGCCAGCAGGATGTTGCGGATGACCGGCCAGTGGCCGCCGCGGTTCTCAATCGCGATGCCGAACAGCGCGCCTGTGCTGACATGGGTGGTGGAGACGGGCAGGCCGAAGCGCGAGGCGATGATCACCAGCAACGATGTCACCAGGTTGCCGCCCAGCCCCTCGCTCGCATCCATGGGTGTGATCTTGTAGGCCAGCGTCTCGGCGACGCGGGCCGAGGCAAGCCAACCGCCGACCGCCATCGGCAGGATCACGAGCGCGGATGCGGAAGCAAGGCTGAACGCGCCCGTGGCGAACAAAAGCGCGGCGATTTTTGGTGTGTCATTGAGCCCGCGGGCGAAACTTACCGCCATCGCGCTGAGCAAGTGGCCCCGATCCAGCCACGCAGACGCTCGAAGGATCCTGATGTCGCGTCCCGCGCCCGGCTGGCAGTTCGCTGATGCTGCGGCGCCGAGGCTAAGTTGCGCCCGGGCCAGCTGCAGGTTGGCGCTGTCGGGCATGGAATCGGCGGCGCTATCGACGCAGACGCAGGCCGCGGCCGCACGGCGCCGACGCAGCCACGGCACTACCGCCAGCGACAAGGCCATGGCAACCAGCGGCGACAGCAGCAAGGGCAGCAGCATGGCCTTCGATGCGGCCGCGATGCTCACGCTTGCTGCATTTGCGGCGAGGCCAGCGCCCAGCAATCCGCCCAGCAGGGCATGGGTTGTGGAGACCGGAAGTCCGAATCGCGTCGCAAGCCAGATGGTGACGCCGGCGGACAAGCCGACGGCCATCAGGAAGGGCAGCGATGTCGTGAGCTCGGCAGGAACGATGCCCTTGCCACTGAATGCCGCAAGCAGGCCATTGGCCAGGAAGATGGATACCACGCCGCCGAGCGCCGTCGCGAGGGTGGCGAGCGCCAGCGCCGGTTTCACCCGCACCAGTCCCGAGCCGATCAGCGTTGCTGCGCCCTTCACGTTGTCGTTGGCGCCGTTGGCCGCTGCCAGCAACAGGGTGATGAACGCGATGAGGAACAAAGTCATTGGCGGGATACCTTTCTCGGGTTGGTGGGCACGACCTGGTTCAAGGACCAGTCGTAGGTCGTGTAGGCGATCGGCAACCGACCTCGTTCAAGCCGCTCGATGCTCGCCTTGTCCAATGCCAGTTCGCGCGCATGGCGCGACAGGAAAATAGCAATGCCTGCGGCATGCCGGTCGAAGTCCCCGGCGTACCAGTCGAACAGTCTGGATACCCGCAAGACACCGGCACGCGCGTCGTAGCCGTTACGGGTGCGATCGCGAAGGAATCGTCGAGTCTGGTCGTCGAGTTGGGACTCCAGCCGATTGCCGGCGTAGGCTTCCGGCCGCAACGCGGGACAGCCGATGGATGCGCAGTTCACGGCAAAATGGATGCGCACGTCGCGATAGTCACGGGCACCGCGCAGCAACCGATGTTCGATGTCGTCGAGGCTGCGCTTCTCGCCCAGCAAGGACACGAACGGCCGCGCCCACGCCGATGAAAACAAGCTGCCCAGTTCCTTGATCGAATCCAGTGCCGGATAGCGTGTCAGCACCAGCTCGATGGTGGCGGCGTTGTAGACGTTGATCAGGAATGCCTGGCGTTCTGCCAGCGACCAGGCGGTGAATCGGGTCGCGTCGATCCGTGCCGCAGCGGCGAGGAAGGCACGCAGCCTGCCACGATCGTTCTTGAATCCCTGGTAATCAACGACCGTGGCCGTACCCGCCGGATTCCAGCGCACGTGTTCATGCAGCAGCGCGTCGAAGTCACCTTGCTGGCGGACGAACGCAGGTGGCGCCGCACTTACCGGCGCGACAAGGGTGAAAGCAAGCAAGGTGCGCAGCAGGAATGCCCGCATCCCTCAGCCCCTGCGCCATTCGAAGAAGCGTTCGGCGATGCGCAGTGCCAACGCGGGCGCGTGGGCGCGTTTCCAGGCGCCGGCGGCGTACTTGTTCGCTTCGCTCATCGTCGGATAGGTATGAATCGTGCCCAGCAATTTGGACAGGCCCAGACCGTGCTTCATCGCCAGCACGAACTCCGCGAGCAGATCGGCCGCATGGTCGCCCACGATCAACGCGCCGAGGATGCGATCACTTCCGGGCGGCGTCAGCACTTTCACGAAGCCGTGGTCGGATGAGTCGGCGATGGCCCGGTCGAGTTCCGACAGTTCGAATCGCGTTACTTCAACCTTGATGCCTTGCGCACGTGCTTCGTCTTCTGACAGGCCGACGCGCGCCACTTCGGGATCGGTGAAGGTGGCCCAGGGAATGACGCGATAGTCCACCTTGAAGCTCCAGAACGGCGCGAGCAGCCCGTTCAACGATGCGTACCAGGCCTGGTGCGCGGCGACGTGGGTGAACTGGAAAGGACCGGTGACATCGCCGCAGACATAGACGTTGGGCAGGCTGGTGCGAAGCAGGGAGTCGGCCTGGATCGTGCCGCGGGGCGACAATTGGATGCCCAGCTCCGAAAGCCCGAAGCCCTCGACGTTGGCCTTGCGTCCCAGCGACACCAGGATCTGGTCGAATTCGTAGCTGCGTTCTTCACCATCCACGTCGCAGACCAGGCGCCCGCCGTCATCCATAGGCTCCACGCGAATGGCCTTGTGGGCGGTGGCGACGGTGATGCCTTCCGCTGCGAACCGGCGAGTCACCTCTTCGGCGGCGTCGGCATCCTCGCGCGGCAACAAACGCGGCGCCATTTCAACCAGCGTGACCTCGCTGCCGAAACGCGCGAAGCACTGGGCCAGCTCGCAACCGATGGGTCCGCCGCCCAACACGACCAGTCGCTGCGGGGTCGCGCGAAGATTCCACACGGTGTCCGAGGTCAGGAATGCCACTTGGTCCAGGCCCGGGATATCCGGTACCAGTGGCCGCGCACCGCTGGCGATGATCACGCTGCGTGCATTGATCCTTCGGCCATCGACGTCCACTTCCCACGGCGATACCAGCGTCGCGTTGCCGGTGATCACGTCAACGCCCAGTCCCGTGTAGCGTTCAACCGAGTCGTGCGGTTCGACTTTGCCGACCACGGTTTTCACGCGGTCCATCACCTGTGCGAAATCGAACGTCGCTTCCAGTTTGTCGATGCCGTAGTCACGACTGTTCCGCGCTTCCGACAACAGTCGCGCCGAGCGGATCAGGGCCTTGGAGGGCACGCAGCCTGTGTTGAGGCAATCGCCGCCCATCTTGTGTCGCTCGACCAGCGCGACCTTCGCCTTGGCCACTGCGGCGATGTAGGACGAGACCAGTCCCGCCGAGCCGGCGCCAATCACGATCAGGTTGTAATCGAAGGATGCAGGCTTGCGAAATCCGCGGTAGATACGGCGCATGGCGATCCAGCCCGACAGCGCGCGCAACAGGAACGGCGACGCAGCCAGCAGCGTGAATGCGAAGACCAGGCCCGGTGACAGCAGGTCGCGCGCTGACTCGATGGTCGCCAGTTGCGTGCCGGCGTAAACATAGACCACGGTGCCCGGCAACATCCCCAGTTGGCTGACGCCGTAAAAGGTTCGGGTCTTCATTGCCGACAATCCGGCCAGCAGGTTCACCACGAAGAATGGAATGACCGGCACCAGGCGCAGGCTGAAGAGATAAGCAGCGCCATCCTTCTCGATGCCGCGGTCAAACGCGGCGAGTCGATCGCTGTAGCGCTCGCGCAGCCAGTCGCGCAGGATGAATCGTGATGAAAGGAAGGCCAGCGTCGCGCCGATGGTGCTGGCGAAGGAGTCGATGACCACGCCGCCGACCAGTCCGAAGATGGCGCCCGAGGCGATGGTGAGCACCGTCGCGCCAGGCAACGAAACAGCAGTTACCAGCACATACAGAAGGAAGAAGAGTCCTGCCGCCGTCCACGGATGGGCGCCAGTCCAGTGGGTCAGTTCCAGTTGCCGAGCCTTCAGTGTGGCCAGGTCCAGCATGGCCAGCGCACCTGATTTCCAAAGTGCGAACACAATCACGATGATCGCGAACAGCAGGGCAATACGTAGGCGGCCCGATTGGATCTGGGTCATGGAGACGTCCTGGTGGAGGGGGGCGATGACAAAAAGCCGCATCGACCTGGGTAGTGAGTCGGCCGAAGGGAAAAAGGATTCGATTTGTCGCGCTATCGGGCGGCGAGTAGAGTTGGAGCCATGTCCGCAATAAAACTAAATCCGGATCGAATCGAAGCCGCCCAGGCAGGCGATGCGAAGGCCCTGAATGAAATCCTGGCGTGCTCGCGGCAGGACCTGCGCCGCTATGCCGAGCACCATTGCGTCGTGAACGATGTCGAGGACGCCGTCCAGGAGACCTTGTTCATGGCGTCGCGCCGCATGGGCGACCTGCGCTCGGTCGAGAGCTTTACGTCCTGGCTGTTTCGCATCGTGAAGAATGAATGCAATCGCATGCGCCGGGGCTGGCGCATGCTGACGAACCAGGAAATCGGCGAGGAAATAGAGCCTGTCGCCACGCCCGAGCCCTTGGCCTGGCGCCTGGACCTGGCTCGCATGATGGCGGCCCTTCCGCCGCAGTACCGCGCGATCCTGCTGCTTCGCGACGTGGAAGGACTGTCGCTGGAGGAGTTGGGCGAGCGCCTGAACCTCAGCCTGCCCGGCACGAAATCCCGGCTCCATCGCGCCCGGATGCTGGCGCGCGCGCGGCTGGCTTCGCCCGACGAGAGCCCGGAGTCCGTCCTGCCGGGTTTCGACGACGAGCCATAGCGCAACGAAAGCAGCGAATCCTTTTCCGCGATCGGTTCCTCTATCCGGAAGTCGGGGCAGGAATTTCGGAGGAATGGGAATTCCGCGGCCCCCGGCCCCACTGGCAACATCACGAGGCAGGCAAAAGTTCACCGGAGGCGGGTGTGGCAATGATGGCTCGACTGTTTGCGACCCTTGCGGTGCTGACGTATGCCGCCGCTGTTCCCGTCATGGAGTTGAACGACACGCATGTGTTCAACCCCGGATGGCTCTCCCATGCCCGCCTGCATGAAGTCTGGCAACTGTCCACCAACTCGGCCATTGGCCTGGTGGCGCTATGGCAGGTCTGGGTGCGCAACGATCTTCGCTGGCAATGCTGCCTGACGCTGCTGGTTACGACCGGATTCTTCCTGGCTTACGCATTGCAGGACAGTTATGGCGGTTCGATGATGCATACCGACGGCAGCGAGAAAACGATAATGGGCGTCAACATCGGGCTGGTCGGCTTCGGGATTGCCAGCAGCTTGTCGATGCTCGCGTGGGTCCTGGGTCCCCCAGCGCGTACGTCGAGCCGTCGCTGATGGCCGAGCAACTGACCACGGACCTGCTGTCGTCGCTGCTTGCACGCATCAGTTTGCGGGGGCATGTCTATGCGCGGCCAACCGGCTGCGGCGAGTGGCAGATAAATCCGACCGGCCATGCGCGCGCCACCTATCACCTGATTACCAGCGGCACGTGTTGGCTCCACCTGCGGAAAGGCCAGCCACCAATCGAATTGCGAACCGGGGACCTGGTTTTTTTCCCGAATGACGCGTGGCATGTGATGAGCGCAAGCCCGGAGCTGTCCGGGGAAAGCACGCGCCTGCCGGCGCCCGATGGCGGAGAGCAGACGCAACTGGTTTGCGGCCTGTATCGCGCCGATGATCGAGAGCTCGAACGACTGCTGCAGGGACTGCCGCCGCTGGTGCACATTCGTGCCGATGATGCTGATGGCAGGTTGCGCGAGGTCATTGCTTTCCTCGGCACGGAGGCCGAGCAGGCCCATCCTGGCAGTTCATTGATCCTCGACTCGTTGTCCGATGTATTGCTGGCGCTTGTCTTGCGCCACTGCCTTGAGCAAGGCCTGATCAGTCACGGGCTGCTGGCCGCACTGGGCGACCCGAGGTTGGCTGCGGTGCTGGCGGCTGTGCACGCCGACCCGGGCGCACACTGGGATGTCTCGACATTGGCCAAGCGCGCAGCGCTTTCCAGAAGCACGCTCGCCGACCGATTCCAGAAAGTACTGGGCGCGAGCCCGGGCCACTATCTTGCGCAACTTCGGATGCAGGAAGCCACCGTGCAGCTTCGCAATGAAGACGCTTCCGTCGCGCAAATCGCTGAGCGGCTTGGCTATGCCACCGAGGCCGCCTTCCGCCGGGCGTTCAAGCGAACCACCGGCCTTACGCCCGGGGAGGTCCGCCGCCAGCGAACTGCCACCGAAACTCAGGGTTGACCGCCGCGCGAGGGGTCTTTTGCTTCCGGAATGTCATTGCAGATCGCGCAATGCTGTCCCCGACGCGACTGGAAGAATCTTGAAACAGTAAAGATGGTGGCGGCGACCACCGACCAGAACACGCCCTGCGCGATCGCGTAGCCGATTGACCGGCCGCGCAGAAGTTGTGCGCCGGTGATGACCAGGAAACCAATACCAGCGACAAGCAGGAAACGACGAATCCAGAAATGGATGCCCATGGGTGTCTTCTTCGTAAAGGGTTGGAATCAGCGGGAGATGCCGAGCACTTCGCGTTGGCCTTTTAGCCAGCGGTATACCTCGAGGAAGTCGAACATCAGCGAAATGGAGTTGACCACAAGCACCGCAACCGCAAAATGTCGCGTGCTGCCCGGTGGCAGTGGCTCGCTTCCGAACAGGCTCAGGAACAGGTAAGGCACCAAGGCCAGCCACACGAAATGCGGCACCGAGAGCAATCGGGTCAGCCCCCCCTGGATCACCATCATCGGCAGGTTGAAGGCCGCAACGACCGCAAATGCGCCTGCCGTCCAGAAACCGACATCCGTGTCGAGGAAGGCGAAAGCCGCCATGTTCGTAGCGAGCAGGATGACCATCCACGCCTGCACCCACGCGGGGAGGCCTAGCATCGAGGCCAACAGTCGGTGCATGTCGTTTGGCATTTTCTTTCGCTCCGTTGCAGTGAGGGGATTGAACGGCCCGGCCGCCGCGCAAGAAGCGACGGCCGGGGCGTTGGCTCAGGCCGCGCGGTCTTCCGCTGGCTGCCAACGGGCGCTTTCAAACGCCGCGTCCAATGGTGTTCCGAGCAGATGGTTGGCGTAGTTGGACAAGGTCTTCTGCGAAATGCCGACCAGTACCTCGAGCACCTGTGCGCGATTGAATCCGGCGCCGAAAAACGCCGCCAACTGGTCTTCGGAGATGAATCCACGCTGGTTGACCACCGCGCGGGTGAAGGTAGCCACCGCATCCAGACGGCTGTTGCCAGTTGGCGTGCCGCTGCGAAGCGCGCTGATCTGGCTGGGTGAAAGCGACTTGCCAGCGAGCACGGAATGCGCCGCAACGCAGTAATCGCAACGATTCTCCGTGCTGGTGGAGATGGAGACAGCTTGTTGCTCGGCCGGGCTCAGGCTGGTCTTGCCGAACTGCTCGGCGAGGCCGAGATAGGTGTGCAGCGCTACCGGCGAGTTGGCGAGGCCCGACAGCAGGTTCGGCACGAAGCCGAAGTTCTTGTTGACGGCCGCGAGCGTTTCGCGTGCGGCGACGGGTGCGGTTTCGACGGTGGGGAAGGAAAATCCGTTCATGGCGGGTGCCTCGTTGGGGTGGGGTTGGGTGGGCACCGGTACTGCTTGCCCTGTGGCAAAGAGTGAGCCGAAGGCAAGCGGCGAAAAATTGCCGTACGTCCGGCAGTCGTGTCTGAAAGAACGATCCTTGCCGGAGCCAGTGCCAGCGTCGGCGCCGCGGGCGCCAGTGCATTTGCCGGGCATCGGACGGGCAGGCATGACTTCGCGACGATCAGGCATTGTTCGAGCTGCCTGTCGGCTCCACGCTTTTGGGCAACCTCGAATGGACCGACCTGATGAGCAGCCCCATCGATCTTCTTGCCCAGCAGTTCGATACTTTCCTTCGTGCCAATGGCCGCTTCGTGCTGGTGGACTTCTGGGCGCCCTGGTGCGGCCCCTGCAATTCGCTCGCGCCTCGCCTCGCTGCGCTGGCACAGGAATTTTCCGGGCGGTTGTCGGTGGCCAAGGTCAACGTGGATCAGTCACCCGACCTGGCGCGGCGTTTCGGGATTCGAGGCATCCCCGCCCTGTTGTTGTTCAAGGACGGAAAATTGGTTGACCAGCGCGTAGGCGCCCAGAACGGTGATCGCCTGGCAGAATGGATCGGCAGCGTGCTCGCACGTGAAACATCATGAAGCTGCTGCACGCCTTGTCATTGGTGTTCGCCGCTACGCTCAGTGGCTGCGCACATCGCGTCTGGAACCTGCCGATAACGGGCGCCGATCCCGTTGCGCGCTACGACTTCAGCCATCGTTTGCCCGAAAACTCTGAAGAAATCTTCGTGGTGCTGGCGTTTTCGGGCGGGGGCACGCGCGCCGCCGCCTTCAACTACGGCGTACTCGAGGCGCTCCGGCACACGACTGTCCGCCTGGAGGGAAAGGGGCGCCGCTTGCTCGACGAGGTGGATGTAATCACTTCAGTATCGGGGGGCAGTTACACCGCTGCCTACTATGGCTTGTTCGGCGACCGGATATTCACGGATTTCGAGCGGGACTTCCTCTACCACGACTGGCAGGGTGAATTGCTGCGGCTGGCTCTCCAGCCCGGCGGAGCCGCCGCCATCGGTTCGGGTGATTTCAACCGCAGCGACCTGGTGGCTGTCCATCTTGATCGGACCCTCTTCGAGCACAAGACCTTCATGGACCTGTCGCGCGAGGGGCGGCCCTTCATCATCATCAACGCCAGCGACTTGAACAACGCAACCACGTTTTCCTTCATCCAGCAGCAGTTCGATTTCCTGTGTTCCGACCTGTCGACCTATCCGGTTGCCAACGCGGTGATGGCGTCGTCGGCGTTGCCCGGCCCATTCGCAACGATGGCGCTCCGGAACTATCCCGATTGCCCCGAGCGGCACGCCCCGTGGGTTGCGGAAGCCCTCGCCAGGGACGACGTGCTCGATCGCCGCCGGGTCGTGGCATTGGCGATGGAGCGCTATTCCCAACCTGCGCGCATGCCTGTGCTGCGGCTGGTGGATGGCGGAGTCACCGACAATCTCGGCGTGCGAGGTTCGATGATGAGCCCGGTCGCGCACTACGGAAACGTTCCGGACATGGCTGGGGCATTCACCCCGGAGAAACTCAGGCGCGTGCGCCGCGTGCTGGTGATCGTCGCGAACGCCGAGACGTATCGCGAAACAAGCTGGTCCCTGTCCGGGCGCGAGCCGCGCTTGCGGGGGACCCTGCAGTCGTCGTTCGATGCGGCGCTGGGGATACTCAATACCGAAACCATCTCGCTGGCCAAGCAGGGCTTCGAGATGTGGGAGAGCCACGTCAACGCGTCGCGTTCGCCGGACGAGTCGAAGGTCAGCGTCGACTTTGCAGTGCTTACCTTCAACCAGATCAGCGATCCGGGAACACGGGCCCGATTCAATGCCATGCCCACAACGTTCCGATTGAACCCCAGCCAGGTGGACGAACTGGTCAGTCAGTCACGGGTGTTGCTCGAATCGTCGCCGGCGTTCAACCGCTTTTTGAAGCGGGTCGACGAGCCATCGCCCTGAAAGGCGAAAGAAGGCGGCTCGAGATGCAGGTCGGCCGCCCGGTTCGGAATCCTCCGGTCACTGCAGCGCCTTGTTCGACCGAAGTTGCTCCACGGCCAGGTCGACGAAGCTGCGGACTTTGGCAGAGCCGTGGCGGCCTTCGCGGTGGACCACGTGGACCGGCAACGACGGTTCCTCGTAAGTCCTGAGCACGGCCTTCAGCGTGCCGGCGGCAAGTTCGTTCGCCACTTGGTATGAAATCAGCCGAGTCAGGCCGAATCCACTCTTGGCCGCCTCCAGCGCACCGTCATTGGTATTCACCACGATTCGTGGGCTGAACCGGACGCCAATCTTGGCCTTGCCCTTCCTGAAGGTCCACTCCGAATCAGCGCTGATTGACGCAGCCGCGACGATGGTGTGCTTCGCGACGTCTGCGGGCGTCTTCGGGGTGCCATGCTGCTTCAGGTAGGCAGGCGATGCGCAGACGACGCGGCGCACCGTGCCGACGCGAATGGCACGCAGCGAAGAGTCCGGCAATGAACCGATGCGGATGCCGACATCAAGCCCCTCGTCGAGCAGGTTGACGACGCGATCGACGAACAGCGCCGATGTCGTCATTTGCCGGAAGGTCGCGAGGTAGGCCGTAATGACCGGCATCACATAGGTCTTCCCGAACAATACCGGCGCCGTGACCGCAAGATGTCCGCGTGGCGTGGCATTGATGCCCGCGGCCGCTTCGTCGGCCTCGTCCGCCTCTAGCAGGATCCGACGCGCATCTTCCAGATAGCGGGCGCCGGCATCGGTGATCCGCACCAGGCGAGTGGTCCGCGTCAGCAGCCGCACGCCCAGGCGCTCCTCCAGGAAAGCGATCGCCCGGGTGACTGCCGGAGGAGACATGCGCAGTCGCCTCGCGGCGGCTGCGAAACCCTCTTCTTCGGCAACGGCGACGAAGACGGCCATCAGATGGAACCTGTCCATTGGCTATTCCAATAAGTGGAATTATCTTTTCCATTATATGGATATTCTTCATTTGGATGGAATATGAAAAAGTGGCCTACGTCGAAACTTCAGCGACGAATCCACTCAATCACAGGAACAACTTCATGGCACGCATCAACCTGGTAACCGACGGCTCCGCCAATCCCGAACAGAAGGCGCTCTTCGACGCCATCCACGCGCAGTTGGGCATGGTGCCGAATTTCCTCAAGGCATTCGCCAACTCGCCGGCGGCCCTGAAGGCCTTTCTCGGACTGCACGGCATTGCCAACGACGGTTCGCTCGATCCGCAGACCCGCGAGCGCATCGCCCTCGCGCTCGCCCAGCAGAACACCTGCGAGTATTGCCTGTCGGCGCACACGGCGATTGGCCGCAAGGCCGGCCTGGATGGCGCCGAGATGGACGCCAACCGCAGCGGTACCAGCCATGACGAAAAGGCCGCGGTCGCCGTACGATTTGCGCGCTCGCTGGTGACCCACATGGGAGAAATCACCACGGGCGAACTGGTGGAAATGCGCGACGCCGGCTACAGCGAATCCGATATCGTCGAGGTCATCACCCACGTCGGCATGAACATCCTGACCAACCTGCTGGGCAAGGCCGGACGCATCGACATCGACTTTCCAAAGGTCGAACTGAAGATCGCTGCCTGATTTCGCCTCCTGCTGCCGGGGCCGAGCCCCGGCAGCAGCAGACTCGACATGGCCCGTGCCTTCGCCAAGATTGCCTTTACGCCGGGTGTCCGGGCCGCGCAGGCGCGGATGGGCAGCCGCGACGCCTATCGCTCCGCAGAAGTGGGTGAGGCGGAGGTGGCGGAGCTTGGCCCGGGTGAGATGGAATTCATCGCTGCGCGGGACAGCTTTTATCAAGGCACCGTGGGCGAGAACGGCTGGCCTTACGTACAGCATCGCGGCGGGCCGACCGGCTTCCTGAAAGTACTGGGGCCGCAGACGATTGGCTACGCCGATTTCTCCGGCAATCGCCAGTACATCTCGGTAGGCAACCTCGACGGCAATGACCGGGTCAGCTTGATCTTGATGGACTATCCGGCGCAGCGCCGCCTCAAGATATGGGGCCGGGTGCGCCTGGTTGAAGAAGACGCGGAGCCGGCGCTGGTAGCCAGGCTCGAGTCTCCCCACTATCGGGCTCGCGTGGAGCGTGGGGTGATCATCACGGTCGAAGCATTCGACTGGAACTGCCCGAAATACATCACGCCGCGGTTCACTGAACGCGAAATTGTGGATCGTGATCGCGGTAGGCAGCAAGCAAGCTCAGAACCAGCACAGCCTGCGCCTGGCGCGGAGGAAATAGGCAGTGGCGCCTTGAAACTTGTTGTGACCGGCATACGCCAGCTGACACCAGGCGTGCGGGCCTACGAGTTACGCACGGCAGGCGGAGAAAAGCTGCCCTTCGCCGCGGCAGGCGCACACTTGGCCATGCCAGTGCGTCTGCCGGACGGCGTCGTGGTAACCCGGCAGTATTCGCTCAGCACACATCCGCGCCGCCGGGACACCTACGAGATTGCGGTACTGCGCGAACCGGAGGGACGCGGCGGATCAGCGGCCATCCACGCCACGTGGCAAATCGGGACGAGACTCGCAGTCGAGCCGCCCGAGAATCAATTTCTCCTGCATGACGACGAACGTCCCGCCGTGCTCATCGCCGGTGGCATAGGCATCACGCCAATCAAGGCGATGGCCCAGGAACTCAAGGCCCGTGGCACGCCCCTGGCACTGCACTACAGCGGCGGCACCGCGGCCGACATGGCGTATCGCGAGGAATTGGTCGCCGAGTTCGGCCGGCAGCTGCAGTTGTATGTCACGCGTGCTGCAGGCGGGCTCCGCATGGACCTCCACTCAATCATGCGTGCCGCACCCAGCGACGCGTTGTTCTATATCTGCGGCCCGGGTCGTCTGATCCAGGGTGCGATCGACGCTGCGCGCGAGCTTGGCGTTCCCGCCGGCCGAGTGCAGTACGAAAGTTTTGAATGAGGTGATCACCATGGAAACCAGGACTCCCGTACCACCCTTCACCGAAGACTCCGCCCGACTTAAAGTGCGCATGGCCGAAGACGCCTGGAACTCGCGAGATGCCGATCGCGTGGCCCAGGTTTATACGGTCGATACCCGCTGGCGAAATCGCGTCGAGTTTCCCATTGGCCGGGACGAAGTGCGCGAATTCCTGGTTCGAAAATGGCAGCGGGAGCTGGACTATCGGTTGATCAAGGAATTGTGGGCCTGGGCCGACAACCGCATCGCCGTGCGCTTTGCCTATGAATGGCATGACGACTCCGGGCAATGGTTTCGCTCCCTGGGCAACGAGAACTGGGAGTTCAACCCGCAGGGATTCATGCTGCGTCGCCATGCAAGCATCAACGACCTTCCCATCCAGCATGCCGAACGAAGATTTTCGTGGCCATTGGGTCGGCGTCCTGATGATTACCCGGGCCTGGGCGAGCTGGGCCTGTAATCCGCGACCTCGGATCGCCGATCGTCGCTTTCTGACTCACGCAACGCACCGAAAACAGAAGGCGCCGCAGTAGCGAAGGCTACTGCGGCGCCAGATTCCGTCTGCGTTTCAGATCCCGCAGGAAATTACTTGCCCTGCTTGATCGCAGCAACTGCCTGGCCCGTAGTCAGCACGTCGCTGGCGATGAAGCGGAAGTTGGCCATGGCTGCTGCGTAGCCGTCGCCGTCCGGAATGATGGCGGCCGCCGTTGCGTCGCTTACCACCACGACTTCAAAACCTTGCTCGACGAGTTCGCGCATGTGCGATTCCGTGCACAGGTTGGCGGACATTCCGGCCAGGATGACGCGACTTATGCCGCGTTTGCGAAGCTGCAAGACCAGGTCATTGGTCTCCGGGCCATACACCTTGTGCGGGCTGGTGACCACGGTCTTTCCGTCGTTGATGTAGGGCTTGTAGCGGGCCAGCCAGTCAGCGCCGGAGCCCTCGAAGCCTTCGGTGACCAGCGGTCCGCGTCGATCGAACATGCCGATCTTATGCATCAGCGCCTCGAGCGCGCCCTCGAACTTCCAGCCATGATCCTGCGGATAGTAGTAGTGCGGGGAAACGAAGACCTCATATTTGTTGGCCTTGGCGGCGGAAAAAAGCGCTTCCAGGTTGGCTACGGTGTTGTTCTTGGTGACGCTTTCGCCGACCACGCCCCAGGCAACGCCGCTGGGGTTGAGGAAGTCGTTCTGCGGATCGGTGATGACCAGCGCCGTGTTGGCTGACGAAACCGTCATCCCGGGGCGGGGCAACTGGGCATTGGCGGGTGCAGACAGCGAGACTGCGGCCAACATGGCAAGCGCAGCGATTGCATGCATCGGTTTCATGACTCTCTCCATAAATCATCGTTCGAATTGAACGGCCGCCAATGTAGGTGCGGGCCTCGCCGCGAAATAGTTCTGCGTCACTGGAATTCATGCCCGGTAATCCGGCCCGTCATGCGCGGGAAGATCAGGCATGACGTTCGATCAATCGGGCATTCAAGCAACACACGAGTAAACCTAGAGTTGCGGCATCCCGATTCGGGAAACGCTATCAACTCAACAGGAGAACATCGTGAGCAAGGACTTTGAAGGCAAGAAGCTGATCGTGATCGGCGGCACCAGTGGCATCGGCAGGGCCGTCGCGCGCAAGGTGCTTGCCGGCGGTGGCACCTCGGTAGTGATTGGTCGACGCCATTCGCAGATCGACGATGCCTGTGCCGAACTTGGCGCGCTGGGCCAGGTATGGGGACTGCAGGCCGATGTCACCGCCGCCGCCGACAGGCAGCGCGTGCTGGCCGTCCTGCAGTCTGACCATGCGGACGCCGACATGCTTGTGAACGCGGCAGGCGTGTTCCTGCCCAAGCCGTTTCTTGACCATTCCGAGGCCGACTACGACTTGTACATGGACATCAACAAGGCGCTTTTCTTCATGACGCAGGCCGTCGCCAGGAACATGGCAGGTGCGGCACGGGGCGGATCAATCGTCACGATCGGGTCGATGTGGGCCAGGCAAGCGATCCAGGCCACGCCATCCTCGGCCTACTCAATGGCCAAGGCTGGACTGCATTCAATGACCCAACACCTCGCGATGGAGTTGGCCTCACATCGGATCCGGGTCAACGCCGTGTCACCGGCGGTCGTCGAGACGCCGATCTATGAAGGGTTCATGCCGCGCCAGGACGTCCATTCAAATTTGCAGGCGTTCAACGGATTCCACCCAATCGGTCGCATCGGCGTGCCCGATGACGTCGCCGAAGCGGTGGGGTTCCTGCTGTCGGAACGGGCAAGCTGGGTTACGGGCGCGATTTGGGACGTTGATGGCGGTGTAATGGCGGGACGCAATAGCCAGTGACGCATACTCGCCGATCGCGATTGCGTGAGCCCCATCGCCTTTATCGACAAGCCCTGCGCCTAGAATCAAGCTGTAATCTGCACAAGATTGCTACGCATGAAGCGCGCCCCAGAGCGCGTCGCCAGCGTAACCGTTTGGCCGGGGGGCAAAATCGGTGCGAGGGACTCGACTCAGTCGTTGGCTGTTGTTGCGCCAGGGCCTCGTGCTGCTGGTCGCTTCCGCGCTCGTGCTGGCCATCACTTCCGCCGTGGTGGGTCGCGGTTTTTCATGGATCGAACGCGACCGGATGCAGGAACTGCTGAACCGGTCCGCCGCGTCCCTGCGCAGTTCGGCGCAAGCGATGCTCACTTCAAACAAGGACTACGCCGGCTGGGACGACAGCTATCGCTTCGTCACCCAGGGCGATCCCGCTTATCTCCAGACGAACTTCACCTCCGACTCCGCCACCAACCTGGGCGTGGATTGGATCGCGTTCGTAGGCATTGACGGAACCGTGGGTCCGGCGATGCACATGCGTACCGGTGGCGTGCCCAAGCCGCTGCCACCGAGCCATGAAGAAGCATTGCAGCAATTGCTCGCCGGGCGGGAAATCCATGCCGCGGATGCCGGCGACACTGCCTTGCTATGGGTGTCGGGAGTGCCTGTGCTGGTGGCGTACTCAGCGGTCACGGATTCGGCGCACACCCGGCATGCGGGACGTTGGCTGGTGTTCGGTCGCAGCCTGCGCGCCGGCGGCAAGGTCGAACCTGAGTGGACCATGGGCATGCCGTTCGAGATCCAACCCACGGCCCTGGATGAGCCGGCTGGCGCGCCCGTGGAGCTTGAAGGTGCGACGATGACCGGCCGACTCGTCCTGTCGCCGTGGCCCGCATCGCTGGTGCTGCGCCAGCCCCCGGCCTACACGAAGCAACGCGATGCCGTGCTGATGTGGTTGCTCGCCAGCATGGCCGGGTTGGTGATACTTGCCATCGTCGGCATGGCCGCGCTGATGCGCCACAAGGTATTGCTGCGCCTGGAACGATTTGCCGCGCTGGCGGAAGAGTCTTCCACGGTCCAGGGCGGCGCCACGCGCTGGCCGGTGACGGATGACGATGAACTCGACTCCTTGGCGCGCGCCTTGAACGCGATGATGGAACGGATCGAAGAGCAAGGCGCGTTGCTGGCCCATCTGGCCAGCCACGATCCCCTGACCGAGTTGGGAAATCGCCGACAGTTGATGGAAAGCCTTCGGCTCGCCATCGAGCTGCGATCAGCACAGCAAGAATCCACCGCCTGCCTGGTGCTGGTGGACCTTGACCAGTTCAAGACCATCAACGATTCCATGGGCCATTCGGCGGGCGACCGGGTGCTGGAGACCGTGGCCGAACGCATCATGGAAGCCATCCGGCCAGGCGACGTGGCGGTCAGGCTGGGCGGTGATGAATTCGCCATCGTGCTGGCCGACACCACGCCAGAACAGGCGCATCATTTTTGCGACCGCTTGCTGATCCGTCTTGCACACTCGATGCCTTACGAGGACCGGCTGCTGTTCACCACGGTGTCGATCGGCATTGCCTGGATCGATGCCGGGTTGAACGGACACGACCTGTTGCGACGCGCCGATCGGGCCATGTATCGCGCAAAGCAGCTCGGGCGCAACCGCGTCGTTACTTACGAGGCAACCGTCGAGGGCTAGCGGGCGCGGGCCGGCGGACTGTATTGCGCGCCGCGCAAGCTGTAGCACAATGGGCTGTCACGAACGGAAGCCTACACATGCGTATCTGCGTCTATGCCGCGTCCAGCCCCCAGGCGGCGCCCGAATTCCACGCTGCGGCGCGCGCTCTGGGAGAAACCCTGGCGAGTAATAACTGCACCATCGTTTATGGCGGCGGGTCGCAGGGCCTGATGGGTTCGCTCGCCGATGGCGCACTGTCGCGGGGCGGCGAAGTGATCGGCATCCTGCCCAAATTCATGGCCGACCTGGAATGGGGCCACCCGGGCCTGACCCACCTCGACCTGGTGGAAGACATGCGCGAGCGCAAGCACAAGCTGTTGACCGGATCGGATGCCGTGGTTGCGTTGCCGGGTGGTTGCGGCACGCTGGAGGAATTGTTCGAGGCGATCACGCTGAAGCGGCTGGGCCTGTATTTCAATCCGATACTGCTGTTGAACACGCGTGATTTCTATTCGCCGCTGCAGTCCTTCCTGCAGCATGTGATAGACGAGCGCTTCCTCAATCCCGAGCATTCGCAGATGTGGTCGCTGGTGGATGCGCCCGAACAGGTATTGCCTGCCATCGCCGCCACGCCACCGTGGCGCGAAGACGCGCGCGACTATGCGATCGTGCGCTAGGACATGACCCAATTCCTCATCAAGGTATTGATCTCGGCGCTGCTGATAGCCGCCGTGTCGGAGATTGCCCGGCGCAGCTCATTGCTGGGCGCACTGCTGGCCTCCTTGCCGGTAACGTCCCTGCTGGCTTTCATGTGGTTGTATCGCGAGACCGGCGACACCGAAAAAGTGGCTGCGCTCAGCGCCGATATCTTCTGGCTGGTGCTGCCATCGCTGGTGTTGTTCCTGCTGCTGCCGGTGTTGCTGCGCCATGGCTGGAATTTCTGGGCCAGCCTGGGCATTTCCAGCGCCGCGACCGCCATCGCCTACGGCGCGATGGTCTTGGCGCTTCGCGCCTGGCGCGTCGCCTAGGGCATCCGCGTTTCCGACATCCGGAAGGCCACGACCAAACCGGATCCAAACGTCATCGCGGCGACCAGCCACATCGCCGCCGATAGCCCGAACAGGTCGGCGGTGATTCCCGCCAGCAACGCGCCGACGGCATAACCCAGGTCGCGCCAGAACCGGTACACACCGACCGCGGAAGCGCGCCAGGCCGGATGCGCGACATCTCCGATCGCGGCGAGCAGGGTCGGATAGACCATCGCCGTGCCGATGCCGAGCAATACCGCGCCCGAAGCAAACACGACGAAGTCATTCCCCATCGTGATGGCGACGATGCCCAGCGCCTGCACCCACATGCCCCAGGCGATGAGCCACTTGCGCCCGACCCGGTCCGACCACGCGCCAGTGAATAATTGCCCGATGCCCCAGGTCGCCGGATACAAGGCGGCCAAGGTGCCGATGCGCGCGAGGTCCATCTGCGCCGCCGCGAACACGATGGGAAACAATCCCCAGGCCATGCCGTCGTTCAAGTTGTTGACCAGTCCGGCCTGGCTGATGCTGGACAGGTTTCGATCACGCAAGCTGGTGCGCCAGAAGATCTCGCGCTGCGTCGGCAGCGTTTCGGCAGCCATCGCGCCGTGCATCGCTGCTTCCTGCGCGACATGATGCGATGTTTCGCGAACGGCGAAAATTGAAAGCAGCAAGCCGATGGCGACAAAGGCTACGCCGAGATAAAAAGGTTCGGGGCGCAAGCCATGCCGCGCCGCGATGTAGCCGGTAGCGAGTGCGCTCAGCGCCACTGCGAAGTAGCCGGCGAACTCGTTCAGGCCCATGGCGAGTCCGCGCTTGTGCGGACCGGCCAGGTCGATCTTCATGATGACGGTCGTCGACCAGGTCAGTCCCTGGCTGATGCCGAGCAGCGCATTCGCCGCCAACACCCAGTTCCAGCTAGGCGCCCACATCAAAAGGAACGGCACCGGCGCGGCGACCCACCAACCGGCGATCAACACGTGCCTGCGCCCGAAGCGATCCGACAAGCGGCCGGCCAGGTAATTGGTGAACGCCTTGGTCAGCCCGAATACGACGATGAAGGAAAGCACCGCCGTCTTCGCGACGAGGTGGAATTCCTGTTCGGCAATGGCGGGAAGGATCGAACGCTCCATGCCGACCATCGCGCCAACGAAGGCGTTGACCAGCACCAGCAGCGAGAACTGACCGAGGTTTTCGCGCAGGCCGAGTCGTATCTGGTTCATGTCCTCGGCTGCCCGTGTTCGCGCTGCGGCTTATTCCTCGCCGGACGAGGTGGACTCTTCGGGTTCGAACGGATCGGCATCGGGCAACGAAGGATAATCGTCGTCATTGCGCGTGGTGGTGACCGGCCCCGCGACCGGCATGCGCCGGCCCTTGGGTTGCGGCAGCAAGGCAACGGCGGCGTCTGCTTCCAGGATCAGTTCGCTGCGACGGCCATCGGGAATTTCCTGCCAATGGCAATCGAGGATTGCGCCTTCCAGCGCGTACAGCAGGTTGAGGCTGGGCTTGAAGCCAGCGCGCTTCACGCGGACGAACGCGGCCAGCGAGCCAACGGATTTCAGATCATCCAGGCTGCGTACGCCGGTCTGGCGGAGCCAGGCCATGGACTTGGGCCCGATGTTGCGCAGTTTTTCGCTCATCGGATCGACTCCAGGAAAATTCCGGCAATGGTTTCAAGACCGGCTTGATCGTCGGCGTCGAAGCGGTTCGTGATGGGGCTGTCGAGGTCGAATACGCCCAGCAGGCGCTCGCCGTCGAACAAGGGCACCACCAACTCTGAGCGCGATGCGGAATCGCAGGGGATGTGCCCGGGGAATTCTTCGACATCGGCCACACGCTGGGTCAGCCGCAGCAGGGCGGCGGTGCCGCACACGCCTTTTCCCAGCGCGATGCGCACGCAGGCGGGGCGGCCCTGGAAAGGCCCGACCACCAGTTCGGTGCCGTCATAAAAATAGAACCCGACCCAATTAAGCTCGGGCAGTGCGTGGAAAACCAGCGAGGAAAGATTGGCCGCATTCGCGGTGCGGTCGCGTTCGCCCGCGAGCAGGCCGCGCGCCTGCGCGGCGAGTTCAGCGTATTGCTCGGTCTTGCTGCCAGACAGGGCGGCCGTGTCGAACATGGGGGGCGGTTTCCGCGGTGGGCCGCCAGTGTACCAGCGCAGGCCGCTGCTAGACTGACGGCATGGACGGCCATGCACGCGGCTATTACCTGACCGGCACCGACACCGGCATTGGCAAGACAGTGGCCAGCGTGGCGCTGTTGCACGCCTTCGCGCGCAACGGATTGCGCGCCACGGGCATGAAGCCAGTCGCCAGTGGCTGCGCGATGACCAGCGAGGGCTGGCGCAACGACGATGCGCTAGCGCTGCAGGCTGCCAGCAAGCCGGCGCACTTCTACGGCCTGCATAACCCGTTCGCGCTGCCCGAGCCCACGGCGCCGCAGATTGCTGCCGCCAGCGCCGGCATATCCGTCAGCATGCCGCCTATTGCCCTGGCGTACGAACAAATGGCGCCTTCCGCCGACGCGATGGTCGTGGAAGGTGTCGGTGGCTGGCTGGCGCCGCTCGCCAACGAACTGGAGCAGTCCACGCTCGTCTCGGCGCTGAACCTGTCGGTGATCGTTGTGGTCGGATTGCGGCTGGGCTGCCTGAGCCATGCGCGTTTGACTGAACGCGCCATCCTCGCCGACGGCTTGCCGATTTCCGGTTGGATCGGCAATGCGGTCGAGGCCGACTTTCCCAAGGCGTCCGAGTACAAGGCCCTGCTGCGTTCATCCCTGGTGTCGCCCTGCCTGGGCTGGTTGCCGTGGAATGCGCATCCCTTCGATCCTGAACTGGCAGCGCGCCTGGTCTTGCCGGTGGCCCTGGTCTGACTTACGGCAGGGTCGGGCGGAGTCGGGAATTACTATACTGACCAGTCTTTCGGACCGGTCGTCCACCAGCCAAGGGCCTGCGCATGCGTCGATTCATTCCCCTCCTGATCATCGTCGGCGCGTTGCTGTTGGCCGTCGCGGGATATCTGCTCTTCTTCGCGAAGGGACAGGATGCGCCAGGCGCGGGGCAGGGTGGTCCGCCGGGCGGCATGCCGCCTACCGCCGTCGAGACGGTTCGCGTGCGCATGCGCAGCTTGCCCAACCAGTTCGAAACCGTAGCGACGCTGCGCGCCGATGAATCGATCGTGGTCCGCCCCGAAGTGGCGGGCCGCATCCAGAACATCCATTTCGCCGAAGGCGAGAATGTGGCGGCGGGCGCGTTGTTGTTCACGCTCGACGATGCGCTGACGCGCGCCGACCTCAACGAGGCGAACGCCAACCTGCAGAACAGCAAGCGCGCCTACACCCGCGCCAACGAACTCGCCGGTCGCCAGTTGATCGCCAAGTCCGACCTGGACACCACGCAGGCCGAGCTGGCGGTGAACCAGGCGCGTTCGGCGTCGGCGCAGACGCGTCTGTCGAAGACGCAGATCCGCGCGCCTTTCTCCGGCGTCACCGGCCTGCGCACTGTCAGCGAAGGCGATTACGTCAACGTCGGCCAGGAGCTCGTGCAACTGGTCCGGCTCGATCCGATCGAGCTCGACATGCGTGCGCCCGAAGTCGTGCTGTCGAGCCTGGCCGTCGGGCAGAAGCTCGACTTCGGTGTGGATGCCTACCGCGATGAAATCTTTTCGGCCACGGTAGTGGCTATCGCGCCCACCGTGGATGCCGGCGGGCGCAGCGTCGCCTTGCGCGCGCGCCTCGAGAATCCTGATCGCAAGCTGCGGCCGGGCATGTCGGCCCGCGCCCGCATCACGCTGGCCACCAACGCGCGCGCGCTGCTGGTGCCCGAGCAGGCGATCTGGCCGAGCGGCGAACAGAAGATGCTGTACGTCGTGACCGCTGGCGTTGCCAAACTGGTTCCTGTCACCCTCGGCATTCGCCAGCCCGGCCTGGTGGAAGTCACCTCCGGCCTCAAGGACGGCGATGAAGTCGTCGTCACCGGCCAGCTCAAGCTGCACGACGGCGCCAACGTCAAGACGCAGCCCGCCTCGGAAACCAAGTAATGGTCCTGTCAGACATGTCGATCCGTCGCCCGGTACTGGCGACGGTGATGAACCTGGTGATCCTGCTGGTCGGCCTGATCTGCTACGACCGGCTCGCCGTGCGCCTGATTCCGAACGTCGATGTTCCCGTGGTGACCGTCGCCACCGGTTATCCGGGCGCGAATGCACAGGTGATCGAATCGCAGATCACCAAGCCCATCGAGGATGCGCTGTCGGGCATCGAGGGCATCGACTTCATCCAGTCGGTGAGCCGCGCCGAATCGAGCCAGGTGACAGTGCGTTTCCGGCTTGACCGCGATGCCGACGCCGCCGCGTCCGACGTGCGCGATCGCGTGGCGCAGGCGCGTGGCGCGCTGCCCGATGAAGCCAACGAGCCGATCGTCCAGAAGCAGGAAGCCGACGCGCAGCCGATCATCTATCTGGCGTTTTCGTCGGACCGGCATTCGCTGATCGAGATCGCCGACTACGCCAATCGCGTGGTGAAGGACCGGGTGCAGAACATCCCCGGCGTCGCCCAGGCGCAGGTCTACGGCAATCGCTATGCGATGCGGGTCTGGCTGGATCCGGAAAAGATGGCGGCCGTGTCGATGACGCCGGCCGAAGTCGAAGCTGCGCTGCGCGCGCAGAATGTGGAAATCCCCGCCGGTCGCGTCGAAAGCCGCCAGCGTGAATTCACCGTGCTGTCGCAGACCGACCTGCGCACGCCAGCGGAATTCGAGAAGATCATCCTGGCGCGCACCGCCGGTTACCTGGTGCGCCTGGGTGATGTGGCCAAGGTCGAGCTGGGCGCGGATTCGTCGCGCTTCCGTGCGCGCTTCAACGGCAACAACGCCATTCCGCTCGGCATCGTCAAGCAGGCCGTCGCCAATCCGTTGGAGATTTCCGAAGCGCTGAAGGTGATGCTGCCGCAACTCACCCGCACGCTGCCCGAGGGCATGAAGGTCGAGATCGCCTACGACTCGACCGTGTTCATTTCCAAATCCATCCACGAGGTGTACGTGACGGTTGGCATCGCCGTGGTGCTGGTGGTGCTGGTGATCTTCCTGTTCCTGCGCAGCTGGCGCGCGGTGCTGGTGCCGCTGGTGACCATCCCGGTGTCGTTGGTCGGCGCGTTCGCGATCATGTACCTGCTCGGCTTCACCATCAACACGCTCAGCCTGCTGGCGATGGTGCTGGCGATCGGCCTGGTGGTGGACGACGCCATCGTCATGCTGGAAAACATCTACCGCAATGTCGAGAACGGCATGCCGCCGATGGAAGCGGCGTTCAAGGGCAGTCGCGAAATTGGTTTTGCCATCATCGCCATGACCATGACGCTGGCGGCCGTGTACGTGCCGTTCGCCTTCTCGACCGGTCGCAGCGGCAAGTTGTTCATCGAATTCGCCTTGACGCTGGCCGGCGCGGTGCTGGTGTCGGGCTTCACGGCCCTGACGCTGTCGCCGATGATGAGTTCGCGCCTGCTGCGGCACGAGAAAAAGCACGGCCAGCTGTACGAAATGGGCGAACGCATCCTGCGCGGCCTCGACAACGCCTATTCGAACACGCTGAAAAAGGTCCTGTCGCATGGCGGCATCGTGATCGGCATGGCGGGCATCGTACTGGTCGGCGTGTTCCTGCTGTGGCGGATGCTGCCCAATGAATTGGCGCCGGCCGAGGACCAGGGCCTGGTGATCGGATTCGCGACCGCGCCGGAAGGCGCGACCATCGATTACACCGACAAGTATGCGAAGGAGATGGAGGCTGCGTTCCGGAAGATTCCGGAAATGGAGCGCTTCTTCGAGATCGTCGGCTTCAACGGCGTGACGTCCGCCATCGGTTTCGTGCGCCTGAAGGACTGGTCGGAACGCGACCGCACGTCGCAGGAAGTGGCAGGCTCCCTGTTCCCGACCTTCATGGGCATTACCGGCGTGATGGCCTTCCCGATTACGCCGCCGCCGCTGGGCCAGGGTGGCTTCGGCCAGCCGGTGAGCTTCGTGGTGCAGACCACGGGCAGTTGGGAAGACCTGGATGCGCTGGTCAAGAACATGATGGGCAAGATTGCGGAAAACCCGCGGCTGACCAATCCCGATTCCGACCTGAAGTTGAACAAGCCCGAGCTGCGCGTCGAGCTCAACCGCGACAAGATCGCCTCCATCGGCACCAACGTGACTGCCGTGGGCCGCACTCTGGAAACGATGCTGGGTGGCCGGCGCGTCACGCGCTTCAAGAAGGGTTCGGAACAATACGATGTGATCGTGCAGGTAGCCGACGACGCACGTCGCACGCCCGAAGACCTGTCGAACATCTTCATCAAGGGAGGCGACGGAAGCATGGTGCAGCTCGACAACGTGGCGACGGTGCGCGAGACCGTTGCGGCGAAGGAGCTCAACCACTTCAACAAGTTGCGCGCGGCGACCATCAGCGTCGGCCTCGCGCCCGGTTATTCGCAGGGCGAGGCACTGGACTGGATGGAGAATGCCTTGCAGGAAGTGGCGCCGGGCGCGCAGTACGACCTGGCCGGGCAGTCGCGCGAATTCCGCGAATCCGGTTCCAGCGCGATCGTGATGCTGTTGCTCGCGCTGGCTTTCATCTATCTGGTGCTGGCGGCGCAGTTCGAGAGTTTCATCGACCCGGTGGTGATCCTGGTGTCGGTGCCGCTGGCGGTGTTCGGTGCGTTCGCCTGCCTGGTGCTGTTGAACATCGGCGCCGACCTGAAGCTGTGGCACACGGTGGGCTCGTGGAATATCTACACGCAGATTGGCGTGGTGACGCTGATCGGCCTGATTTCCAAGCACGGAATCCTGATCGTGGAGTTTGCCAATCAGCTGCAGGAGAAAGGCAGGAGCAAGGCGCAGGCTGCGTTGGAAGCGGCTGGATTGCGCTTGCGTCCGATCCTGATGACAACCGGCGCGATGGTGCTCGGTTCGGTGCCGTTGGCCCTGGCCGCCGGCGCCGGCGCCGAAGCGCGCCACCAGATCGGCTGGGTGATCGTCGGCGGCATGAGCTTCGGCACGCTGCTGACGCTGTTCGTAGTGCCGGTGGTCTATGTATTGATCGCGCGTGACCGCCATGGCGTGTCGGTGGAAGCCGCAGCGGACGCGGCGGCTTCCACCTGATGAATGACCTGATGTACGGCAACTGGCTGGCCAACGGCGTCGTGGTATTGGCCACGATCGCCGCAGTCTGTCTGTGTGTGCTGGTGCATTACGAAGGCCTGAGCCTGCTTGGAAGGGGTTTGGCCAAACGCCACGACCATCAGCCGCGCCGCAAGGTGCTCTATGGCATTTTTGCGGTACTCGTCCTGCACATTATCGAGATCTGGTTGTTTGGCATCACGCATTGGGCGCTGTTGCTATGGCCTGAAACCGGCCATCTCGTTTCAGCGACGACCACCGGCTTCCTCGACACGATCTACCTGTCGGCGATGACCTATACCACCGTGGGATTCGGCGATCTGGCGCCGGTCGGCCCCATCCGTTTCCTGGCAGGCACCGAAGCATTGACCGGGTTCGTGATGATTACCTGGTCGGCGTCCTTCACCTTCCTTGAAATGGAAAGGTTCTGGCGTCGCTGACCGTCGCCTGCACGCGATGTCGCCTTTCAGGCAGGGCCGCTGTAGCGACAGCCAGAGGTACAGGTTTCGTGCACCACCACCGTGGATAGGGCGGGCAGCGTCGGCTTCAGGCGCTCCCAGATCCAGATGGCGAGCCGTTCGCTGGTCGGATTCTCGAGGCCTTCGATATCGTTGAGGTAGTGATGGTCCAGCCGGTCGTACAGCGGCTGGAAAGCCTGCTTGACCTCGGAAAAATCCATCACCCAGCCGGTGTCCGCGCCGGGTTCACCCGATACGACCAGCTCGACGGCGAAGCTGTGCCCATGGAGATTCGCGCACTTGTGTCCCGCCGGTACGTTGGGCAAGCGGTGCGCGGCTTCGATGCGGAAGATCTTGAAGATGTCCATTCGGTCGGCAGTTTAACACCGACGCAGCAAGCGGTTAGATGCCGAACGGATAGGTGTCAGGTACCTCGCGCACCTGCCATTGCGATGGGATGTCCAAAGGTTCGAGTGCGCTGGTTTCATCCAGGTGGAACAGCGCATCGAACTGGCCACTCACCGATGCCCGGAAATAGTGGCTGTCCATTTCCGTTTCGGGTCGATAGATGACGCCGATCGCACGTTCGAGCAGCTCGGGCCGCAGCGACTGCGCGATGTCCGGCTGCATGGCCAGGTAAAACCGGTCCAGCCCGGTCCGGTAGAACAGGTGCTCGACGCTGTCCGGGTGCGCGGGCCGGACCCAACGGTGTTCGGCCGGCGCATCCCAGTCCTGCGCGGCGGTCACGTGCCCGGTGTAGGTGGTGAAGCCCACCAGCAACACGTTCGACGGTCCGGCTTGTTCGCGCAGCAATTGGCCGACATTCCATTCGCCGCGCTCGCCCATCTGCGTGGCGCGGGCATCGCCCAGGTGCGAGTTGTGCGCCCAGACTACGATCCGGCCTTCGCGGCCGCTGCCGCGCAGGTGTCGCCGCAATGCGAACAGCGTGTCCACCATATGCGAATCGCGCAGGTTCCAGGAATTGACGCGGCCGGTGAACATCATCCGGTAATAGCGTTCGGCGTTGAGGATGACGCTGGCGTTGCGTTCGGCGAAGAACTGTTCGTCGCGCGCCGCCTCACCATCCTGCAATTGGTAGTCCGGCGCCTTGCGCACGAGGTCCGAAAGCAAGGCGGCGGCCTGGTCCCGGCAGGGCGGGCGAAGGCCCGATGCTGCTTCGTAGCCGTAGCCTTGCGGATCGCGCACATGGTCGAGGCCGACGTACAGGCGGCGCGCCATTTCGGCCTGTTCGGGGTCCACGTCCTGCAAGTACTCGATCACCGAGTCGGCGGATCGGTAGAGGCTGTACAGGTCCATGCCGTAGAAGCCCACGCGCCGGTCGGGCAATGACGCCTGGTTGTGCGCGCGCAGCCAGGCGATGAAGGCACGCACGTCCTGGTTTCTCCACATCCAGGTGGGAAATCGCTGGAAGTCGCCGAAGGCCTGGTCGATAGACCCATCGCCACCGCCCAGCACGAACCGGTTCAGCCGATACGCATCGGGCCAGTCGGCCTCCACCGCCACGGCATCGAAGCCATGCTCGCGGACCAGGCGCTGGGTCAGTTCGGCGCGCATGGCATAGAACTCGTGCGTGCCATGCGTGGCCTCGCCGAGTAATACGAACTGGCGATCGCCGACAAGCCGGAGCAATGCGTCGTAGTCGCCTGCGCCGCCGCCAAGCGGAACGGCGGCGTGTCGCAGGGCATCGAGTGTTGATGGATGGCGAATGCTCATGGGCACCTCGCTCGCGACGATTTGGATTCCTGGCCGTGCGCACGAGTCTGCACCCTGGCGACGCGCCGATCTTGAGCGAGGTCAAGCCGTCCGCCATGGAAGGGCGGATAGTGATGCTGGGGCGCATGCCCGGGTGGGTGTGTCGGCCATTCTGGAGCTGAAGCCATGCTTTCGATTCCATTTCGCGATCGCATCGATGCCGCCCGCCAACTGGCCGGGGCGCTGGAAAAATTCCGCGGCTCCCGACCCGTGATCCTGGCAATTCCCCGCGGCGCTGTCGCCATGGGCCGTGTCATCGCCGACGCGCTGCAAGGCGAACTCGACGTGGTGCTGGTACGCAAGATCGGCGCGCCGGGCAATCCGGAATTCGCGATTGGCGCGGTGGACGAACAAGGCCGGTTGATGCTCGGTCCGTATGCACAAGAGGTCGGAGCCGACGCCGACTACATCGAAGACGAAGTCGAACGCCAGCTGCAGTTGATTCGCCGTCGCCGCCAGGCCTACCGGCCCGGCCAGCCGGCAATCGCGTTGGCTGGACGCACGGTGATCGTGGTGGACGACGGACTCGCGACCGGCTCCACCATGATCGCCGCCTTGCAGGCCGTTCGCGGCCAGCAGCCCGCGCACCTGGTTTGCGCCGTGCCCGTGGCGGCGCGCGACAGCCTGGCGCATGTGGCGGACTACGCAGATGAAGTGGTCTGCCTTGCAACGCCACGGCCATTCAATTCCGTCGGTCGCTATTACCTGGATTTCACCGGCGTCACTGACGAGGAAGTGATCGAGCTGCTTGCAGCACCGCCTGCAACGTCCGCGCGCGTCGCGGAAGATTCGCGGGCCGCGACGACTTCGCACGCGGTCGCCTGGCATGCGGCCGTCCGCATTCCTGCCGGATCGGTTTCGCTCGAAGGCGTTCTGGAAGTTCCGGCTGGTGTGCGGGGGCTGGTGATATTTGCGCATGGCAGCGGCAGCAGCCGGCACAGTTCGCGCAACCAATGGGTCGCCGGCGAACTGCGCAAACGCGGCTTCGGCACGTTGCTGTTCGACTTGCTGACGACGGAAGAAGACCGAGACCGCGCCAATCGCTTCGACGTATCCATGCTGGCCGGGCGACTAAGCGCCGCCATCCGCCATGTGCGAACGCTGCCGGCCTGCGCTGCGCTGCCGATCGGCCTGTTTGGCGCCAGCACCGGCGCCGCTGCGGCGCTGATCGCGGCGGCCGAAAATCCAGCGAACGTCGCCGCCGTGGTATCGCGCGGTGGCCGACCGGATTTGGCCGGCTCGCGAACCTGTTCGAAAGTTCGCACGCATACCCTGTTGCTGGTGGGTGGTGCCGATACCGAAGTGCTCGAACTCAATCGGCAGGTCGCGGCCGTGATGGGCGAGTGGGCCGAACTGGTGGTGGTGCCGGGTGCGAGCCATTTGTTCGAAGAGCCCGGCACCCTCCAACAAGTGGCCGGGGAGGCTGCGGATTGGTTCGCTGCCTGGCTGTAGGCAACGGCATCCAGGCACGGACTAGGTTGGGTGGCTGGTATCAGGCCTGCGCCACCCGCACGGCGGTGACCTTGTATTCCGGCGCGCCGGTCATGGCATCGCGCGCCGATCCGGTGAGCCGGTTCACGGCCCGATCCGGATCGTGGAAGGTGGCAAACAGTTGTCCCGGCGCCACCGCATCGGTGATGCGCAGCGGCAACGTGGCGCTGCCATGGCGACTTTCGACGCGCACGTTGGCGCCGTGCTCCAGGCCGAGTTGCGTCGCATCGTATGGATGCATGTCGAGGGTATCGGTCGGGCGCAAGGCCTGCTGCGGCGTGCGTCGCGTCATCGTGCCGACGTTGAACTGATGCAGGGTGCGGCCGGTGTTGAGCAGCAACGGATAATCGGCGTCGGTCTTTTCTGCGGTCGGGCGATAGCCGATCCGTTCGAGCTTTGCGCGTTTGCCGTGCGAGAACTCGCCGACGTGCAGTACGGGTGTACCCGGATCGGTTTCGTCCCGGCACGGCCACTGCAAGCCCTGCTGGTCGAGGCGATCGTAGGAAATGCCCGCGACGGCCGGCCACAGTTGCCGGACCTCGTTCCAGGTGGACTCGGCATCGGCGCGTGCGAATTGCGCATCAAAGCCGAGTGCGCGCGCCAGCCGGCAGGTAATTTCGGAATCATCCAGCGCCTTGCCGCGCGGCGACAGCGCGCGCCGCACGCGCTGGATGCGACGCTCGGAATTCATGAAGGTGCCGTCTTTTTCGAAACTTGAAACCGCTGGGAAGAATACGTGGCCGAAGGACGCAGACGTTTCGGTCTGGAACAGGTCCTGCACGATCACCAGTTCGATTCGTGACAGGGCCTCGGCGGTTTCCCGCGCGTTGGCGAGGCTGGCGAACAGGTCGTAGCCAACCACGTACAGCGCCTTCAGTCGTCCTGCTCGCGCGGCGTCCATCATCTCGAGCAGGTTCAAGCCTGGTGCGCGGGGAAGTTCGACGCCCCAGGCCGCTTCAAAGCGCTCGCGCGCATCGCGGATGCGCACCGAGCCGGGCAGCGTGCCCGGGTCGCAACCCATCACCGCCGAACCCTGCACATTGTTCTGGCCGCGAAGCGGATTGATGCCCGCGCCCGGCCGGCCGAGGTTGCCGGTCAGCAGCGCGAGGTTGACCAGGGCCATTACGCCTTCGGTGCCCTGCACATGTTCGGTCATGCCCAGGCCGTGCAGGCACATCGCAGATGGCGCCCCGGCATACAGGCGCGCGGCGCGGCGGATGTCGTCCGCGCTGACGCCGCAAATCTCCGCGGCGCGTTCCGGCGTCCATGGCGCGATGAATGTCTCGAATGCTGCGAAGTCATCCACGCGCTGGGCGATGAAGTCGCGATCGACCAGGCCTTCGGCCAGCATCACCTGCGCCAATGCGTTGACCAGCGGCAGGTTCGTGCCCGGGCGCAGGGCCAGGTGCACGTCGGCAATCTCCGCGAGCCCGGTCCGGCGGGGATCGATGACGACCAGCTTGGCGCCATGCAACACGGCCTGCCGGATCCTCGCGCCGACCACCGGATGGTTCTCCAGTGGGTTGGCGCCGGCAATCAGGAAACAGCCGGCATTTTCGATATCGTCGAAACTGTTGGTGGCCGCGCCTGCGCCGAGCATGTGCTTGAGTGCCGCGGCACTGGGCGTGTGGCAGACCCGCGCACAGCAGTCGACATTGTTGCTGCCGATGGCGATGCGCGCGAATTTCTGCACGAGATAGTTTTCTTCGTTGGTCGCGCGTGCCGATCCAAGCACGCCCACCGCATCCGGGCCATGTTCGGCGACGATGCGACGCAGGCCGTCCGCGGCAAAGCCGATCGCCTCGTCCCATTCGACATCGTGCCAACCATCGCTGCGGCGCAGTCGTGGCGACGTCGCGCGGTCGTCGGCATCCACATAGGCGTGCGCGTAGCGACCTTTCACGCACAAGTGGCCCTTGTTCACCGGCGCGGCGAGGAAGGGGCGCGCGGCGACGATGCGATCGCCGGCCACGCCGATATCGAGTTCGCAACCGACGCCGCAGTAAGGGCAGGTGGTTCGCGTCCAACGCGCCGCGGCCGGTTTCATCCAGGCACTGGCGTCGGTCAACGCGGCGGTCGGGCAGGTATCCACGCAGGCGCCGCAACCGACGCACGGACTGTCCGCTAGCGGCAGGTCGCCTTCGGTGCCGATGCGCAGGTCGTCGCCGCGACCGAACACATGCCAGACCGATTCGCCCTGCAGGTCGTCGCAGATGCGTACGCAGCGCTGGCAGGCAATGCAGCGGCTCATGTCCACGCGGATGTAGGGGTGCGAAGTGTCGAGGCGGGCAGCTTCCGTATCTGGCGCCCGGCTGGCGATGCCGCGTGCGAGCAGCTCACGATGCAGCGGCTTGTCGGGAAAGCGCGCCAGGTCGGCCGGGGAGGCGCTGTCTGCGAGTTGTTCGAACAGGTTCTGCCGGAAGGCATCCAGCGCAGGCGACGACGACCGGATCTGGCAGCCTTCCACCAGCAGCTCGTGGCAGGCGGTGCGATTGTGGAAGGCCTGGCCGGGGCCAGCGGCGACTTCAACCGCGCAGGACCAGCACTGGCCGATCGGCGCGAGTCGCGGGTCGTGGCACAGGGTGGGTGGCGCCGCGCCGCGTGCCTGCAGCGCCTGCAAAACCGATTGCCCCGCAGGGAGCGTCAGTTCGGCCCCGTCAATCACCACCTTCAGCGTCGCCGCGTCCATGGCCTAGTGTTGCATTACCAGCCGCAGATACAAAAAACCCGCCGGTGGGCGGGTCTTTCGGAATTACTTGCCGCTGACGTGGCTGCTGTACTTCTTGCCGCGCAGGCGCGCTACGCGACGTCGTGCTCTTGAACGCTTCATGGCAAAGGCCTTGTAGTTCGTGGATGAAGACGGGCACGAGTGCCGACGCCGCGAATAGTGGTGGCTATAGGTGGACTCGAACCACCGACCTCAGCATTATGAGTGCCGCGCTCTAACCGGCTGAGCTACATAGCCACACGAGCCCGCCAAATGCTGGCGGGGCCGCGAATTCTACCCGGCTGGGCCCCGAGTATCAAACTAGTGGCGATGCTTGTTAGCCCGGCCGCGCCTGTGGCAGTCTGGCGTCAGTGATGTCTTTGGAGTCCGATCGTGATCGATCCGGACGGTTACCGCCCCAACGTGGGCATCGTGCTCATGCGCACGGATGGTCAATTGTTCTGGGCCCGCAGGGTGAACCGGGATGGTTGGCAGTTTCCGCAAGGCGGCATGAATACCGATGAAACCCCGCTTGAGGCCATGTACCGTGAGTTGCGCGAGGAAGTGGGCCTGGAACCGGAGCACGTGGAAGTGCTCGGGGCCACGCCCGGCTGGCTGCGTTATCGGCTGCCCCAGCGCTGCGTAAGGCGCGGCTCACGGCCGGCCTGCATCGGCCAGAAGCAGGTCTGGTTCCTGCTGCGCCTGCACGGCCAGGAAAGCGACTTGCGCCTGGACCTGACCGACAAGCCCGAGTTCGACAGTTGGCGCTGGGTCGACTTCTGGTACCCCGTGGAAAACGTCGTGACCTTCAAGCGTGAGGTCTATGTCCGGGCTTTGCATCATTTGGCGCCTTTTGCCCGGCAGATCGCCGGAGATGACGCCATTTCGGCCGCCAATGCCCCGGCCCTGCCCGAACCCCCGGTGCGCAAGAACGTCGTCCGCTGAACGGCCCGCGGCACGCGGTTGACAACCATTCTCATTTGAAGTCAAATGCAAGTGGTTCTCATCCGGGTTCTTCCATGTACGTCTGCATCTGCCACGGAGTCACCGATCGCGAGATCCGCCAGGCCGCGGCCGATGGCGTGCGCGAAATCCACGTGCTGACCATGCGCACCGGCGCCGGGTCCAACTGCGGCAGCTGCCTGCCGATGGCGGCCGAGTTGCTCGCCGACGCGGTTGCATCCCAGGCTTTCCCGCTGCAGATCCTGCAAGCCGCCTGAGCGCTTGCAGCGCTCCCCGATGGGAGCGATTCCGATTACGGCGTCGTCGCGGGTGCTGCGCTAAAGTGGCGGCTTGCCACGAAGGAGCGTAGCCATGAAAGGCGACATCAAGGTCATCGAGCATCTCAACAAGGCGCTGTACAACGAGCTGGTCGCCATCAACCAGTATTTCCTGCACGCCCGCATGTACAAGAACTGGGGCCTGAAGGAACTGGCCGAGCACGAGTACAAGGAATCGATCGACGAGATGAAGCACGCCGATCGCCTGATCGAGCGCATCCTGTTCCTCGATGGCCTGCCCAACCTGCAGAACCTCGGCAAGCTGATGATCGGCGAGTCGCCGCGCGAAGCGCTGGAATGCGACCTGAAGCTCGAGATGCTGGCGGTGCCCGACCTGAAAGTCGCGATCGCCTATTGCGAACAAGCCGCCGACTACGTGTCGCGTGATTTGTTCGCGGCGATCCTGGAGTCCGAGGAAGAGCACATCGACTGGATCGAGACGCAGCTGGCGCTGATTGCGCGCCTGGGCGAAGGCACTTACCTCCAGACCAAGATCGGATCCTGATCAGGCGTCAAGCGCGGCCAGGGCCGCCTTGGCGCGACGGAATTCATTCTCCAGCATCAATACCGCCAGTGACGGCTTGGGCAGCGATTCTGTGCGCGCGCCAAACTCGATGCGCTTGGCCACCGACGACAGGGCCAGTGCACCGAGGTTCGCGCTCGAAGACTTGAGCGTGTGCGCCGGCGCCACCATGGCCGCGATGTCGTTGCCGGCAGCGGCGGCGCGCAGGCGCTCGATGTGCAGCGGTGCGTCTTCCAGGAAAAGTTTGACCAGGCCCTGGTATTCGGTGCCCATGATCGAGCGCAGTTCTTCGACCACTTCCATTTCGAGCACCGGTGCGGTCGGACCTGCGGGCGGGGCGGCGGAGGGTGCGGGCGCGGCTGCGGCGGCGGCGAACCGTGCTGCATTTTGCGCGGCGGCCGGCGCGGCGGGAGCCACTGCCGCGGGAGTTGCGGCAACGGGCGCCACCGAAGCCGCCACGGCGACCGGCCGGGAAGCGGCGGGCGCTGCAACGACAGCGGGAGCCTCTGGCGAAGGCGCCGGCAGGGTTGGCCGTGGCCCGTTCATTCGCCGTGGCGATCGTTGCAACCACAAGGCGAGGCTCGCCTCGAGCAGGCGGCGGTCCACCGGCTTCGACAGATAATCGTCCATGCCCGAGTCCAGGCATTTCTGGCGGTCGCCGGCCATGGCGTTTGCCGTCATGGCAATGATTGGCAGCGGCGACAGGTTGTTGGCGGCTTCATGCTGTCGCCACTCGGTGGTGGCGGTGTAGCCATCCTTCACCGGCATCTGGCAATCCATCAGCACCAGGTCGATATCGCCGGCGCGCATCTTCTCGATGGCGATGCCACCGTGGTCGGCGGTCTCGCAATCGAGCCCGAGCAATTTGATCAGGCTTTGCGCGACCTTCTGGTTGATCGGATTGTCTTCGACCAGCAATACGCGACCCTTCATGGCCGATGCGGCCACTTCCTTCGCGACCGGTTGTTCAAGGTCGGCGAATTCGGACGACAGGGTGGTGCCGCCGCCGGTGTTGATTCGTGCCGCGGGCGGCGTGGCGATGAAGGTGCTGATGGCCGTGCGCATTTCCGCCGAGCCCATCGTGCGCGACAGGATCAGTACCTGCTGGCCTTCGCTGAGTTCCGGCGCAGGCGCCTCCTGGCCCTTGAGGTAAACGACGGGGAGCGATTCGAATTCCGCGGAACGCTGCAGGTTGCGATGCAGGGCGATGGTGGTGCTGCGCACGCTGTTCAAGTCCACCATCAGCAGGTTGATGGCCCAATTGGCGCCGCGCGATTGCGCCGCGCGCAACTTGGCCAGGGCATCCTGCGTGGTTTCGCAATCGGCCAGCTGCGCGCCCCAGGCGGGCGCGGCCGACTGCATGCGCTGGCGCAATCCGGCGTCGGCGGTCAGCAGCAGGATGCGGCCGCCATTGAGGTCGGCGCGTTGCCCCTGCATGTCGCCCACGGCTTTCAGCAGCGGCACTTCGAACCAGAAGGTCGAACCGCGGCCGGGTTCGGAATCCACGCCGATGGTGCCGCCCATCAGGTCAACGATGCGCTTGCAGATGACCAGGCCCAGGCCGGTGCCGCCATACAGGCGCGTGGTGGATGCGTCGGCCTGCGCGAAGGCGCGGAACAGGTTGCCGAGGTTTTCCTTGCTGATGCCGATGCCGGTATCGCGAACTTCGAAACGCAGTTCGTGTTGCGTGCGGGACTCGCCCTTGCGGGTCACGACCACGGTAATGCCGCCGCGTTCGGTGAACTTCAGCGCGTTGCTGACGAGGTTGGTCAGGATCTGGCGCAGGCGCACCGGGTCGCCGCGCAGGGCCAGGCGTACGCCCGGGTCCAGCTGCAGGTTCAGGCGCAGGCCTTTGCTCTCCGCCGGTTTTTCCAGCAGGCGGATGATCGAATCGAGCAGCTCGCGCAGGTTGAAGCTGGTGGTTTCCAGCTGCAGCTTGTTGGCTTCGAGCTTGGAGAAATCGAGGATGTCGTCAACGATGCGCAGCATCTGCCGCGACGAGGTGTACGCGGTGCGCAGGAAATCCTGCTGGTCCGGCGCCAGCTTGGAGGTCATCAGCAGGTCCAGCATCGGGATGATGCCGTTCAGTGGGGTGCGGATCTCGTGGCTCATCGTGGCCAGGAACTCGCCCTTGGCCATCACTGCGGATTCGGCGGCCTGGCGTGCTTCCACCAGTTCGCGTTCCAGGTTGCGGTGGATTTCCAGCTCGCGATGCAACTGCTTCATCACGCGTTGCTGGTCGTCCGATTCCTGCACCGCTTCGACCAGGGCGCTGGTGCGCGAACTGACCGCGCGCCAGAGTCCGGCGACGGCCGCTGCGGACAGCAGCGCGGCGACGAAGGCGACCGTGTTCCAGTAGGAATTGGTCGTGTAGTAGGCGATGGCCTGGGCGACGGCAGCGCCGGCGGCGCCGGCAATCGCCAGCCAACGGGCAACGAGGAAGTCATTGGGCTTGAAGTACTTCATTCACAACACCGCCTGGTTGAAGTCGAAGTTCATGTCCTGGTCCGCTTGCTGGACCAGGTTGCCCTGGATGAAATCGATGCCGCTCATCCACAAGGTCGCCGCCGCCTGCGCGTCTTCCACGCCGTGGCCGATGACCTGCAGCTTGCGCCGGTGGGCGCGGGTGATCAGGCCCTTCACTTCCTCGCGCATGGCCGGGCTCAGGCTGCCCATCGTGTACTTGCGCGCCAGCTTCACGTAGGCCAGCGGCAACTCGTCGATCAGTGCCTCGGCGTCGGCGCCCGCCTCGAACTGGCTGAGGCAGAACTGCACGTCCACGGGCACCATCGCTTCGCAGAACTGGCGAACCGTCGCGGCATGCACGGCCACGTCTTCCAGGCGAAGTTCGACCACCAGGCTGCTGCCCGGCACGCCGCAGCCGGCGATTTCCGACTTGAGCCATTCCGCCTGGTCTGCCGCCGCCAGCGTCAGCGGCGACTGGGTGACGAACAGGCGCAGCAACTGGTTTTCGGCCAGGCGTTCCTTGATGAGCGCGAGCGCCTGCATCATTACCCAGCGATCGATCTCGATGATCAGGCTGGTGCGCTCGGCCATCGGGATGATTTCGGCGGCCGATCGCAACTTGCCGCTGGAATCACGCAGGCGCAGCAACACCTGGTACTGCGAGACATCGCTGCCGGCGACCGCGACCACTGGTTGGTACAACAGCACCAGGCTGTCCTGGTCGATGGCGTCGCGCACCTGCGAAAGCAGTGCGGCTTCCTTCACGGCTTCGGCGGCGCGCGGCGGCTCGAAGCGGCGCACGCCGCGTTCGTGGGTCCGCGCCTCGCGCGCGACCTTCTCCACCGCATTGATCATTGCACCGGAATCGGTGAAGGCATGCTTGAAGGCGCACACACCTACCGAAAGGCGCAGGCGCAGCGGATGGCCGAGCGCCTGGAAGGCGTTCTGCATGAGGGTGGCGCGCAGTTCGGTGGCCAGCGAGTCGAGGCGCAGTTCGTCCAGTTGCTTGTCGAGCAGCAGGTAGCTGCCATCGCCAAAACGCGTGGCGGGCAGGTGGCCTGCGGTGGCGGTCAGCATCCGGCTGACATCACCGAGCAGGATCTCCAGCGCGGTCAGGCCGATGCGCTCGCGCAACAGGCTCAGGCTTTCCACTTCCAGGAAGATCAGGCCGCCCGTCTGCTGGCCTTCCTGCAGGCTCTGGTCGAGTTGTTCCAGAAGCGTCTTGCGATAGACCAGGCCGGTGGCGGCGTCCTTGTCGGGACGCTTCACGCGGCGATTCTCCTGCTGGCGATGCCGGCGCACGCGCGTCTGCACTGCCGAGATCAGGTGTCGCGGGCGAATGGGCTTGCTGAGGAAATCGTCGCCGCCGGCGTCGATGGCGTCGAACTGCAGGTCTTCGCTGCTTTCGCCCGACAGGAAAACGATGGGCGTGTGCGCAAACGCTTCCTGTTCGCGGATCAGCGCGGTCAGCTCGATGCCGTTGGCGCCCGGCATGTTCAAATCCATCAGGATCAGGTCGGGGCGGAAGGATTTCAGCGCCGGCATCACGTCCAGTGCATCGATCACCACCAGCGAGTCCATGCCCGCGTTGCGCAGGATGCCTTCGGCGAACAGGGCCTGGCTGCGGTCGTCTTCCACGATCAGGATGCGGAAGCTTTCTTCGCGCTCGGGGTCGACCAGCGCCTGCAGTTTGCGCAGTACGTCGTTGGCGTTTTTCGGGTCCACGATCAGCAGATCCACGCCGGCGCGGCGCGCTGACAGGCGCAGTGCAATATCGTCGGCTTCGGAAATGGCGACCAGGCGCAGCGCCTGCTTGTTGCTTCGCGTCCTCGCCAGGCGCACTGCGGTGCCGGCGCTTTCCAGCAGGTCGCTGAAGCAGGCATCGATCAGGACGAGGTCAGCCGGCAGCGCGCTGAGCAATTCGTTGAGCTCGTCCACGTCCTCGAGCAGTTCGATTTCCAGGCCCTGCGCTTCGAAGCGTTGGTCCAGTTCGAGCGACAGGGGGCCGTAACCGGTGAGGTGATAGATGCGGAAGTCCGGCGGTAGCGAGATCGCAGCGTCGTTCTTGCCCGCAGGAGCGGCCGGTGCTGGCGCGGGAGGCGTAGCGGCAGCGGCAGCCACCTTCGCGGAAGCCGCCGCCGCAACCGCCGCAGTTTCGGCTGGCGTTGGCGCGGCGGGCTTTGCCGGGGCGGGAGTGATCGGTGCCGTCTTCGTTGTTGCCTTGCGCGGAGCGGCGGTTTTCGCCGGAGGCGGCGAGTCACCGGCCGCTGGCTTGGCGAATAGCGGCACGCCATCGCCCCAGACATCGAGGTCGTCGGCATCATCGGCGTCGGCCGTCGGTTCGCTGGCTTCGTCGGATACTTCGATGGCTGAAATCGTCAGCTCGACTTCTTCATAGACCAGCTCGACCCGCATTGCGTCTTCCGCTTCGGGTGCTTCCGCGGGAGGGGGCACGTTTTCGCCGAGTTCGGCGGCCAATGAATCTAGGCGCGCGCCGAGTACTTCGTCGGGCAGTTCTTCCCGGTCGAGCACGCCGTAGAGGATCTCGGCGATGTCGGAGAAAGTGCGTGATGCCGCGTCCAGCCCGAGGCTGGCGCTGCCTTCGCCCAACGTGGCCGCCTCGGCCTGCATCAGCGCCAGGCCGTTGATATCCCAGCCCGAGCGGTGGAACCGCTGCAAGCGCCGCGCCATCAGTTGCGCCCGCACTGGAAGCAGGCGCAACAAAACGGTTTGGCCTTCGGCGAGTTGGGACCCGTCGTGTTCAGTCATTGAGCATAGTTTCCCTTGGCCTTCGATTATGCCCCTGCGGCCGGGGACTGTCAGTTGGCGGCAAGGAAATTCTTTATGGGGCCGGGCATCGCCGGTATCCTGACGGCATGAGCTCCCCCGGCCCGGACCAGCCCCGCTTCGTCATCGTTCCCAGGAACGGGCACCTGCGTGGCTGGCTGCTGATAGCGGCGGTGCTTTGGCTGGGCAGCCTGGTCGCGACCTGGATGCTGGCCACCCGGCTGGCGTCGCCGGTCGTGATGGCCGCGGGCGGCGAGCGCGTGGATTCGGGGAAGGTGGCGCGCGAGCAAGCCGCGCAGATCAAGGACCTGCGCCAGCAGGTGGCCACGCTCAAGCGATCCGACCAGATCAGCCGCAATGCCAATACGCAGCTGCAATCGTCGCTCACCGAGCGCGAGGAAGAGGTATCGGGGCTGCGTGCCGACGTGGACTTCTACGAACGCCTGGTCGGTTCGACCGGCCAGCGCCAGGGGCTGCGCGTGCACGAGGCGCGCTTTACGCCCGAGTCGGCGGGCACCTGGCGCTACACGGTGACGCTGACCCAGAACCTGAATCGCGGCGCCATCAGCAAGGGCAACATGCGCTTCGAGGTGATTGGCGTGCGTGGCGGCAAGCTCAACACCATCAAGTGGGACGAGCTGCTGCAGTCGCCGAAAGCACCGGGCAAGCCGTTTTCGTTCCGCTATTTCCAGCAGCTGGAGGACAGCGTGATGCTGCCGCCCGGCTTCACCCCGCAGCGGGTGCGCGTCACGCTGCAGGGCAGCGGCAACACGGTGGACCAGACGTTTGCCTGGGACGCCAGGAAATTACCAGGGGAGTAGCCGCATGTTCGGGGAAAAGCGCAAGGGCGGGCGCGGTGGAAGCCACGCCGTCGAAACATTGATCGGACCGCGCGTGGTCATCCACGGTGACGTACATTTTTCCGGCGGGCTTTACGTCGAAGGCAAGATCGTCGGCAAGGTCATCGCCGACGACGGGCAACCGGCGGTGCTGACAGTGGCCGAGCAGGGCTGCATCGAGGGCGAGGTTCGGGTGCCGGTGGCCATCGTCTGCGGCGAGCTGGTCGGCGATGTCTTCAGCAGCGACCGGGTCGAACTCGCCGGCAAGGCCCGCGTACGCGGCAACATCCACTACCAGGTGGTCGAGATGGCCGCCGGCGCGATGATCACTGGCCGCCTGATCCACGGCGACCCGGCCATGGCGCAACTGACCGGGCCGGAACTGTAAGCCGGTTCACAAACCGGACCGCCCGGCCTGTCGCCACGCCTTGATTCACGCCCGACCGCGCATACTTAGCTGATATGGACAGCCAACCGACCTATCTCGACCTCGACCGGCCGCTGGATTTCACTGCGGCCGCCGCCAGCAAAGTCGCCTCCTTGATTGCCGAAGAAGGCAATCCGGGGCTGAAGCTGCGCGTGTACATCAGCGGCGGCGGCTGTTCGGGCTTCCAGTACGGCTTCACCTTCGATGAAGAACGCAGTGAAGACGACCTGGCGCTGGAGCGCGATGGCGTGACCTTGCTGGTGGACCCGCTCAGCCTGCAGTACCTGATGGGTGCGGAAGTGGACTATCGCGAAAGCCTGCAAGGGGCGCAGTTCGTCATCCGCAATCCCAATGCGAAATCAACCTGCGGATGCGGCAGCAGCTTTTCGGTGTGAGCCAGGCGCCGCGGCAATACGCATTCCAGCATCCCGGCCTTGACCGGGCCGAACACCTGCGCGAAGACCTCGACGCATTGCACCGGCATTGGCCTGGCGCGCGCGTGCTGCTGGTGGACGATGACGGTCGCATCCTGTTTTCGGGTAGCGAAGACGAACCGCAATTCCTGCTGGGCGACCAACTGATTGGCCACGGTCCAGAGACGGCTGTCTTCCTCGGCCTGGACGAAAGCGAGTCCGCCTGGTTCGCGGTGGCGGCCAACATTGCGCTCGAGCCACCTGCGCGTAGCCTCGATTTGCGCAGCGCCGCCGTGCGCTGGCCCGCCTTGCCGGCATCGGCCTACGCGCAGGCGCGCGCCCTGTTGCACTGGCAGCAACGCAACCGCTTCTGCGGCATCTGCGGCCAGGCGCTGCAGTTCGTGCGCGGCGGCTTCGTTGCGCGTTGCGCGCATTGCTCGGTCGAACATTACCCGCGCACCGACCCGGCCATCATCGTTGCCGTGAGCGACGGCGAGCGCCTGTTGCTGGGCCGCCAGGCAAGCTGGCCTGAAAAACGCTGGTCGGTGCTCGCCGGCTTCCTGGAACCCGGCGAATCGCTGGAACAAACTGTCGCGCGCGAAGTGATGGAGGAGGCCGGGGTCCGGATCCGGTCCTGCCAGTACCTTGCCTCCCAGCCCTGGCCCTTCCCGGCCGCGCTGATGCTGGGCTTCAGCGCCGAGGCCGAGCCGCAACCGGTGAATGTCGGCGCCGAACTCGAGGACGCGCGCTGGTTCACCGCCGCTGAAATCCGCGGCCAGGTGGCGGCCGGCGAGATGATCAGTTCGCCGCGTATGTCCATCTCGCGCTGGCTGATCGACGACTGGCTGTCCCGGCACTAGCCCGCCGCGGGATAAAACTTGGGACTACAATCGGCCCATGCCGTTTGAATTCGTGACATGGCCCTGACCCTTATCGCCGTCGTGCTGTCGCTGGTGCTGGGCCACGTCGCGCCCGGCCTGATCAGCTTTCGCCGCTACGGCTGGTTCGTAAGCTGGCTGCAATGGCTGGGCCGCCTGTTCGCCGGCCAGAGCGCCTGGCAGGGTCGATTGGGATTGCTGCTGGCCGTCGGCCTGCCGATCTTGCTGGTGGGCGCCGTGCAGTGGCTGCTGGACGATCACTTCTACGGCCTGCCGATGTTCGGCTTTGCACTGGCCGTGCTGATCTACACCTGGGGCCCGCGCGACCTCGACCTGGACGTTGACGCCGTGATCGACGCCCGCGACGTAACCGAGCGTCGCGCCGCGGCAGTGGCGCTGTTCCCCGAAGGCGGCGAACCGGTCATCGAAGGCCCCAGCCTGGTCGAAGCGGTATTCCGCTGCGCGCTGTGGCGCTGGTTCGGCGTGTTGTTCTGGTTCCTGCTGCTCGGCCCGGCCGGCGCCCTGTTGTACCGGCTGGTGTCGCTGGGCGCGCAAGGCGAGGCGCAACGCGTGCTGCCGCCGGCGCAGGCACAAGCGGCAAAACTCTTTGTCGCCATCCTCAATTGGCCGGTCGCGCACCTGATGACCTTTGGGCTGGCGCTGGCTGCGAATTTCGATGGCGTGCTCGGCGCGTGGCGCGACTGGCATGCCAACGGCGGCATGCGCCTGGACATCGGCTTCCTCGGCGCGGCGGCGCGCGCGAGCGTAGTCTGCGAGCTGGCTGAAGAAGACGCCTACGCGATCGACGGTCCCGCACAAGCGCCGGCCTTGCTGGAACTGCGTGACGCGATGAGCCTGGTCTGGCGCGTGTTGCTGCTGTGGCTGGCCGTATTGGCCATTTTCGTCGTGGCGGGTTTCGTCAACTAGGCGCGGTGGGGTTGCCGCGGGCCGGCATCAAGCCTGGTCGCCGCGCATCGCGCGCACTTTCGCTTCCAGCATTTCCGCGGTCGCCTCGCTGCCGGCGATGGCCGGCCCTGCTTCCACTTCCACGTGCGCGCGCAAGCGGCGAGGCAGGCGCAGGCGACCCATGCGCGAATCGCGCTTGCTCCACATGCTCAGCCACATGCCCTTCAACGCCATCGGCACCACCGGTACCGGACGCCGGGCCAGGATGCGTTCGACACCCGACTTGAACGGCGCGATCTCGCCGTCGCGGGTCAATGCGCCCTCCGGGAATATGCAGACCAGTTCGCCGGCGGCCAAGGCGGCATCCACTTCCTCGAAGGCCTTTTCCATCAGCAGCGGATCTTCGCGCGTGCCGGCGATCGGAATCGCGCGCGCGGCCTTGAAGATCCAGCCCGCGCCCGGCGTCTTGAATATCTTGTAGTACATGACGAAACGGATCGGCCGCGGGATCGCGCCGCTGAGGATCAGCGCATCCATGTAGCTGACGTGGTTGCAGACCAGTAGCGCCGGACCTTCGTCGGGCACCTTGTCCTCGACGCCGACGATGGTGACGCGATACATCAGGCGCACGTACATCCAGGCCAGGAAGCGCATCAGGAATTCGGGCACCAGCATGAAGATGATGCCGGTGACGATGGCGGTGGCGATGCCGGTGGCAAGGTAGAGCTGCGGAATGCTCCAGCCCAGCGCCCGTTGGAGCACCAGGCTGAGCACCGCTGCCGCCACGATGAACAAGGCGTTCTGGATATTGAGCGCGGCGATGACCCGCGACAGTTCGTCGCGCGGCGTGCGGCTTTGCACCAGCGCGAACAAGGGCACCACGTAGAAGCCGGCGAACAGGCCGAACAGGGTCAGGTCGGCGAGGATGCGGAAGCTGCCGGGCTGCCGAATGAATTCCGCTGCGCCGATCCCCGCGACAGGCGCCAGGCCGCTGCGCGCGAAGTACAGGTCGATGCAGAAGATCGTCATGCCCAGCGCGCCCATCGGCACCAGGCCGATCTCGACGGTGCGGGCCGACAGTTTTTCGCACAACAGCGAACCGATGCCGGTGCCGACCGATACCAGCGCCAGGCACAGCAGGTAGATGGTGAGCTGTTTTTCCGCTGCGCCCAGGTGCACTTCGGAATAGTTGGCAAGCTGTGCGGTCAGCACGGTGCCGACGAACCAGAACCAGGAAATGCCGAGTACCGCATTGCGCACCGCGCGCTGCTTGCGGGCCAGGCGCAGCACCGACAGCGATTCCTTGATCGGAATCCAGCTGATCTTGAGATCAGGCGCCGCGGCTTCGGCGCGCGGAATGGCGCGGCTGACCAGATGACCGGTGATGGCCAGTGCGACCACGGCGAAGGCGGCGTAACGCGGGCCGAATTCGTGGCCCTGCAGCAGCAGGATTCCAGCGATCATTCCCAAGAGAATCGAGATGGAGGTGACCATCTCGATCAAGCCATTGCCGCCGGTCAGTTCCTCGGGGCGCAATACCTGCGGCAGGATCGAATACTTCACCGGGCCGAACAGCGCCGACTGCAGGCCGGTCAGGAACAACACCACCAGCAATATCGCCGGCTGCGCGAACCAGAAGCCGACCGCCGCCACCGACATGATCGCCACTTCCATCGCCGTGGTGATGCGGATCAGCGCGGATTTTTCGTACTTTTCCGCAATTTGTCCGGCGGTCGCGGAAAACAGGAAGTAGGGAAGGATGAACAGCGCTGGCGCAAGGTTGGCGTATAGCGCGACTTGTTCGTTGCTCAGGCCGATGACGATGACCAGGCCGAGCATGGCGTTTCGGAAAACATTGTCATTGAACGCGCCGAGCGCGGCAGTCAGGAAGAAAGGCAGGAAGCGACGCTGCCTGAGCAACTCGAACTGGTTATGTGCCATGGGTTTCCCGTGCGATTGCGCGCCAGCCGATGTCGGTTCGATGGAATTCGCCATCCCAGTGGATCGCGCTGGCGGCGCGGTAGGCTAGTGCCTGCGCATCGCGCACGGTGGCTCCCAGCGCGCAAGCGCACAAGACACGGCCGCCTGCGGTCAGCACCTGGCCGTCGCGCGCGATCGTGCCGGCATGGAAGACCTTGCTGTCCGCCGGCAGCGGCGCGTCCAGTCCTTCGATGGCATCGCCGGTGCGCGGCGTCTCGGGATACGGCGTCGCCGCCATCACCACGCCCAGCGCCGGCCGCGGATCCCAGTCGGCTTGCACGCCGGCGAGTTCGCCATCCACCGCGGCTTCCAGCAAGTCGAGCAAGTCCGAGCGCAGGCGCATCATTACTGGCTGCGTCTCCGGGTCGCCGAAGCGCACGTTGAATTCGATCACCTTGGGCGCGCCTGCGGCATCGATCATCAGCCCGGCATAAAGAAAGCCGGTGAACGGATGGCCGTCGGCGATCATGCCGCGCACGGTCGGCTCGACGATCTCGCGCATCACGCGCGCATGGACTTCCGGCGTGACCACCGGCGCGGGTGAATACGCACCCATGCCGCCGGTATTGGGGCCGGTGTCGCCGTCGTGCACGCGCTTGTGGTCCTGGCTGGTCGCCATCGGCAGCGCGAACTGGCCATCCACGATCGATATGAAACTGGCTTCTTCGCCGTCGAGGAACTCCTCGATCACCACGCGCGAGCCGGCCGCGCCGAACACATTCCCCTGCAGCATGTCCTGGATCGCGTCCTCGGCGTCTTGCAGCGTCATCGCGACGATCACGCCCTTGCCGGCGGCCAGGCCGTCGGCCTTGATCACGATCGGCGCGCCGACGTCGCGCACGTGATCGAGCGCGAGTTCCACGTCTTCGAACACCTGGTAATAGCCGGTGGGAATCTTGTGCCTCGCCAGGAAATCCTTGGCGAAGGCCTTGCTGCCCTCGAGCTGCGCGGCAAATTCGGTCGGGCCGAAGATGCGCTGGCCTGCGGCGCGGAATTTATCGACGATGCCGTGCACCAGCGGGCCTTCCGGCCCGACCACGGTCAGGTGCACGCCTTCGTCCTGCACCAGTTGCAGCAAGGCATCCAGGTCGGTCGGCTTGATGTCGACGTTGCGGCACCTGGCCTCGTGCATCGTGCCGGCATTACCCGGCGCCACCAATACTTCACTGACCCGTGGCGACTGCGCCAGCTTCCAGGCCAGGGCATGCTCGCGACCGCCGGAACCGATGACCAGGAGTTTCATGCGATCAGTGCCTGAAGTGACGACGACCAGTAAATACCATGGCCATGCCGGCTTCGTCGGCGGCCGCGATGACTTCGTTGTCGCGCATCGAACCGCCCGGCTGCACCACGGCGACGATGCCGGCGCCAGCAGCAGCGTCGATGCCGTCGCGGAACGGGAAGAAGGCATCGCTCGCCATGACCGAACCGGGCACGAACAGGCCCGCCTCACCGGCCTTGATGCCGGCGATCTTCGCCGACACCACGCGGCTCATCTGGCCGGCGCCGATGCCCACGGTCTGCAGGTCGCGCGCATAGACGATGGCGTTGGACTTGACGTACATCGCGACCTTCCAGGCAAACAGCAGGTCGGCCATTTCCGAAGGCGTTGGCGCGCGTTGGGTCACTACCTTCAAATCGGCAGCGGTGAGTGAATCGGTATCGGCGTCCTGCACCAGCAATCCGCCGGCGATGCGCTTGAATTCCAGACCGGTCGCGGCCCGCAATTCGCCAACCGCCAGCACGCGCACGTTCGGCTTCTTCGCGAACAGCGGCAGCGCATCGTCGGCAATGGACGGTGCAAGCACCACTTCAACGAACTGCCGCTTGAGGATCTCCGCCGCAGTAGTGGCATCCAGCGGGCGATTGAAGGCGATGATGCCGCCGAACGCCGAAGTGGGATCAACCGCATAGGCGCGATCGTAGGCTTGCATCAAATCGCCGGCCTCGGCCACGCCGCAGGGATTGGCGTGCTTGACGATGACGCAGGCGGGCGCGGTGAAGGCCTTCACGCATTCCAGCGCGGCGTCGGCGTCGGCGAGGTTGTTGTAGCTCAGTTCCTTGCCCTGCACGAAGCGCGCGGTGGCGACGATGCCCTGCGGTGCATCCTTCTCGATGTACAACGCGCCACGCTGGTGCGGGTTTTCGCCGTAACGCAGCGACGATGCCAGGTCGAGCGACAGGTTGAAGGTGTGCGGCCAGGTTTCCGGCGCGTCGGGATTCTCCGCTCTTGCGGAAAGCCACTGCGTTACCTGGCCGTCGTAGCTGCTGGTGTGCGCATAGGCTTTTGCCGCGAAGCCACGCCGTTGCGCCAGCGTCGTGCCGCCGGCGCGCAAGGCATCAAGCAGCGCATCGTATTGCGCCGGATCGACCACCACGCTGGTGCGGGCGTGGTTCTTGGCGGCGGCGCGCAGCATCGCCGGGCCGCCGATGTCGATGTTCTCGATCGCGTCGTCGTAACTGCAATCAGGTTTCGCCACAGTCGCGGCGAAGGGATACAGGTTGACCACCAGCAGGTCGATCGGCTGGATGCCATGTTCGGCCATCACCGCGTCATCAACACCGGAGCGCCCCAGCAGGCCGCCGTGGATGGCCGGATGCAGGGTCTTGACCCGACCGTCCATGATTTCAGGGAATCCAGTGAGCTCGGAAACGTCGCGTACCGGGATGCCGGCCTCGCGCAGGGCGCGTGCGGTGCCACCAGTGGAAAGAAGTTCGACGCCCAACCCGGCAAGTTCGCGGGCCAGGGCCAGCAGCCCGGTTTTATCGGAAACAGAGAGCAGCGCCCGGCGAACGGGCAGGCGGTCTATGGACATGGATCACCCCGGAACGAAGGGTGAATTATAGCTTCAAGCCAGCGGCATTCAGCTGATGCCGTATTCCTTGAGCTTCTTGCGCAACGTGGCCCGGTTCAAGCCCAAGGTGGCGGCGGCGCGGCTCTGGTTGCCGTCGCAATGGCGCATGACTTCGGTCAGCATCGGTACTTCGATCTCGCGCAGCACGATGTCGTACAACTCGTGCGAATCACACTCGCCCAGGTCCAGCAGGTAGCGACGCACGGCCTTGGCCACGTAGTCGCGCAACGCCGGTTGCGGATGCGAAGGAGGCGCAGGTTCGGCGCGGAGGACGTGCAGTGCGTTCACGGGGGACAAACTCCAGGAATTATTCCAGCTACCGGCAACACTTCCCTTTGCTGCTCGCATCCGGCGTCCGTGCCATTCATTGTCGGGCCGCCTTGGATTCCGGCGGACACGCAGTCTAACGTCAGCGAGTGCCGACCGCAAAGTACCTTTCTACTGGGTCAGCGGAAGTCGAATTCGAAGGTGACCGCGCGCTTGCCGGGGTCGAGTACTTCCAGGGTCACGCTGGCCGATTGCCCGGGACCGATCCAGGGGCTGGACGGCTCGCTACCCAGGTATTCACGGGGTGTAAAACGGCGCAGGCCCAGCGCATCGCCATCGTGGTTGGCGAGGGAAAGTTGCAGCACCGGCCAAGCCTGCGCGTACGCGGCGTCGTTGCGAAACGTCGCGCTCACCAGCAATGCACCGGGCGCGCTGGGATGTGCGCGAAGTTCGCGCGCGGTGACATGGAAGGCCTTTGGTTCGTGCCAGGGCGGCACATCGCAGCCGAGCCACCCGCAGAGCGCGACGATGCGGCCACGCCATTGCGGATCCGCCGCCAATCGCGCGCGATCGGCCACCACCACCTGCAATACCAGCGCCAGCAACAGCATTGGCGGAATCGCCCACGCCAGCAGGCGCCAGGCCTGTCGGGGTGGCGGGGGTTTGGCAGTGGCGAAGTCGGGCGCTTGGGACATCTGGAAATCTCAGCCGCGACGGCGACCGGTGATGCGCATCCAGTCGTCGAGCCGGACCGCCTGCAAATGATCGAACCAGTGCGCATAGCGCACGAGCAGGGCGTCTTCCTGCCCGTGCAGGATGCCGGAGAGCGCGATCACGCCGTTGGCTTCAACGCGCGCAGCCAATGTTTCGGCCAGTTGGTCGAGTGCGACCGCAAGAATGTTCGCGACCACGACCGGATAGCGCGCGGCGGGTTCATCCGCAGGCATGTAGACCGCGAGTCGATCGCCGACGCCGTTACGCTCCGCGTTGTCCACGGTCGCCAGCAAGGCTTGCGGATCGTTGTCCACGCCGACGGCGCGCGCTGCGCCGAGCTTCAGCGCGGCCAGCGCGAGGATGCCGGAACCGCATCCGAAATCGAGCACGGTCTTGCCCTGCAAATCGAGCCCATCCAGCCACTGCAGGCACAGGGCCGTGGTGGGATGCGTGCCGGACCCGAAGGCCAGGCCCGGGTCGAGGCGCACGATCACCGCGTCTTTCGCTTCCGGCGGCGCTTCCATGTTCCAGGGAATGATCCAGGTGCGCTCGCCGAATTTCATCGGCTGGTACTGGTCCATCCAGGCGCGTTCCCAATCCTGGTCTTCGACCACGCGGAACTGCGCGCTGGCAAGATCGATGCGTTCATCCCAGGCTTCGATGGCATGCAGCAGCAAGTCGGGATTGGTGTCGGCCTCGAACAAGGCCAGCATCGTCAGTTCGGGCCACAGCGGAAGCTCACCCACGCCGGGTTCGAGGATGGCTTTTTCATTCTCGGCATCCGCGGCATCGAGCAAGGACACCGACAACGCACCGAGTTCCTCGAGCGCGGTTTCTAGGCGCGACTCGTCGGCGGCGCGGCAGCGCAGGGAAAGTTCAAGCCAGGGCATGGGTCACAGCTTGGGGATGCGGAGGGTCTTGCTGATCATCAGCGAACCCGACAGCGCGAACAAGATCACCAGCGGGTGCAATTGCCAGTTGCCCAGCATCAGCGCGCCGCCGTAGATGTCCTCGCCGATGCGGCCCTGCCAGATGGCAAAGGCGAGCAGGCCGACCAGCAGCACGCTGCTGGGGATGGGCGTGCCCTCGAAATACTTGACCTTGCCCGACTCGTCGCCGGCCAGCGCCTCGGCGGTGACGTTGTAGCGCGCCAGCCGGCTGACGCCGCAGGCGACGAAATAGGCCAGCACGACGCAATCCCAGAAGCCATCGAGACCGGCGGCGAAGGCCATGGCGGCGGGCGCCACGCCGAAGCTGATCACGTCGGCCAGCGAATCGAGCTCACGGCCCAGCACCGACTGCTGCTTGCGCCAGCGCGCGATGCGGCCGTCGAAAACGTCGAAGATGAAGGCGGCCGGTATCAATCCCGCCGCCCACCACAATCCATCGGGATGCGCGCCGGTCAGGTAGGCCATGGCCGACAACACCGCGCCCATGCCGCAGAAAGCATTGGCCAGCGTGAACCAGTCCGCGAGGTGGAAGTCGCGGATCATCGAGAAATGCGTGGGCTTGTCCATCCTTGAACTCCCTGTGGGAGCGGCCTTGGCCGCGATGCTCCTGTCCTATCCTAGCCCGATCACTTTTTCCTTGCGCTCGGCGAGGCGTTTTTCCAGGTAATGGATATTCGCGCCGCCCTGCTGGAAACCGATGTCGGCCATGATGCGCTGCTGCAGCGGCACGTTGGTCTTGATGCCGTCGACGATCATCTCCGACAGCGCCACCTTCATGCGTGAAATGGCTTGCGCCCGCGTGTTGCCATGCACGATCAGCTTGCCAATCATCGAATCGTAATTCGGCGGCACTTTGTAGCCTTCGTAGATGTGCGAATCGACGCGCACGCCGGGGCCGCCGGGTGCATGGAAATGCTTGATCAGGCCCGGGCTGGGCAGGAAGGTTTCCGGATCCTCGGCATTGATGCGGCACTCGATGGCATGGCCGCGGATGACGATGTCTTCCTGGCGCAGCTTTAGTTTTTCGCCCGAGGCGATCATCAATTGTTCGCGCACCAGGTCCACGCCGGTCACCATTTCGGTGACGGGGTGTTCGACCTGCACGCGGGTGTTCATCTCGATGAAGTAGAAATGGCCGTCCTGGTACAGGAACTCGAAGGTGCCGGCGCCGCGGTAGCCGATGCGCACGCAGGCGTCGGTGCAGATCTTGCCGATGCGCGCGCGTTGTTCGTCGGTGATACCCGGTGCCGGCGCTTCTTCCACCACTTTCTGGTGGCGGCGCTGCATCGAACAATCGCGCTCGCCCAGGTGGATGGCATTGCCCTGGCCATCGGACAGCACCTGGATTTCGATATGACGCGGGTTCTCCAGGAATTTCTCCATGTAGACCATGTCGTTGCTGAAAGCGGCCTTGGCTTCGGCGCGCGTCGTCGCAATGGACGAAATCAGCGACGCTTCCTCGCGCACCACGCGCATGCCGCGGCCGCCACCACCGCCCGCGGCCTTGACGATGATCGGGTAGCCAATTTCGCGGCCCATGCGCAGGGCTTCAGGCTCGTCATCGCCGACCGGGCCACCGGAGCCGGGCACGCAGGGCACGCCCGCTTCCTTCATGGCGCGGATCGCTTCGACCTTGTCGCCCATCATGCGGATGACGTTGGCGGTGGGGCCGATGAAGACGAAGCCCGAGGACTCCACGCGCTCGGCGAAGTCGGCGTTTTCCGACAGGAAGCCGTAGCCCGGATGGATGGCCGAGGCATCGGTCACTTCCGCGGCGGCGATGATCGCCGGGATATTGAGGTAGCTCTCGCTGGACGGCGCCGGGCCGATGCAGACCGACTCGTCGGCCATCGCCACGTGCTTGAGGTTGCGGTCCACGGTGGAATGCACGGCCACGGTCTTGATGCCCAGCGCATGGCAGGCGCGCAGGATTCGCAGCGCTATTTCGCCGCGGTTGGCGATGACGACTTTTTTCAGCATGGTCGGGCCCTTGCCGTCGGTCATCAGGAAATGACGAACATGGGTTCGTCGAATTCGATTGGCTGGCCGGTGGTGACCAGGATGGCGCGCACGGTGCCCGACACATCGGCTTCGATCGGATTGAACATCTTCATCGCCTCGATGATGCCAAGCGTCTCGCCGGCCTTCACGGTCTGGCCGATCTTCACGAACGGCGGCGAATCGGGATTCGGGGACGAGTAATAGGTGCCGACCATCGGCGAGCGAACCATGTGGCCGTCCGGAACGTCCTTGCCGTTCTTGCCGACCTGGGCTTCGCTGGCGGTCGCCGAGACAGCCGGCATCGGCTGCGCGGCACCGCGGCGGTCGTGGTCGGCGGGCGCTGCCGGCGGCGGAGGTGGCGCGTGGCTGACCATCACCGGCGCGTGCTGGGAATGCCGGGCCAGGCGAACGGATTCTTCGCCCTCCCTGATTTCCAGTTCGGCCAGGTTGGACTTGTCTAGCAGGTCGATGAGCGCTTTGATCTTGCGAAGGTCCATGCAGGCCTCGTCTGATTTGTATGAAGAAGGTGGGGGGTTATTCGTCGTCGGCATCGGCGCCGATGCCGCCCGCGGAAGGCGGAAGGCTGGCGAGCTTGCGAATAGCGTGTTCAAGGGCGTAACGGTAGCTGTCGGCGCCGCAACCGCTGATAACTGCCTTGGCCAGGTCGCTGAAGTAGGAGCGGTGCCGGAAGGGTTCTCGTGCGTGCGGGTTGGACAGGTGGATCTCGATGAAGGGAATCCGGCTGGCGGCCAGCGCATCGCGCAACGCCACCGAGGTGTGGGTGAATGCCGCAGGATTGATCAGCACGAAGTCGGTGCCATCGGCCATGGCCGCCTGGACCCGATTGACGAGCTCGTGCTCGGCGTTGGACTGGAAGGATTCCAGGGCGTGGCCGCAGTCTTCGGCACGCTCGATCAGGCGGGCGTCGATTTCCGCCAGGGTGATGCGCCCATAGACATCGGGCTCGCGCACGCCGAGCAAATTGAGATTGGGTCCATGCAGGACAAGGATTTTGGCCACCGGTCCCTCCAGAGCGGATAGGGAGTGTGCCTTGGATGCCGAAGACTTGTCCAGACGATCCCGGGGTTTTCGCTGAAGATGCCTACTGTTTGACTAGTATTTCAGCACTAGGGCGCTGGATGGGCTTGCGCGACCCACTCATCGAGTTCAGTGGCAGAGCGGAAGGCGCCGACCTTGCGGGCTATCAGCCGGCCATTGGCCCCGATCAAGGCACTGAACGGCAGCACGCCATGCCGGTTGCCCAACAATACCGAACTGTCGGTGCCGCCGGGGCTTTCGATGCGGATGTCCATCGCCTGCGGGTGGGCAGCGAGGAAGGCCTGGGCGTCGGGCAAGGAATCCAGGGCGATGGCGACGACTCGAACCTTTTTGCCTGGCTGCCGCGACAGGTCAGCCAGCAGCGGTAGTTCCTCGCGACAGGGCGCACACCAGCTGGCCCAGTAGTTGACGAGGGTGGCTTGGCCGGGATCCGCCACCACGCGTAGGTTTCCCTCGAGGTCGGGCAGCTGCCATGGCGACACCGTGTCGCCCAGGGAAAGCGAGCCGTTCCGGTCGCCGCCGGGGATGAAGTCGGCCAGAAGCCCGCCCAGTGGCGACGACAGCAGGGGTGCCGGTCCGTACACCGCGACGCTCGCCGCGAGGCCGAGCATGGCCGCAAGCAAGGCGGCAATGCCGATCAGCAAGGCCGACTTCCAGCGCATGTCAGCGCTTCGCCGCCGGGTCCAGCGCTTCTTCCATCATGGATTGGCTGAGCAACTGCGGCAGCTTTTTGCCGGGCCCGCCGCCCGCCGGATAGACCACGTACAGGGGCACGCCGGGTGCATGGAACTCATCGAGGAAGGCGCTGATTTCCGCATCCTGGTCGGTCCAGTCGCCGACCATGTACACGGTGTCGGTGCGCTCGAGCAGCTCGCGGAATGCGTCGGTGTGCAGCACGGCTTTTTCGTTGACCTTGCAGGTGATGCACCAGTCGGCTGTCATGTCTATGAAGACGGCGCGGCCAGCGGCGCGTTCTTCGGCCAATGCCTTGGCCGAATAGGCGACAGTACCTTGCTCGACTTGCTGTGCCGCGGCCTGCGCGGGCAGACGAACCGCGGCGATCGAGGCGGCCCCGGCCACGGCGATCAGGATCCAGGCCAGCACTTTCTGCGCCGGGCGCTCCGTGTAGCGCTGCTTTTCCAGCCACCACAATCCCAGCGCCAGCAGCACCGCGGCAATCAGCAACACGCCCACGGCATCCATGCCGCGCTGTTTGCCGAATACCCACAGCAGCCAGACCGCCGTCAGGTACATCGGGAAGGCCAGCCAATGCTTCAGCGTTTCCATCCACGCGCCGGGGCGTGGCAGGCGCGTGGCCAGCGCAGGCACGAAGCCGATCAGCAGGAAGGGCAGCGCGAGGCCCAGGCCGAGCGCGAGGAACACCAGCATCGCCGGGAGCACCGGCGCGGTGAACGCGTAGCCGAGCGCGCCAGCCATGAACGGCGCGGTGCAGGGGCTCGCCACGATCACAGCGAGCACGCCAGTGAAAAAATCACCGGTGGCACCGGATTTCTCCGTCAGCGACTGGCCGACACCGGCCATGGTCGCGCCGAACTGGAACACGCCCGACAGGCTCAGTCCGATTGCGAACATCAGCATTGTCAGGCCCGCCACGACTTCGGGTTGCTGCAACTGGAAGCCCCAGCCCAGGGCCTGGCCCGCGCTGCGCAAGGCCAGCACCAGCGCGCCGATGACGGCAAAGCTCGCGAGCACGCCGGCGGTGTACCAAAGCGCATGCGCCTTGGCATGTGCGTGGCTGCGGCTAGCCTGGGCGAGGCCCAGCGCCTTGAAGGACAGTACCGGCAACACGCAAGGCATCAGGTTCAGGATCAGGCCGCCGATCAGCGCCAGCAACAGGGACAGCAACAAACCCGGCGGGGCGTGGGTGGGAGCGGCCTCGGCCGCGATGCCGTTCGCCGCGGTGGAAGCCATCGCGGCCGAGGCCGCTCCCACAAGAGCGCCAGCGCCCGCAGGGAGTTCGATGGTGAGTTGTCGCGTCATTGGCCGGTAGCAGATGCCGTCGGTCTGGCAGCCCTGGAAGTTGGCCTGCAGGGTCAGTGTCTGCGCCGCTTCGTTGCTGCGGATCAGCGGCAGCGGAATTTCGGCCACGTCGAAGTACACGGTCACGTCGCCGAAGTGCTCGTCGCGATGCGCCTTGCCGGCCGGCCAGCGCGGCGCGCCCAGGGTCACGCCCTGCGCGTCCAGCAACTGGAAGGAGGTCTTGTCGCGATACAGGTAATAGCCCTGGGCCGGGGTAATGCGGACCAGCAATTCGGATGGCGAGTTGGCGATGGCTTCGTAGCGGAAGGCCTGTTCTTCGGGCAGAGCGTCGCCCACGCCCAGCGCGGATGCTCCGCTGGCCAGGCCTGCCAGTGGATCGGAGGGTGCGCCCAGCAATCCATCGAGTCCGGCGCTGTTCGCCGCGTCCGTCGCTCCGGCCGCTCCGGCCGCCGGCAGGGCCACTGTGAGGGTGCGCGTCTGCGGCGGATAGCACACGCCGATGTCCGCGCAGCCCTGGTACTTGACCTTGAAGCTGACCGAACCGACACCGCTGGCGGCGGCCCCGGTCTGCGCGAGGGTTACCTGGTTGCGGTAGGTCTCGACCTTGCCGAAGAACTCGTCGGTGTGCTGCTTGCCGTCCGGAATCTGCAGCGGGTTGGTCTTGAAGGACGAATCCACGGCCGACACGCCGAACCGGTGCCGGTACAGGTAGTAGCCCGGGGCAATGGTCCAGCTGAACTCGATGCGCTCACGCGAGACGGCCTTGGCGGTCAGCACATAGGCCTGGTCCACCGGCAGCAGGTCTTCCTCGCTGGCCGCCCGGGCCGAGCCGGGGGCGACCATCGCCATCACGGCCAGCCAGAGCGCCGCGACCATCATGCTTGCTTGCTTCATCGTCTTCCCGGGGCTGAGCGGGTCGCGTTCGGGATGAGCGCGGTCCGGACCGTTTCGACGCGCATTATCGCGGGAAGTTCAGCCTTCTGCAGGTGAAGGCCCCGGAGTCGCCCTGGCGGGCTGCTGGCGCGCGGCCGGGGCGGCCCCGCCCTTGCAATCGGGGCCTCCGACCCCATTCAGGCAGGGTCGCAGGGATCGCCGCCGGCATCGGGCCACCCGTGACACCTGCCATGCCTGTGCGCCGGGGGTTCGATACGCGCTAAAATCTGGCACTCAACTACGGTGAGTGCTAACAGCCGCTTCGAGCGACCCGGGCGTCCAGCCCCGGACCACCGTCATGAACATTTTCATCTGCAGCATCCATCAATGAGGAATCACATGAACATCAAGCCGCTCCACGACCGCGTGGTCATCAAGCGTATGGAAGAAGAAAAGATGTCCGCTGGCGGCATCGTCATTCCGGACTCGGCCACCGAGAAGCCGATCAAGGGCGAAGTCATCGCCGTTGGCGCCGGCAAGCCGCTCGACAACGGTTCGGTCCGCGCGCCGCTGGTGAAGGTTGGCGACAAGGTGTTGTTCGGCAAGTACGCCGGCACCGAAGTGAAGCTCGATGGCACCGACTTCCTGGTCGTTAAAGAAGACGACATCTTCGCGATTCTTGGTTGATCTAAAACTAAATTACTGAGGTATTTGAAATGGCAGCTAAAGAAATCCGCTTCGGCGAAGATGCGCGCTCGCGCATGGTGAAGGGCGTCAACATCCTCGCCAATGCCGTCAAGGCAACCCTGGGCCCGAAGGGCCGCAATGTCGTGCTCGACAAGAGCTACGGCGCCCCGACCATCACCAAGGACGGCGTGTCCGTTGCCAAGGAAATCGAACTCGCTGACAAGTTCGAGAACATGGGCGCCCAGATGGTGAAGGAAGTCGCTTCCAAGACCTCCGACATCGCCGGCGACGGCACCACCACCGCGACCGTGCTGGCCCAGGCCATTATCCGCGAAGGCATGAAGGCCGTTGCCGCCGGCATGAACCCGATGGACCTCAAGCGCGGCATGGACAAGGCCGTCGTTGCCGCCGTCGCCGAGCTCAAGAACATCTCCAAGCCCTGCGCCACCAGCAAGGAAATCGCCCAGGTCGGTTCGATCTCGGCCAACTCCGACCAGAACATCGGCGAGCTGATCGCCAAGGCGATGGACAAGGTTGGCAAGGAAGGCGTCATCACCGTTGAGGAAGGCTCGGGCCTCGACAACGAACTCGACGTCGTCGAGGGCATGCAGTTCGACCGCGGCTACCTGTCGCCGTACTTCATCAACAACCAGCAGTCGATGTCGGCCGAGCTGGAAGACCCCTTCATCCTGCTGCACGACAAGAAGATCTCCAACGTCCGCGAGCTGCTGCCGGTGCTGGAAGCTGTTGCCAAGGCTGGCAAGCCGCTGCTGATCGTGGCTGAAGAAGTGGAAGGCGAAGCCCTCGCCACCCTCGTCGTCAACACCATCCGCGGCATCGTCAAGGTTTGCGCCGTGAAGGCGCCGGGCTTCGGCGACCGTCGCAAGGCGATGCTGGAAGACATGGCCATCCTGACCGGCGGCACGGTGATTTCGGAAGAAGTCGGCCTGTCCCTGGACAAGGCGACCATCAAGGACCTCGGCCGCGCCCGCAAGATCCAGGTGTCGAAGGAAAACAGCACGATCATTGACGGCGCCGGCGCTGCCGATGGCATCCAGGCCCGCATCAAGCAGATCAAGGCGCAGATCGAAGAAACCTCTTCGGACTACGACAAAGAGAAGTTGCAGGAACGCGTTGCCAAGCTGGCCGGCGGCGTTGCCGTGATCAAGGTCGGCGCTTCGACCGAAATCGAAATGAAGGAAAAGAAGGCTCGCGTTGAAGACGCCCTGCACGCTACCCGCGCCGCAGTGGAAGAAGGCGTGGTCCCGGGCGGCGGCGTTGCCCTGATCCGTGCCCTGTCGTCGATCAGCGGCCTGAAGGGCGCCAACGAAGACCAGAACCACGGCATCACCATCGCGCTGCGCGCCATGGAAGCCCCGCTGCGCGAGATCGTCACGAACTGCGGCGAAGAGCCGTCGGTGGTGTTGAACCAGGTCAAGCAAGGCACCGGCAGCTACGGCTACAACGCCGCGACTGGCGAATACGGCGACATGATCGAGATGGGCATCCTGGACCCGACCAAGGTCACGCGTACTGCGCTGCAGAACGCCGCCTCGATCGCCGGCCTGATGATCACGACCGAAGCCATGGTTGCTGAAGCCCCGAAGAAAGATGAACCCGCCGGTGGCGGCCACGGTGGTGGCGGCATGGGTGGCATGGGCGGCATGGATTTCTGATTATCGCCCCACCTGCAGCGTGGCAATAATTCACCGGATTCGATCGCCCTGCGGGCGTTCAATCCGGCGGAGCAATCGCCAGTTTCGCAAATTGAAAGTCCCCGCTTCGGCGGGGATTTTTCTTATGGACGGCACTGCTGCGAGGAGATCGCGATCGGACAGGGGAATGCTCTTGCTCCGTGTCATCGGCCAATGCCGCGAACCGGGACTCAGGCAAACGGCGCCACGCCGACCCATCGCGCGTGCAGGTAGAAGGCAAACACGGCCCAGGCGGCAACACCGATCACCATGGCCAGCAGTGTTCTGGCCAAGCTGGCTTTTGCGCGTGACGGCGGCTCCCGCCGAAGTGCAGCGCGAAGACCCAGGACCGACCAAAGCAGCAGACTGCCGAACAGGATGACCGCGTGCAGTTGGCCCTTGACCAGCAGGTGGGCGAATGCCCACAGCAGCACGCCGATCAGCATTGGATGGGCGAGCCGCGATTTAAAGTGGTTGCCTGGCACGTAGGCGGCAGCCAGCAGGATGAACGCCGGCAGCGTGAACAACGCCACTGAATGCCGGAGGCCGATGGGTGGATTCCACACCACCACCACGGCCTGCTGCCTGGCTTGGCCGTAACCCCAGAGCATCAACACGAATCAGCATCAGGGTCATGGCTTTCGCTCCCGGGGACGATCTGTCGGAAGTATAGGCATGGCAGGCGGCGAGATCGCCAGACGCTGCAGGTGACGGGCCGACGCACCTGGCCTTCCTGCAGTGGAATTGAGCGCCGGTCCAGGTGAGCCGACCGGCCGATGCCGAGGCGTCTGATTGCTGGTAGGATTTTCGGACCAGGATGAGGGGTTGCCCAATGTCGTCCGCTCCCACGCTGCCCATCGAACGCCTTCGGGAGTCACTGGCGCAGTCGTACACCATCGACAGGGAGCTCGGGCGCGGCGGCATGTCGGCGGTGTTTCTGGCCAACGACTGCAAGCATCGCCGGTCCGTGGCGATCAAGGTCCTGAATCCCGAACTGGCTGCAAGCCTCGGGCCTGAACGCTTCCTCCAGGAAATCCAGCTCGCCGCGCGGCTGAACCATCCGCACATCCTGCCCCTGTTCGACTCCGGCAGCGTCGATGGAATCCTTTACTACGTCATGCCCTATGTCGAGGGCGAATCGCTGCGCGAGCGCCTTGATCGCGAGCAGCAGCTTTCCGTCGAGGAGAGCGTGCGCCACGGTTGCGCGATCGCCTCGGCGCTCGATTACGCCAACCGGCACGGCGTCATCCACCGCGACGTCAAACCTGAAAACGTGATGCTGTACGAAGGCGTGGCGATGGTGATGGATTTCGGCATCGCCAAGGCCGTCAGCGCAGCCGACTCCTCGACGCTTACCCAGGTCGGCATGATGATCGGCACGCCCGCTTACGTCAGCCCCGAGCAAGCCTCGGGCGAAACCAACCTCGACGGCCGCAGCGATCAATACAGCCTGGCCTGCGTGATCTACGAAATGCTCAGCGGCGAGCGCCCGTTCAATGGCAGCAATGCGCAGGCAGTCATGGCCAAGCGCTTCACCGAGACTGCGAGGCCATTGCGTACGGTTCGCGCAGCCGTTCCCGAGAATATCGAGCGCGCAGTCGCCAAGGCAATGTCCACCGATCCCTCCGGGCGGTACACGACGACCGCGCAATTTGCGCTGGCCCTGTCCTCGACCAGCATGAGCACGCCCAACGACACCATGGTGCTTCCGCCGGCGCCGATCTCCGCCGCCAAGTCGGTTGCGGTCCTGCCCTTTGCCGACATGAGTGCGGACAAGGACAACGAATATTTCACCGATGGCATGGCCGAGGAAATCATCGACGCGCTATCGAAGATCCAGGCGCTTCGGGTCACGTCGCGCACCTCTTCGTTCGCCTTCAAGGGCAAGAACGAGGACATCAGCGAGATCGGAAGGAAGCTCAAGGTCTCGACGGTGCTGGAAGGCAGTGTCCGCAAAGTGGGCAACCGGCTGCGCATCACCGCAAAGCTGGTCAACGTGACCGACGGATACCAATTGTGGTCGGAGCGATACGACCGCGAGATGGAGGACGTGTTCGCGATCCAGGACGATATTTCGCAAGCGATCGTGAAGGCGCTGCGGGTCATCCTGAGCGAGGGCGAGAAGAAGCAGATCGAGAAGCCGCGCGCCGTCAACATCGAAGCGTACGATTTCTACCTGCGCGGTCGACAGAACTTCCAGATCCGGCGCACGGTGCTCGACCAGGCCCGGCTGATGTTCGAAAAGGCGATCGAAATCGACCCGAACTACGCCCGCGCCTACGCCGGGCTCGCGGACTGCCTTTCGCTCAACTACAAATTCTTCGACAAGCGCGAATCAAACCTGCATGAGGCCGAGATCGCCAGCAGCCGCGCGCTCGAGCTCGAGCCCGACCTGGCGGAGGCGCATGTTGCCCGGGGCCTGGCCGTTTCGCTGCGCGAGCGCTTCGACGAGGCCGAGCAGGAATTCGAGAAGGCGATGCGCCTGGACCCGCAGCTGTTCGATGCGGTGTATTGGTACGCCCGTGCCCGGCAATCGCAAGGCCGGTTCGAGGACGCGTTGAATCTGTTCGAGCGCGCCGCAGTGCTGCGGCCCGAGGAATACCAGATTCCCGGTTTCATCGCCCAGGCGCTGAAATCGCTTGGCCGTGAAGACGAGTCGACGGCCGCCCGACGCAAGGGAAACAAACTGGTCGAGCAGCACCTGGAATTGCATCCCGATGACGCGCGTGCCTGCGTGCTGGGCGCAGCCAACGTCGCGCACTCCGATCCGAAGCTTGCCCTGACCTATCTGGAGCGTGCCATCCGGGCCGATCCGACCGACCCCAACCTGCTTTACAACGTTGCCTGCACTTATGCAGTGATCGGTGGAAGGAACACGGACGCCCTCGATGCCCTGGAGCAGGCGGTCAGCCGCGGCTGGGGCGACAAAGGCTGGATCGAGCACGACAGCGACCTGGATTCGCTTCGCCAGGAACCACGCTACCTGGCCTTGTTGCAGTCGATGTGAGTGACGCTGTCGTGGTGCGCGGGCTGACTGCGGTATCTTGTAAGCATTCTCGCTAGCACTGCAACATGTCACCGACCAAACCACCCATCGACCACGCCAAGCTCGACCGCATCGTCGCCCAGGCCCGGCGCGATGCCGAGCAGCGCGACAAGGGTTACCGCGAGCGCGCGCTGAAGATGTATCCCTGGATCTGCGGACGTTGTGCGCGGGAATTCACCCGTGCCAACCTGTCCGAGCTGACCGTGCACCATCGCAACCACGACCACGACTTCAATCCACCCGATGGCAGCAACTGGGAGTTGCTGTGCGTGTACTGCCACGACAACGAGCACTCGCGTTACACCGATTACACCGGCGAAGCCGCGGCGACGGCCGAAGAGAAAGTGGCAGCCGCGACCAGCAACCCGTTTGCCGGCTTGCGCGGATTGCTCAAGGACAAGCAATGATCGGCACGATCGCATTGACCACGGCGAGCGTCGCGTAGCCATGATCTCCGACCAGGCTGCGGCAGGGCTGCCGGCCGCCGCGGAACAATTCCAGAAGCGCGAGCCATTCCGTCATGTTGTGATCGACGGCTTCCTGCAGCCCGATATTGCGTCGGCCCTGCTTGCGGAATTTCCTGAGTTCGATCCCGGCCACGCCGTCAACGAAGACGGAAAGGTGGGGAGCAAGGCGGT
>Ga0155472_154_pt2 | contig 82624 bp, 80 predicted proteins | sample RifCSPhighO2_12_FD_107130 | JGI IMG/M metagenome (GOLD analysis project Ga0155472, IMG submission 107130) | Gammaproteobacteria bacterium RIFCSPHIGHO2_12_FULL_63_22
AGAAGTCGCCGCGTTTGCCGAATTCGAGGTCGCCTCCGAACCCGTCGCGCAGCCTGCCGATGAATCGCTCGATGCTCTGTCGGACACCGCGCTGGCGGGAATGATTGCCGCCTACTCGACGGACGACGAAGCGCAAGCTGTTGCCAACGTCGAAGCCAGTCATGACTTCATCCTGTCCGATGAATTCCGTGATGACATCGCCGCCTCCGAAGCCATGGCCGGCGCAGGTGGCGAGCGCGTTGCGCCGGCGTCGATGCAAGGCGAGGCGGATGAACCCGCTACGGTGCAAGTCGCCATCGGTGACGAGTACTACGGCATGAGCCTGTCCGAACTCGAGGCGCTCACTGCGCCCGACGCCGCTCCAATGGTCGAAGCCGATGGCTTCGCCGACTTGCCCAGCATCAGCGACGTGCCTGCGTGGACCAGTGGCGTCGCGCCTGAAGTCGAGACCGAGCCGAAGTCCGCGGCTCCGGAATTCCTCGATCTTGCCCCCGAATTCGCGGACCTGGAGGCGCTCGCCTCCAGCAACTTCGAACTCGATGTCGGCGAGCCCGAAGCGGCGCCCGCATCGGAACTGGAAACCGTGGCGGCGTTCGAATTCGTCGATGAAGCGCCGGAACTGGTTGCCGAAGTCGAAGCAGCCTCCGAAGCGGTGGAGATTGCCGAAGACCAGCCGGTGGGCGAAGTCGAAGAACTTGCGTCGATGGAAGAAGCCGAGCCGGCGATGGAAGCCGATTCCTTCGTCGCGATGGAAGTGGGCGGCGCAACCGAAGATCAAATCGTCGCCGAAGCCGAGACCGAGACAGTCGCCGAGCCCGAGGCCGTCGCTGAAGTCGAAGCGGTCACCGAAGCCGAGGTCGAAGCCGTCGCCGAGGTCGAAGAAGACGCCGAAGCCGAACTCATCTTCGAAGATTCGCCCGAGGAAATCGCCGAGGCAGCCGTTGCTGCCACGCCGCAAGCGGTTGCCGCCGAGCCCGTTCGCCAGCAGCGTCCGTCGGTGCCGACGGCGGTGGATCCGGAAAATCCGGACGCCGACCTGGACATGAGCGACCTCGACCCGGAACTGCTCGACCTGTTCCTGGAAGAGTCCAACGACATCCTCGACCATTGCGATGGCGTGCTGGCGCGCTTGCGCGAGCAGGCCGAGGACCGCGACTCCATCGTCACCCTGCAACGTGACCTGCACACCCTGAAGGGTGGCGCGCGCATGGCCGGCATCTACGCGGTCGGTGAACTGGGCCACGCAATGGAATCCCTGCTCGAGTCGGTGGCCGAAGGCCGCCAGCAACTCGACCAGACCGGCGTCGTGGTGCTTGAACGCGGCTTCGATAGCCTGCACGCCATGGTCGCCCGCATCGGCGAGCGCAAGGCCGTTTCAACGCCTGTCGGACTGATCGCGCAAGTGGAAGCGCTGTCCGAGGGTCGTTCGCTCGACCTGGCCGAAGGCGCTGAAACGGTCGCCGCTGCCCCGGCACCGGTGCGTCCGCGCACCGAAACAGCGACCCTCGAGGCGCTGTCCGCGCCGCTGGACGAGCTGGGTGCGGAAGACGAAATGACCGGCGTTCGCGCGCCGCAGGAACAGGTCCGAATCCGCGCCGACCTGCTCGATCGACTGGTGAACTACGCCGGTGAGGTCGCCATCTATCGCGCGCGACTGGAACAGCAGTTGGGCGCGTTCCGAAGCAACCTTGGCGAACTCAACCAGACCACCACGCGACTGCGCGAGCAGCTGCGCCGCCTGGACATCGAGACCGAGGCGCAGATCATCGCGCGCTACCAGCGCGAGGGCGAAGCCAACGACGAGCGCTTCGATCCGCTGGAACTCGACCGCTTCACCAACCAGCAGCAGCTGACCCGTGCGCTGAACGAGTCTGCCAACGACTTGGTCAACCTGCAGGGCGTGCTGGACGAATTGACCCGCCAGTACGAAACCTTGCTGTTGCAGCAGTCGCGAGTAAGTTCGGACCTGCAGGAAGGCCTGATGCGTACGCGCATGGTGCCCTTTGATGCGCTGGTGCCGCGCCTGCGCCGCGTGCTGCGCCAGGCTGCGACCGATACCGGCAAGCAAGTCCAGCTGAAAGTGGACGGTGCGTCCGGCGAAATGGATCGCAACGTCCTCGATCGCATGACCGCGCCGCTCGAACACATGCTGCGCAACGCCATGGCCCACGGCCTGGAGCTGCCGGATGTTCGTCGCAAGGCCGGCAAGCCCGAGGAGGGCACGGTCCGCATCGCGGTGCATCGTGAAGGATCCGAAGTCGTGCTGAAGGTCAGCGACGACGGCATCGGCCTGAACAAGAAGGCGATTCGTGACAAGGCGCTCGAGCGCGGGCTGATCAAGCCCGATGCCGAACTGTCCGATGAGGCGCTTTACAGCCTGATCCTCGAAACCGGCTTCTCCACCGCCGAAACCGTCAGCCGCCTGTCCGGCCGCGGCGTCGGCATGGACGTGGTCTACAGCGAAATCCGCCAGCTCGGCGGCACCCTGCAGATCCACTCGACCGAAGGCAAGGGCAGTGAATTCGTCATCCGCCTGCCGTTTACGCTGGCGGTTACCCAAGCCGTATTCGTCAAGATCGGCGACACCAGCTTTGCGGTGCCGATTGCATCCGTGCAAGGCGTGGGCCGCATCGCCCGCACCGACCTCGACAAGCAGTTGGCTACGGAGAACCCGGTCTTCAATTACGCAGGCGAGGACTACGCGATCCACGACCTGGGCACCCTGATCGGGCACGCCCCGGCCAAGGCGCAGGACAGCTTGCAGATGCCGTTGCTGCTCGCCCGGTCCGGCGAATTGCGTACCGCCATCTCGATCGACCAGGTGCTCGGCAGCCGCGAAATCGTGGTGAAGCCGGTCGGCCCGCAGGTCAACTCGGTGCCCGGCATCTTCGGCGCCACCATCATGGGTGACGGCCGCGTGGTCGTGATCCTGGACGTCGCGCCGCTGGTGCGTCGCCAGACTGCGATCATCCGCGACATCACGCCCGTCGCACCCGCGCCGGTGGTTGCCACGCGCCGCGTGCCGGTAGTGATGGTGGTGGACGATTCCATCACCATGCGCAAGGTCACCGGCCGCGTGCTGGAGCGCAACAACATGGAAGTGCTGACGGCGAAGGACGGCGTGGACGCCGTCGAGAAGATGGCCGAACGCGTGCCCGACCTGGTCCTGCTCGACATCGAAATGCCGCGCATGGACGGTTACGAAGTTGCGCAGAACATGAAGTCCGATCCGCGCCTGAAAGACGTGCCGATCATCATGATCACTTCGCGTACCGGCGAAAAGCATCGCCAGCGCGCCATGGACATCGGCGTTGACCGCTATCTCGGCAAGCCGTACCAGGAGCCCGAACTGATGCGCAATGTGTTCGAGATGCTGGGCCTGGAGGCTGTCAATGGCTGAGGACGGCGTTCGCGTCGCCCTGCTGGCCCGCGCAGGCAAGGCACGCGATCAACTGCGCACCGCGCTCGATGAGGCTGGCGCCAGTGTCGTGGCGGAAGGCGATCCGCTGCAGCTGGACCCCGCTGAGGTCGCCGCCGCGAATCCAAACTACTACCTCGTCAGCCTCGAACCCGCCATCGAAACGGCGCTGGAACGATTCGACGACCTGCTGGCCGCACCCGGCGTCGAAGTGATGTTCGACGATGCGGAAGTCACCTCGAAACTCGACGGCTGGGACCTGAATCGCTGGGCCCGGCACCTGGCCAGCAAGATGCTTGGCCACGAGGACATGCCGCCGGTGCCCGCAGATTCGCCGGCCTGGCCGGAGGCCGAACTGTCGGAAACCGGCGCGCCGCCCACGCCCGCACAATTGATGGACGATGCCCGGCTCGAGGACTACACGGCCGACACCGTTGCCCTGGCCGACTCGGTTCCGATGAGCGCCTCGCTGGCGACGCCGGACATGGGCCTCGACATGGACATGGACCTCGACTTGTCGAGCCTTGATTTCGATCTCCCGCCTGCGGCCGCGCAGGTCCCCGATCCGGCACCCGCACAGGCGCAAGCGCAGGACACGGAATTCGGCGACCTCGACTTCGACGAATCGGTCAGCTTCTCCAGTTTTTCGACGGCCGAACCGGTAGCCGGCGATCTCGATGCCGACGTGGCCGAACTGGCCGCACAGCTGGAAGCCTTCGACAAGCGCGACCATGCCGCGGCCACCCCCGTTGCCACGTCGATGACGATGGAAGAAGAATCGATTGAAGCCATTGCCGTGGTCGTAGCACCTGCCGCAGCCGCCACACCGAGTTTTGATTTCAGCAACCTGGCCCTGGCGCCGATGGAAAGCGATGCGCCCGCGATGGCGATTGCCTCGTCGCCGTTGCCGTCGTCCGCCGGCCTGGGCGCCGTGGTGATCCTTGCCGGACTGGGCGGACCCGATGCGGTGCGCCAGTTGCTGTCGAGCTTGCCCGAATCGCTGTCCGTGCCCGTGTTGCTCTATCAGCACCTGGAAGTGGGCAAGCACGAGCGGCTCGTCGAACAGCTGGCGAAAATAAGCAAGCTGCCGGTCGTGCTCGCGCTGGACGGTGGCTCGCCGGAAGGGGGCAAGGTGACGTTGCTGCCCGCGGGTCTTTCCGCGCAGGCGAGCGATGGCAACCTGTCGTTTTCCGCCGGCACGCTTGCCAGCCTGCTGGTCGCGGTTTCCGCGCCTGAAAGCATGGTGATCGTGCTTAGCGGCGCCGATGCACAACTCGTTCCCGCCATCCTCGCGGTTCGCGACGGTGGCGGGTTGGTGCTCGCCCAGGACCCGGAAGTCTGTTTCGATTCCGCCGCGGCCGACGCCATGCAGCGACAGGGCGCGCCCGTCTATCCGGCGTTGGGCCTTGCACGGCAGATTGCCGCGCGCTGGCCGGCTTGATCCAAGGAGATTTCACATGAATGCCCCGATCCGCGACATCCGAGGCGTGTTGATCAGCGTCAACCAGGGCCGCCTGTTGCTGCCCAACGCATCGGTGGCCGAAGTGATCACCTTCTCCGAGCCGGAGCCGGTGGAAAACGCACCCTCGTGGATGCTCGGCCAGATTCGCTGGCGCGGCTGGCGCCTGCCGCTGCTGTCGTTTTCCCGATTCGCAGGTTGGTCCGACGAAGAAGGACAGATTGGCGCGAAAGTGGTGGTGCTCAAAGCCTTGGGCGGAAATCCGAAGCTGCCTTATTTCGCCGTGCTGTCCCAGGGCTTCCCGCGCCTGGTCACGGTGGCGCATTCCGCGCTGTCGGAAACCGGGCAGAAGGACCTGCCGGTCGGCATCCACTCGATGGTGATGTTGAACGATGACGCCGCGGCCGTGCCCGACCTCGCTGGCCTCGAAACACTGATCGACAAGGCGCTGACGCAAGCCGCCTGACCGGCCCTAGCGCCAGTCTCCGAACAAGGCATTGATGGCGGCGAGGGCCGCGAGTCCAGCCGTTTCCGTACGAAGTATCCGCGGGCCCAGGCGCAAGCCCTGGTAGCCTGCCGCGCGCAATACCAAGCGGTCGCGTTCCGACAATCCACCTTCAGGCCCGATCAGCAAAGTCACCCGCTGGCCGGGCGCGATGCCTGCATCGGCGATGCCTTTTTCGGCGAGTGGGTCGAGGATGAATCGCAGTCCTGGCGTCGGGTCGCTGGCGAAAGTCGCCAGGGACTGCGGCTCCATCACCTCGGGCACGCGCGCCCGGCCACTCTGCTCGCAGGCCGACACCACCACGCCCCGCCAATGCAGCATGCGCTTGGCTGCGCGCTCGTTGTCGAGGCGGACCTCGGTGCGCTCGGTGATGACCGGCGCAATGCGGATCACGCCAAGTTCGGTGGCCTTCTGCAGGATCAGGTCCATCTTTTCGCCGCGGGCGATGCCTTGCGCCAACGTCAGGTGCAAGCCCGACTCGTTGTCTACACGACACTGCGTGAGTACCTGCACCTCGGCAGCCTTCTTCGACAGTGAAGATATTTTCGCCGTGTAGTCGAACCCATCCCCGTTGAACAATGTCACCGGATCACCCAGCCCCAATCGAAGCACGCGCACCAGGTGCGCCACGGCATCCTCGGGCAAGGCAACTATCGCGCCTTCAGCCAGCGCTGCATCCACGTAATGGCGCACGACACGCATCAGTCGGTCATCCTCTCGATGGCGCCGGTGGTGATCCGTGCCAACTGTTGCAGGGCGGCCTCGTCGATGCAATACGGCGGCATCCAGTACAACACCTCACCGAGTGGGCGCAGCAGCACGCCGTTGTCCAGTGCATGGCGATAGCCACGAAGGCCGCGCTTCTCGCGCGGGTCATAATGGCGCCGCGTGGCTCGATGGGCCACCACCTCGATCGCCAGGATCATTCCCGTCTGGCGGACATCCGCGACATGGGGATGGGCGCGCAAGGGCTCGGCGAGGGCCGCCATCCGGCCAGCGGTGATCCGGTTTTTTTCCAGCACGGGCTCCGACTGGAATATTGAAAGCGAAGCCAGCGCCGCCGCGCAGCCGAGCGGATTGCCCGTGTAACTATGCGAATGCAGGAAGGCGCGGTCGCGGCTTTCGTCGAGGAAGGCTTCATAGACGTCGCTGGTGGTCAGCACCGCGGACATCGGCATGAATCCGCCGGTCAGCCCCTTCGACAGGCACAGGAAATCAGGCGTGATGCCGGCTTGCTCGCAGGCGAACATCGTGCCGCTGCGGCCGAAGCCCACGGCGATTTCGTCGGCGATCAGGTGCGCGCCGTGTGCGCTGCAGATTTCCCGCGCGCGCCGCACGTAGGCGGGGTGGTGCATGCGCATGCCGCCGGCACATTGCACCAGGGGCTCGAGGATCAGCGCACAGATCTCGCCTTCATTGTCTTCGAACAAGGCCAGCAGCTGGTCGGCGCGGCGCAAGGCGCATTGTTCAGCCGTCTCCCCGGGGGCCGCGTCGTAGGCGTCGGGCGAGGGTGCGAACAGCGGCGTCAGCAGGAGCGGGGCATAGGTGCGGCGGTACAGCGGAATGTCACCCATGGACAGCGCGCCCAGCGTTTCGCCGTGGTAGCCGTTTTCCAGCGCGACGAATCGGCGACGCTTGCTGTCGCCGCGATTGAGGTGCGCATGGAAACTCATCTTCAGCGCGATTTCCACGGCCGCCGAGCCATTGTCGGCATAGAACACCCGCGCCAGGCCCGGGGGCGCGACCCTCAGCAACGACTCCGCCAGCAGTACCGCAGGCTCGTGGGTGAATCCGGCGAAGATCACATGCTCGAGTTCCTGCGCCTGCCGCGCGATGGCAGCGGCGATGCGCGGCTCGCCATGGCCAAACAGGTTGGTCCACCACGAACTCACCGCGTCCAGGTAGCGATGGCCGTCCACGCCCTCCAGCCAGGCGCCGCGACCCCGCCGGATCGGCACCAGCGGCAGTGCATCCGGATGCTCGGCCATTTGCGTGCATGGATGCCACAGCACGGCAAGGTCACGCGCCCGGAGCCGGGCCGCCTCTGCTAGCATCTGTGCTTCGTTTTTATCTTCCTGCATGCGTACATGATCACACCGATCCTGCCAATCATCCATGGCCGCCAGGAGCACGAATCGGGCGGCTACCGCCGCGAAACCATCGACCTGGAGTTCTCCAATGGCGAGCGGCGCAAGTACGAGCGCATCTCCAGCCGCGGCCATGGCGCGGTGATGATCGCGGCGATTCCAGAGCCCGGCACCATCCTGTTGATCCGAGAATACGCCGCAGGCGTGCATCGCTACGAATTGGGCCTGCCCAAGGGCCGCCTGGACGCCGGCGAAACCGTGCTCGACGCCGCCAACCGCGAATTGAAGGAAGAAACCGGCTTCGGCGCGCGCAAGCTCACGCACCTGCGCTCGATCACCCTCGCGCCCGGCTACATGACCCACGAAATCCAGCTGGTGCTCGCCGAGGACCTGTATCCCGAGCGCCTGGCCGGCGACGAACCCGAGGAGCTCGAAGTGATTCCCTGGAAACTCGATGCCTTGCACGAGCTGGTGCTGCGTGAGGATTGTTCCGAAGGCCGGTCGCTGGCGGGCATGTTCATCGTGCGCGAAGTGTTGGCCCAGCGATGACGCCGGAAATGCGCGACGTGGTGCTGCAGCTGGCGCGCGACGCCGGCGCCGCGATCATGAAGGTGTACGTGCAGGATTTCGCTGTCGAGCACAAGGATGACCGGTCGCCACTGACCGCCGCCGACATGGCCTCGCACCACCTGATCGTCGCCGGCCTCGAAGCCCTGACCCCGGACGTGCCGGTGTTGTCGGAAGAATCGAAGGACGTGCCCTGGGAAGTACGCTCGACATGGCGTCGCTACTGGCTGGTGGACCCGCTGGACGGCACCCGCGAATTCGTGAAGAAGAATGGCGAATTCACCGTCAACATCGCGCTGATCGAGGACGGCGTTTCCGTTTTCGGCGTGGTCTACGCGCCGGCGCTGGACGAAATGCATTATGGCGAGCGCGGTCGCGGCGCCTTCATCTGCGATGCCGGCGAGCACTTGCCGATCGCCTCGCGGCGGCCCGCTGCCGCGCCACTGCACGTGGCCGCCAGTCGCTCGCACATGGATGCGCGCAGCGCCGCCGCCATCGATCGCATGGGCGAAGTGCAACTGCTGGGCATGGGCTCGTCACTGAAATTCTGCCGCATGGCGGAAGCCAGACTCGACGTTTATCCGCGTTTCGCGCCCACTTCCGAATGGGACACGGCCGCTGGGCAATGCGTGCTGGAGGCCGCGGGCGGCGCGGTGATTACGCTCGATGGCGCACCCCTGGCCTACAACAGCAAGCCTTCGTTGCTCAATCCCGATTTCCTGGCGCTGGGTGATCCGACGCTGCCATGGAGGGATTGGCTTGGCTGATACCGCTTCGCCGATCTCGCGCCTGGTGCAGATCATGGCGCGGCTGCGCGACCCCGACGGCGGCTGCCCCTGGGACGTCGAGCAGGACTTCGCCAGCATCGCCCCGTACACCATCGAAGAAGCCTACGAAGTCGCCGACGCCATCGACCGTGGCGACATGGACGACCTGAAGGACGAGCTGGGTGACCTGCTGCTGCAAGTCGTGTTCCATGCGCGCATGGCCGAGGAGGCCGGCGACTTCGCTTTCGATGACGTCGTCAACGCGATCTGCGACAAGATGGTTCGCCGGCATCCGCATGTGTTTGCCGGAGCCATGGTTTCAGGGGTGGAAGAACAAACCCTGGCCTGGGAAGAAGGCAAGCGCCAGGAACGCCGAGCCCGCGGCGGCGCGGTGGACGAAAGCGCACTCGCCGGCATCGCCCGCGGTTTGCCGGAATGGCAGCGCGCGATCAAATTGCAGAAGCGCGCGGCGCGGGTCGGCTTCGATTGGCCGGACGTGAATCCGGTGTTCGACAAGCTGCATGAGGAAATCGACGAACTGCGCGCCGAATTCGCCGCCGGCACCGGACACGAAGCGCTGGAGGATGAGTTGGGCGACGTCTTGTTCGTCTGCGCCAACCTGTCACGCCACGGCAAGGTCGATTTCGGGGCGTCCTTGCGCCGCGCCAACGCCAAGTTCGAACGCCGCTTCCGGCGCATGGAAGTGATGGCTGCCGCCGATGGCGTGTCCTTGTCCGACCTGTCACTGGAAGCGCAGGATGAGTACTGGAATCGCGCCAAGCGCGAGGAAAAAGCCGGCGCGGTCTGAGTTGAAGCGGCGCCTGCCGCGGAGCAGAATGGCTGCATCCAGGAGATGCCGATGAGCCAGTTCGCCAGCTTTCGCGAGTTCTATCCCTACTACCTGTCCGAACACGCCAACCAGACCTGTCGCCGCCTGCATTTCGTCGGCACCTCGCTGGTGATCGGCTGCCTGGTGATGGGTATCCGCAGCATGAATCCCGTCTGGATCCTGTACGCGCTGCTGTGCGGTTATGGCTTTGCCTGGATCGGCCATTTCTTCTTCGAGAAGAACAAGCCGGCAACCTTCAAGTACCCGTTCTATTCCCTGGCCGGCGACTGGGTGATGTACAAGGACATGCTGGTCGGCAAGATCCGTTTCTGACGCCATACCTCGGGAAACTCAGCGATTTCACGCCGGAATCACCCTCGCCGGGGTGTAATTTCACAAAGCTGAAGACCCCTTCCCTCGAGGTGAGCCATGCGTCGTGATGATCCATCCGGACTGATTTTGCTGGTCGAAGACAACCGTAGCCTGTCGGAGATGGTGGGCGAATACCTGGAATCCCGCGGATTCGGCGTGGATTACGCCGGCGACGGCGTGGATGGCCTGCGCCTGGCCACCGAGAATTCCTACGACGTGGTGGTGCTGGACCTGATGTTGCCCAGAATGGACGGCATCGAAGTTTGTCGCCGCCTCCGCAACGAATCGAAGAAATCCACCCCGGTGCTGATGCTTACCGCGCGCGACACGCTGGCCGACAAGGTCACCGGCCTGGATGCCGGCGCCGATGATTACCTGGTCAAGCCCTTCGCCATCCAGGAACTGGAAGCGCGTGTGCGTGCGCTGATCCGCCGTGACCGCCGCCAGGTCAGTGCCGAAGTGCTGAAGATCGCCGACCTGGTGCTCGACACCGCCAGCCTGCGGGTAACCCGGGCTGGCAGCGAGCTGCAGCTTTCCCCGATCGGCCTGCGCCTGTTGACGATCCTGATGCGTGAATCGCCGCGCGTGGTCACGCGCCGTGACATCGAGCGCGAGATCTGGGGCGATGGCCTGCCCGATTCCGACACGCTGCGCAGCCACCTGTACAACCTGCGCAAGGCCATCGACCGGCCCTTCGAAAAGCAATTGCTGCACACTGTGCAGACCGCCGGCTACCGCATCGCCGACCTGGACCACGCACCGGCATGAGTGAACGCAGCGGCCTGCGTCGAAAGATCTGGGTCGCCTTCATCCTGCAGGCGGCGGCGATCAGCTTCGCCGCCGTGCTCGGCGTCTATGGCGCGTCGGCCGTGCTCAAGCACGTGCTGATCCAGCGCGCGCTGCAAGAAGAAGCCGCGCATTTCTGGGGCCGTCGCGAAGACGACCCGGCGGCGACCGTGCCCGACACCTACAACATGAATGGCTACCTGGTGCGCGCGGGCGATATATCGGCGGTGCCCGAGCCCTTGCAGCCCTTGCCCGTGGGCTTCCATAGCCTGCCGCGCGCGCAGGGCGGTTCGCTGGTGATGGTGGAAGATCGCGGCGGCATGCGCCTGTACCTGTTGTTCAAGCAGGAGCAGGTGGATTCGCTGGCCTTCTGGTTCGGCATGGCGCCCTTGGCCCTCGTGCTGGCTGTCGTCTACATCATTGCCTGGTCCACGTACCGGACCTCGAAGCGCGTGGTGTCGCCGGTGATCTGGCTGGCCAACCAGGTCCGTCACTGGGACCCGAAACATCCCGACGCCACTGCGTTGAAGCCCGAGAACCTGCCCGTGGACGTGGAAGGCGAGACATTGACGCTGGCCTCGTCGCTGCATGATTTCGCGAGTCGCATCGGCAGCTTCGTCGAGCGCGAACACAATTTCACCCGCGATGCATCGCACGAACTGCGCACGCCGCTGACGGTGATCCGCGTCGCCGGCGACATGATGGAAGGCGATGATTCGCTGTCGCCCATGGCGCGAAGGTCGCTGAAGCGCATCCAGGGCGCCGGGCGCGACATGGAAGCGCTGATCGAGGCCTTCCTGATCCTGGCGCGTGAGGGTGATACCGGCCTGCCCGACGAGGATTTTTCGGTCGGCTCCGTAGCCTGCGAGGAACTGGAGAAATCGCGTCCCTTGCTTGCCGGCAAGTCCGTGCAACTGGAGTTGCGCCGCGAGGCCGACCTGCAACTGCATGCACCCGCCCGGGTGTTGTCGGTGATGCTCGGCAACCTGTTGCGCAATGCCTGCCATTACACGGAACAGGGCACGGTAGTGGTGACCGTGCGTCGCGACAGCGTGCAGGTATCGGATTCTGGCGTCGGCATGAGCCCCGATGAATTGGCGCGTGTGTTCGAGCCCTTCTATCGCGCCGGTGACGGACGCAAGGACGGGCAGGGTATCGGGCTTTCGATCGTGCGTCGTTTGTCTGAGCGCTATGGCTGGCCGGTGCGCCTGGAAAGCGAGCCTGGCAAGGGCACGACGGCCACCATCAGCTTTCCTTCAGCCACCTGAGGCCATGCTCGGGAACATTGCGTGCGACCAGATGTCCCAATGGCGCATCGTTGCATAATGCGCAATTCGCGCCCCCGCTACCCTCCCAACAAAGCCTTTCCGAAAATCCCCGTTCCAGGAGAATCCATGTCGTCGTCCCGTGTGACTGCCCCAGCCCGGCCCCGCTGGATCGTTCCGGTCGTGCTGCTCGCCCTCGTCGCGCTCGCCGCCTGGTGGTACCTGGGCCGCGCCAAGACCGAAGACGCCGGCGGCTATCGCACGGGCGCGGTGGAGCGCGGCGAAATCCGCACGGCGATTTCCGCGACGGGCACGCTCAGTGCAACGGCCACCATCGAAGTCGGCACCCAGGTATCGGGCACCTTGCAGAGCGTGGAGGTGGATTTCAATGACAGCGTCACCAAGGACCAGGTGATTGCCCGCATCGATCCGAGCACTTTCCAGGCGCGGCTCGACCAGGCGTCGGCATCGCTGTCGAGCACGCGCGCCGGTTTGAACGAGGCGCAGGCCGTGGCCCGCAACGCCGAACTCGACTACACCCGCAAGGCCGACCTGGTGAAGCGCCAGTTGATCGCCCGCACCGATGCCGACCAGGCCTTGGCGGCGCGCGACCAGGCGCGGGCACGAATCGTTTCCGCCAATGCCCAGGTGCGCCAGCAACAAGCCAACGTGGACAGCGCGCGGCTCGACCTCGAGAAGACCGTGATTCGCTCGCCCGTGGACGGCGTGGTGCTGTTGCGCTCGGTCGAAGCGGGACAGACCGTGGCCGCCAGCTTGCAGACGCCGGTGCTGTTCAAGATCGCGGGTGATTTGCGCAAGATGGAAATCGTGCTGGCGATTGATGAAGCCGACATCGGCCAGGTGCGCGAAGGCCAGACGGCACGCTTCACCGTGGATGCCTTTCCGGATCGCAATTTCGCCGGCCGCGTGAAGCAGGTGCGGCTCGCCGCCACCAACACCGCCAACGTCATCACCTATCCGGTGGTGGTGGAAGTGGACAACCCCGATCAAAGCCTGTTGCCGGGCATGACCGCCAACGCCGAGATCGAGATCAGCCGGCGTCCCGATGTATTGAGCGTGCCCAACGCGGCGCTGCGCTTCCGTCCCGCTGAAGAGAGCAAGGCCAACATGGGCCCGGGCTTCGGCGCGCCGGCCAATGCCAACCGGACGGCAGCGACCGGTGCGAACGGCGGCCAGGGTGGCAACGGTTTCGTGCAGGCCTTCGAGAAGATTGCCGCAGGCTTGCAGCTGGATGATGCGCAGAAGGCGGCATTCGATTCGGCGTTGCAGGAAATGCGCGACCGCGCGCAACAAGGGCGCCCCGGCGGCGCCAACGGCGGCGGCACGACAGGCGGTAGTGCGGCGGGCAATGTCGGCACTCGCAGCGGTGGCGCGGCACAAGGTGGTTCTGCCGACCGCAGCCGGCGTTTGGCCGAACGCATGAAGAAGAATTTCGAAGGCTTCAGAGCCTCGTTGCGTCCCGAGCAACAGGCCAAGTGGGATTCCGAATTGCTCGCGATGACCAGCGGCAAGCGCGCCCCGGTTTACAAGCTGGTGGACGGCAAGCCCGAGCAGGTAACGATCCGCATCGGCGCCAGCGACGGCAGCCGTACCGAGATCATCGGCGACGGCCTGGCCGAGGGCGAGCTGGTCATCATCGGCAGTGCCCGCCCCACGCCATGACCGACGCCACGCCCATCATCCAGACCGAGGACTTGCGCAAGGTCTATTCGCCCGGCACCCAGGCGGAAGTGAAGGCGCTCGACGGCGTCAACCTGCGCATCGATCGCGGCGAGTTCGTCGCGATCATGGGCGCGTCGGGCTCCGGCAAATCGACGCTGATGAATGTCATCGGCTGCCTGGATCGCCCGAGTGGCGGCCGTTACCTGTGCGACGGCGTGGACGTCGCCAGCCTGGATGCCGAATCGTTGGCGCGACTGCGCCTCGAGAAGATCGGTTTCGTCTTCCAGGGCTTCAACCTGTTGTCGCGCATGGATGCGCTGCACAACGTGATGATGCCGCTGGGCTATTCCAACACCCCGCTGGCAGAGCGCACCGAGCGTGCGCGCGCGGCGCTGGAAGCGGTTGGCCTTGGCGAGCGCGCGCATCATCGCCCCGGCGAGATGTCCGGCGGCCAGCAGCAGCGCGTTTCAATTGCGCGCGCGCTGATCAACCAGCCGGCCCTGGTGCTGGCCGACGAACCGACCGGTGCGCTCGATACCAGGACCAGTGCCGAAGTGATGAAGCTGTTTGAAAAACTGAAGGCGCAAGGCCAGACCATCGTGCTGATTACCCATGAAGCCGATGTTGCCCACCACGCCGACCGCATCTGCGTGATGCGCGACGGCAAATTGTACGAGGGCGAACACGGCCTGGGAGCCGTCGCATGACCTGGAACGACACCTTGCGCACGGCGGTCTTCGCCCTGCGCGGAAACTGGATGCGCAGCACGCTGACTTCCCTGGGCGTCATCATCGGCATCGCTGCGGTGATCGTGATGGTATCGGTGGGGCAGGGCACGCAGGCCGAGATCGACAAGATGGTGTCGGGCCTGGGCGCGAATCGCCTCGACATCAGTTCCGGCGCGCCCAATACCGGCGGCATCCGCGGCGGCGCCGGCAGCCAGGCGACGCTGACCGACGGCGATGCGCTCGCGATTCGCGAACAGATTCCGGAAGTGCAGTATGTCGCGGCAGGCACCCGCGGCAATGCGCAGATCGTCTATGCGGAAAACAACTGGTCCACCAATTGGCAGGGTGTGCAGCCGGATTTCTTCGAGATCAACGGCTGGAAGATTGGCGCGGGCACCGGGCTGGAACCGGGTGACTACACGTCGGCGGCCAAGGTAGTAGTGATCGGCGAAACCATCCGTCGCGAGTTGTTCGGCGAGGAAGATCCGCTGGGCCAGAGCCTGCGCATCGGCAAGGTGCCGTTTCGGGTGGTCGGCGTGCTGGCGCCGAAGGGCCAGGGCGGCTTCGGCCAGGACCAAGACGACGTGATCATGGTGCCGCTTGAAACGGCGCGCCGGCGCCTGACCGGCGCCTCCGGCGCGCCGCCGGGGACCGTGCGCCAGATTGCATTGGGCGTGACCCGCAGCGAGGACCTGTCCTTCGTGCAGGAGGAAGTGGAAGCGCTGCTTCGTGAGCGCCACAAGATCGCCGCCGGCGCCGAGGATGACTTCAGCGTGCGCAACATTTCCGAGATTGTCGCCACACGCACGCAGACCACGCGGATCATGTCGCTGCTGCTCGGTGCGGTCGCCGGCATTTCGCTGATCGTCGGTGGCATCGGCATCATGAACATCATGCTGGTGTCGGTGACCGAGCGCATCCGCGAAATCGGCCTGCGCATGGCCGTGGGCGCGGGGCCGCGCGACATCCAGAGGCAGTTCCTCACCGAGGCGATGCTGATCTCGTTCGGCGGCGGCATCATCGGCACGCTGATCGGCATCGCCGGGGCGCTGCTCGCGGGCAAGCTCGGCTCGCTGCCGGTGCTGCTGGACTGGCACGTGGTCGCGCTGGCGGCGGGCTGTTCGGTAGCCACCGGCCTGTTCTTCGGCTTCTACCCGGCGCGCAAGGCGGCGCAGCTCGACCCGATCGAGGCGCTACGCCACCAGGGCTGATCGTGCAGCCGGTATCATTGCGCGCATGACAATGTCCGACGTTCCGACTCCAGGCACCCATGCCTCCGCCAGCGAGGCGCGCATCGCCCTCGTCATCCACGGGGGCGCCGGCGTCTCATCGCGCGCTTCCATCAGCGCCGAAGACGAAGTTGCGATCCGCCACGACCTGGATCGCGCGCTCGACGCCGGCCACCAAGTGCTGGCCTCGGGCGGAAGCGCGCTCGATGCGGTGACGGCTGCCGTCGTGGTGCTGGAGGATTCGCCCTGGTTCAACGCGGGCAAGGGTTCGGTCTTCGATGCCGAGGGTCGGCACGAACTCGATGCCTCCATCATGGAAGGGCACACCCGTCGCGCTGGCGCCGTGGCTGCGGTCACCACGGTCAAGAACCCGGTCCTGCTGTCGCGCGCGGTGATGGAACATTCCGAGCACGTGATGCTGGTGTCGGCCGGTGCGGAAAAATTTGCCGATACGCGCGCGGACATTCAGCGCGTCGCGCCCACCTACTTCGACACCGACCGACGCTGGCAACAATTGCTCGACGCCCGCGCGCTGGAAACCGCGCAGGCCACGCACACCGTGCAGGGAACCTATTTCGGCACGGTCGGCGCGGTCGCGCTGGATGGGCACGGCAACATCGCGGCTGCCACGTCCACCGGTGGCATGACCAACAAGCGCTACGGCCGCGTCGGCGATTCACCCATCATCGGCGCCGGCACCTATGCCGATGAACGCTGCGGCGTTTCAGGCACCGGTTGGGGCGAGTTCTTCATTCGCGCCGTGGTGGCACAGGACATCTGCGCACGCGTTGCCTATCGTGGCGACACCATAGAAAAAGCGGCGCACGACGTGATCCATGGCGTGGTCGCAACGATGGGTGGCGATGGCGGCGCGATTGCGCTGGACAGGCAGGGCAACATCGCCATGCCCTTCAACACGCCAGGCATGTACCGCGGCTGGGTCCGTCCGGACGGCAGCCGCGGCACCGCGATCTTTCCCGACTCGGGCGACTAGAAGCCGCGGTCGCCGGAAATCAGTCCGCCCAGGCCACCCAGCACCGAACCTTCGTCCTTGCCGCCGCCCTTCTGGTAGGCCGCGCTGAACATGCGTCCGGCCAGGCGCGAGAACGGCAGCGACTGGATCCAGACCTTTCCCGGCCCGGTGAGGGTCGCCAGGAACACGCCTTCGCCGCCGAACAATGCCGACTTCACGCTGCCCACGGTCTGCAGGTCGAAGTTCACCGACGAGGTCATTGCGACCACGCAGCCGGTATCCACGTCGATTCGTTCGCCGGCGGCAAGTTCACGCTCGACGATGGTGCCGCCGGCATGTACGAACACCAGGCCGTCGCCTTCGAGCTTCTGCATGATGAAACCTTCGCCACCGAACAAGGCGGTCATGATCTTCTTCTGGAAGAACAGGCCGATGCTGACGCCGCGTGCCGCGCACAGGAAGCTGTCCTTCTGGCAGATGATCTTGCCGCCGTAGTTGGACAGCGTCATCGGCACGATCGTGCCGGGGTAGGGCGCGGCAAACGCCACCTTGGCCTTGCCACTGCCGCCCGCATGCGAAAATACCGTGGTGAACAGGCTTTCCCCGGTGATCAGGCGCTTGCCCGCACCTACGAGTTTGTCCATGAATCCGCCGGTGCCCGACGAGGCGCTGCCATCACCGAACACGGTTTCCATGCTGACGGTCGCGTCCTTGTACATCAGCGTGCCGGCTTCGGCGACCGCGCTCTCGCCCGGGTCGAGTTCGATTTCCACGAACTGCATGTCCTCGCCGTAGATGCGGTAGTCGATCTGGTCGGCGCGCTGAGCGCCGGCCATCGGCGGCGCTGGCATCGGCACCGGCATGTTGCCGGCCGACGATTCCGCGCGCAGTTCCGCGCAACTCGCGATCGGAATCCACTCGGCGAAACCCTGGCGCCAGCAGAATCCGTTCGAATCGCGCGCCGCCTGGGCGATGGCCGCCGCCTGGTCGAAGGGTCCGACCTGCTTGCCGTTGTAGCTCAGATACCACTGGTGCATTTCTTGCTCCGGATCAGGGGGAGGGGGATTCGATGCCGAGTTGACGGCGCACACGCGCCTGCGCGTCCGCATCGATTTTCAGGCCGGCGCAAAGGGCTTCGAGGAACCGGTCTTCGTTCGGGTTGTCGGCGTCGATGGCGATCAATGCCGCGACATAGACTTCCTCGTTCAGGCCCGACGGCGTCTGCGCGATGAGTTGCTGGAGGCTGAGCGGATTGCGGATCTCGCGATCGAGCGCGTCAAGATCCTCGCCTGCAAAGCCCGCTTCGCGCGCGTGCTGCATCACCAGGGCGCGTTCAGTCGCGTCCACGTGGCCGTCGGCGTTGGCCGCGCTCACCATCGCACGCAACAGGTGCAATGAACGCAACTGATCGGCCTGGCCCGCGATTTGCGGCGCCGCCAGGTCAGGCCGGCCGGGAGGCGGAGGGGGCGGCGGGGGCGGCGTGGCCGGGGCGCCCGATGCCGGCAGGCCGCTCGCCAACGGTGCCGGTGCGGGCGGTGGATTCGCACCCGTCTGGACGGCTGCCGGTGGCGCCTGCTTGAAGTGCTCGTAGGCGGCGATGGCCAGGCCGAGCAGGCCCACGCCTACCTTGGCCTCCAGGCCGCTTGGCAGGCCCGTCAGCGAGCCCGAGCGCCGCTTCCGGCGCTTGCCACCGCCCAGCCCGCCGCCGGCCGCCTCGCGCAGCACCTGGCCCAACAATTTTTGTGCATCGAACATCGTGGTCTCCTGGTAACGCTTCCATCATCGGGCAGGAAGCCTCGTGGGCCCCGTGCTTAAGGTCACCCCGCCATGACCCGGGGCTGTGTCAAAATAGGGAAATTGATTCCGGCGCGAGAGTCCACTCCATGCTGATATTCGAGCAGTCCCAGCCCGGCCGTATGGCCTCCGCCCAATTGGCCGACGCCGTCGCCGCGCCCGCGCTGCCACAACGATTCCTCCGCGACACGCCGGTCGGCCTGCCGGAAGTCTCCGAGTTGCAGGCCGTACGCCACTACACGCAGCTGAGCCGCAAGAATTTCTCCATCGACACGAACTTCTATCCTTTGGGTTCGTGCACGATGAAATACAACCCCCGCGCTTGCCATTCCATCGCCTTGATGGATGGTTTCGCGGGACGCCATCCGTACGCGCCCGAGTCGCTCAGCCAGGGCTTCCTGGCATGCATGCACGACCTCCAGGAAATCCTGGCCGACGTGACCGGCATGAAGGGCGGTGTTTCGCTCGCTCCCATGGCGGGCGCGCAGGGCGAGTTTGCCGGCGTGGCGATGATCATGGCTTACCACAAGGCCCGCGGCGACACGGCGCGTACCGAGATCATCGTGCCCGACGCTGCCCACGGCACCAATCCCGCCACGGCGGTGATGTGCGGCTGCACGGTGCGCGAAATCCCGACCAATTCTGAAGGCGACATCGACGTCGAGGCATTGAAGGCCGTGCTCGGCCCGAAGACTGCCGGCATCATGCTCACCAACCCCAGCACGATCGGTGTGTTCGAGCGCCGCATCGTCGAAATTTCGAAGCTGGTGCACGAGGCCGGCGGCCTGTTGTATTACGACGGCGCCAACCTCAACGCGATCCTCGGCAAGGTGCGGCCGGGCGACATGGGCTTCGACGCCATCCACATGAACCTGCACAAGACCTTCTCCACGCCGCACGGTGGTGGTGGTCCGGGCGCCGGCGCGGTGGGCGTCAGCGAGCGCCTGAAGCCCTTCCTGCCGGTGCCGCTGGTCATCAAGGACGGCGATACCTTCAAGCAGGCCAGCTACGCCGAATGCCCGCAGACGATCGGCCAGCTGTCGGCCTTCGGCGGCAACGCCGGCGTGCTGATCCGCGCCTATGTGTACGCGCGACTGCTCGGTCGCGAGGGCATGCGCCGCGTCGGCGAATACGCCACGCTCAATGCCAACTACCTGGCCGCGCGACTGCGCGACAAGGGCTTCGACCTGGCCTATCCGCAGCGCCGCGCATCGCACGAATTCATCGTCACCGTACAGCGGCAGAAAAAGGACAACGGCATCACCGCGCTGGATTTTTCGAAGTCCCTGCTCGATTACGGCATCCATGCACCGACCAACTATTTCCCGTTGCTGGTGCCCGAGTGCCTGTTGATCGAGCCGACCGAAACCGAAAGCAAGGACGTGCTGGATGAGTTCGTCGAAGTGATGGGCGAGCTGCTGGCCAAGTCGCGCAACGATCCCGCCTGGATGAAGTCGGCGCCGTACACGACGCCGGTGCGCCGCCTCGATGACGTGAAGGCCGCCAAGGACCTCGACCTGTCCTACGTGCCGACGCCGCATCCGCACGAGTCCGCGCCTGCGGACCTGACCGTCGGCGAGCCGTCGCATATCTGATGGCCGACAGTTCGGGCAGCCACGCGCCGCGCAGCCCGTTCCGGGCATGGCAGGCATTCCTGTGGTCCATGAAGGGCCTTCGCGCCACGTGGGACGTGGAGTCGTCGTTCCGGCTGGAGGTTTATCTGTTCGTCGTGCTGGCGCCACTGGCGATGTGGCTGGGCGAGTCGGGCATTGAACAAGCCATCCTGATCGGATCGATGATGCTGGTGCTGGTGGTGGAGGTGCTCAATTCCGCACTGGAAGCCGTGGTTGATCGTTGGGGTCCTGAACACAACGAACTGGCGGGACGGGCGAAGGACATGGGTTCAGCGGCTGTTTTCCTCTCTGACATTAACGTATTGATTTGCTGGGGATTACTGCTCGTCCCACGGCTGGCGGGCAACTAAATGGATTGGATGTTCTCAAGCGAAATCTGGATTGCGCTGTTCACGCTCGCGACGCTCGAGATCGTGCTGGGCGTGGACAATCTGGTGTTCATCTCGATCGCCGTCAGCAAGCTGCCGCCCGAGCGCCGGCCTGCGGCGCGCAAATTCGGACTGATGCTGGCCTGCGTGACCCGCATCCTGCTGCTGGTTTCGCTGGCCTTCCTGGCGCGAATGCAGGCAAACCTGTTTTCGCTGTTCGGCCAGAACTTCTCGGTGCGCGACCTGGTGCTGATCGGTGGCGGGCTGTTCCTGTTGGTCAAGGGCACCATGGAAATCCACGACGCGGTCGAAGGCCGTGGCGATGACGAGGACATCGACACCAAGCCATCGGCGGTATTCGGTTACGTGATCGCGCAGATCGCGGTGATAGACATCGTCTTCTCACTCGATTCGGTCATCACCGCCGTCGGCATGGTGGACAACGTCTGGGTGATGATTGCCGCCATCATGATCGCCGTGGGCGTGATGATCTTCGCCTCCAATCCGATCGGCGACTTCATCGACCGCCACCCCACCGTGAAGATGCTGGCGCTGGCCTTCATCATCCTGGTCGGCGTCGCGCTGATCGCCGACGGCTTCGAGATCCATATCGATCGCAAGTTGCTGTACTTCGCCATGGCGTTCTCGGCAGCGGTGGAATCGCTCAATATCCTGGCCAAGCAGCGCGCCAAGCGGTTCGGCAACTAGGCGCGCCATGACCATCCTGCATGACATCAACCCGATAGCGATCCCGCTGCCTTTCTGGCCGCACGGTATCCACTGGTACGGCCTGATGTACCTGCTCGCGTTCGGCGCGGCCTGGTGGCTGGGCACGCACCGGGTTCGCGCCGGGCGCTTGCCGGGCGTGGATGAGAACGGATTCGGCGACCTGTTGTTCTACGGCATGCTCGGCGTGGTCCTCGGCGGTCGCATCGGTTACGTTTTCTTCTATGCCTTCGACCAGTTGTTGGCCGACCCGATGTTCCTGCTGCGCATCAACGAGGGCGGCATGAGTTTCCATGGCGGCCTGATCGGCGTGATGGTCGCCGGCGCCTGGTGGTCGCGGGCGCGGCGCATCCATTTCTTCGACACCCTGGATTTCGTTGCGCCCCTGGTGCCGGCCGGGCTCGGCTTCGGCCGCTTGGGCAATTACATCGGCGGCGAGTTGTGGGGCAAGCCCACCAACAGCGGCTGGGGCGTGATCTTTCCGCGCAGCGACCTGGGCAGCTACAGCGGCGCATCCATGGAACAACTGCGCGAGCTGCATGCCAGCGGCGCGCTGGATGCCTATGCGCGGCATCCATCGCAGCTTTACCAGGCCTTGCTGGAAGGCCTGGTGATGTTCCTGGTGCTGTTCTTCTTCTCGCGCAAGCCGCGTCCGCGCTATGCGGTGTCGGGCATGTTCGCTCTGCTCTATGGCGTGTTCCGCTTCGTGGTCGAATTCGTTCGCGTGCCGGATGAAAACCTGGGCTACCTCGCGTTCGGCTGGCTGACGATGGGGCAATTGCTTTCGCTGCCGCTGATCGCGGTCGGACTGGGCTTGCTGTGGATGTCCCGCCGAGCGCCGGTGTTCGGTGCCAACCCGCCTTCGAACGCCGCTTCATCCTGAGCGACGGCCACCCGCATGCGCCAATACCTCGACCTGCTTCGCGACGCGCTGGAGAATGGCACGGAAAAATCCGACCGCACCGGCACTGGCACGCGTTCGCTTTTCGGACGCCAGTTGCGCTTCGACCTGCGTGAAGGTTTTCCTCTCGTAACCACCAAGAAGCTGCACCTGCGTTCCATCGTGCACGAGCTGTTGTGGTTCCTGCAGGGTGACACCAACATTGCCTACCTGAAGGACAACAAGGTCGGCATATGGGACGAGTGGGCCGATGAAAACGGCGACCTGGGCCCGGTGTATGGCAGGCAGTGGCGACGCTGGACCGGCAGTGATGGCGTGGAAGTGGACCAGATGAAGTGGGTGGTGGACGAAATCCGTCGCAATCCCGATTCGCGTCGGCTTATCGTCAGTGCGTGGAACGTGGCGGACCTGCCAAAGATGGCGCTGATGCCCTGCCACGCGATGTTCCAGTTCTATGTCGCCGACGGCCGGCTCAGTTGCCAGTTGTACCAGCGCTCGGCCGACATTTTCCTCGGCGTACCCTTCAACATTGCCAGCTACGCGCTGCTGACCCACATGGTCGCGCAGGTATGCGGCTTGAAGGTCGGCGAGTTCGTGCACACGTTCGGCGATGCGCACGTGTATTCCAATCATTTCGAGCAGGCGCGCGAGCAGCTTTCCAGGACGCCAGGGCGGTTGCCGACCCTGGTGCTGGACCCGTCCGTGGACAACCTGTTTGAATTTCGCGCCGAACACGTGCGCATCGACGGTTACCAACCGCAGGCGGCCATCAAGGCGCCGGTCGCGGTTTGACGCGGCAAGCAAGGGGGATCGTGATGAAGATCAAGGCAATCCATCTGGCAGCTGCAGTGGCGGCGGCCTTGCTGCTGGGTGGCTGTTCGTGGTTTTCGCACAAGCCCGCGAAGCCCGACGCCGATGTTGCCGCTACGGCAACGACCGTACTTGCCGATGTCGACGCCGGGCCTGCGCAACCAGCCTCGTCGGCGCAGGCAGCCGAGGCGTCAGCCGCTGTCGCGCCGTCGGCGCAATCCCCCGAAGCGGCGGTCGTGGATTTCCTGACGATGCACCAGCGCCTGGGCAATAGCGGATTGCCCGACGCGGGCTCGCTGAATGCATACAACGCCTTCCTGTGCCCGTCGCTGGCCAGCGCCCTGCGCGATGCGCGCGTGCGCCAGGAGCAATTCCGGGCACGCAATCCCGATGAAAAACCGCCGCTGGTGGAAGGCGACCTGTTCAGCAGCCTGTTCGAAGGCCCCGACAGTTATTCCGCCGCCGAGTCGAAAATCGATGGCCCGCGCGCAACGGTGAAGATGGACTTGCGCCATGGCGAAGGCAGCGGCGCCACCACTTGGCAGGACAGCATGTTGCTGGAGCTCGACGATGGCATCTGGTGCATCAGCGATGTCGAATATGGCGGCAAGTGGCCGCTCGCCAACCGTGGCCGGCTCAGCGACACCTTGAAGCAGTGATCAGCCTGCTTGCGGCGCTGGACGCTGCCCGCGGCATCGGCCGGGGCAACGCCATGCCCTGGCATTTGCCCGATGACCTCAAGCGCTTCAAGGCGCTGACGCTTGGCAAGCCGATCCTGATGGGTGGCAATACAGCCCGCTCCCTGGGGCGCGCCTTGCCTGGCCGTCGCAACCTGGTGCTGACGCGCGCGGCGAATCCGCCATTCGAGGGAATGGAAACCGTATCCAGCCTTCGCGATGCCCTGGCCTTGGCCGATGGTGAAACGCTGATGGTGATCGGCGGTGGCGAAATCTATTCGATGGCGCTGCCGCTGGCGACGCGCTTGTACCTGACCCACGTGGCTACCGTGGTCGAAGATGCCGACGTGCATTTTCCGGATTTCGACCTGCGCGAATGGCGGGTCGATCGGCGCGAAGCGCACCCTGCGGACGCGCGCCATGCCTTCGGTTTCGAATTCATCGACTACTCGCGCATCGCCGGCGAAGCTGGCTGACGGCGCGACTGGCTCAGGCGCTGCGTCGAATCTCGCTGGCCGGCACTTCGCGTCCCGCGACCTGGTGCAGTCGAAGTTCCTGGCCCAGTTCCAGCGCGGTCAGCTTGCCGCCCCAGACCGCACCCGTATCGATGGCGTAGATGCCCAGGCCCATGAACAAGCCCAGCGTGGACCAGTGCCCGCAAACGACGGGCAATTCGCGCGGTGCGTGGCCGGGCACGTCGAACCACGGATAGAGCCCGGGCTTCTGCGTGCCGGGCCGGCCTTTTTCCTCGAAACCGATGCGGCCGCTCGGCGTGCAGTAGCGCATGCGCGTGAACACGTTGACGATCGCCCGGAAGCGATCGGGTCCGGTCAGCTTCGGATTCCAGATCGGCTTGTCGCCGTACATGTTCCTGAGCAGTTTTCGGTAGCCGTCGCTGCGAAGCTGTTCTTCTGCCTCGCGTGCGCGCGCCTCGGCGATCTTGATGGTCCACTTGGGTGCAAAGCCCGCATGCACCATCGCGAAACCCAGCGTCCGGTCGACATGCATCAGCTTTTGTTGCCGCAACCAGTTCACCAATTCGTCCCGGTCCGGTGCGAAAAGCACGCGGCGCAGGTCAGGATTCACCCGGGCCTGGTCAACTTCGCTGCGTTGCGCGATCGCCAACAGTGACAGGTCGTGGTTGCCCAGCACCACGGTGCTGTGGATGGACAGCGAATGCACCAGGCGCAGGGTTTCCAGCGACTGACCACCGCGGTTGACCAGGTCGCCGCAAAACCACAGGCGGTCACGCGACGGGTCGAAGCGGATCTTTTCGAGCAGGCGCTGCAGCGTGTCGTGGCAACCCTGGACGTCGCCGATGGCATAGGTAGCCATCAGTGCAGCGTCCGCGGGATGGACAGCGTGAACGGGGCGATGGCCGCGTCGAAGTGGGTGCCGTCGTCGGCCAGCATCTGGTAGCTCCCTTCCATGGTGCCCAGTGCCGTCTCGAGCACGGCGCCCGAAGTGTATTCGAAGTCGTCCCCCGGGCGCAGCCAGGGTTGTTCGCCGACCACGCCCTCGCCCCGGACTTCCTGCACCTTTCCGTTGTCGTCGGTGATCAGCCAGTGCCGGCTGATCAGGCGCGCCGGCACCTTGCCGCTGTTGTGGATGCGGATCGTGTAGGCGAACACGAAACGCCCGTCTTCAGGCGTGGACTGCTCGGGGAGGAACCGGGTCTGTACCTGGACCTCGATGTCGTGTGGCGAGGGGCTCATGCCGGGCATCTTACTCAAATATCCACCACGGCCGTCGTCCCGGCCGCGTCCACGCCCAGGGCGTTGGAAAGATTGATGAATTGCGCGACTTCGAGTTGTTCGGCGCGCAATTCCGGGCGAACGCCGGCGGCCACGATCTGCTCGCTGGTACAGATCGCCTGCAGGGCATTGCGCAGCGTCTTGCGGCGCTGGCCGAAGGCATCGCGGACCACGCGCTCGAACAGGGCCGGGTCCTTGATGCCCACCGACTGCGGGTCGCGTGGCACGAGGCGCACCACCGAGGAATCGACTTTCGGTGGCGGCCGGAACGCGCCGGGCGGCACGTCGAACAAGGGCTGCACCTCGCACACCGCCTGCAGCATCACACTCAGGCGGCCGTAGGTCTTGCTGCCGGGGCCGGCACCCATGCGGTCCACCACCTCCTTCTGCAACATGAAATGCATGTCGATGATGGATTCGGCGTGTTCGAGCACATGGAACAGGATGGGCGTGGAAATATTGTAGGGAAGGTTGCCGACCAGGCGCAGGCGGCCTTCGCCGGCCAGCTTGCCGAAATCCACCTTCAATACGTCCTTGTGCACGATGGTCAGGTCGCCAAGGCCGTGCGCAGCTTCGGACAAGGGCGTGATCAGGTCGCGGTCGAATTCGATGACGGTGAGCGCGCCATGGCGCTTGAGCAGGGGGAACGTGATCGCACCCTGGCCCGGACCGATCTCGACCAGTTGGTCGCCGGGCTTGGGATTCACGGCAAGCACGATCTTGTCGATGACGTTGCGGTCATGCAGGAAGTGCTGGCCCAACTGCTTCTTCGGTGGTTCCTTGAAGTGGCTCATGCGATCGCCCCGCGTCGCGCCAGCCGCGAGCACAGTGCCACGGCCGCCACCAGGCTGGACGCATCCGCCACGCCCCTGCCGGCGATTTCCAGCGCGGTGCCGTGGTCCACCGCCACGCGCGGATAGGGCAGGCCAAGCGTGATGTTCACCGCGTGTTCGAAGCCGGAGTGCTTGAGCACGGGCAATCCCTGGTCGTGGTACATGGCGAGCACCGCATCGAAGCCGACGAGCTTTTGCGGAAGGAAGGCAGTATCGGCGGGCAAGGGTCCGGCAAGCACCATGCCCTCGGCACGCAAGGATTGCAGCACCGGCTCGATGACCCGTATCTCTTCATCGCCGAGCACGCCCGCCTCGCCCGCGTGCGGGTTCAGTCCCAGCACCGCGATGCGTGGCGAGGCCAGGCCGAAGTCACGCTTGAGCGCGGCATCGAGGATGCGCAGGCAGCGTTCGACCCGTTCGGGCGTGATGGCATCCGCCACCTGGCGCAAAGGCAGGTGGGTGGTTACCAGCGCGACCCGCAAGCTCGGGTTGGCGAGCATCATCACCACGTCGCGACCCGCCTGTTCGGCGAGCAACTCGGTCGTTCCGGAATAGGCGATGCCGCCGGCATTGATGCTGGCCTTGTTCACCGGCCCCGTCACCAGTCCGTCGAATTCACCATCGAGGCAACCGCGCGCGCCGCGCAGCAGGGTGTCGATGACGAAGCGGGCATTGCCCGGGTCGGCACGGCCGAATTCGCTTGGCACTGGCTGTTTGAGCGGAACGATCGCGAGCTCGCCGGGCTGACGCGACTGGCCGGGCTCGATCAGGCGAAGCGGCAGGCCAAGTGATTCGGCGGCAAGTTGCAGGCAGTCCGGATCAGCGATGGCTATCGGTTCGCAATCCAGGGTGAGTTGGGCGAGTCGAACGCAAAGTTCGGGACCCACCCCCGCAGGCTCGCCCGCAACAAGGGCCAGCCTGGGCCGCATCAGCCGATCAGGCGCCGCCGAGGCGGCTGTCGACGTAGGCTTCGGCGCGCATCTGGCGCAGGAAGCGCTCGTAGGCTTCTTCGGACTTGCGCTGGCCGATGATTTCGCGGGCCTGGTTGCGGCGATTCTCTTCGGTCACGTCCTGCTCGCGCATGCCGTTGCGCTTGATCAGGTGGAAACCGACGTCGCTCTGGAACACGGGCGACAGTTCGCCGTCGGCCAATTGCTGGACCTGGCTGCCTACCGCCGAACCCCAGGCCTCCGCAGTGAACCAGCCCATGTCGCCGCCGGCAGCCCGCGTCTGCACGTCGTCGGACGCTTCGGTCGCGACCTTGGCGAAATCCTCGCCAGCGACGATGCGATCGCGCAAGGCCTGGATCTTCAGGCGCGCCACTTCGGCCGGAACCAGGTCGGTAACCGCGACCAGGATGTCCTGCGCCTTGTACTGGGTGACCTTCTGCGCCTGCGGCTTGCGAACCTCGACCAATTGCACGATCTGGAAGCCGCTGGGGCCGCGCACGGGTTCGGTGATCTGGCCGGGGGTCATCGTCTTGAGCATGGACACATAGACCGGCGGAACGGCATCCATCGTGCGCCAGCCGATGTCACCGCCGTCCAGCGCGTTCTGCGCGCCGGAGTAACGGATGGCGGCGGAGCGGAAGTCGATCTCGCCACGCTCGACCATCGCCTTGACCTCGTCGATCTTGTTCTTGGCGGTTTCGATTTCGCTGGGCGTTGCACCCTCAGCCACGTTGATCTGGATGTTGGCCAGGCGCAGTTCGTCGCCGCCGATGTCCTTGCTGGCGAGCATCTGGTCCACTTCGCCTTCGCTGACCTGCACCGAGCTTTGCACGTAGCGCTGGCGAAGCCGCTGCACGGTGACTTCGTCGCGCAGGTTGGAGGCGAATTCGTTGTAGTCGAGACCGTCGGCGGCCAGGCGCTGGCGCAGTTCATCGACGGTCATCTTGTTCTGGCTGGCAACGGTGCCGATGGCCTGCTGCAATTCCTGGTCGGAAATGCGGATGCCGGAACTTTCGGCACGCTCGACCTGCAGGCGCATCAGGATCAGGCGCTCGAGCACCTGCCGTTCGAGTACGTCGCGCGGCGGCAACTGGCCCGGGTTCTGGGTCTGCAGCTGGCGGCTGATGTTGGCCACAGCCAGGTCCACTTCACTGCGCAGGATCACGTCTTCGTTGACGACGGCGGCGATGGTGTCGACAGTGGTCGTCGGCAGCGCCTGGGCGCGGGTATCGGTGGCCGCCGACGCTGCGAGCAGCGCGACGAAGAGGGCGGCGAAAATCGGTTTCATGTAATCAGGCACTCCGGGGCGCGCAAGGGCGGCGCAGGCGTTCAGCGGACATATCCAAGGATAGCATTATCGAGCAGCCGGCTCGTGTCGCGGCCGAAGCTGCCGAGGCCATTCAGCTCGATTTCCAGGTACAGGCCGATGTTCTGGCGGCTTTCGAAATTGCGGATGTATTGCCGTCCCAGCAGGCGCACGGCAACGCAGCAGCTGTTCCATTCGAAGCCGGCGAGGGCCTCGATGGTCTGGTTGTCGCGCAGGGAATAATTCCATCGGCCATACAGGTTCCAGTTCTTGTTCACCGGTATGACAAAACTCAGGTCGGTTTGTTCCAGCGGCGGCAGGGTGAGGGACGCGCGGCGGAACCGGTAGGCCGCGTTCACGATCGTGCCCTTGTGCAGGCGCAACTGGGTACGCACCGACGACAGCTCGGTGTGCTGGCTGTCCGGGTTCCACTGGTGCGTGGCGCCCAGGCTCCACCAGTCGCTGACGGCCAGGTCCATGGTCGCGACCCAGACACTGCCGTTGTCCGACGCCGTCGGCAGGCCGGGCAGCAAGGTCACCCGCGGCTGGTCGAAGTAGGTGATGCGACCGATGCCGGCGCTGAGGCGCTCGCGTCCGTCGGCGGCGCTGAGCAAGCGCGTGGTGAGGGCCAGCGCCACCTGGTTGGCGTCGGCCTGCCGGTCCGCGCCGCCGAAGCTGTTGTCGCGGAACAGCGAGGTCCAGCCGAAGGTCAGTTCGCGCGTGTCGAACAGTGGCAGGTGGCCTTGGTCGCGGTAGGGCACGCGCAAGTAGTACAGGCGTGGTTCGAGGGTCTGCAGGTAACCGCGCCCGCCCCAGTTGAAGCTGCGCTCGAAATAGGCACCGGCATCCACGCTGGCGATCGGCAGGCTGCGACTGGTGCTGTCGGATCCATTCGGCGGGACCAGGCTGTCGTCGAGCGAGCTGTAGCCGGTGTAACGCCACGCCAGCTGCGGCGTGATGAACCACGAGTTGCCACCGAGCGGAAACCGCACATAGGGCTGCAGGTCGACGCGATTGCCGCCGCCGCGCGATTCGTGGTTGAAGCGCACGGCTTCGAAATTCAGGCCCGCCTCGACCCAGCGCGACAGGGGCCGCAGCGCGGTTGCCTGCAGCCTTGGCAGCCGGCGGTAGGGCTCGGCGCCATCGGGCAGCAGTGGCGTGGCGATCTGCCAGGTTTCCGCCGTCAGGCTGGCGGTCCAGTATTTTCCGCGTCCGAAGAAGCCGGCGCTGCTGTTGAGCAACGAGATCGAGGTGTAGTCGATGGAGTCGCCGAAGTCGCCGAAGTATTCCTTGTCACTGACATTGTTCAGGTCGGAAGCGAAGTACCAGTGGCGATTGACCGTGGTGTAGTTCTGCCAGCTCAGCAGGCTGCGGTCGGTGCCCGTCAGGTCGTCGCCGGGCAGGTAGGTGCCGGTGAAATTGCCGCGTGAGCGCAGGGTCAGGTAACGGAATTCACCATTGAGCATGAAGCCGCGCTTGGACAGCCAGCGCGGCGTCAGCGTGGCGTCGTAGTTCGGCGCCAGGTTCAGGTAGTACGGCAGCTTCAGGTCCAGGCCGTTCTGGTCGTCGCGGCCGATGGTCGGCGCGAGCATGCCGGTGCGGCGCTTGTCGTCGGTCGGGAAGCTAATCACCGGCAGCCAGATCACAGGAATCCCGCCCAGCTTCAAGGTCACGTTGTGCGCCACGCCTGTCGCCGTCTCGTCATTGACCGCGATGCGCCCGGCGGAAAACTCCCACTGGCGCTGTCCCGGAGGGCAGGTCGAGTAGGTCGCATCGGTCAGCGTGCCGACCGGCCCCTTCAACACTGCCGTTTCCGCTTCGCCATTGCCCAGGTCTTCATTGAACTGGTAGCGGACCTTGCCCATCGTCAGCACGTCGTTCTTCTGGTCGCCGGACGCGCTTTCCGCCGTCAGCCTTACGGTGCGGTCCTGGTAGCGAACCTGTCCTTCGGTGACGAATTGTTCGGTGTCGTGCGTGTAGGTGACCTTGTCGGTATTCATCCACTGGTCGGCATGGGTCAGTTCGACGTTGCCGGAAAAAACCGTGGACTCGCTCTTCAGGACATTGAGGTCGTTCGCGCTGATGTCGGTCGGCGCTGCCAGGCGATCGGTGGGCGCGGCAGGAACCTCGGTGAACCAGGGAATGGTGGTCGGGAGCTTGCACAGGGCCCAGGTGGGCTTGGGAGCTTCCTCGGCGCGCACGGCGCCGGCAACGGCTAGGCAGAGCGGCAGTAAACGCAGGCTGGTCTGGCGCACCGGGTGATTCCTGAAGTTGCAATGGCCGTCATTCTAGCCCGAGCGGAGTCTGGGTCGGTCATCGGGGCGCAACAGAAATGAGACTTCAGGCGCCCAGGCCCGCGAGGTGGGCGACGCTGCATTCACGCAGGGCGGTCAGGCTGTAGCCCCCTTCCAGGAAGGACACGATGCGCCCCTGGGCGTGACGGACGGAGACTTCCGCCAGCCGCGTGCTGAGCCAACGGTAGTCGTCGGCGACCAGGCCCAGGTCGGCCAGGGGATCGAGGCGATGCCCATCGAACCCGGCCGACACCAACAACAGTTGCGGTGCGAAGGCATCCAGCGCTGGCAGCAGCCGGTCGTTCCAGGCGCTGCGGAACACCGCACTGCCGGCGCCTGGCGGCAAGGGGGCGTTGACCACGTTGCCGACGCCCGTTTCATCACTTGCACCCGTGCCGGGATACAGCGGCGCCTGGTGCGAACTGACGTACAGCACGCGCGGCTCGCGCTCGAAGATGTCCTGCGTGCCGTTGCCGTGGTGAACATCGAAGTCCACGATCGCCACGCGCTGCAGGTCGTGCTCGGCGAGCGCGTGTGCTGCGGCCACGGCAATGTTGTTGAACAGGCAGAAGCCCATGGCCGCGTCGGCGGTGGCGTGGTGACCAGGCGGCCGCACTGCGCAGAAGGCGCGATCGATCCTGCCGGACATCACGGCGTCCACCGCCGCCACGCCGGCGCCACTGGCGCGCAAGGCGGCCGCGGCAGAGCCGGGCGAAAGCACGGTGTCGGCATCGATTCGGACGTATTCGCCGGCTGGCGAAGCAAGCACCTGGAAAATCATCTCATCGGAATGAACGCGCGCGATCTGCGCGTTGCTGGCCAGGGGAGCTTCGAACCACTGCAGTTGCGGCAGGCCGACATGCAAGGCCTGCAACACCGCAGCAAGCCTTGCCGGTGCTTCGGGATGGCCGGCGCCGGGCTCGTGCTGCAGGCAGTCGGGATGGGTGTAGACCCGCATCTCAGCCCTTGCGGCGGTCGTGGTTCCAGAGCACTTCGCCATGCCCGCTGGCGCGGGCAAGCACGCGCGACACGACGAACAGCAGGTCCGACAATCGATTCAGGAAGCGGATGGCCTCGGGCCGCACGGCATCGTGTCGCGACAAGGTGACAAGGTCGCGCTCGGCGCGGCGACAGATGGTGCGCGCCAGGTGGCAATGCGCCGCAGCGATGCCACCGCCTGGCAGGATGAAATCCTTCAGCGGCGGCAGGTCGGCATTGAATCCATCGAGTTGGGCTTCGAGGCGATCGATGTCGGCGTCGAAAATCGCGGCATGGCCGGGGATGCACAACTCGCCGCCGAGGTCGAACATCTGGTGTTGCACGGCCACCAGCACATGGCGAACGGCTTCCGGGATGTCACAAGCGAGCACGATGCCGATGGCGGAATTGGCTTCGTCCACCGTGCCGTAGGCAGACACGCGCGCGGAATCCTTCGACACGCGCGCGCCGTCGCCCAGACCGGTGCTGCCGTCGTCGCCGGTGCGGGTGTAGATTTTGGAAAGCCGATTGCCCATGGGGCGCGTCTCAGGCGGTTTGCAGGCCCAGCGCCGGAATGCGCCGGCGCAGCAGCGCGAAGCTGCCGAACAAAACGACCGAATAGAACAGCGTGCCCAGCACGGTGTTCTGGAAGAAGGGGATGCCTGCGACATAGGCCGAAACAAGCCCGGCGCCCGTCTGGGGATACATCGCCGAGCCCAGCCACGCGCCGAAATTCGTCACCAGGAAGAACAGCACGGAACCCACCAGCGAATATCCGGCCACGCGCACTGCCGTGACGCGGCCGCGCAATGCGAAGCCCACCACCGTGGACAGCGCGATGCACAGGTAAACCAGGAGGAAACCGGCGCTCAGGAAATATTCCGAATAGATGCCGCCGTTGACCACGCCCAGTGCCAGGTCGGAAATGAACATCGCCACCAGCGGCACCCAGATGGCGGCGCTGCGCTTCATGAAGTACGCACCGCCGAACAGGGCGATGGCCTCGACCGGCGAAAAATTCGGCGGATGCGGCAGCAGTCGCGACAAGGCCGCCAGGACGATCATTCCGACCAGCAGGAGCGGTCCGGAGGCAAGCGAGGATTGGGGCTGTGAGGGCATGGCGAATCCGGTGGGATGAACTGGGACTGTGGTCGGGGCGCGACGGCCATAGGCGGCAGGCGGCCAGGTCGTTAGGATACCGCAACGCGTCTGCCTGCGGTCCGAGAGACCTGTGAAAATGGATTTCGACATTGTGGTACTCGGTGGCGGACTGGTCGGCAGCAGCCTGGCTTGTGCGCTGGACGGCCGCGGATATCGCATCGCGCTGGTCGAAGGCAGCCTGCCCAGGGAATCGCCGCCGGGTTTCGACGAGCGCAAGCTCGCACTTGCGGCGGCCAGCCTGAATGCGCTGGGCACCCTGGGTGTGCTCGCGCATCTATCCGAGCCACCGAGTCCGATCCGGCGCATCCATGTCAGCCGCCAGGGCGACTTCGGCGTCGTGCGCCTGGCAGCATCCGATGTCGGACGCGATGCCTTTGGCGGCGTCGTTTCCGCGCGTGAACTCGGACAGGCCCTCGAGCAACGCCTGGCGGCACTGTCTGACCTGCGCTTGCTGCGTCCGCAGACTGTATCGGGCATTCGCGATATCGAAGGGGGAATTGCCTTGAACCTGCAGCCGGGGGACGGTGCCGTGGCGGCGTCCAGCGCCGGTGGTGATGAGCTGACCACGCGCCTGCTGGTGGCAGCCGACGGCACCCAATCCTTCGCGCGCCAGGCGCGTGGCATCGCCGTGGACCGGCATGATTACCTGCAGACCTTGCTGGTCTGCAGCCTGGTGACCGACCGACCGGCGGATGGCGGCGCCTACGAGCGGTTCACTGCCGACGGGCCGGTCGCGCTGCTGCCGATGGGCCGTCAGTACGGGGCGATTTGTGCCGTGCCGCGCGCTGAAGCCGAAGCGGTGATGGCGATGGACGATGTCGCCTACATGGATTATTTCCAGGTGCGTTTCGGATGGCGGGCGGGGCGCGTGGTTCGCGTCGGCAAGCGCAGTGCGTATCCGATTGCGCGTGTCATCGCCGAGCGCATCGTCGCCCGGCGCATGGTGCTGATGGGCAATGCTGCGCAGACCATCCATCCCATCGGCGCGCAGGGCTTCAACCTGGGGCTGCGCGATGCCCTCTCGCTGGCGGAGGTGCTGGTTGCCGCGGGTGCGGACGCCGATCCCGGCAGCGAAGCCGTGCTGCAGGCTTACCAGTCGTCGCGCCGCGAAGATCGCGAGCGCACTTTGTCCTTCAGTGACGGGCTGGCGCGGGCAACCGGCAATGCATCGGTGCCGATGCACCTGTTGCGTTCGATCGGATTGATGGCGCTGGCCAATGTGCCGGGCTTGTCGGCGCCGCTGGTGTCGGGTGCGATGGGTTTTCGCGGCAACGTTCCCGCGCTTTCTCGGGGTGGCGCATGAGCCGGCGCGATCGCTTCGATGTGGTCGTGGTCGGGGCCGGCGTCGTCGGTGCGGCTGCTGCGCTGCGCCTTGCCGCTGAAGGCCTGCGCATCGCCATCGTCGAGGCGCACGAGCCGCAACCCTGGAGCCCGGCCGCGCCCGACCTGCGCGTGTATGCCTTCGCGCCCGATGCGCAAGCGCTGCTGGAGCAGTTCGGTGCGTGGACTGCGGTAGCGGCGGCTCGCGCGCATCCTTATCGGCACATGCGGGTCTGGGATGCAGCCGGCGGTGGCGAACTGGCATTTGACGCAGACCAGATGGGACGCAGCTGCCTCGGCCATATCGTCGAGCACGGACTGCTGGTGGATCGCCTGTGGGCGACGTTGGCGCGCACGCCATCCATCGAACGACTGTGCCCGGACAAATTGCTCGAACTCGAACAGGACGACGACGAGGTCGTGCTCACGCTGCAAAGCGGGACCCGCCTGCGCGCGAAACTCGTGCTCGGCGCGGACGGCGCGGCGTCCCGCGTCCGCTCGTTGCTGGGCGTGCATACGCGCGACCACGATTACGGCCAGCAGGGCGTCGTCGCCTACGTCAGCACGCAACTAGCCCATCAGGACACGGCCTGGCAGCGTTTCCTGGTGACCGGGCCGCTGGCGTTCCTTCCCTGTGCGGATGGTCGCTGTTCGATTGTCTGGACCTTGCCCGATGCCGAAGCCGAGCGTGTGCTCGCGCTCGGCCCGACCGAATTCTGCGCTGAACTGACACGCGCCTTCGACGCGCGCCTTGGCGAAGTAACCAGTGTTTCCGAGCGCAAGGCCTTTCCGCTGCGCCGCCGCCTTGCCGATCCGATGGCGGTGGGTCGCGTCGCCTTGGTCGGCGATGCCGCGCACGTCGTGCATCCCTTGGCCGGGCAGGGTGTCAACCTGGGATTGCGCGACGTGGCGTCGCTTGGCTCGATGATCGCCGAGGCGCGCGCGATCGGCAGGGATTTCAGCGCGGTCCACCGATTGCAGCGATGGGCCCGATCGCGTGCGAGCGAAAATGCCGTCGCCGCGGGTTCATTCGAGGCGATCAATCGCCTGTTTTCCAACGAGTCGGTCGTGCCGACCCTGTTGCGTGGGCACCTGTTGGGCCTGGCGGGAAGACTGCCGCCACTGACCCAGTTTTTCTGGAAACGCGCCGCAGGCTTGTGATCAGGCCGGCGGTGCGAGGAATTCGCGCGCGCTCAGCCAGCCATCCTTGTTCTTGTCCTGGCGATGGAACTGTTTTTCAAGGCGGTGCTTGAGTTCCAGCAATGTCACGGTCGGGCCGTTGGGCACCAGTTGTTCCCTGGGCTGCAGGATGGAGTCGTGGTTGGTGTCCATTTTCCGGAACGCGAAAGTGAATCGATCCAGGTATTCTTCGAGCGAGATCTTGTTGTTGTGGTTGGTGTCGACGACGTCGAAATAACTCGAGCCCGATCCCGCAGTGCTGGTGCCGGCGACTGTCAGTCCGAGGCCTGCGACCAGCGCGAGTTTGCGAGTTATTGCGAATGTACGGGTTCTCAAAGCATGCGTCCTTTTGCAGCGGGATTGGTGGCGAACACGGTGATTTCCTCGCGGTCATGGTAGAGCTGCCGTGCCCGCACTATAAGCGGCTTGCCGGCCTGTTCCCTGAACGCATCCAGGCACTGGCGGGTTTCTTCCCAGCGCTTCTTCATCGGCAGCTTCAGGTTGAAGATCGCGTGCTCGCACCAGCCCAGCGCAAACCATTCAGCCATGCGCGACGCGACTTTGCGTGGTGATTCGACCATGTCGCAGACCAGCCAGTCCTGCGGCTTCGGCGGTTTCCAGCTGAAGCCGTCGGCACGTATGTGATCGACCAGTCCGGTCGCCATCGCCGATTCCGCCATCGGGCCGTTGTCCACCGCGATCACCTTGAAATGGTGGCGCGCGAGGATCCAGCTCCAACCACCGGGCGCCGCTCCCAGGTCGGCGGCGCACATGCCCGGCTTGACCAGGCGTTCGCGTTCTTCTGGAAGCATCAGGGAAAGGATGGCTTCCTCAAGCTTCAGCGCCGAGCGACTCGGCGCTTCGGACAACTGGCGAAGCCGCGGCACGCCCAGCGGCCAGGGCGAGGCGTCACCGATGTCGCTGGCGCCGAGCAGCAAATGGTCGCCCGCGAGCAGGCACACGTGCAGTCGCGGCAGGCGCGGGTCTTCCTTCTCGGTGAGCAGCCCACGTTGGCGCAAGGCGGGACGCAGGGCATTGCCGAAAGCACGGGCCAGGCCCGACAGCGGCCGGGCTTCGTCGGAGTCGGGATGCTCGACCATCAGGTCGCCATATCGGCCGCGACCGGCAAGCGCATCGAAGATCGGACTGATCCGGTCTTTCGGATCGATGTCCCTGAGTTCAGCGAGCAGGCGCAATTTCTGTCGCGCAAAAATAAGTTCGGAAAAAGGCAGGCTGCGCGAGAGCCCCGCGCCGTCCGTGCCCAGGTAGAGGACGTGGCCGGAGTTTCGCTGCGTGCGCGCGTAGCCGGAGAAGCTGGCCAATGCCGCGCGTTCGCCAAGTTCTGCGGCGAGTTCGGGTTCGAATCCGGGCCGGCAATAACAAAGCAGGCCATCCGCATGGGCGCCAACCTCGCCAGTCGCCTCTTCCAATCCATCAGTAGACAACGCCGCTCTCCCCGTAGTCGCGCAACACCTTGCAGGCTTCATCGCGACCGAGGTCGCGATGGACGGCGATTCCGCGACGCTCCAGTTCACCGGCCCAGTCGGCTGGCAGCGGGCCTTCGTCGAATCGGGCGAGCGACTGCACGTCATCGCTGCGCGCGCCGATCAACACTTCATCGATTCCCGCCCAGATCAGCGCGCCGTAACACATCGCGCAGGGCTGCGCGGACGTGGCCAGCGTGATCGGCCCACCCTCGGCATTGAGCCGGAAACGGCGGAGGTTCTGCTGGCTGCTGCCAAGCGCCATCACTTCGGCATGCGCCGCCGAGCAATTCGATGTGAGCACCTGGTTGACGCCGACACCGAGCAAGCGGCCCGTGCCATCGAATACTGCCGCGCCAAACGGACCGCCGGTGCCATGCGCGACATTGGAACGCGACAGTCCGATGGCGAGTGCCATGCGTTCCTTCCGGTCCGGATACAGCCTGTCCATCGCCACTTCAGCCCGGACCCAGTCGGGCAGCGCCAGAGACACCTGCATGCCGATCGTCATTGCAGCGGCTCGCTGTTTTCCATCATCGGGACACCCTGGCACTTTCCAGCCACGCACTGGCAGCCATCGATCGCGGGAAAACCGCAAATGCCGACGCGGCCGTCCTCGGCGCATGCGGCTTTCACTTTTTCCGGGAAGGTCGGTGTGTCCTTGTTGACGCACACGGGGCGATAGCCGCAGCAGCTGCCGGCATCCTTCATCGCGCAATCGGAATCGCTGCGACAGGCGCGACCGGCATCCACGCCGAGCGACAGCGGCGGCAGTTCCGGCTTGCCTTCGGGCCCGGACATGGGCGCGGAAGGCGTGGACGGAGGATTGCTCGCCACGGGCGCGGGTGACGGAAGCGACGCTGCGGGTGCGGGTGCGGCGGGCGGCGCTGATGGCGCGGCAGCCGGTGCAGGGGCAGGTTGCAGCGCCTTTGCATTGCTATCGGTCGTCGCGCCGGCGGGCGAATTACCCGGTGCGTTGCAGGACGCCAGGGCCAGCATCGCGGCCGCCATCGCGGCCCACGCCAGTTTCCGAATCATCGCCTGCTTGTCCATGGTCCGGGCCTCGCGCATGTTCAGGGAGTCGCCGGCCGTGCCCAGCTATCGCGCAGGGTGACCGTTCGATTGAAGACCGGTGCATCGCCGCGATGGTCGCGACGATCGGCGACGAAATAACCGAGCCGTTCGAACTGGAAGGCCTGTTCGGGCGCGACATCCGCGGCGGCCGGTTCGAGATATGCCGTAGCGCTGCGCACCGACGCCGGGTTGAGATAGTCGCGGTAGGTCTTGCCTTCATCCTCGCTGTCCGGATCGGGCACGGTGAACAGTCGGTCGTACAGTCGGACTTCCGCCTGCACCGCATGACGCGCGCTGACCCAGTGGATGGTGCCCTTGATCTTGCGATCGGCGCCCGGCATGCCCGCGCGTGACTCGGGATCCAGCGTGCACTGCAGCGCGATGACGTGCTCGCCTTCCTTCACCACTTCCTCGCAGCGCACGATGCCTACGCCACGCAGGCGGACTTCGCCGCCCGGCGACAGTCGATGGAAGCCCTTTGCCGGGAATTCCATGAAGTCGTCGCGCTCGATCCACAGTTCGGGAGAAAACGGCAACGGCCGCGAGCCCAGTTCGGGAAGCTTGGGGTGGTTGGCGAAGGGCAGCATTTCCTCGTGGTCCTGCGCCAGGTTGGTGATGACCAGCTTGACCGGGTCGACCACGGCCATGCGTCGCACGGCCTTGCCGTCGAGGTCCTCGCGCACGCAGCCTTCCAGCAACGAGTAGTCGGTGAGCGAATTCTGTTTCGAAATGCCGATGCGGTCCGCCAACAGGCGCAGCGACGCGGGCGTGTAGCCGCGGCGGCGCAGGCCCTGCAGCGTCGGCATGCGCGGATCGTCCCAGCCCGAAACCAGGCCGTCCTGCACCAGCGCCATCAGTTTGCGCTTGCTCATCACCGTGTAGTTGATGTTGAGGCGCGAGAACTCGATCTGGCGCGGCTTCGACACGCGGGTATCGAGCCCGGCGTCCACCAGGTTCTGCCACAGCCGGGGATGCGACGGCAGGTCGATGTTGTCGATGCACCAGTCGTACAGCGGGCGGTGGTCCTCGAACTCCAGCGTGCACAGGGAGTGCGTGATGCCCTCCACGGCGTCCGAGATGCAATGCGCGTAGTCGTACATCGGATAGATGGGCCAGGCATCACCGGTGTTCTGGTGGCTGACATGCCGGATGCGATAAATGGCCGGGTCGCGCAGATTGATGTTGCCGCTGGCCATGTCGATCTTCGCGCGCAGGGTGCGCGTGCCGTCCGGAAACTCGCCCGCGCGCATGCGCTGGAACAGGTCGAGGTTTTCCGCCACGCTGCGCTCGCGAAAGGGCGAGTTGCGACCGGGTTCGGTGAGCGTGCCGCGGTACTCGCGCACTTCGTCGGCGCTCAGGTCGCAGACGAAGGCCTTTCCATCCTCGATCAGCTTCAGCGCGCTGCGATAGAACACCTCGAAATAGTCGGAGGCATGGCGCAGCTCCGACCACTCGAAGCCCAGCCAGGTCACGTCGTCCTTGATCGCTTCGACGTACTCGATGTCTTCCTTGCTCGGATTGGTGTCGTCGAAGCGCAGGTTGCAGCTGCCGCCGAACTCCGCGGCAACGCCGAAATTCAGGCAGATGCTCTTGGCGTGGCCGATGTGGAGGTAGCCGTTTGGCTCGGGTGGGAAACGCGTATGGATGCTCGCATGCCGCCCCGCGGCCAGGTCGTCGCGCACGATTTGCCGGATGAAGTCCTGTTTTTCGGTCGCCGGCGAGGCGGTGGGGTCATTCATGCGCAAGGGTTTCTTCGTGGGAGTCGGCAAGTTTACCCGACCTCCGCAGATCGACGGAGACCGGGACCGCTCTCCGCGTGCTGCAACGTTCATGGTACCGGCCATGCGATATGCCGATGCTCCGATTTGCGGCACACTGGGCTTCGCAAGAGGGAGTGCGGAAGTGACGAGATCGAACTGGACCGTGGGCTGGACCCGGCGCCTGCTGGCGGCCCTGGCTGCATCAGCCGGCCTGGTCGCTGGAATTCAGGCATCGGTCCCCGACACCGCAGCCCCGTCCCCAGCGCTTTCGGCCGGCCCGACGATGGCCATCGTCCAGGCACCCTCGACGATCTCGCTGGACCAGATCGTGTCCGGCCGCGCAAAGATTGGTTTCACGCCCGTGGTTTCCGACGGAATCCATGCCATCGGTCGGCCCGGCACTACCATCTGGCTGCGGATCCGGACGCAACTCCCGACCGACGACGCGCCGCGTTTCGTCAGCCTGCCGCGGCAGGCCATCGATTCCTTCCGGTTGCACGTGGACGGCAATCCGGGCAATCCGGTGGCCAGTACCGGCATCGCGGAGACCGATGAAGCCGTGCGCTGGCCCGACTCTTTCGTCCTGGCACTGCCCGCATTGACTCCACGCAATACCACCCTGTACCTGGAAATCCAGGGGCAGGGCCATCTGAACCTGCGACCGAGGGTGATTGACCAGGCCCAGTGGCGCGAGCGGGCCCGGGCCAGCAGCCTGGCCTACGACCTGCTCTATTCGGGCTTGTTCGGCATCTTCGTGATCGCCGTGGCGCGCCGCGCCGTGACGGGCGACCGCACGCTTCGGGTAGCGGCCGCGGCTTTCGGTGCCCTGTGTGCCGCCGTCGTTGGCAACTATCACCTGCAGTTGAGCCTGGGTGGCACCAGCCTGGCTGCCATTCCGGCGTTGCCGGTGGTGCTCTGGGTCATGGCCTGCGCGCCCCTGCTGTGGGCAACCCAGCAATTCGCGAGCCTGGAAAAAACCAACCCGTCGCTGGCAACGTTGCTCGACCGTGCCGGCTTCGCGCTCGTGGCGCTGGCCCTGCTGATGCTGGTTCTGCCTGTGTGGCTGGTGCCGCAATTGCAGGTGACCGGCCTGCTGGTGGTCGCCGCGACCAGCGTGGCCTGCGCAGCCGTGCTGTTCTCGGACCCGAGGCAGTGGCGCTGGCTGCCAGCGCTGGTCTGGGTGGCCATGGTGCCGGCAATGGCGGTGATCGCGCTCGGGTTCCTGCAATTGTTGCCGGCGACGCGCTTGGTAACGCGCGGCTTCCAGTTGCTGCTCGCGCTGCTGATGGTCATCTATCTTTTCGCGCCGTGGATCCGCGGGGCACTGCAGGAGCGGCAGCGGCGGCTGCGTGGCGGCAGCACCGAACAAAGCGCTGAACAGAAGATCGCCCATGCACGCGAGTGGATGATTCGCAGCCTGCAGGCAGGTATGGAAAACGCGTCGGACGAGGGTGACATGGAGTGGATCGCCTACCGTCGCCTGATGGGAGGATTGAAGCCCGTGTTGCCACAGCACGCGGCCGCGGTCATCGCCATGAACTATCACAACGAGGACCTGCTGCTGGTCGAGCCAAAGACAGCCGAGCCCTGGTTCCAGATGTTGCTGGCGCAACGTGGCTCGCTGCTCAAGAACCTGAGCCGTTCGCTGGCGCCCCAGCAGATCGGCGTGGACTTCACCGGGCCGGACGGGCCGGTGCAGCAGGCCCTGCTGGCGGTCATTCCCCTGCCGATCGAACGCCCGGGTTGGGGCGTGCTGGTCATCGAAAGAAGCTCGAACGTCAGTTACAGCGATCCCGAACTCGACTTGTGCACGGAATTCGCCGCGCTGGCGACCACCGCTGGCGATGAAGCCGCGACCGTGATGCAGCTGAGGCAGGCTAACGAGATCGAGCCTGAGTCAGGCGTCTATCGCCGCGAGATGGTCGAGCAATTGCTTCGTCGCGCGCACGAGTCCGCCGCGCTGAAGCGCAAGCCACTGTCGTTGTTGCAGATAGCCATCGACAATTTCGAACCGTTGTCGCCGGAATCTTCGGCAACCGTCGCGCGGGTAGTTGCAGACATCATCCGCGAGGAGATCGATTACGGCGAAACGATCGCCCGCGTCGAACCCGATCAATTCCTGGTGCTGTTGTCGGGCCGGCCGATTGGCGAGGCACGCGCGCTGGCTGAGCGGATTTGCGCCGCCGTGAAGAAACTGGGCCTGCCCACTGCCGACGAAAAAGTGTTGGGCCTGAGCATCGGCGTCTCGCAGATGCTGATGGGAGAGCGCAGTCCGCAGCTTGCACTGGAGCGAGCCGTGCGCGCGCTGGCCAAGGCCCGCCAGTACGGCGGCAACCAGGTGCAGGCGGTCGCCGGGGCCGTGGGCTGACATGCGTACGCTGGTGATCGGCAACAAGAATTATTCGTCGTGGTCCCTGCGGCCGTGGCTGCTGATGCGGCATTTCGGCATCGAATTCGACGAAGTGGTGTTGCCGCTGGATACGCCTGAATTCTTCCAGCGCATCAGCGCCTATTCGCCGACGGGACGCGTGCCTGCCTTGCAGCTGGACGATGAAATAGTCTGGGATTCCCTGGCTATCTGCGAGACGGTGAATGAACGTTGGCTGGGCGGGCGCGCCTGGCCGCAGTCGCCTCGCGCACGCGCCGCGGCCCGCAGCGCGGCTTGCGAGATGCATTCGGGATTCGGCGCATTGCGCAGCCAGCTGCCGATGAATTGCCGCAGGCAGCCACGGGAGCCGCATTGGGATGCCGCCGCCGATCGCGATATCGCCAGGGTCGAGCAGTTGTGGCAGGAACTGCGCAGCACGCACGGCGGTGACGGCGGGTTCCTGTGCGGGCAATTCGGAATCGTGGACGCGATGTTCGCGCCTGTGTGCGTGCGCTTCAGGGGCTACGGCCCGGCGTTGCAGGAGTCCACGCTCGATTACATGCAGCGCATGTTCGCGCTGCCCGCGATGATGGAATGGTTGTCGGCGGCCGAAGTCGAGCCCGCCCGCGTGAGCGCCGACGAGGCCTGAATTCGCGGTCCCTAGTTTCCTATCGAGCAGACCAGCACCAGCTCGCAGGCGCCGGCGCCCGAGTCTTCGCGGCTGAGCGAGCTGCGCCATTGCCATCCGGATGGGTCGTCGATGTGGACCAGCCAGCCGTGGATTCGCACCACGTCGCCATCCTTGATCCGTTCCAGCTGCCTTGCGACATTCGCGTCGAAGGGCACCATGTGCATGTTCGCGCTGCTGCGCACGATCGTCCCGACCGGCATTGGCGGGCCGTCGTCGCCCCAACGGTAGCGATACCAGCGGCTACCCTGGCTGACGTGCAGCCGGTCGGCCATCCCCGGCGCCGCCATCGGTCCCCAGCCAAGCGCCAGGTCGGTGGGCGAGAAGCGGGACTCGCGACCCAGCGAATAGTCCTCGCGCGAAAGGACCCGGGCCTCCAGGCTGAAACCCGCCTGTGGAGAGAAGCGGGTGCCGTCGATATCGAATGGCTGCATCCGGCCATTCACCTCAGACTGCAGCGGCTGTGCCGCGTCGGTGAATGACGGCGGCATCGGGCAGGTGATCGCGCTGGCCGCGCTGGCGGGCAGGTGCGCGGTCCTTCCGCCGCGTCCAACCAGGACCAGGCCGGCGAGCAGGATGAACAGGGTGATCCAAAGCCAGCGAGGCATGGCCTTAGCGTCCGAAATCGCTGACCAGCGCGGCGGTGACGGCATCGGCCACGCGTACGCGTTCCCGCATTCGCAGGTCGTCGATTCCAATCGACAGGGCGGTGCCCGACTTCAGGGCCGCGATGTCGTCGTCGGTGAACTCGAAACGCAGGAAGTGCACGGCCGAGGTCCTGTCCTCGTTGCTGCGATCGAAGCCGTCATCGGCATGCGCGAAGGCCCGGCCATGGCCGTCGACTTCGGCATAGACGCGCGTCTCGATGCCGGCAAGCTTCGATAGTCGTTCGGCGCGTTCCACCGCTTCGGGAAACTCGAACAGCATCGTCGCCTTGAGGTTGCCGCCGTCGGGAATGAGCGGATTGTAGGCGTCCAGTTCCTCCTGGATTCCCGCAGCCTCGAAAATGCGCTCGATGCGCAGCATCTCCTGGATCTGGTACTGGACGGTAAGCCGGTCCTCGAACAGCAGGCTGATGTGCGCGCCCAGTGCAACGCAACGAGCCTTCTTGTGCGCGATCACGCGCGCACGGAACGCCGTCCTCTCGCCCGCATAGCGCTCGAGCGACTGCAAGTCCGCTCGCGTCAGCTTGTTCATGGCCGCATCCCCATGCCTGCATCCTCGTGCGCGCGGTGTTCCGGAGCCGTCCGCCGGCCAGCCTAGTGTAAGGACTTGCCTTGCGCCACGCAGGCAGTCAGCCCAGGTCGGCCAGCGCCTTGGCGAAGCGGTTGGCATGCGAGCGCTCGGCCTTGGCCAGCGTCTCGAACCAGTCAGCGATCTCGTCGAAGCCTTCTTCGCGTGCAGACCGGGCCATGCCCGGGTACATGTCCGCGTATTCGTAAGTCTCTCCGGCGATGGCGCTCCTGAGGTTGCTGGCCGTGTCGCCGAACGGCATGCCGGTCGCGGGGTCGCCCGTGGCTTCCAGGTATTCGAGGTGGCCATGGGCGTGGCCGGTCTCGCCTTCGGCCGTGGAACGGAACACGCTGGCGATGTCGCTGAGGCCTTCGACATCCGCCTTCTGCGCGAAATACAGGTAGCGACGATTGGCCTGCGACTCGCTCGAAAACGCGGCCTTCAGGTTTGCTTCGGTCAGGCTGTCTTTGAGTGGCATGGGGTGCTCCGGGTGACGAATCGGTCGGGAGACTGCATTAACGTTCGCGCTTGTTCGCAGGCGCCCTCAGCAATTCCGCTGGCAACTCGCGCAACACCGCCGCGAACTGGTGCAGGAACGTGCCCATCGCCGAACTCTTTCGCCACACCATGGCAACCCTGCGGGTTGGCGCAGGCGTCTTGAAGTTCACCAGCTGGATGTCGCTCGACGTGGACACGGGCGGCTTCACCGCGAGCATGGGCAGCAGGGTGATGCCGACGCCGGCAGCCACCATTTGCCTGAGCGTTTCAAGGCTGGTCGCGCGGAAGCCATCCTTTTCGCCTGCACCCGCCTTGGTGCAAACCTCGAGCGCCTGGTCGCGAAGGCAATGGCCGTCTTCGAGCAGCAGCAGGTGTTGGTCGGCCAGGTCCGACAGTTGCAGGTTGCGGCGATTCGACAGCGGGTGCTTGCTCGGCACCGCCAGCATGAAAGGTTCCTCGAACAGGAACTCGCTTTCCAGCCACTCCTCGTGCAGTGGCAGCGCCAGCACCGCGGCGTCCAGTCGGCCGTTGCGCAGCATGGCCAGCAGTTGTTCGGTCTTTTCCTCGACCAGCAACAATTCGAGCTTTGGAAATCGCGCACGCAGCACCGGCACGACATGCGGCAGCAGGTAGGGGCCCAGCGTGGGAAAAATCCCGAGCCGGATGCTGCCGCCTTCCGGGTCGATGGTTCGTCGCGCCGTTTCGCGCATCTGTTCGACGTCGGCCAGCACGCGCCGCGCCCGGTCTGCGATGTCGCGGCCCACCGGGGTCAGCATGACCTGCCGCGGCGCCCGTTCGACCAGGGCGACGCCGAGTTCTTCTTCCAGTTTGCGGATTTGCGTGGACAGCGTCGGCTGGCTGACATGGCAAGCCTGTGCCGCGCGACCGAAGTGCCGCAGGTCGGCGAGGGCAATCAGGTAGCCGAGGTCGCGAAGGTTCACGGAAGATAGTCTAAACCTATCAATCCGCCGATATGGTTGTTGGCGCATATGGCGCCGGCGGCCTCGGGGCCTGGTTGATCCAGGCCAGGGTTTCTTCCAGCACCGGAGACAATCGCGGCGAGCAAAAAAGTGTCATCAGGCACAATGCAAGGATGTCGCCTTGCACCGTCGCCGATGCACTCGCCCTTGCTGCCGGACGTCTTCCCGGCGAGGAAGCGCGTGCCGAAGCGGAAATCCTGCTCGCCCATGCCTTGGGCAAACCACGGTCCTGGTTGTATGCCCACGCCAACGATCCGTTCCCGGAGCCAGGCGAAAAAGAATTTCGTGAGCTCATCGCGCGCAGGACTCGCGGCGAGCCGGTCGCGCATATCCTGGGCACGCAGGAATTCTGGTCGCTGCCGCTCGTGGTGACCAGCGACACCTTGATTCCGCGTCCGGAGACGGAACTGCTGGTCGAACTCGCCCTGCAACGCCTGGCCGCAGATGCTCCCTTGCGCGTACTCGACCTCGGTACCGGCAGCGGCGCGATCGCGCTGGCCATCGCCCATGAACGGCCTCGGGTTTTGATAACAGCCGTCGATCGAAATCCGCGCACCCTCGACATCGCCCGCAAGAACGCGGCGCGGTTGGCGCCGGGACGGATCCGGTTCCTGGCGGGTGACTGGTTCTCGCCGGTGCAGGGCGAGTCGTTCGACCTGATCGTCAGCAACCCGCCTTATCTCGAGGCCGGCGACATCCATCTTTCGCAAGGCGACCTGCGCTTCGAGCCCGAACTGGCGCTGGTGGCGGGTGATGACGGGCTCGATTGCATTCGACGCATCGTCGACGCGGCGCGGCAATTCCTGGCGCCGTCGGCCTGGCTGTTGATCGAGCATGGATTGAGGCAGGGCGCGCAGGTGCGGGCTCTGATGCTCGAGAGTGGACTGGTGGATGTCGGGACTTTTACCGACCTGGAACGGCGTGATCGCGTGACCGGCGCAATGCAGCCGGGCTGAGCGCGACGATTCAGCGCAGCGGAATTTCGATGGCGACGCCGGGCTTGCCCGCGATGTCGAACTTCACGCGCTTTCCATTCGGATCGTCCCAGAGTTTTGCGGACGCGCGCGCACACATTGCCTTGTAACCCTGCGAAAGTTCGCGCCCCGCAGAACCGCGACGCTCGAAACGGAATGTCGCACCATCCTGGGCGGCGACCGCCGGCGCTTCGACATCGGCGTTTTCGAGAAGGCTTTGCAGCGCACGCTGGCTGAGGCTTGGTTCGGCCTGCTGGAAGCGCGGCCCGCGGTGCGCGCCGTTGGCCACGGTGATCGGGTGGGATCGCGTGAGGGAAGCGGGTGCCGCGGTGCCCGATGCCGCCGGGAACTTGAGCTGCAGCACAGACGCAGGCTTGGCCTGGCACCACGCCGCCTCGGGAGCGAGCGCGAGCATGGCTAGCATCGACAGTCCGACTGCATGGCACCGGCAGTTCATCACACACACCCCTTCAAGGCCACGAGCGCGAATCCGTGCACTCGCCGCCATTGAAGCCCAAGCGGCGATATCACACAAGCGACGAATGCTGAACGAAAGTGAGCCGTTCAGCTTGCCGCGCTGCGCACCTGGGAACCGGCAATTCCCGGCCAGCGCTTGACGATGGCGGCACGCACGCCGGCCACGTCCAGGCCGGACTGCGCGAGCAGGTCCTCGCGGCTGGCGTGGTCGAGATACGCGTCCGGAAGGCCGAGATGGAGGATTGGCACGGTGACGCCTTCCTCGGCAAGCAATTCGGCGATCGCACTGCCGGCGCCGCCCATCAGCGCATTGTCTTCCAGCGTGACCAGGCCCGCGTGGCTGCGCGCCAGGTCAAGGATCATGTCGCGGTCGAGCGGCTTGATGAAACGCATGTTGACGCAGCTCAGCGACAGGGCTTCGGCCACGGCTTCGGCCGTCGGCACCAATGCGCCGAACGCGAGCAGCGCCACGCCTTCGCCGCGCCGCCGCCATTGCGCCTTTCCTACCGGCAGGGTATCGAGGTTTGCCTGGACGGCAACGCCGGGACCACTGCCGCGCGGGTAGCGCACCGCTGCAGGGCCCGGATGGCGGAAGCCGGTGCTCAGCATCTGCCGACATTCGTTTTCGTCCGCTGGCGCCATCACCAGCATGTTCGGGATGCACCGCAGGTAGCTGAGGTCGAAACTTCCCGAATGGGTCGCGCCATCGGGTCCGACCACGCCGCCGCGATCGATCGCGAACAACACGTCGAGGTCCTGCAGCGCCACATCGTGGATCAACTGGTCATACGCGCGCTGCAGGAAGGTCGAATAGATCGCCACGACCGGCTTCGCACCTTCGCAGGCCATGCCGGCGGCCAGGGTCACCGCGTGTTGTTCGGCGATGGCGGTATCGAAATAGCGCAGCGGATATTCCTGCGAGAAGCGCACCAGGCCGGAGCCTTCGCGCATCGCCGGCGTGATGCCCATCAGTCGTTGGTCGCTGGCGGCCATGTCGCACAGCCAGTCGCCGAAGACCTGCGTGTAGGTCGGCTTGGCCACGCCCTTCTTGACCACGCCGATCGCCGGATCGAATGGCGACACCGCGTGGTATTCGATCTGGTCGCCTTCGGCGAGGTCGAATCCCTTGCCCTTGGTGGTGATGACATGAAGCAGCTGTGGGCCCTTCAGGCCCTTCAGTGTCTTCAGCGCGCCCACGAGTTCGGGAATGCTGTGGCCGTCGATGGGCCCGCTGTAGTGGAAACCCATTTCCTCGAACAGCGTGGAAGGCACCAGCATGCCCTTCCAGTGTTCTTCCCAGCGCCGGATGAAACGCGCGGTCGGATTGCGCTTGTCGCCGAGCAATTTCTTGCCGCCCTCGCGCACCGCATTCATGGTCTTGCTGCTCATCATCCGGCCCAACATCTTGGTCAGGCCGCCGACATTCTCGGAAATGGACATCCGGTTGTCGTTGAGGATCACCAGCAGGTTGGGTTCCGGGTCCATGCCGCCGGCATGGTTCAGGGCTTCGAAGGCCATGCCGGCCGTCATCGCGCCGTCGCCGATCACCGCCACCACTCTTCGCGGGTCGCCCTGGCGCTGCAACGCAATCGCCATTCCCAATGCGGCGGAAATGGAGGTCGAGGAATGGCCGACGCCGAAGCTGTCGTAATCGCTCTCTTCGCGGCGCGGAAACGGCGCCACGCCATCTTTCTTCTTGACGGTATGGATGGTGTCGCGGCGGCCGGTCAGGATCTTGTGCGGATAACACTGGTGGCCGACGTCCCAGACCAGCCGGTCAACCGGCGTTTCGTACAGGTAGTGCAGGGCGACCGTTAGTTCGATCACGCCCAGGCCGGCGCCAAAATGGCCGCCCACCTGGCTGACGGTTTCAACCAGGTACGCCCGAAGCTCGTCGGCGATCGCCGGCAGTTCGGATTCCGGGAAACGCCGAAGGTCTTCGGGCAGGGCAATGCGGGAGAGGCGCGGGTAGCGCTCGGAGTCCATCGGTCACAATCGGGGGAAACAAGACCGCTAGTGTCCGGCACCGGCCCGGTGCAGGGCAAGCCGAGGCCGTTCAGCCTGTCCGGAACTCAGCCCGCGCGGGGTCTTGCGAGCAGGGAGCTGGCCCGCGCCAAGTCGCCGCCCACGGGCTCCGCGCCCTCGGCCACGACGGCGCCGCTGACCAGGCCGGCATTGATGAAATCGATCACTTCAGCCGCGCTGACACCCGACGCTTCGGCAATGTCCTTCACGAAGGCGGGACCCTTCATCATCACGGTGGCCAGGCGGAAGTGCTTGGGAAACTCCCGCTCGATCTGTGGCCACTTGGTCAGCAGGAACTTCCTGGCTTCGGTGAAACCGGGCAGCAGGTGGCCTTTGCCTACCGTCAGTCCGCACAGCCAGAGCAGCCGCATGAAAGGTTGTGCGCCGCCGCTGGTGAGCTTGGCGCGGTCGAATTCCGCCATCTCGGCCGGCGCGCTGCAAGACGCATCGATCACCGCCTCCACGTAAGGCAGCAATGGCTTCAAGGTCGCGGAACCGGCGTAGGTCTGGCTGGCCGGGTCGAGCAGCAGGTCGGGCGCACCGGCGACCTGGACCCGGGTCGGGCCCTTGGCCTGCGCGAGCAGGTCTGAAATTGCCGGTTGGTGTGGTTGCGCATTGGCGGGCAGTGCGGCCATCTTTCCGGTGGTGATGGCGGCGATGTAGTCGGCAGAGGGTCGCTCCGAGGCCGGGGCATCCGCTTCGATCGGCTCGGGGGACCCGGCAAGGGCGACCGCCGCCGGGGCCGGAGTCGGCTCGGCGGCGGGTGATACGGCCTGGCCGCGGCCTTCGGCGATGCGCGCCAGCAAGTCGCGAAGCGATGCCTGGTTCGCGGGGCGCTTGAGCAGGAAGTCGGTTTCGCAGCGGTCGCCGGCAGTCATGCCCACGGTGGTTTTGCCGCCGCTGGCGGCCTTCAACCAGGTCATGTGCCCGTACATCGAGTCCATGTCTATCACCAGCACCTGGGCCTCGGGTTCGGGCACCAGGGACCAGCCATGGCCGAGCTTGGCATTGGCCTGTTCAAAGAGCTGCTGGACTTCCGCCAGTTCGTCACGCGAAAAACCGCTGAAGCACAACGTGGCGCTGGACATCGAAACAAGCTCCCCTGGTCGCGGCCCCATTCGGGGCGCGTGCGCGGAGTTTGCTGTCCGGGACCGATGCCGTCAAACGGCGGCGCAGCACGCCGCGAAGCCCGATTCAGGCCTGCGGACGGGCGCGCTTGGGCAAATGGTGCTTCAGGAAAGCCATCTGGTCGGCCAGGATGTGGCGGTTCGAGAGGATGAGGTGCTCGACCCAACTCGGCCGGAAGGGCACGGCCAGCAGCGGCATGCCCGCCTGCTGCGGCGTGCGGCCGCCCTTGCGGGAATTGCAGTGGAAACACGCGCACACCACGTTTTCCCAGATATCGCGCCCGCCCTTCGAAATCGGCATGACATGGTCGCGGGTAAGCGAGTGCCGCCCGTATTCCTTGCCGCAATACATGCACAGCGATCCGTCACGCGCGAACAATGCGACATTGGTCAGCGTGGGCGAGGGATCAAGCGAACGCGGGTGGGCGTGGCCGCGTGCCGCGACGATGGGATGCAGGTCGATGACGCTTTGAAGGCCGGTGTACCGGCTGGTGCCGCCATGCACGGTGAGGCAGGGGTCGCCCATGGTCCAGGCCACCGCGCCGCGAACATAGAGGCAAACGGCATCCTGCCAATGCATCCAGTCCAGGATGCGGCCATGCGCGTCGAGTGACAGCACGCGGGGCATCGAGGATTCCTTGGAGGGCAGTTGCCCGGCCGGGTGGTCTGTCCCGGCACCCACCAGCGCCAATCGCGGCATGGGCTTGTTCACGACCCGAGCATAACCGATGCACGTGACAGTGCAAGCTCGCCGGCGCGTTAGAATTCGCCTCTACCCCCCGAGGCCTCACCATGCGCGATCTTTACCCTGAAATCGACGTCTACGACAGCGGCATGCTCAGCGTCGACGCGCGCCACCAGGTCTATTACGAACAGTGCGGAAATCCGAACGGCAAGCCCGTGGTGATACTGCACGGCGGACCGGGGGCGGGTTGCAGCGCGAAGATGCGCCGGTTCCACGATCCCAAGGCCTATCGCATCGTGCTTTTCGACCAGCGCGGTTCCGGCCGATCCACGCCGCACGCTGACCTGGTCGACAACACGACCTGGGACCTGGTGGCCGACATCGAGGCGCTTCGCGAACACCTGGGCATCTCGCGCTGGCAGGTTTTCGGCGGCAGCTGGGGCTCGACCCTCGCACTGGCCTATGCCCAGGCCCATCCGGGCCGCGCGACGGAGCTCGTATTGCGCGGCATCTTCATGTTGCGCCGCTGGGAACTGGAATGGTTCTACCAGGAAGGCGCCAGTCGCCTGTATCCCGAGGCCTGGGACCAATACCTGCAGGCCATTCCGGAAGTGGAGCGGGCCGACCTGATTTCCGCGTACCACCGGCGCCTGACCTCGCCCAGCGAGGCGACTCGACTGGCGGCCGCACGCGCCTGGTCGGTGTGGGAGGCATCAACGAGCCTGTTGCTGCCGGACGAGGCGTTCATCGACGGGCACAAGGATGCGCACTTCGCGCTCAGCTTCGCCCGGATCGAGAGCCACTATTTCGTCCATGGTGGCTTCTTCGACGTCGAGGACCAGCTCCTGCGCGACGCGCATCGCCTGCACGGCATTCCCGGTGTCATCGTGCACGGGCGTTACGATGTGGTCTGCCCCGTCCAGAATGCCTGGGACCTGCACAAGGCCTGGCCGGAATCGCGCTTGCAGATTTCTCCCAGCGCCGGCCACTCCGCGTTCGAGCCGGAAAATGCGTCGGCGCTTGTGGATGCCACGGACTCTTTTCGCTAGCCCCGACCAAACTCGACCCGGCGTTGCTCAGGCGGGGGAGCCGTCGGGATTGCGGTCGAGTAGCCACAGCCCCGCCCACAGCTTGGCGTCCAGCTGGTAGCCCTCGGCCATTTTTGCGGCCAGCCACGCCGGCGCCGAGGCGATAGGTACCTCGTGCACGAGGATTTGCTCGCTATCGTCGCCGCCGCCCGCGTGCACGCGAACCAACCCGCGTGCGCGCACGAAGGCCACGCGTTCATTGCTCATGCCTGAACTGGTTGGCCCGATGAGTAGAACGTCGATGCGGGACGCCTGCCAGCCGGTCTCCTCGAGCAGTTCGCGGCTTGCTGCCAACTCGATTGATTCGCCGGCGTCGATGTCGCCCACCAGCCCGGCGGGCATTTCGATGGTCTTGCCCTCGACCGGAATTCGATCCTGTTCGACGAACAGCAAGTTGCCGTCCGGTGTCGCGGCCACGATGATCACGGCCATGCCGCCGGCATTGGTGCGTTCGGCGAATTCCCAGCGGCCGCGCTTCTTCATGCGCAGCCACTTGCCCTCGTAAACCGTTTCGACCGGATCGTCCATGTCCCGATGCTAACCCGCTGCCGCCGTCTGCAGGCGACGTCGCGTCAGCGGACCGAATCGCAGTTGTTCGAACAGGGCATCCAGGCCCGCCCCATCCACCGCCTGCCGCTCGCCGTTTCCGAAATCCCCGGGCAACGGTGCGTCGCAGACTATGGTCGCGAGCTGTCGCGAGAGCAGGGCGATGTCCCTATGCGTCTTCAGTTGTTCGGCGTGCCGGGCGCTGCCGCGCAAGCGAAGGAACGGAACCTCGGCCACGCGTTCCAGCAAGGCGTCCAGCGATTCGAAATGGCCGAGCAGGGTGGCGGCAGTCTTTGCCCCGATACCGGGCACGCCTGGAATATTGTCGATGGCATCGCCGGTCAGGCCCAGGTAGTCGGCGATCTGGTGCGCGTGCACGCCGTAGCGGGGCTTTACGCCGTCCACGCCCCAACGCTCGTTGCGTGCGTAGTCCCATTGCACGTCGCCCTCGCCGAGCAACTGCGCCAGGTCCTTGTCGGCCGACAGGATCAATCCGCGGTGACCGTTGCGCCGCACGTGGTGCAGGGCGGTGCCGATCAGGTCGTCGGCTTCGTAGTGAGGGTCGGCCAGCACCGGAAAGCCCAGGGCGCGGCACACCGCCTGGCAATAGCCGAACTGGCGCTTGAGGTGGTCGGGTGCGGGCTCGCGGTTGGCCTTGTAGGCCGGGTAGAGCGTGTTGCGGAAGCTGCTTTCCAGCGCGACGTCGAAGGCAAAAGCCAGGCGTTCGGGCCGATGCCGCTCGATCAGCTCGAGCACGAAGCGCGTGAACCCATGCACGGCATTGACCGGTTCGCCGTCCGCGTCCTGGAATTCGTCCGGCATCGAATACCAGGCACGAAACACATACATGCTCGAATCGACCAGATAGACGGGCCCGGTCACAGGTGCAGTTCGCTGGTAATGCCGGCCGGATCGGGACGTTCGCGTTCGGCGATCCGCTCGGTCGCCGTGCCGACATGGATGAAGCCGAGCACTTTTTCGTTTTCGGAAAGGCCCAGCGTGTCGGCCACCACGGCGTCGTAGGCCGCCCAGCCCGTGAGCCATTGCGCGCCGAATCCAAGTGCATCGGCCGCTTGCAGCAGGGCCAGGCAAACCGCGCCGCCGGAAAGCAATTGCTCCTGCTCCGGAACCTTGTGTCCGGGCGTGAGCCGGGCGATCACGGCGATCACCAGCGGTGCCTGGTTGAAGCGAGCCCGGTCCTTTTCCACCACGGCCGCAGCCGCGTCGGGATTTCGTTCAACCGTTCGATGGGCAAGCACTTCACCCAGGCGTTGGCGGTTGTCGCCTTGGACCAGGATGAAGCGCCAGGGCTCGAGTCGGCCATGGTCGGGTACGCGCACCGCGGCCGCCAGCATTCGCCGGATTTGCGCCGCGTCGGGCCCGGGTTCGGACAGTAGTCGGGACGGCGTCGAACGACGATGGTCAAGGTGCTGCAACACATCCATGGGCAGACTCTGGCATCGTTGAAGGAAGGGGAGCGGGACGGCTCGACCGATCAGTCGACAGGATCGACCGCTTGGCTGAACTGCAATCTGAATCACATTATGCCAAGGTTAAATGCAATAATTTAGCGACAAGCAAAACTCTATCCCCCCGAGAGTTTCCATGACACCGCAACACTATCCAATCCAAGGTCGCTGGGTGTACCAGAACGATCCGCAACTCTTCGATACGTTGCGAAAGAGGAGCCTCGCGCACCTCCAGGCAGCTCTCGGCCGCGTCCTTGGCAAGGCCGATGACTGGTTGTTCGACCTTGCCCAGAAGGAAGGCGCCGTCGCCGGCTCACCGCCGCTCGACGCGATGCGGGTCCTGCGCCTGTCGCGCACGCCACTCGAAAACGCCTTCACCAAACACTTCGAACAAGGTTTCGAGTCGCTCCTCCAGCAGATATCGCTGGCGAAGAAGGGCGGCCACGTGCTCAGCCTCGTCGAAGCCGACCAGCTGGAAGCGCAACTCGCCTCCGAAGTCGTCATTGAAGCCATCACCCGGGCCCACGGCCCCGCACTGGATGCGGTCGAACGTCGTTTCGCGTCCATGGTTGGCGTGCCAAAACTCGAGACCGGGCTCAACCCGCTCAGCGCCTCGAGCCTGGCCAACGGCATGCAGGCGGCGCAGGCCGACATCACCCTGCCCGACAACCTGCGTGTGGTGCTGTTCAAGATTTACGAGCGCGAGCTGGTCAGTTCGCTGGGCGCCCTGCTGACCGAACTGAATGCGCGGATGACCACCGCCGGCATCCTGCCGGAGCTCGGCAACCCTCGCCCGCTGGAAAGCGCGGCCAATCCCGCGGCCGCCGCGGCAGCCGCTGCCGCAGCCAATGCCGGACAGGCCCAGCATCGACACGAAGCGCAGCAGGCCGACGACCGGGTCATGTTCGACGCCCTGTGCGAGCTGTTGCACAGCTGGCGTCCTCAGTTTGGCGGTGGCGCCGCAGGTGGCGTCGCCATGGGTGGCGTCGGTGGCGGCCATCGGCGTCCGTTGGCCCTCAACGAAATGATGTCGGTACTCTCGCTGTTGCAGCCGCAGGTTCCCAATGCCGTGCACGAGGCGATGACCAATGCGGAAGCTTCGCTTTCGCAGTTGATGAAGCGCGAGATGCTGCAGAACACCGGCCGCATCGGCGTCTCGCCCGACCAGGTGAACATGTCCACCGAGCATGAAGATGCCGTGGACCTGGTGGGCATGCTGTTTGACGTATTGTTCGACGAGCGCGATTTCGAAGCGCAGGCGCGCACGATGATTTCCCGCCTGGTCGTTCCCTACGTGAAAGCCGCGGTCATGGATCGCCGGCTGTTCCAGTACAAGACCCATCCCGCGCGTCGCCTGCTCAACTCGCTTTCCGAAGCGGTCGAGGGCAACAAGGGCGAAGGTCCGCAGGAAAAGGAACTGCTGCACAAGGCCGAGGAAACCGTCGACCGCCTGGTTGCCGACTTCAACGAAGACATCGCGATTTTTGAAACGCTCGAACAGGAACTGCGTTCCTTCCTCGAGCAGCACAATCGTCGCATCGAGCTCGCCGAACGTCGCGCCACTGAATCGCAGCGCGGCCAGGAACGCCTTGAACAGGCACGCACCCTGGCAGCCACCGAACTGAGCCGTCGCATTGAAGACCGCGCCTTGCCGGCTGCGCTGAACGACTTCCTGTCGCGCAGCTGGTCGCATCACCTGTCCATGATCGCCCTGCGCGAAGGACCGGACAGCGCAGCTTGGAATGCCGCGCTTGGCGTCGCCGACAGCTTGCTCGACCTGCTGCCGCGCGAAGGCCGCCCGACTCCGAATGCAAGTTCCGCGCTGCAGAACCTGCGCGAGCCGATCGAAACCGTGTTGGCCAGCTCCGGCATTACCGGCGAGTCCGCCGGCGAGACCATCCGCAGCATCGCGGCCAGCATCGAGTCGATCAAGCATCCGCTGCCTGCGCAGTCCGACAAGCCCAAGGTCGTGTCGGCCGCGGCAGCTGAGACCAAGCCGGCCCTGTCCATCGTTTCCGACAAGGAACGCCTGGTCTACGACGAAGAAGACCTTCCGTTGCTGCGCGACCTGAAGATCGGCGTCTGGCTCGACCTCGCCGGCGAAGACCAGAAGCTGCATCCGGCGAAGCTGTCCTGGGTCAGCCCGATTTCGTCGCGACTGATGTTCGTCAACCGTCGCGGCGTGCGCATCCTGGTCGCCTCGATCGAGGAACTGGCCGCCATGAAGAAGCTGGGCAACCTGGTGCTGCGCGAACAGGAACACGTGTTCGACCAGGCCATGCACCGCGTCATGGGTCGCCTGCAGAACGACGTCGCCTGATCCGCCTTCGCCCCGTCCTGCAATGGACGAGGCGAAACCTCCCCGCATCCGGTAGCATCCTTCCCATTGAATCGGGGAGGCTGCTTGCATGTCGGTAACCGTTGCTTTCGTCCGTGAAACCGCCCCAGGCGAGCGGCGCATCGCGCTGACGCCGGAAACCTGCAAGAAATTGCTGGCCAACAAGGTCCGCGTGCTGCTTGAGTCCGGCGCGGGAGCGCCAGCCAGTTTCCCCGATGACACCTATTCCGGCGCGGAATTCATCACCGACCGTCAGGCGGTGCTCGGCCAGGCCGACATCCTGGTTTGTGTGCAACCTCCGTCCAATGCGGAACTTGCCGCACTGAAGCCGGGCGCATTGCTGGTCGGCCTGCTAGCGCCACATGCGGATCCGGGTCGAGTCGATGCCCTGGCGGCGGGCAAGGTCAGCGCCTTCTCACTGGAACGCCTGCCGCGCACCACGCGCGCGCAGGCGATGGACGTGCTCAGTTCGCAGGCAGGCATGGCCGGCTACAAGGCAGTGCTGATTGCCGCGCAACTCGCGCCACGATTCTTTCCGATGTTGACTACCGCTGCCGGAACGATCCGTCCTTCGAAGGTCCTGATCGTGGGTGCCGGCGTTGCTGGCTTGCAGGCAATCGCCACGGCTCGCCGACTCGGCGCACAGGTGGAAGGCTTCGACGTACGTCCCGAAACGCGCGAACAGATCGAGTCGCTCGGCGGAAAATTCCTGGACCTCGGCGTCTCGGCCAAGGGCGAAGGCGGTTATGCGCGTGAACTCACCGCCGAAGAACGCGCCGAACAACAGCGACGCCTCGCGGACCACCTGAAGAGTGTCGATGTCATCGTGACGACGGCGGCCGTGCCCGGCAGGCCTGCGCCGAAGATCATCAGCGCGGCCATGGTGGCGGGCATGAAGCCCGGCAGCGTGATCGTGGACCTCGCTGCGGAAACCGGCGGCAACTGCGAATCGACGCGCCCGGGCGAAACCCTCGACATCAATGGCGTCACTGTCGCCGGCCCCTTGAACCTGGCCAGCATGGGCGCTTTGCACGCGAGCGAGATGTACGCGCGCAACGTCTTCAACTTCCTGTCGCTGCTGCTCGACAAGGAAGGCCAGTTGACGCTCGACTGGAACGACGAACTCGTGGCCAAGACCTGCCTGGCGCACGCGGGCGAAAACCGGGCCTGAGTCAGCGCGGCGGCGGGGCGATGCCCGGGCCGCCGCGTTCCAGCCAAAGGCTGCGTTCCTGCGGCGTCATCGATTGCCAACGGTGGCGCAGTCGCCGCTGCTCGGCGGGTGGCAGGTTGCGCACGGCTGCGATCGAGCGCCGCATCATCTCCCGTTGGCGGGGCGTCATGCGCTTGAAATTGCGCTCGCCCTCGCGAATGGTTTCTCGCGTGCGCGGGGATTCACGCTGCCAACGCGCATGACGCTCGAGGATCGCGACCCGGCGCGATGCCGGCATCCGGTCCCAATGTTGCTCGAACCGCGCGAGGTCTGCCTGCTGCGTGGCGCTGAGGTCCTTCCAGCCGGGCACGCGTACGCCCTCGGGCACGCTGACGCTTCCTGCGTCGTCCTGCCAGGCTGCGTCAGGCGCCGCCTGCGTCGGGCCGACGAGCAGGCTGGCAAGGCACGCAGCGAGCCAGAGCGCCTTGGTCAAAGCGTGTCTCCCGTTGGCGTCGCCACCGGCGCCTCACCGAGCCAGGCATACAACTCGGCTTCGTCGTCGCTGGGGAAGCCCAGTTGTGCGGCTTCATCCACGGCAAGCGCGGGCGGCGTCGAATCAGTGGGTACTGCTGGCTGGCGCCAGGCGAGGCCGATGGCCAGCACGGCGGCCGCCGCGGCGATGGACGGAACCAGCCAGCCGCGTCCACTGGCTTGCGTTCCGGCCAACGCCTCGCGGCGCATCAGGCGAAGGCGATTGCCGGTGCCGGCATCGATCGAATCGACAGCGGAGTCGAACTCCCGGCGCGCCTTGGCCGCCAACTGCCGATCAGCCGCGTTGTTTTCATCTTGGCTTTTCATCGCCAGTCCTCCAGGGTAATTCGAAGCGCGCCCAGCGCCCGCGACAAATGTGTCTTCACCGAACCTTCCGAACAACCCATCGCTGCTGCTGTATCGGCCACGCTGAGGCCTTGCAGTTCGCGCAGCAGGAAACACTCGCGCTGCCGTCGCGGCAATCGTCGCACGGCGAGGCCGAGGGCTTGCCAGGTTTGCTGGTCCACATGCCTGTGCGCAGGGTCGGGCCCGGGATCGGGCAGGGCCGCCATCGGATCCTCACCGGTTTGATCTTCGCGCCCGAACCACGAAACAAATCGTCGCCGCATTCCGTTGCGGCGGTGGCGGTCGGTTATCTGGCTGCGCAGGATGCTCCAGAACAGCGGCGTCCATTCGCCCGCCGGTCGCTCGCGATAACGCAGCAACTTGACCATCGCGTCCTGCACCGCATCCAACGCATCTTCCCGCTGGCCGAGCGCGAGTTCGGCCACTCGAAAGGCCCGGCGCTCGACCGATGCCAGGAATCCATCGAGGTCAGTCGGCGATGACGCCGCCGCGGCTTCGGCCGGGGGCGCCACGTTGCCGCCGACGACATCGGCCATGGAATTAGCGGCGTCCGTCATGCAGGGCTTGCCGGCGAATGCCGACCCTATCGAATCGCCGGTCGATTCGATCGCCGCGGCGATCGAGGTGCTTGGCGCGGTGGTGGTGCCCGAGTGCGTCCTGCCGGTCGGCCGCGCGGTCGAGGCGTCGATCGATACGGTCGCCACGCAGGTCCCAGGCGCGTTCGATGCGATGACCGGAATGGCCATCCGCAATCGGTGCGCGACTGTGCGCGTCGGCGCTGCCGGCATAAAGGAGGGCGGACAGGGACAAGACAAGCCAGGTCATGGATTTCATCGTGCCGATTCCTTTGGTTGGGGGCAAGGATGAAAACGCCGGGCAAGCCGATCGGTTGACCTATGGCGCCAGGGGTTGGGCCTGCGGTTATGATGGGGCGGCAACGATGCCGGGGAGGCTTGCGCCGATGGATGGGTTTCTCGCGCTTTACGTATTCATGCTGGCAGCCTTCACGGGCTACGAGATCATCGGCCGGGTGCCGGTCATCCTGCACACGCCGCTGATGTCCGGCTCCAATTTCGTGCATGGCATCGTGCTGGTCGGCGCGATGGTCGTGCTCGGCCACGCCGACACCGGCGTCGAAAAGGTCATCGGCTTCATCGCGGTGCTGCTGGGCGCGGGTAACGCAGCCGGCGGTTACGTGGTGACCGAACGCATGCTCGAAATGTTCAAGTCGAGCAAAAAAGAGAACGCCAAATGAGCGGCCAATGGCTGTCCCTGCTGGTCGAGGCCAGTTACTTCGCCGCCGCACTCCTGTTCATCCTTGGCATCAAGCGCATGGCCTCGCCGGTCACGGCGCGCAGCGGCATCCAGTGGGCAGGCGTCGGCATGCTGCTGGCCACCGTGGCCACGTTCTTCTACCAGCGAGAGGATGGCGGCGGTATGCACAACCTGGGGCTGATTGCCGTGGCCTTGGTGCTCGGCACCGCAGCTGCCTGGATTTCCGGCAAGCGCGTGGCGATGACCGACATGCCGCAGATGGTTGCCCTTTACAACGGCATGGGTGGTGGCTCCGCAGCTGCCATCGGCGCCGTCGAGTTGCTGCGCTTCTCGGCAAAGGGCGGTGCGCCATCGCAAACCGCATTGGTGCTTGGTGTGGTCGGCGCGCTCATCGGGTCCATATCGCTCACCGGTTCGATCATCGCCTGGGCCAAGCTCGATGGCCGCATGGATCGCGTGTTCAAGTTCCCTGGGCAACAGTTGTTCAACGGCCTGGTCTTCCTGGTCGCCATCGCGCTCGGTATCGCGACCATCGTCTGGCTCAAGCAACCGATGATCATCGGCTTCTTCATCGCCGCGCTCAGCGTGGGCGTGTTGATGACGCTTCCCATCGGCGGCGCCGACATGCCGGTGGTCATTTCGTTGTTCAACGCACTGACCGGCCTGGCTGTGGCATTCGAAGGCTATGTGCTCGGCATCGAGGCACTGATCATCGCCGGCATGGTGGTGGGCGCCGCCGGCACGATGCTCACGCAGTTGATGGCCAAGGCGATGAACCGCCCCATCAGCGGCGTGTTGTTCAGCAGCTTCGGTCCCGGAGGCGAGGCGCAGGAAATCACCGGTGCGCAGAAGCCCATCGAAGCGGGCGATGTGGCCGCGATGATGGCCTACGCCGAACGCGTCGTGATCGTTCCCGGTTACGGGCTCGCAGTTGCGCAGGCGCAGCACAAGGTCTGGGAGCTCAGCCAGCAATTGATCAAGCGCGGCGTAAAAGTGCGTTTTGCCATCCACCCGGTGGCCGGCCGCATGCCCGGGCACATGAACGTGCTGCTCGCCGAGGCCGGCGTGCCCTATGACCTGATCGCCGACATGGACGACATCAATCCCGAGTTTCCCAACACGGATGTATCGCTGGTGATCGGCGCCAACGACGTGGTCAATCCCGTGGCCAAGACCGATCCGGGTTCGCCGATCTATGGCATGCCTATCCTTGACGTCTCGCTGTCGCGCAACACGGTGGTGATCAAGCGAGGCAAGGGCACTGGCTTCGCGGGCATCGAGAACGCGTTGTTCTACGCCGACAACACGCGGATGCTCTATGGCGATGGCGCGGCAGCCATCGGCCAGTTGATTTCAGAATTGAAGGCGCTCGACGGCGGGCACTGATCGGAGTGCGGGTTCCGGTGGCCAACCGGTCGCGGTCGACTTCAATCCCGTCGCGCGGGGGCGTGGGCCAGTATGGCGGCGAGGGGCAGGGACGCGCCTATCAGGATCCAGTCCAGCCGGTCGAGGCTCAGTTGCATGAGCTGCCATGCCAGCGCGGGGCCCAGCCGCAGCGATGATGCAATCGGCGGCATGCCCATCAATACGCCCATTTGCGTGGCGGCGATCATCCAGTGGGTCAGCAGCACGGCCAGCCCGGTGGCCAGCACCGCGACGGTCGTACGCAGTACTCCGGCGGGTGCGCGCGTCAGGCGCAGCAGCACGGCCATGTCGATTGCCGCGACCAGCGCCATCCAGCTGCAGGGCTGGTTTGACAGCACTGCGGCGGCGACCCACGCAACGGTGATGCCTGCGATGCCGACAAGCAGTGCCAGCGTGGGCATCGGCCAGCCGGCGGCAGAATCTTTTGGCAAAACGTCGTCCTCGCTCGGGCACGGGCTAAAATAGCCTCGTTTCCAGATTTCCGATAGGAAGGCCGTGTCTTATTCCCGTACCAGCGAGCCCGTGAAGTTCGAACGCGACTGTCCGGCCGTCCTCGTGCCCCAGGGCGAACAGGTGACGCTGCCCGCCGGGAGCGTGGGTTACATCACGCAGGCCCTGGGTGGGTCTTTCACCGTTTTCGTCGAAGGCAACCTGTTCCGGATCGCCGGCGAAAACGCCGATGCCATCGGAAAGTCCGTGCCCGAGCCCCTGCAGCTGGACGAGGACGCGGGCGACGACGCGGTCGAGAAACTTGTATGGGAGCAGCTGCGCACCTGTTTCGATCCCGAAATCCCCATCAACGTGGTCGAGCTCGGCCTGGTTTACCAGTGCGATGTCGAACCCATCGGTGATGGCACGAGGCGGGTAAATATCAAGATGACGCTCACTGCGCCGGGCTGCGGCATGGGAGACATCCTGGTCGAAGACGTGCGCACCAAGGTCGAGCGTGTTCCCACCGTGGTCGACGCCGATGTCGAGCTGGTGTTCGATCCGCCGTGGAACCAGAGCATGATGTCCGAGGCGGCACGCCTGGAAACGGGTATGTTCTAGCATTGAAGTGGAAGGAGGGCGCCATGGGCAAGTTGATTCGCGCGATGTGCTGGATCCTCACGGGCTGGTTCCTGGCCTACAACGTGTATGTGTGGGGCGGCCTGGCCGTCACCCCCACCATCGGCAAGCAATTGCGCGAGCAAGCCACCCTGCAGAGCCCCATCGCCGCCAGCTACCTGTTCCTCGGGCGACATGCGGTGTCGGCCGCCGGCCTGTCGGACCGCGCAATGGCTCGTTCCGGAAAGCTCTTCGCCGAAGAGATCGCCGACACCGAATCGCTTCCGCAGCTCATCCTCAACCGATTCCTGGCTGCGCAATCACCCTCCGCGAGGCTCGCCTACTACGGCGCGCCGCTCCTGCTGGTGTTGAGCCTCGTGCTACACGCCCGCCGCCCGAAACAAATCCGGAGCTTCGGCCGCCGCGATTGACGGGGGTTTGCCTCTTTTGCCCGTAAAGCATATTCAACAGACTTCCGGCACTTGACGAAGCTGTTGCAATGCAGCGTGACCTTGTGACACAGCGCACGTTAGGTTCGCCGCCGGGTGATGGATATGTGATTTCCATCACGCGGTCCGGGTAGCGCTTCGTTCCCTGTTTCGCCATGAGTAGAGGCCGTTGCAGCGGCCCCACGGGGAATGGCGTTTGTGTGAAATCCGGAAGCAAGGCAAACGTTTGGCCGCACATTGCGGCTACCGATCCACTTACCCCCGGGGATATCAACAAGTGATCAAGTCAAACCGCCGTTCGCTCACGCTTATCGCACTCTCGCCGCTCGCCCTGGCCCTCGCCATGGCATCGGCCAACGCCGCCACCCGCACCGACCTCCATAACCAGAATGTTTCCCTGCTCAACAGCCAGTACAAGCTGGCCGCCGCGTCGGGCGCCCCGACCAACGCCCGCGAACGCCACGCCGAAATGCTTGGCCTGGACGCGGACTCCGCCCTTGTCGTCCTGACCCAGGACACCGACAAGGACGGCACGCAGCACTTCCGTTACCAGCAGACCTTCCGCGGCATTCCGGTCTGGGGCGAGCAGGTCATCGTCAGCCAGGACAAGTCCGGCAACGTCAAGAACCTGTTCGGTCGCATGGTGGGTGGCCTCGACAAGGAACTGCCGTCCAACGCCGCGCTGGTCGGCAAGTCGCGCGCCGCGTCCGTCGCCAAGTCGCTGACGCTGGGCAACCGCGCCGCCGCGATGAAGATCGAGCGCGAGGAAACCCGCCAGGTGATCTTCGTCGGCGACGACAAGCGCGCCCGCATGGCGTACGTCGTGACCTTCTTCGCCGATGCGCCGGGTGGCGGCTCGCCGACCCGTCCGTTCGTCATCGTCGATGCGCAGAACGGCAAGGTGCTCAAGCAGTGGGAAGGCCTGGCGCACGCCCTCGTCGGCACCGGCCCTGGTGGCAACACCAAGACCGGGCAATACGAGTACGGCACTACCTACGGCTACAACGACGTCACGCAGAGTGGCACGACGTGCACGATGAACAACGCCAACGTCAAGACCGTCAACCTCAACGGCGGCACCACGGGAACGACCGCGTTTTCCTATACCTGCCCGCGCAACACGGTGAAGACGATCAACGGCGCGTATTCGCCGCTCAACGACGCGCACTACTTCGGCGGCGTCATCTACAACATGTACAACGCCTACATCGGCAAGCCGCCGCTGACCTTCCAGCTCGCGATGAAGGTGCACTACAGCACCAACTACGAGAACGCATTCTGGGACGGCGCGGCGATGAGTTTCGGCGACGGCGCGACCACGTTCCATCCGCTGGTCAGCCTCGACGTGTCCTCGCACGAGGTCTCGCACGGCTTCACCGAGCAGAACTCGAACCTGACCTACTCCGGCATGTCCGGCGGCATGAACGAGGCCTACTCGGACATGGCCGGCGAAGCCGCCGAGTACTACATGAAGGGCAGCAACGACTGGAAGGTCGGCGCCGACATCTTCAAGGGCACCGGTGCTCTGCGTTACATGAACAACCCGCCGCTTGACGGCAGCTCGATCGACAACGCCGCCAACTTCACCAGCAGCATGGACGTGCATTACTCCTCGGGCGTCTACAACAAGGCGTTCTACCTGTTGGCCACGAAGGCCGGCTGGAATACCCAGAAGGCCTTCCAGGTCTTTGCGCGCGCCAACGACCTCTACTGGACGGCGAGCAGTACCTTCAACCAGGGCGCATGCGGCGTCGAGACGGCAACCACCGACCTCGGCTTCACCAAGGCCGATGTCACGGCGGCCTTCACCTCGGTGGGCGTCAGCTGCGCCACGACTCCGCCGCCCACCGGCGGCGCCCTGACCAACGGCGTGGCCAAGACCGGCATCGGCGCTTCAACGGGCCAGTCGGTCAACTACACGATGGTCGTTCCCGCCGGCGCGACCGGCCTGAAGTTCGTGCAGTCGGGCGGTACGGGTGATTCGGACATGTACGTGAAGTTCGGCAGCGCGCCGACCGACACCGTGTATGACTGCCGTCCGTACGCCTCCGGCAATGCGGAAACCTGCAACATCGCCACCGCACAGGCGGGCACGTACTACGTTCGCCTCAAGGCCTACTCGACGTTCTCGGGCGTCAGCCTGACCGGCAGCTACACGGCGGGCGGCGGCGGTGGGTCCACTCAGACCTACAGCAACACGGCTGACTACAATATCCGCGACAACACCACCGTCGACAGCCCGATCACCGTGTCCGGCCGCAGCGGCAACGCGCCGTCCACGGCGTCGGTGACCGTAGCCATCGTCCATACCTACCAGGGCGACCTGAAGGTGGACCTGGTGGCGCCGGACGGCAGCTTGTACAACATCCACAACCGCACCGGCTCGGGTACCGACAACATCAACAAGACGGTCACCTTGAACCTGTCCACGGAATTGCTGAACGGAACTTGGAGGCTCCGAGTCAACGACAACGCGGCGGGTGATATCGGTTACATCAACAGCTGGAGCGTCACGTTCTGATTGCCGCCTGACTCAAGGCAATACGCAATATCACAGGCCCCGGGAAACCGGGGCCTGTCCGTTTGTGACGCGCTACGTCACCGGGCTGGGGCGGCCGGCGGGCGGGGCGGAGTCCACGACCGGAACGTGAACTTGTTCTCGCTCGATGGCCGGAAACCCCCTGTTACTCCGTACTAAGAGTCCGATGGAAGGATTCTCAGGGATGCGATCCAACCTGGCCGGCCGATGTTTAAAAGTGAGGCGCTTGACACACTCTTAACGCGGTAGGTATGTTTCAGCGGCAGTAATACCCGGTAAATCGGGGCAGTACGCCCAGTCGCACCCGGCCAAGGGGTTGGCCAGGCTCGATTTTTCTTCCGGCTCAAACTAGGGAAACGGAAATGCATTTGAAACAGGGATCTATCCAGGCGCCTGATGCTGGGCGCGTGCCTGCGCCCGTGCGCAATCGAACCGCCACCAGCCTCGGGATGCTTTCCGCGTTCCTGGTTTCCGCCCTTTTCTGGGCGATGCCGGCCTCCGCGCAGACGTCTGCAGCTTTGCAGGACAGTACTTGCGGCGGCACTCGCTCAGGGTCGGACCTGGGCTGCACGGCGAAGGAATTCACCGTCAATGCGGTGGTCCAGAATGCCCCGGGCTCGCTGCCAACCTGCACCATCGGTGGTACCGCGGAGATCGACGTCATCGTCGGCCTGGAAGGCACCAACGCCGATCGCCAGGACATCGGCTTGTTCGTCGGCCAGGCCGGCAACGACCCCGGTTTGGATGATGTTGCGGGTATCTGCTCGGTGGCCACGTTCCCGAACAGCTACATCCCTCCGGTTACCCCACCGGTCTCGCCGTGGGAAGACAACGACGGCGACCAGTGCGGTGACTTCAATGCCAACGGCCAGGCGACGCCCACCATCACGGGTGTCAAGGTGCTCTGCAACTTCGGCACCAACCCCGCCGATCCGGCCACCTATGGCAAGCTGCTTTTCCCGTACCTGCTGACCTACCACCAGAACGATGGTGAGGTCTGTACCGGACCCGACGTTGTCGTTCCCGGCACGACCTCGAAGTGCAACAAGGGCGTCGGCAGCGTTACCGGCATCACCCTGACCGGCTACGTCGACATCATCAAGCAGACCCTGCCGGACGCTGACCCGACGCTGTTTGACTTCACCGTCACCGGCGACGCCATCCTGTCCGACCCACTCGATGCCACCTTCCAGCTGGCTGACGGCGGCACGAACCGCATTGAAACCGTGGTTGACGTGACCACGCGCACGATGACGATCGTCGAGACTGCCGCGCTGGGCTGGAATCCCACCGCCAGCATCAGCTGCGTCGACCTCAATGGCGCCGCTGCCGGCGCGTTCGTCGTCACCAACGGCGCTACCCGCACCATCACCGTTTCGCTGGACATCGCCAACCCCGGCGCCGTCTGCACCATCACCAACACCAAGGGCGTTCCGCTGACCCTGCAGAAATCCTGGGTCAACGCGATCACCGGCGATGCAGTCACGGTTTCCACCACCGGCCTGACGTCCAACGCCAGCCTGTCGGCCGTCGCCAACGCACCGACTGAAATCGATGTCGGAACCCCGGTCGACGTGGTTGCCGGCGATGTCATCACCATCACGGAAGGCGCCTTCACCACCGGTTCGGCCGCCAACTACGATATCTCCCTGTTGTGCGAAGGCAATGCCAACCCGCTGGTCGGCAATGTCCTGACGGTAAGCGACACCGACCAGGCCATCACCTGCACCTATACCAACTCGCGCAAGGATGTGTCCTTCAACATCCGCAAGTCGTGGCAGAACGCTGTAATCAACGACGCAGCCACGGTGTCCACCACCGGCGCCACGACCAACATCAGCCTTGATGCGGTCGCCGACACGGCCACCGAGATCGATGCCGCCACGCCGGTCACGGCCTACGCTGGCGACGTCATCACCATCGACGAACTCTTCACCGTCGGCCTGCCGGGCAACTACACCTCGAGCGTCGGCTGCGCCGGCACCGCCGGCCTGGTCGGCAACGTGGTCACCCTCGGCGCGGCCGATACTGAAGTCGTTTGCACGCAGACCAACGCGCGCGCTCCGGTCGCACTTACCCTGCGCAAGACCTGGGCCAACGCGATCATCGGCAATGCGGTGACGGTTTCCACGACCGGCGGCCTCAATACCGCCACGGTTGCCTCCACCGCCGACACGGCCAACGAGTCCGATGACGGCACGCCGGTCGAAGTGTTCGCGGGCGAAGTGATCACGATCGGTGAAATCTTCGGCACGGGCAACGCCGGCGACTACAACACGACCCTGGCCTGCACCGGCAACTCGGTTCCGTTCGACACCGCCAACAGCCAGCTGACAGTTGCAGTGGGCGACACCGCCATCACCTGCACCGTGACCAACTCACGCAAGTCGGCCCAGCTGACCGTGCGAAAGACCTGGGCCAGCGCCAACATCGGTGACTCGGTAACGGTTTCCACCACCGGCGCCACCAACAACGCCAACCTGGTGTCTGTCGCGGGCACCGCCAACGAAACCGATACCGGCACGCCGGTCACCGTGTTCGTGGGCGAAGCGGTCACGATCAACGAAGCGTTTAATGTCGGCTCGCAGGCCAACTATTCGTCGGGCCTGGTTTGCACCGGCAACAACACGGTGCTCGCGGGCAGCGTGCTGACGGTGAATGCGCTCGATACGGCGATCACTTGCACCTGGACCAACACTCGCGCAGCTGCCGGCCTCACCTTGGCCAAGACCTGGGTGAACGCCATCGTCGGTGATGCCGTGACGGTCTCCACGACCGGCGGCACCAACAACGCGACGCTCGACTCCACGGCAGGCACCCCGAACGAAACCGACACCGGTTCAGCGGTGACCGTGTTCGCCGGCGAAGTCCTGACCATCGGTGAAAGCTTCACCACGGGCTCATCGGCGAACTACACGTCATCGCTGAACTGCACCGGCCTGACCGGCGGCACCACCCTGGATGGCAACCAGCTGACCATTGGCGCCACCCCGGGGGCGATCGTCTGCACCGAGACAAACACCCGCGTTTCCGCGTCGCTGACCCTGGCCAAGACCTGGGTCAACGCGATCGTCAACGACGCAGTGACGGTCTCGACCACGGGCGGCACCAACAACGCGACGCTCAACTCCACCGCAGGCACCCCGAACGAAACCGACACCGGTACTTCGGTGACCGTGTTCGCCGGCGAAGTCCTGACCATCGGTGAGAGCTTCACCACGGGCTCGTCCACCAACTACAACGCGGCGTTGAACTGCACGGGCCTGACCGGTGGCACTGCCCTGGTCGGTAACCAGCTGACCATCGGCGCAACTCCCGGTGCGATCGTCTGCACCGAGACCAACACGCGTATCGGCGCAACGCTGACGGTTCGCAAGACCTGGGTGAACGCCCTGGTTGGCGATGCGGTCACGGTGTCCACCACTGGCGCGGTCAACAACGCCAGCCTGGCATCGGTGGCCGGCACGCCGAGCGAGACCGACACCTCGACGGCGGTAAACGTCTTCGCAGGCGAGGCCATCACGATTACCGAGGCCTTCACCACCGGCTCGCAAGCTGCCTACACCTCCGCGCTGGCTTGCACCGGAAACACGACGCCGCTTGCCGGCACCGTGCTGACGGTCAACCCGGCCGACACCGCCATTGTCTGCACCGAGACCAACACCCGCGTGTTGTTCCCGCAGCTGACAGTCACCAAGACGGCAACGCCCACGACCTTCGTCGTCGGCCAGCCGGCGTCCTACACGGTCACGGTGACCAACACGGGTGAGATCGTCACCAACGGCAACATCACCCTGACCGACACGCTGGCCACCGGTATTGGCTTCGTCAGCGCGACCGGCACCAACTGGAGCTGCAGCGGCACCACGACGCTCAACTGCACCTTCACCGGCACCCTGGCTCCGGCGGCTAGCACGTCGTTGACCTTGAATGTCACCGTTGGCCAGAGCGCAATCAACGGCAACAACTCGGCGACCGCCAGCGGCGGCGGCGACGCGACCTGTCCGCAGGCTACCCGCTGCACCGGCACCGTCCTCGTGCCGATCGAAGTGCGTGGCATCGCGCTGCACATCGTCAAGTCGGCAAATCCGGTGCGCGTCAACGCCGGCTCGCTTGTGCTGTACACGCTCTCGGTCACCAACATCGTCAACTACGACGTGGTGAATGCCCAGGTCATCGACATGCCGCCCAACGGCCTGGCGTATGTACCGGGTAGCGGCACGATTTACGACAGCAACGACGGCAACAACTCGGTTTCGGGTGCTCGCCCGATCACCTTCTCGGGTGTTGACGTTGCCATCGGCCAAACCATCCGCATCCAGTACCTGCTCCGCGCAGGTGCGGCCCTGGCGGCTGGCGAATACACCAACTACGCGACTGCCTACCAGTTCGGCGAGCCGATCAGCAACACGGCTTCCACGACTGTCTATGCCGAAACCGGCGCGGATCCGCTGCTTGAGCAGACCCGCATCCTCGGCAAGGTGTTCGACGACCAGAACGGCGACGGCTGGCAGGATCCAGGCGAGCGGGGCATCCCCGGCGTCCGGATTGCATCGGTCGAAGGCCTGGTGTCTGAAACCGACGCCCATGGTCGCTACCACATCGAAGGCATCGTGCTGCTCAACCAGGAACGTGGCCAGAACTTCGTGCTGAAGCTTGACACCTCGACCCTGCCGCCGGGTTCCACCGTCACCACGGAAAACCCGCACGTCCGCCGCATCACGGCCGCCATCCCGGTTCGCTTCGACTTCGGCGTCAAGTTGCCGCCGATGCCGATCTCGCAGTCGGGCAGCGTGGACATGGCGCTGGGCGAAATCCACTTCCTGCCTGGCAGCACCGAGGTTCGTCCGGAGTACTCGGCCATCCTCGACACCATGGCCGAGAAGATCCGCACGCATCAGTCGGGTGAAGTCTTCATCGACAGCGCCTCGGGTTCCTCGCCGCTCGCCTTCGAGCGTGCCGGCAAGGTTCGCGACCAGCTGATTGAGCGGCTCACGCCGGAGCAACGCAATGCCTTCGTCATCACCCTGCGCCTGCAGGCCAATGACGGAACGGAGGGATCAGTCACCCTGAGTGACACGGTCAAGTTGGGCGAGGTGCTGTTCGATACCGACAAGTCGGTGATCAAGCCCGAGTTCGACGCCTTGCTGGACAAAGTCGCCGCACAGATCGAAGCGGTGGGTGGTGGACGGGTTTCGGTGGTCGGCCATGCCGACCTGCGTGGCTCGGTGGAATACAACCAGGCTCTGGGTCTACGTCGAGCCAACGCGGTCTTCAAGCGCATTTCCGAGCGTTTGAGCCCGGAGGCGCGTCAGAACCTTAGCGTTGAAGTCGAGGGCGCCGCTGTGGTGCCGGGAGCCGGTCAGTGAATAGGAACCGTCAGTTCATGAAAACTCGGATGAAGCTTCTGGATTACACCCTGATCAGCCTGCTCGGCACTTTGGCGCCGGCAGCCTGGGCACAGACGGCGGCCGCCCCGGCCACCGAACAAACCGTGCTGAAGATCCGAAGCGAAGGTGAGACCGGTTCGGTCGACACTTCGCCGGAAGGCCTCCAGGCCTACCGCCGGGTCGACATCACCCAGGTCAATCCGGGCACCATCCCGGTATCGGGCAAGTTCCTGATCAACCTGCCTGCGGGCGGGATGATCTGGGCAACCGAAGACCCCCAGCTGGCAAGCCCCGTGCTCAACGTACAGGCGAGCTCGCTGGTGGGCCTTAGCGACGGCAAGATCGTGGCGCCGGTCAGCTTCCAGACCTACAGCAACTACGCTTCGTTCGCGGAAAAGTACGAGCTGCGCATCTACCGCGGCACCGACACCGATCTCGTTGATCCCATCGCCGTTCTTTCCGCGCCGTTGGCCAACTTCGGCCAGGTGGAGTGGGACGGCAGCACGACCGGATCGGTCAACCTTCGGGAAGGCGACGAACTGCAGTACGTGCTGCGTGCCATCGCCGCCGACGGCAACTTCGACGAAACGCATCCGGGGCGCTTGCAACTGATTCGCCCCGAGGAAGTGCAGCGGGCGATGAACAGCCTGCAGCGCTCGGCATCGGGCGAGACGGCCGGTTGGTCGGCAGCCGACATCCAGCGTCGTGACTTGCAGTCCGCGATCTTCGGCCAGAGCAACCTGCGCCAGCAGAACATCGCGATCTACGGTTCGCGCGTTCGTATCGTCGGCCAGGACATCCCGGCTGGCATGCCGCTCAAGATCAACGGCCAGAGCTATCCGGTCGATCTCGAGCGCAAGTTCGCCGCCGAGTTCCTGTTGCCTGTCGGCAAGCACAGCTTCGATGTCGAAACCGGCACCGGCGACCAGGTTGCCCATCGCCAGCTCGACGTGGATGTGACCGGCAAGTACTTCTTCATGGTCGGCCTGGCCGACCTGACCGTGTCCGACAACGACATCAGTGGCTCCGTTGCACCGGTCGGCCTGCTGGATCGCTACGACGGCACGATTACTGAAGGCCGCCTCGCGTTCTACCTGAAGGGCAAGGTCCAGGGTAAGTACCTGATCACCGCCCAGATGGATACGACCGAGCGTCAGGTCGAGGACATGTTCAAGGGCTTCTTCGATCCCGATGCCCGCGACATCTTCCGTCGCCTCGATCCGGACCAGTACTACCCGGTCTATGGCGATGATTCGACCACCACGCGTGACGTGGATACCCAGGGCCGCCTGTATGTGCGGATCGACTGGGACAAGAACCAGGCGCTGTGGGGCAACTTCTCCACCGGCCTGACCGGCAGCGAATACAGCCAGTACGTGCGCAGCCTCTACGGTGCGGCCATTTCCTGGCGGACCCCAGGCTCTACTTCGCTTGGCAATGCCAAGGCTGAAGTACGTGCCTTTGGTTCCGAGGCGCAGAATGCCCCCGGCCATACCGAGTTCCTCGGCACCGGTGGCAGCCTGTACTACCTCAAGCACAGCGACCTGCTTCCGGGCTCGGAAAAAGTCACTGTCGAAACCCGCGATCCGTTGACCGGTCGCGTGGAAAACCGCCACGAGATGGTGCGCGGCATCGACTATGAAATCGACGAACTGCAGGGCCGCCTCCTGCTGACGCGTCCGCTTTCGCAGGTCGTACGCGACAACCTCCCGACCATTACCCGCGACCAGCCGCTGGACGGTTTCGACAACGTCCTGATGGTGGATTACGAGTACATCCCGGACGGCTTCGACACCGACCAGCTGACCACCGGCATCAGCGGCAATGCCTGGATCGGCGACCACGTGAACATCGGCGGTACCTACGTCGACGAGAACCGTTCGGGCGACGATTACCAGCTGACCAGCGGCCACGTGACCTTCCAGGCTGGCAAGGGCACCTACCTGCGTCTTGAACAGGCGCACACGGAATCGTCCAGCGCAAACATCTTCTATTCGGACAATGGCGGTCTCAGCTTCACCGAGATGGAAAGCTACGAGTCCGATGAAGGCGACGCACGCAGCATCGAAGCCCGCATCAACCTCAAGGAACTGGGCTGGACCGAAAACGAATGGACGATGGGCGCCTGGTGGCGTGATGTCGATGCCGGCTTCTCGGTGGCCCGCTACTCGCGCGGCTATGACATCCAGGAACAGGGCTTCGAATTTGCCGGCCAGCTCAGCGAAAACGTCCGCGTCAGCGGCCGTTACAGCGATGCCGAGCGCGGCGGCGAAAGCCTCGAGCAGGGCCAGGTCCTCGTCGAGTGGCGCATTGGCGAAAACAACCGCCTGATCGGTGAGTTGCGTTACATCACCGAGAACCACTACTACGGTTCGGGTACCGGCACGCTGGCTGCGATCAAGTACAGCCATCGCTTCGGCTCCTCGCTCGATGTCTATGGCATCGCCCAGTTCACCCTGGACGATGACGACGGCGCCTACGACGAGAACGATGCCTTCACCATCGGCGCCAAGTACCTGTTCGGCAACCTGTCCTCGTTCGGTGCAGAACTCAGCCATGGTGATCGCGGCGGTTCCGCCAACATCAATGCCGAGTACATGGTGACCCCGTTGCATACCCTGTATGCCGGCTACACGTATTCGACCGACACCACGGCAGGCGATCCCTTGTTCGGCCGCACCCAGCCAACCGGCCTGACCATGGGCCAACGCTGGCGCATCTCGAACCAGATCAACCTGTTCAACGAGAGCCAGTTCCTCAAGGCACGCAACGAAAGCGGCATCGCCCACACCTTCGGCATGGATTTCTATCCCCGCGAAGGTTGGAACGTCGGCTTCACCTTGCAGCAGGGTGAACTCCAGTCCATCGAAAGCGATGATGATGGGTTCTACTCGTCCGAAGTCGACCGTCGCGCGATCAGTGTCAGCGCCGGCCACACGTCGCCGACCAGCCAGTGGAACAGCAAGCTTGAATATCGGAACGACTCGGGCGCCGAAGAACGCACCCAGTGGGTCAGTTCAAGCCGCTTCATGTACAAGGTCAATCCGGACTGGCGCATCGCAGCGCGCTTGAACTGGAGCGATACCGAAGACCGTTACGATCCGATCGCCAATGCCAAGTTCATCGAAGGCAATGTCGGCTTCGCGTATCGCCCGGTCAAGAACGATCGCCTGTCCTTGCTCGGCAAGTTCACCTACCTCTACGACCTGAGCAGCTTTGGCCAGGATTCCCTGTCCGAATATGACCAGCGTTCCAAGATCGTCTCCCTGGAAGGCATCTATCGCCTGAACAAGGAATGGGAACTCGCCGGTAAGTTGGCCCATCGCAACGGCCAGGCCCGGATTGCCCGCGACACCGGCCCGTGGTTCGACAGCACGGCCGATTTCGCATCCATCCAGGCCCGCTACGAGCTGATGTACAAGTGGGACGCGTTGGCCGAGTATCGCTGGCTGAGCGTTGACCAGAACGACAGCGAACGTCACGGCTTCCTGGTCGGTCTCGACCGTCATGTCGGCGACAACTTCCGCATCGGCCTGGGCTACAACTTCACCGAGTTCAGCGACAACCTCGCCGAGCTCGATTACGACCACAAGGGTTGGTTCCTCAACCTGACCGGCACGTACTGAGCCCACTGCGGCACCCATGAAAAACGCCCGGCGAGCCGGGCGTTTTTTTGTGCCTGCCATGCGCCGGCGTCAGGCCGCCGGTCGAAGGGTTGCCCTCAACCGGCCGCTTCGAATCGATTCGCGGCAACGTTCTTCCGGACCTTCAGCGGGTCCCAGATTCGACCGTTCATGGCGATATAGACGCCGGCGGGCAGGGACTGGACGGCGCCGACCGCCGTGCCAATGTTGAATTCCGCATCGGAACCGCGAAAGCGCGCCGGATTCAGGGCGCCCGTCAATATGATCGTCTTGTCGGGAATGGTGGCCAACACCCTGGCGGTTTCAACCATCGTGTCGGTGCCGTGGGTCACCAGCACATGCTTCATTGGCTGCGCGGCGATCGCGGCCCGCAGCAGTTCCCGGTCGGCCTGGTTGATATGCAGGCTGTCCTTGCGCAACAAGCCGATCACGCTGAAACGGAAGGCGACGCCGAGCTCCTGCAGGATGCGGCCGATCTGGGGCTCTCCCACCTGGAAGTCGGATTTGTCGTCGAAGTACACCTTGTCGATGGTGCCCCCGGTGGTGACGATCAACAGTTCTTCCATGGTTGGCGTCCGTCGGTTTGCGAGCGTGGATTATACGTTCGGTGGTGCTCGGTCCCGTCGCTTGAAACGGGCGCTCAGTCCGACCCAGTTCGCGGCCAGGATGATTGCCACCGACAAGGCCACTTCGGCCAGCGCCAGGCTTCGTGCCGCCTCGACCGTCCATGCCTCGGTGACGCCGTGGCAGAAGTAGAGCAGGGCGATGACGCCGGACCAATATCGGGCAGCCGGCCTCCGCCGCCACAGGGCCAGCGCCAGCAGGGCCAGTGGCAGGCTGAAGACGACCGCGAGCCAGTACCAGGCCGTGCCCGCGGGAGGAAACAGCGCGCCGTGCCAAAGCCACTGCAGCGCGAACAGTGTCATCACGCCAGCGAAGGTCGCCCGGGTGGATTGGGTGGACGGGCTCTGGGTCGGGTCAGTCATCGGGCCAGCCTGACCGCGATATCCGCTACGCGCTTGCCCAACACCCGCGCCAGCTGCTTTTCATCGTCGGTAAGGGCGCGCGGCCCGTCCATGCCGGACACATGGCTGGCGCCATAGGGCGTGCCTCCGCTCGTCGTCGTGTTGAGCAGCGGTTCGGTGAAGGGAATGCCGACGATGACGGCGCCGTGGTGCAACAGCGGCAGCATCATGGAGAGCAAGGTGGACTCCTGGCCGCCGTGCATGGTCGACGTCGCAGTGAAGACGCCGGCCGGCTTGCCGACCAGCGTGCCGCTGACCCATTCGGCACCCAGGCCGTCCAGGAAGTGCTTGAGCGACGCCGCCATGCTGCCGAAACGGGTCGGGCTGCCCAGCAGCAATCCCGCGCACTCGGCCAGGTCCTTCCTGTCCACGTAGGGCGGGCCATCGTCGGGGACCGCGGCAGTCTGGGGCTGGGTAAGGGCCGTCACCGGTGGCACCGTGCGCAGGCGCGCCGTCGCTCCTGCCTCCTCGACACCGCGCGCAACCTGGCGGGCCAGTTGGGCAACGCCGCCGGTGCGGCTGTAATAGAGGATGAGGATGTCGGGCATGGGCGCTCCTGAATCGGCAAGCGTAGCCGATGCGGCGTGATGCGGCATACCCGTCCGGCCTGCGCTACCCTTTGCCCATGGAAGCAACGATATCGCCATGGAAAAGGCTGCGCCGCTGGATCGCATTGGTCGACCGCGAGCGGATCACCCTGTTCAGCCGGTTCCTGCTTAACCGATTCGTCGATGACCGCTGCTTTGAATCGGCAGGCGCGCTGGCCTACACGACCATGTTCGCCCTAGTCCCGTTCTCCGCGGTGGTGTTCGCCGTGCTGTCGGCGTTTCCGGAATTCCAGGTCTGGAGCGACCGGATTACCGAGTTCCTGTTCGCGAATTTCGTGCCGTCGTCTGCGCGCTCTGTGCAGCAGTATCTGCAGGGATTCGCCCAGAGCGCCGTCGAGCTCTCGAGCACCGGCGTGGTTGCCTTGCTCGCTTCTGTGTTGTTGACCATGTGGAGCATCGAGCAAGCCTTCAATCGAATCTGGCGCGTGCCGTCGGCGCGGCCGAAGCTGACCCGTTTCCTGATGTACTGGACGCTGCTGACCCTGGGCTCCGTGGTCGCCGTGGCTACCCTCGCAGCCACATCCGCATTGTTCTCCATTCCCGCGCTCGCAGGCGTGGAGGCCCGGGACCTCAGCGACCGCCTGCTGCGCTTCTTGCCCCACGCGCTCGAATTCCTGGCCTTCACCGCGGCCTACTGGCTGATTCCACACCGCACCGTTGCATTGCGATTTGCGATGGCCGGTGGCTTGCTGGCCACGATTCTCTTCGAGTGGCTGAAGTGGGCACTGGCGATCTATCTTCGCAACGCCTCCTTCGAACAACTCTACGGTGCGCTCGCTGTCATCCCCATCTTCCTGATCTGGGTCTATACCAGCTGGTTGGTGGTACTGCTGGGTGCCTCCCTGGCGGCATCGCTTGCTTCGTTTCGTTACCAGCCGCGTGCGCTGCGACTGAGCCCGGGCGCGGAAATCTACGCCGTCATGCGCCTGCTCGGACGATTCGAGGAAGTGCGTCGCGACGGCCAGGGCCTGCATCTTGCGCAAATCAAGCAGCGTGAACCCAGCTTCACCGACGAACTGCTGCAAGAGATGATTTCCGCGCTGGGCGAGATGAACATCGTCCAGCGATCGGAGTCGGGCGCCTGGCTGTTGTCGCGCGACCTGGACAAGGTGACGCTGGGCGAGATTTACGAAGGCATGAGACTGCGCATTCCCACCGACGAACTCGACCTGCCTTCACGACAGGATGCGATGGGTCGTGCTTCCATATCCGCGCTCGACCACCTTCGGCAACCCCTCAAGGCGCCGCTCGAGCGTAGCGTCGGAAGCTTCCTGGAAACCCAAGTCGGAAAGGATAGAAAACAATGACATTGCGAAACGCGGTCGCCCTCGCTGCCGCAATCTGCTTGCTGGCTGCCTGCAAGCCCGAGTCCGCGCCCGCGTCGGCCCCCGCTGCGCCGGCCCCTTCAAGCGCCACCCCCGCTGCCGCAACGACCCAGCCTGCGGGCGCTGAAGACGCGCCCAAGCCCGACTATCCCAAGCTCTCCGTCAAGACCTTCGACGGCCAGGACTTCGACCTCGCGGCGCACCGCGGCAAATGGGTGGTGGTGAATTTCTGGGCGACCTGGTGCAACCCTTGCCTGAAGGAAATCCCCGACCTCGATGCGATGGACAAGGCCCGTGATGACGTCATCGTGATCGGGCTGGCATATGAGGAAATCGAGCGCGCCGACATGGAAGCCTTCCTCAAGGATCATCCGATGTCGTATCCGATCGCCGTGATCGACGTGTACAACCCACCCGCGGACTTCGACACCCCCAGGGGACTGCCGATGACCTACCTGATCGCACCCGATGGCAAGGTCGCGGCCCGCCACCTGGGTCCGGTCACGTCCGAACAGCTGTCCTCTGAAATTGCGGATGCCGTCGCCAAGGCGCCGCCTGCGGCATGAAGGCCGCGAGATTCATCGTGCGTGGCAAAGTGCAGGGCGTGTGGTTTCGCGCAGCAACGCGTGAGCAGGCCTTGAACCTTGGGCTTCGGGGCGAGGCGCGAAACCTGTCCGACGGCAATGTCCGCGTGCTGGCTTACGGCGACGGAGACGCGCTTGCCCGGTTGCAAGCCTGGCTTGCCATCGGCCCGCCGCTGGCAAGTGTGTCCAAGGTGATTCGGGAAGACATCGCCGTGGACACGGTGCCGCCTGGATTCGAAATAATCTGACGGCAGGGCGTCGAACCACAGGCGATCGCTGGCTTAGTACTTGCCGGCGATGGGCTTGACCGGTCCGGCGTAACGTTCCTTGCCGATCCTGGATTTCAGTGGCGGCAATTCGAACGCCTCCTCCTTCACCTCCTGGTCCGGCAGGCGGTCGAGCAAATCACGGATCAGGTTAAGGCGGCCGCGCTTCTGGCTATTGAAGTCCACGATGGTCCACGGCGCGTGGCGCGTGTGCGTCGCCGCCATCATCTGGTCGCGGGCCTTGCCGTATTCGGCGTACTTCTCACGTGCCTTGACGTCGACGGGCGACAGCTTCCAGCGCTTGAGTGGATCCGACACCCGCTCGGCGAATCGCTCCTCCTGTTCCTGCTGGTCCACGGCCAGCCAGTACTTGAACAGGATGATGCCGTCATCGACCAGGGATTTTTCGACGATGGGCACCTGCTTGAGGAACTGCGCTGTCTGCGCCGGCGTGCAGTAGCCCATCACCTTTTCGACGCCTGCGCGGTTGTACCAACTGCGGTCGAACAGCACGATTTCGCCGGCAGCGGGAAGATGTTCGAGGTATCGCTGGAAATACCACTGCGATTGTTCGCGTTCGCTGGGCTTGGAAAGCGCGACGATCCGGCATTGCCGAGGATTCATGCGCTCGGCGATGGCGGCAATGGTGCCGCCCTTGCCGGCGGTATCGCGTCCCTCGACCAGTACCACCAGTCGCTTGCCGGTCTGTTTCAGCCAGCGCGCCATGCGGTCGAGCTCGAGCTGCAGTTTTTCCAGTTCCTCGGTGTAGTCCTTCTTCTTTATCTTGGCCACGGGAACTCCTGTTTCGAAGGGTCAGCTCTCGCGAAGGCGAGGTCGCAGGTTTGCCAGGTTGCACGGACGCGTGCGCGCGTCCAACTGGGCGCGAATGAGTTTCTCCCAGCCCGTCCTGCAGGCCGAGGTCGAGCCGGGCAGGCAGAAGATGAAGGTTCCGTTCGCCAGGCCGGCGAACGCGCGCGACTGCATCGTGGAGGTGCCGATTTCCTCGAAGCTGATCGCACGGAACATTTCACCGAAGCCCGGCATTTCCTTGTCCAGCAGCGGCAGCAGCGCCTCCGGCGTCGAATCCCGACCCGTAAAACCGGTGCCGCCGGTCACCAGCACTCCATCCAAGGTTTCATCGGCGATCCATTGCGAGACGCAGGCGCGCAACTGGTAGCGGTTATCGGGCAACAATGCGCGCCCCGCCAATTCATGGCCCGCCTCGACCAGTGCGCCAGCCAGGTAATCGCCCGAGCTGTCGTCTGCGGCCGTGCGCGAATCGGAAACGGTCAACACGCAAAGCCGAAGCGGAGTAAAGGCAGAATCGGTTTTCATGCGGCCTCGGTCAGCATCTTGAGTTCATCCACCTGGTGCTCGCGGGTCAGGCGATCCACCAGTTCGTCCAGGTCGCCCGCCAGGATCTCGGGAAGACGATACAGGGTCAGTCCCTCGACACGGTGGTCGGTGATGCGTCCCTGCGGGAAGCTGTAGGTGCGAATGCGCTGGCTGCGATCGCCACTGCCCACCTGCAGCCGCCGCGATGCCGCCGTTTCCGCTTCGGCCTTGGCACGCTGTTGTTCGAGCAGCGCTGCCTTCAGGCGCTTCATGGCCTTGTCGCGGTTGGCATGTTGCGAGCGTTCGGTCTGGTTCTCCACGACCAGTCCGCTGGGTATGTGCGTGATGCGGATGGCCGATTCGGTCTTGTTGACGTGCTGTCCGCCCGCGCCGGACGAACGATAGGTATCGATGCGCAAGTCGGCGGGATTGATCTCCACGTCGTCCACTGCCTCGTAATCGGGCAGGATCGCGACGGTGGCTGCCGACGTATGGATACGGCCCTGCGCTTCAGTTTCCGGTACGCGTTGGACACGATGCGTGCCCGACTCGAACTTCAATCGTGAGAAAGCGCCGCGGCCTTCGATGCGCGCGACGATTTCCTTGTAGCCGCCATGTTCGCCCGGGTTCGACGAAAGGATTTCCAGCGGCCAGCGGTTCCTTTCTGCGTAGCGCGCATACATCCGGAACAGGTCGCCGGCGAAGATGGCTGCCTCGTCGCCACCGGTACCCGCCCGCACCTCGATGAAGACATTGCCCTCATCGCGCGGATCGCGTGGAATCAACAACAGGCCGAGTGAAGATTCGAGTTCTGCAATGCGCGCTTGCGCGGCCGGGATTTCCGCCTCGGCCAGCTCCCTGAGCTCGGCATCGGCGCGCATGGTCAGTGCTTCGGCCAGGTCGTGCTGCGCGCGCTCGTGTTCAATCAGCGCCTTGGCGACCGGTTCGAGCTGCGAATATTCGCGTGACAGGGCGCGGAAGCGGGCGTTGTCCGAGATCACGCCGGGGTCGGCGAGCAGGCGGCCCACTTCCTCGTGACGTTCGGCGAGCGCTTCGAGCTTACGCAGCAGGTTCGGAGTCATCATCGCCCTGGAAAAGTCGTTCTGCCGCGCGCAACAACTCACTGTCGCCATCCAGAGCCGCCTGGCGTAGCGCGGCCGTCGGCGCGTGCAGCAGGCGATTGGTCAGCTGGTGTGCGAGGCGCTGCATCACCTGCGAAGGATCTTCGCCTTGCGCGAGTTGTTCCTGGGCTTTCGAAAGCGCAGCGTCGCGAGCCATCGCGCCGTCTGCGCGCAGGCGCTTCAACGCATCCTGCCGGCCCTGTGCCTGCCACCAGGCCAGGTAGTGTTCGACCTGGATATCGATGATGGCCTCGGCTTGCTGCGCGGCTTCCCGGCGCGAGGCCTTGTTGCCCTCGATCACCTGCTCGAGATCGTCCACGGTGTACAGGTACACGTCGGCGAGATCGGCGACGTCCGCGGCGATGTCGCGCGGCACGGCGAGGTCAAGCAGGAACATCGGACGATGGCGACGCAGCTTCAGCGCGGCAGCGACTTCCGATTTTTCGAGCACCGGCAAGCGGCTGGCCGTGGCGCTTATCACGATGTCGGCTTCGGGAAGATGCCGCGCCAGTTCGGAAAGGGGCAGGGCGACGCCGCCGTGGCGGGTCGCGAGGGACTGCGCGTGCTCCAGGGTGCGATTGGCAACCAGCAGGCGCTTCACCTTCGCATCCACCAGGTGGCGTGCGGCGAGTTCGATCGTGTCGCCTGCACCGATCAGCAACACCGTGGCTTCATCGAGGCGGGCGAATACCTGGCGCGCGAGCCGGACGGCGGCGAAGGCCACCGAAACTGGATGCGCACCGACGCGGGTATCAGTGCGTACGCGCTTGGCGACGGCGAAGGTCTGCTGGAACAGTCGGTCCAGCGGATTGCGCAGGCTGTGCGCATCCCGCGCCGCCTGCCACGCGTCCTTGACCTGGCCGAGGATCTGCGGCTCACCAAGGATCATCGAGTCCAGGCCCGTGGCAACGCGGAACAGGTGGCGCACGGCTTGCGCATCCTCGTGCCGGTAGAGATAGCCTTCGATCGCCCCGGGTTCCAGGCCGTGGTGGCGAGCCAGCCAGAGACCGACGGCGGCCTCGTGGCCCTCATCCACTTGCGCGTAGATCTCGGTGCGGTTGCAGGTTGAAAGCAGGGCCGCTTCCTGCACGCCACCCAGTCGAGACAACTCCAACAGCGCGGCCGGCAGGGCAGCCGCGTCCAGCGCGACCTTTTCGCGCAACGCCAGTGGAGCTGTCTGGTGGTTAAGGCCTAGGGCAATCAGGGGCATGGGCGTCGGCAGCGATGGGGTAAGCTTCGCGGCGCTGGGGTCCTTCGAGTCCAGCCGCCATTTTAAGCCGGCTGCACCCGAATCCGATGATCCAGCTCAATTCTTGTCAAATCAAAGCAATTCGGCGACAGGCGCCAGGAATTCGGCCGGCAGGCATCGGCCTGGTCGCCGTCGTGCTTTGCCTCCTGCTGGCCGCGTGCGCCCCGACCCCGGTTCGCCCGCGGGTGCAGGGAGACGAGACGCTCCAGGCCACGCGCGAATCCGCGCTGGCGTTGCAGCCTGCCTGGTCGTTCAGCGGACGACTTGCCATCAGCACGGCGGGAAATGCTGGCAACGCCCGCATTGAGTGGAAGCAGGACGGTACGGACTACGACATCAGACTCTCGGCGCCGATCACCGGGCAGGGCTGGCGATTGCGCCAGACGGGTGGCGCGGTGAGTCTGGAAGGGTTGGAGGGTGGCACGCGCCAGGGTACCGATGCGGAGGCGATGCTCCAGCAGGCGACCGGCTGGCGCATTCCGCTTTCCGCCATGGCCTCTTGGGTCCGCGGCGCGAGATCCCCCGGTGCATCCGATCTCGACTTCGACTCCAGCGGGCTGCCTGCCACGCTCAGGCAGGCCGGCTGGGCGGTTGAATATCGCGGCTGGACCGATGCCGCGACACCCTTGCCCCTGCGGGTCTTCGCGAGCCAGCCCGATGCGTCGGTCCGCCTGGTCATCGAACGCTGGAGCCCGCCTTGAATGCGGACCGGGCCGCCGGCTGGAGTAGCTGGCCGGCGCCTGCGAAGCTGAACCTGTTCCTGCGCATCGTGGGTCGTCGAAGCGACGGTTACCACGAATTGCAGACGGTCTTCCAACTGCTTGACTGGGGCGATGTAGTGCACCTGCGCGTCCGCGAAGATGGACGTATCCTGCGTACGGGTGGGGACACGATGTCCTTCCCCGAGTCGGACGACCTCTTGCTCAAGGCAGCGCGCGCCCTGCAGGAAACCACCGGCACGACGCTGGGCGCGGACCTGTCAGCCGACAAGTCCATTCCTGCCGGAGGCGGCTTCGGGGGCGGATCATCCGATGCGGCCACGGTGCTCGTGGCGCTCAACCACCTGTGGGGCACGGGCCTGGACGAGGCAGCCCTGGCCCAGATCGGCCTTGCGCTGGGCGCCGACGT